>Ga0180215_1002069_pt1 | contig 20804 bp, 16 predicted proteins | sample eDN3rd37CBELigBY_FD_128871 | JGI IMG/M metagenome (GOLD analysis project Ga0180215, IMG submission 128871) | Enriched backyard soil microbial communities from Emeryville, California, USA - eDNA 3rd pass 37_C BE-Lig BY (version 2) (version 2) | ecosystem: Environmental > Terrestrial > Soil >... | reverse complement strand
CTTGATAAACTTCATGACGTTCAAAATCAAAGGCTTCCATTATCGGCAAATCGTTGGTTGAGAATAGCAAAGCTTCTTCATCATTAGATGTGTTTACGTGTTCATGCCATGTCCAGGCAGGCAAAGCAAAGAAGTCCCCAGCTTTCCAATCAAACCTTACACCATTCATTACTGTATAGCCCTCACCTTTATAGACATGATAAACACAACTATGGACATGTCGATGTGCAATTCCGCGGAAGTTTACCGGAAGCTTTTGCATTCTCGCACCAATTCGATTGTTCGCATCCTTACCATTTGTTGGGTTGAAGTATTCAACAGCAAACCCCTCAATCGGATCAGGTTCAAATTGACTCATTCCATTTAATGATTTTTCAGTCAACTCCCATTTGTATCTTCCTAGGGGAGCGATTGATGGTTTACGATCTGTTAAAGGTCTTACCATTCCACCCTGGTATACTGATGTTGAATAATCATCAGGATGGGTTAAAGGTTGCTGTGGTTCTGGGTACGGCTCAAAGAAAGAGGTGCTCATCCCCATAACAAATGGGACATCTAGACAGTCCATCCAGGTTACTGGTTGTTCTCCTTCATTAATATGATCATGCCAAATCCATCCAGGAGTAATTAAATAATCTCCAGGTTCAAATTTATATTTTTGTCCATTTACTAGACCTGATGCACCGTAACCATCCATAATGAAACGTAATGCCGATGATGTGTGACGGTGACTTGGTGCTATTTCTCCAGGAGCAATTGCTTGAACAGCAACATAGAGGTTTTGTGTGGCACCACCCCACCCATAGGGCTGCAGTTGCTTCATCCCAGGATTAATCAAATATACCGCTCGCCGTTCCACCGATCCAAAGCCTACCTGAAGCATTTCTTTTGATTTTTCTAACTTGCTATCAAGCAATTCCTTTTTCCATAAATAAGGAACTGGTCTTGGCTCCGGTTCTTTTGTACTAAATGCAGACGCCCATAATGGTCCTAAGTTAACTTCATCTAACTCCTTGTGAAAGTCTACTAATTCCTTGGGCCAATCTCTTAATTTGTGATCTGCCATTTTCTTTCCTCCATTCTATTTTTTCCTTTTTACACTCCAGCTTTATATTGAACATTTACCGAAAATTCCCCAATTCGATCTATGTGAATTCGTACCGTATCTCCTTCTGTAATGGGTCCCACACCTTCAGGAGTTCCGGTTGTCACGATATCTCCTGGATATAATGTCATGACACTTGTGACAGCCTCGAAAAATTTATAACAGTCATATATGAGATTTTCTGTATTGGTTGATTGGCGAAGTTCATCACCAACCCATAAATTCATGTCAAGTTGATTTGGATTTTCTACCTCATCTCCAGTTACTATCCATGGACCTATTGGTGTAAATGTATCGAAGGACTTCCGCCATGGTCGGTCTTCTTTCCCACGTACCGTAATATCCATTAATGCTAAATAGCCAAAAATATAGTTATGTGCTTCATGTGAAGGAACATCCTTTGCTTTTTTTCCTACTACAAAGGCAATCTCTGCTTCATGATCTGTCCTTCTATCCCTAAAAGGCAATTCTACTGTTTCACCCGGTCCAATAATGGATGAAGGCGATTTCAAGAAAAATCCTAATTTATCAACAGTTGACGGTGAGGTTTGAAATTGTTCATTCATTTCTTTCCGATGCAATAAATAGTTTATTGGTGCTGCTACGATTTTGCTTGGTTTTGGGATGGGCGCACGAAGCTTGACTTCTGATAATGAATAGGTACTTCCATAAGGAATGTGCTCTTCTATTTCCTTTTTTAAGGCATCAAAGTTTTTCATAAAATGTTCAAGCGATTCTTGAGGACAATTTTTATCCCAAGAAATAATATCACCAATGTCTATGACTACATCATCCTGCACAATCCCAATTTGGTTGTTATTGAATAAAGCAATTTTCATTAACAATCTCCTTTTCTTTAAAATTAATAAATTCTTTTAACTAATTAAATTTTAGTATATTATGAACATTTAATCTAATTTATTATTTTTATAATAATCATTTATTTGAATCTATGATTGATACATTTATTATTGACTTTGTATACATGGTAGCCCATCATGTAAAGTAGGCTAGTACCCTACTAAAACGACAATCGGGTGATAAAAATGGAGCTACAACAACTAAAATATTTTCAGGCGGTTGCTCGATTAGAACATATGACTCGTGCAGCTGAAGAATTAAATATCACACAACCTTCTTTAAGTATTACGATTTCAAGACTAGAAGAAGATATCGGGGTTCCTTTATTTGACCGTTCTGGCAGGCAGATAAAATTAAATGAGTTCGGAAAGATCTTTTTAAAACGAGTAAACCGTGTTTTCTCCGAACTTGATGAGGGGTTTCGTGAGGTAAATGATTTAGCTGGACTCGAGTACGGTACGGTGTCATTAGCCGCTACAAATCTGGTCTTACTTCCAGAATTATTAAACACATTCTTATCACAATATCCTCAAGTTAAATTTCGACTTTTTCAGGACACTACCATAAAAATGCAACAGCAGCTAGAGAAAGGTGAGGTCGATCTTTGTATTACGTCCCCGCCTGTTGAAGGACGTGGAGTTAAGAGTATTCCTCTTTTTATGGAAGAAATTATCCTAGTCGTTCCTAAGCAACATCGTTTTGCAAACCGGGAAGAAATAGACCTACATGAGTTAGAAAACGATCCTTTTGTTAGTTTAAAAACAGGGTATGGGATCAGAGACACTGCCGATTCTTTATGCAAACAAGCAGGTTTTGCTCCCAATATCGCATTTGAAGTGAACGAACCATCCTTGGTTTCGTATCTTGTCCAGTCTGGAATAGGAGTTGCCTTTTTGCCTATGAATGCTTGGAAAGGGAATTTAGAACAAACTACTTCATGTCTACACATTAAAGCACCCCTATTCCAACGGACGATTGGGTTGTCCTGGTTGGAGGAGCGCTATTTTTCAGCTGCATCACAACGTTTACGCCAATTTGTGATTGACTATTTCTCTCGTTTTTCGATGGATTAATCGAAAAGAAAATTATATAAAAGGCCTTGGAAACATCAATCTGCTAGTGCGCCTTTTATATAATTTTCATCTTTTCTTTCTATCTTAACGCTACAAGTTTTTTGCTAATTAGTATATCTTTCAGTTCATGCTTTTTCACTTTTCCTGTTGGAGTCTTCGGGAATTCATTTACAATTACAATATGATCAGGATGTTTATAGTCAGCCACTTTGGGTTTAATAAATGATTGAAGTTCTTCCTCTGTAACATGTCTTCCAGGTTTTAACATGATCGCTGCACAAGAAACTTCCCCGAGAACACTATCGGCTACACCTACAATTGACACTTCTAATACATCTGGGTGAGTATAGAAAACTTCCTCAATCTCTCCTGGATAAATATTATAACCACCCCGAATAATAAGATCTTTTTTACGTCCAACTATTCGGATATATCCTTTCTCGTCTTTCGTTGCAAAATCACCTGTATAATACCAGCCTTCGTCATCAATTACCTCTTTAGTTTGTTCCGGCATTTTATAATAACCCTTCATTATACCAATTGTATGGCAAGCAAGTTCTCCAACTTCGCCACAAGCAACTTCTCTTCTCTGTTCATCAACCACTCTCAATTTTACATTTGGAAGAGCTCTGCCTACAGTCTCTGATTGGGTTATATCATCATCATTGATACTTGTGTAAGTTAAATACGGCGAAGTTTCAGTCATCCCATAGCTTACTAGAACCGCACATCCCAATTCTTCTCTTACTCTTTTTACAATTTCAACCGGACAAGGTGCCCCACCCATTAACGCTAAACGTAAGGAAGATAGATCATACTTTTTCAATGCTGGATGATTTAATTCAAGAATAAAATTCGTTGGTACTCCTGGGTGAATAGTGATTTTTTCCTGATCAATTAGTTGCAATGCTCGTTCGGCTCTAAACGATTCCATTAGGACTGCCTTTCCTTGACAAATTAGCACTCGTAATATTGCCGAAATTCCCATTATATGAAAATATGGCGTTAGATGTAGGATGGTGTCATTATGATTCGTTTCAATTGCAGTACTACACGATACGTTTATATCCACAAGGCTGCTATGAGTTAACATGGCACCCTTTGGCTTGCCTGTTGTCCCCGAAGTATATACAAAGGCAAATACATCTTCTTTAACATCAATCTTTGCATGCTGAAACTCATTTTCACGACCAAGTTCCCGCAAATGCTCTAAGCTCATCATTCCATCAGATTCAAACCTGACAGAGATTATATGTTCGATGGTCTCTACCCTGCTCTTAATCGATTGAATTTGACTCAGGTGATCTACTTGATCGTATTCTTTAGGAAAAAATACGATCTTCGCTCCTGAATGATTTAAGACATATTCTGCTTCGTCTTCACGGTAGCGAGTATTAAAAGGAACTAAAATTGCACCTAACTTTGCAATGGCAAAGAAGATGAGAACAAATTCAGACCATACAGGTAACGTTACTGCTACACGATCACCTTTCTTCACTCCCAATAAACTAAGGCCAGAAGCAATCTCAGTAGAGATCATCTCCATCTCTCGATAGGTGAATCTGTGCTTCCCATCATACAAAGCTTCTTTGTCTGGAAAATTTCTATAGGCGTCTTCAAGTAATTGAGGTATCGATTTACCATAACACGAAGTTAGCATATTCAGCTCTCAACCTTTCAACTTTTAAATTCAACTTATAAAATAGTAAAAAAAAGGAAGAGAAGGTTCCTTCCTTTGATTTTGACTAATTACGATAGTTCAAAATAGGGCAGTGTTAACTCTTCATCTATTGTTTCATAAATAACGGTAACAGGCATATCAATACTAATTTTTTCTCGGTTCCCTTTGATTCGACTAACGATACGAACACCCTCATCAAGTTCAACAATTGCTACCACATATGGTGTTTCTTTATCAAAGGGTGGCGCATTTCTATGAACAACCGTATAGCTGTAAATTCTCCCCTTTCCACTAGCTTCAACCCAAGTGATGTTTTCAGAAAAACAGTGTGGACAGAGATATCTAGGATAAAAGATATGATTCTTACAATCTTCACAATATTGAATGATTAGTTTGTTGTTTTTTACACCTTCCCAAAATGTCCGATTGTCATTATCGACTAATGGTCTCGGTTTTCGTTGTTCCATATTAATCCCTCCCCAGTATCAATGTAGATGTAGAGGAAAGCGTACCGCCAGTACCATTAACTAATGCAATTTTTGCATCTTCGACTTGTCGTGCACCACACTCACCTCGTAATTGCTGAGTTGCTTCAATTATTAAGAAAATACCGTACATTCCTGGATGACAGTAGGAAAGGCCTCCTCCATTCGTATTTAAAGGGAAACTGCCACCTGGCGCTGTTCGTTGGTTACTTACAAAGTCGCCTCCTTCTCCGGGCTTACAGAAACCAAGAGATTCTAATGTTAATAGAACAGTTATCGTGAAAGAATCGTAAACTTGCACGATATCAATTTCATCGTGAGTAACTCCGGCCATTTCCATTGCACGTTTCCCAGATTCACGTGCTCCAGTTACAGTTAAATCAGGCATTTGTGCAACCGAATTATGCGTATGCGTTTCCCCATGACCCAAGATCCAGACTGGTCTGTTCTTTGCTCTTGCAGCAGCCTCTGCAGATGCGACCACAATTGCACCCCCTCCATCATTAACCAAGCAGCAGTCTAGTAAATGGAGTGGTTCAGCGATCATGGGTGAATTTAGAACATCATCAATAGTGAGCGGTTTTTGCATCTGTGCTTTCTCATTTAACATTGCCCATTTCCTCGTTGCAACCGCAATTTCAGCAAGATGTTCTGAGGTTGTTCCATACTGATGCATATGCCGCATCGCAGCCATTGCGTAATGCCCTACTGGAGTCGGAAATCCGAATGGCTCTTCATACGTTAAAGTTAATTCTTTAAGAAATGGATAGCGATTTGTTCGATTGGTACTGCCATATGTAATGAGTGCAACATTAAAAAGGCCCGCTTTAATTCCCGCTACTGCATGTGCTACATGTGATTCGAAGGATGAACCACCAATATTCGTACTATCTGTATATTTAGGTGAGATTCCCAAATATTCTCCTAACATTAAGTTTGGAAATTGGGCCCAGTTTCCTGCAGTGAACAATGCCTCTACATCGTCTTTTGTAAAACCTGCATCATCTAGTGCCCGCTTCGCTGCTTGTGCTTGAAGCTGCAACACATTACTCCCTGGTAATTTGCCTAAATCCGCTTCAGCTACACCAACAACGGCAGCTATACGTTCAGATTTCATTGTCTTCACACCCTTCTTCTTTCTTATTCATGATAAAATGTAATGGTAGCATCCCCTGTAATAACTTGTTTTTCTGGTGTTTCTGATGAAATCTTAAAGACAACAGTTCTATTAACCTCATCCTTTGCAACCACCTTTGCACGGCATGTAACGACATCGCCCGGAAATACCATGCCTGTAAATCGAACGTTTAGATTACTTACAAACCCTTTATTTCCGGCCAAATTCGTGAGCAATTGGCCGATATACCCAACACTGAGCATTCCATGTGCAATGACGCCTGGTAGGCCTGCGTTTTTAGCTGTTTCTTCATCAGTATGAATTAAATTAAAATCCCCTGATGCACCAGCATATTGAACCAAATGAACCTTTTCAATTGGAGGTTTTACAAGCGGTTTTAATTCTTGATCAATTTCAAATTCACTCCATTGCATCTAAGCCATCCTCCTTAACGATAGATAATCGTTGTTTTTGATGAAAACACATATTCCCCTTCTAAATCTTCACCTTTTGTTTCTAAAATGATGAATAACATTTTCTCACCATTTTTACCATCCTTTTCAAAAACATCTACCACTTCACTTACACATCGTAGAATATCTCCGGCAACAATCGGCCGCTTATATATAAACTCCTGTCCCCCATGCAATGTACGGCTTTTATCCATATTACTTAATCCTGGTTTAGGGATTGTAAGGGTCATTGGAAAGGTCGGTGGAGCTATCAAGCTTCTATACCCTTGTTCTTTTGCTGCAGTTTCATCATGATAAATGGGATTATCATCTCCAATAGCTCTTGCAAACGCTCGAATAGCACCTTTTTCAATTTCAAACTCGTAAACTTCACTCTTGCAACCGACAATGCTTTTATCTACTATCATAGCTATCAACCTACCTTTATTTCATTCTATTAATGAAAGTTGTAAAATTTAGCGATAATGTTAGCTTTCTCCTCCACCAATATTAATGCAGTCTCCAGCAACATAACTAGATTCATCACTAACCAAAAATGCAACCACATTCGCAACATCCTCTGGATTTCCGACTCTTCGCATTGGAATGCGCTTACTAGCATCACTTACCATTTGCTCAAAAGTAATACCACGTCTTTCTGCTGTAGCTCTTGTCATATCAGTTGCAATAAAACCAGGGGCTACGCAATTAACGTTGATATTGAACTGACCAAGTTCTAATGCTAATGTGCGAGTCAATGCTTTTATACCTGCCTTAGCTGATGAATAATTCGCCTGGCCTCGCTTACCAGATGATCCTAAACTGCTAGTATTTACAATCTTTCCATAACGCTGTTCTACCATATACTTTTGAACAGCTTTGCAAAATAAAAAGCTTCCTTTTAAATGGGTATCCAGTACGATATCCCAATCACTTTCTGACATCTTAAATACTAGATTGTCTTTTGTTACACCTGCGTTATTTACGAGAATATCAACTCTTCCAAAATGAGATACTACTTTATCAACAGCATTTTCTATTTCTTCCGCTACCGTTACATTACATCCAACTGCGATAGCTTCTCCGCCAGATGCCTGAATTGTACCAACAGTTTCCATTCCAAATTCCTCTTTTAGATCAATAACTGCTACTTTTGCTCCTTCTGCCGCTAATTTAATGGCTGTCGCAGCTCCAATACCTTTCCCAGATCCCGTTACAATTGCTACTTTTCCTTCCAAACGTCTTGTCATACTTTTAACATCTCCCTTTGATTTAATAGGTATAACCTTCTTTATTAATTACGCTTTCTGCAATGCATCGTTTTACTGGTACAGTGTTAATTAAATACGCACGTAACCAATTATCAATTGTCGAAAGATCAGTCGATAATTCTTGCCCTTTTACGACAGCCATTAGACTTTTTTTCGCAAATCGAGCTAAAATTTCAAATGACTCATTGATAAATGTATTGGTTATTTGAACTGCTAACTCCGCATTATGTTCCCCCTGGTTCTTTATTATTTTTTTTGTGCGCAACAAAGCTGAGTCCATCGCATACAGCTGAATAATCATATCTGCAAGATTACTACTTATCTCCTGTTCTTGCTTTAATTGTTCTCCATAATAATCCATAACCTTACCAAGGGTATAAGCATATAGTTTTCTTGAAAATTGAACTAATTGAGCAGAGTTGTTTAAAGAAGATTCAGATATTTCTTCAGCGATTTCTGGTAGTGTGATATCCAAACTTTCCCGTAACTGATTGAGTTGACCCTTTGTTATTCGACTAGTAATGGTATTGGTAATAAATAAACGGTTTATTTCATTCGTACCTTCAAAGATCCGCTTTATTCTTGAATCACGATAAATTTCTTCTATTATATATTCCTGCATATATCCGTATCCGCCATGTATCTGTAAACCCTCATCTGCAGCAAAATCGAGTGTCTCTGAACCAAACACCTTATTAATTGCACACTCAAGCATGTATTCACTAATCGCTTTTCTTGAAATTTCCCCTAAATCGGGATTTCCAAAATCAAGTTGACTCAATCCTGCATCAAAAAGATGGGCTGTTCGATATACCATACTTTCTAAAACAAATGTTTTAATGTTAATATCCGCTAACTTTTGAGCAATTAATGGAAAGGAGGAAATTTTCTTACCAAATTGAATTCGCTGATTTGCATACTTACAGGATACAGTTAAAGCTTCTTTTGTTGTTCCTAAGCAATTTGCACCCACCGAAAGACGGCCAAAATTTAATACATTAAAAGCTATTAAATGGCCTTTTCCTATCTTTCCTAATAAGTTAGATGCCGGTACTTCCACATCCTCAAAGGTTATAGAACAGGTTGAGGAGGCTTTTAATCCCATCTTTTTCTCTTCAGGACCTATTGTTAAACCTTTTGATTCTCTTTCTACAATAAAGGCACTAAAATCAGTTCCATTTACCTTTGCAAAAACAACAAAGATATCTGCAAATCCTGCATTTGTAATAAACACTTTATTCCCATTTAATATGTAGTTTTGGCCATCATCAGAAAGCTTCGCACTCGTTTTTATACCAGATGCATCAGTACCCGATGATGGTTCAGTTAATGCAAAAGCTGTAGCGAGACTACCGGAAACTAGCCCTGGCAAATATTTCTCTCTTTGTTCCGATGTACCAAAAAAGACAATCGGAAGAGCTCCGATACCTACTTGACCGCCAATCGTCATGGTTAGTGAGCTAGTATGGACGTTGAGCGATTCTTTCATTAATGCAAACCTTACTCCATCAAGGCCTAATCCCCCATATTCTTCTGGAAGGGAAGCCCCAAGCAGTCCCACGTCCCCTGCTTTTTTTAATATTTTCCTAGTTAGATCGTAATTTAATGTTTTTGCTGCCTCACCAAGAGAAATAACTTCCTTTTCAACGAAGTCTTTAGTTGTCTTGGCAATCATATGGTGTTCTTCCAAGAAATCCTCTGGTGTAAATACCTCATTGAAGTCCGTTTCTTTGGTAATAAACAAACCACCTTTATCATTTGTAAGCTCATTTGTTACTTTCAATATCAACACTCCTCGATGATTCTTAATCTTTTTCCAAATCTACTAATATACGTTAGAACATTTTATCCGGAATAAACAGAGCAAGATTAGGGAACAAATAAAGAACTAAAATCATAAATAAAATAGGAAGTAAGAAAATTAAAGCACCTTTATAAATCGTACCTATCTTCAACTCAGGAACAACACCATTTAGAATGAGAATATTCATACCATATGGTGGTGAAATAAGCGCTGCCTCAACAAGTAGAACAATGATGATCCCAAACCAGATTAAATCATGTCCCATACTTAGCATGATAGGCATGATAAAAGGAATGGTGATGACAATAGCCGCAATTGAATCCATTACCGCTCCAAGAAATAGATATAACAAGACAATAAACAGGAATGTTAGATAATGTGGAATATCCCAACTCGTAATTGTAGTAGAAACTAAGATTGGCACTTTCGATATTGTTAATAAGTAATTAAATACGAAAGCACACAATACCGTGGCGTAGATAAAACCGGCGGTTCTAGTCGTTCTAACAACTGTTTCTAGAAAATTCGTCCATGTTAACTTTTTCTTAATCATTGCGATAATGATTGCACTAAAAGCTCCTATACCTGCCGCTTCGGTAGGTCCAAACCAACCAAGAAACATCCCGCCGATTACGATTGCAAATATAATGAAGACCATAATGGTACTTTTTAATGAAATAAAGCGTTCCTTCCACGTACTCTTCTCTTCTATAGTTGGTGCCATTTCTGGCTTTACTACAGCAATAAGGTAAATCGTGACGATAAAGCATGTAGCCAGCATAATCCCAGGTATAATACCCGCTAAAAGCAATTTACCAATTGATTGTTCGGTTAACATTCCATAGATAATTAATACTGTACTTGGAGGAATTAGAATCCCCAAACTACCTCCCGCAACGATTGACCCTCCTGTTAAACTCTTAGAATATCCATACCTCAACATTTCTTTCGAAGCCATAACACCAATCGTACCAGTGTTTGCAAGACTTGAGCCTGATGCTGCTGCGAATAAAGTGGATGCCCCGATCGTTGCCATTCCGAGACCACCTTTTAACCTTCCAAACCACGTACGAAATGATGCATATAACTCGCTGCTAATACCTGTTACACTAAGCATTTCTCCCATTAATATAAATAGTGGAATGGTACTTAATGTGTAGTTAAAACTGTGGTCAAAGATAATGGATTCGACTGCTGTAAAGAGTACGGTCTCATTTCCTAAAAATAAGATTCCAATAACTGCAGGTACAGCCATAGAAATTGCAATTGGAATCCGTAACATCATCAAAACTAACATGATTACTATAGCGATAAAACCAACTGTTTCAGCAGACATTAACCACTTACCTCCTTCTCAAGCTGACTGACTTGCTTCACTAATCCTAGAAATGACTTGATAATTCTATTAACAGCTTCCATCCCCCATAGAAAAAAGCCTAAACAAGTAATAAATTTTAAAAAATAATGGGGAAACTCTAAAAGGAGGGTCTTCTCATGAAATTCTGTCAAGTTATGATATCCTGCTTTGAAAAAAATATAGGCAACAAGAAAACAAAATAAAGCCGTTACCGTATAACCAATTCGATCAATCATGACTTGAACTTTAGTTGGAAAATTGTCTACAATAATGCCTATCGTTATATGTCTATCCTCTGATTGGGCAAATGCAAGTGAAAACATAATTAGGAAGACTTGAAATATCGCGACAATTTCGTCGTTACCTATAATTGGTACACCAAACATTCGAAAAACGACTCCAACAAAAGTTGCAAGAACCATAAACAATAGACAAATCATCGAAATCCACTTAATAATACTTGTTGAACGGTCTATTACTTTTGTAATAATCATATTTCCTCCCATTATCGATTGACTTCGACTATATGTTCCAGTGCGAATAAAATAGGAGGGGCTATAGACACTACTTAAATAATCAAGCTATTTCTCAGTTCTACTAACCCTTTCCTATAAATCTCACTTTAACTTAGAAATCAATCTCCTTATTTAAAATAAAACGGTACCGGGAAGCCTGATTCTTTTACCGTTTGCTCATATTTACTCATCATCTCTTCGCCGTTATATCCTTTTTCCTTCGCATCATTCAACCATTGATCCCAAGCAGATCTGGACAGTGCTTGAAGTCTTTCTAATTCTGCATCATCAAACTGAATCACTTCTCCATCTTTTTTGAGCGTTTCTTTAAGCTCATCGACAGCGGCCTTTGAATCTTCTGTTAAATATTTATTAAATAATCCTTCTAATTCGGGAATTAAATCTTCTTGAAAAATGGTTTTAATATCATCTGGGAGTTTATCGTAAGAGGCTTTATTCATAATTGGCATAACTTGAATAACTTTATAAGGAATTTCTACAAAATATGGTGCTACTTCATATAAACTCATATCTCGATATTGGGTAGCAGAAGTAAATGCCCCATCAATAACGCCCTTTGCAAGTGAATCATATAGTTCTTGTGCAGGTACGGAAACTGGAACAGCACCCCATGCTTTAATGTCTTCCACATCACTCTTACTTGCGGCTCGTATTTTCATTCCTTTAAAGTCTTCAAGTTTCCTGACAGGTTTATTCACAAAAATGTAGGATGGAGATCCTGTTGAAAATCCTAGTGAAACAACATCTTTAAACATTTCATCATGATAGGGTTCCGTATATTTTTTAATAATTTCTCCATATTTTGGCACATCATCTGCTGTTACTTGGAATGGTAAATCTCCTAATGTCAATGGAAACATTTCAGTATCCGCATAATAGTGTGAGAACATATAGCTAATATCAGCTACGCCACCTTTTACATCCGTTAAAACAGAATTAGCTCCTCCTAATGTTCCTCCATGAAATAAATTCAGCTTCACTCTACCGTCAGTCTTTTCTTCGACGGATTTGGCCCAAGGTTCTAAAATATTAGCACCAATGTTTGCTGTACTTGATCCATAGTTACCAACGTTAAATTCATATACTTCTTTTTCTTTTTCATTAGAAGATGAACCTGAAACTGAAGTCTCATTGCTATTACTACAAGCGACAAGAGATAACATGATAACCATAACAAAGGCTAAACTTTTGATTAGATGCTTCTTTCCTACTTTCATTAAATGATCTCCTCCTTGCAGATTGTTTGAATACGCTTACAAATCAAGTAGATTTCTATTATGCAGCCCCCTTCTAACTCACTAGGTGAATTACTAGTTCAAAAATATTGTATATGTTCCTAAGTATTATGTCAATAAATTCTAAATTATTCGTTAATTATTTTTGCACTATCGATATATTGTAAACTACCGACTACTGTTTCACCTATTTGGAAAAATATGAGAGTTTGACAAAAATAAACCAAGAATATATGATTTAACATAATATTATGATTTGTAACAATGCAGTGGATTCAACTTCTAAAAAAATAATATATAGGCAGGTTAGTAGAATGAGAGATATTAAAGTGCAATCTATCCGTGTTATTGATCGGCTAATCAGTGTCTTAAATTGCTTTAGCAATGAATATCCAACATTGTATATTGAAAACATAGTTGAAAAAACTAAGTTACCAAAAGCAACTGTTTATCGAATTTTATGGTCGCTAGAGCAAAACGGTTTTATTCAATATGATGATAAAGAAAACAATTATAGCCTTGGACATAAGTTTTTAGAATTTGGTGAAATTGTGAAAGAAAATCAAGATGTTCTGAAAGAAGCCGGAGCCATACTCTCGAAAGTCCATATTGAATTAGGATTTCCGATTTTAATGGCAGTTAGGCAAAAGGAAAGTATTCAATTCTTACTTGCATTTGAGAATCCAGATGGTATTCAATCAGGCTCTTATGTTGGGAGGAAAAGAGCACTCAATATTGGTGCTCTAGGTATTGCATTGATGGCTTATTTACCCTTAAAAGAATGCAAAAAAATACTTAATCAACTACCTTTAGAAAAAAGAACACCCTATACTTTAGTTGATGAGGATAAATTCCTAGAAAGATTAGACACAATTCGACAAAAAGGTTATTTTGTTGAAAAAGATGAGGTAAATGTCGGATTTTCAGGTATAGGCGTTCCTGTTTTTAATCGAAATCAAGAAATAATTGCTGTAATTGGAACTTTCGGTTCTAACTTTGATATGAATCCAAAGGTAAATAAAAAAATAATTAAGACATTAAAAGATACAGCAGATCAACTCTCTAAACGAGTTGGACATTTAATTAGTTTACAAGGAGACTTGACCTTTTTCTAAACGACTTAATCTACTTGATAAGAAATTGGCTGCATCTTCACGTCTATTACGGCGGACTGGCCTGAGTTTACTATTTCAATCGCATTCTTTAATGCAGATTCTAATTCTTCTGGTTTTGAAATGGTTTGGGCAAAGGCCCCGCCCGCTGCTTCAGCGATTTTTGCAAGATCTGCTGGTTTGTCAAAATTTACCCAATAATGATCGTCACGTTTTGCAATGCCGTCGGGATGTTGTTTTAAGAGATTCATTTTTGTTGCATTCCAACCTTGGTTATTAAAAATAATTGTCAAAAATGGCGCATTGTATTTTCGTGACATCCAATGAACAGATGATGGCACACTAAATAAATAGGTTCCGTCTCCAGTAAGACTCACTACTGTTTTGTTAGGCTGTGCCAACTTAGCACCAATAGCTGCTCCCCCATTCCAACCTAATGATGAGCCTCCATTACCAAACATAGTCCCTGGTTTTATTCGTGGTATCCCTTTAAAAATTGCACTTGTACTAGTGATTGTTTCATTTAAAATAATCGTATCTTCGTCAATTACATTCCTTAAACAACGTGAAACCCATTCGGGAGTTATCACACCATTTGTTGGAAACACTTCTCTCTGTCTCCATTCTTTCCTTTGGGAATTATGACGTTCTTTTAGTCGACTGAAACGTTCTTCAATAGTAGAGTGGTCTAAGTTTATCTTCTTCGCATAATTTAACAATTGTGTAAGTGCATGATATGAATCTGCTTGGAAGGTTAAATCTGCTGGTATATACGCTAACGGGATTTTTTCTTTTATTGGATCATTATCAATAAAGATGACTTTACATGAATCATTTAGATCGTTGACTGTGGGAATCCAAGGCACATCACAATCCAATACGACAACCACGTCTGCATTATCAAGTAGGTCACCACCCTCAAATCCCATGTGCAGAGGATGTTCAGTCGGGTAATTCATATAACTAGGATTACTTTCAATTACAGGAATAGACAGTAATTCACAAAATTCTACAAGTAAATCTACACTTTCTATATTTCTACCTAAATATGAGGTTATTAAAATAGGATTCTTGGAATTGGCCAACGTAGAAATGATTTGTTCAATTCCTGCATCTGTTAATGCTGTAGGTTCCTTTGGTTTCCAACGAGAGGTAAGATCTTTCTTTGGCTGAACTTCTTCTTCTAATACTTCCCTAGCGCCAGTTAAATAGACTGGCCCTTTCGGTTCTGTATTAGCAATTTGCATTGCACGATAAACTAGTTGTTTCACGTTTTTTCCTGTTCGAATGTCATATTCCCATTTGACATAACCCCTTACTATACCACGTTGATCATATACATTTTGCAGATAATTAATTGGCGAATTACGGCTCCCCGCTAATTCACCCTCCATTGTTGAAGGAGTCTCACCTGAGAAGATAAAAACTGGCACTCTCGACCGTGCGGCATTATGTAAGCTACCACCCAAGTTTTGTGTACCAACATCCGTATGTACAATCACCCCCTGCGCCTGACCACTTAGTTGATAGTAGCCATGTGCAGCACTCAGTGCAACATATTCATGGGGAGAAATAATGACTTTTGGTAATGGTCGACCTAGTGCCTTCGCCTTTGCAAGTCCCTCGATGAGTGCAGGGTGATCACTTCCAAGATTGCTAAATAAATAGGATATACCTGTCTCTTCAAATGCTTCTAACAAGGCATCTGCTGTTGTATAACGACTTAGACTTTCCATCGTACTTCCCCCTAGTTGGTCGTTTTATAGTAATTAATAGCATGAAACTCTGTGAACTCTTCAAAGATTGTTTCGGAATTCTCTCTTCCTATGCCACTTTGCTTTACTCCGCCAAACGGCATATATTTATGTCCAAGAGGAGATTGATGTGAAGAATTAATAATGGTCATACCAGCTTCTATTTTTCTTGCCAACTGAAGCGACCTGTCATAATCTGATGACCATATTGATGAACTTAATCCCATTTCGCTGTCATTCGCCATATGAATGACTTCTGCTTCACTTTTGTATGCGATTAATGGAATAATTGGTCCAAATTGTTCACAGGTGACAAGGTCATGGTATGGATCTATATCCCTTACAATAACAGGATGCATATAGTATCCATTTTCCCAATTATCTGGTTCTAGCTTCTGACCTAGCTTCATGATGTTTGCGGAACTATTATCTAACCTTTCTAATAATCTCTTTACATTTTGAAATTGATTTGGATTATTCAAAGGTCCAAATGTTGCGTTTTCATTCAATTGATGTCCAATTTTATATTGGTCCGTAATTGTACACATTCGTTCATAAAATTCATCATACAAAGTTGTAGGGAGATAGATTCGTTTGATAGCAAAACAAAATTGTCCTGAACGACGAAAAACACCATTAACAATTTTCGGTACAATCTCATCTAGATTTGCGTCATCTAAAATAATTGCCGGGTCATTTCCACCTAATTCAAAGTGAATTCCTTTTAAAGTTTCTGCAGCAGATTTCATAATATGCTTGGCAGTCTCTCCTCCGCCAGTAAACGAAATTTTACGAATGAGAGGATGTGTGGATAATGCCGTCCCTACATCTGCATCCCCATGTACAATATTGATTACCCCAGGCGGGAAAAACGTAGCAATGTTTTTTAAAGCTAAAGTGACCCCAAGTGGTGCAAAAGGAGATGGTTTTATTACAATAGTATTTCCTGCAAGTATGGCTGGAACAACCTTCTGCATAGTTAAAACAATAGGAGCATTCCAAGGCACAATCCCTGCAATAACGCCAATTGGTTTTTTCTCAATCAGGACACCGCTAAATTCATCCTCAATTGTCTTCGCCTGAAGAGCATTCCTTGCTAATTCTGCACTATTTCTCATCACAACAGCTGCCATAGCAAACTCGCTTTTCGATACGTCCAGTAACATTCCATTTTCTAAAGAAACAACATTAGCCAAGTGTGTTGCATCGGTTTCAAATTGTTGAATTGCTTTTAACAGTTTGGAAATACGGACTTCCAATTCAACATTACTCCAACTTTTAAATGTGTTATATGCTTCCTGAATTGCCTTGTCTACATGCTGTACTGATCCTTGTGCTACTAAGCCTACAACATTCGACAACTTACCTGGGTCTCGGACTTCTGTGTATTGGTCCGTTTCTATTTCTTCATTATTGATTAACAAATTAACTTTCATATCTCCGCATCTCCCCAGCCTTACTTTTGATCTACTGTACTTTTCTTATTATGTTCATTGGCAACCTTTTGAAATATGCCCCCCTGTTTGAATAACTCAATCTCTATTTGAGTATCTAGTCGCATCTTTACTGGAAAAATGGTTTGTTTTCCATTTGAATGAATTGCCATTACCTTTAGAGTCTGTTGGGGCGTTGAAATTCGGTCTAGGTCTAATATTGTGAAAGTTTCTTCCCCACTTAACCCTAGAGTTACCCAGCCTCTTCCTTGAGGAAATTCCAAAGGTAGAATTCCCATCATTGCAAGGTTACTGCGGTGAATGCGTTCAAAGCTTTCTGCAAGTACTGCCTGTACTCCAAGTAAATAGGTGCCTTTGGCTGCCCAATCTCTGGCACTTCCTGTTCCGTATTCTTTCCCTGCTATGATAATAAGAGGAATATTTTCATGCTGATATCTCTGTGCAGCATCAAAAACATTCAGGCATTCACCACTTGGCAGATGTCTCGTAAACCCGCCTAGTTTATCTACTAGCCTATTCTGCAGTCTAGGATGCGCAAATGTTCCCCTCACAAGCACCTCATGATTTCCTCTTCTCGTACCGTATGTATTGAAATCAGTACTTTCCACACCATGTTTCATGAGATAAGCTCCTGCAGCACTCTCTTTTAAAATAGACCCAACTGGAGAAATATGGTCCGTTGTGATTGAATCTCCAAGTGCTAATAATGCCCGAAATTCTTTTGGGTTTCCTTTAGGAGAAGCATTTTCTCTTTTACTGAAAAAAGGAGATGGTTTAAAATAGGTTGATTGTGTATCCCAGTTATATAAGGGACCCTCCATATAGTCTAATTTCTTCCATAAAACATCGCCATCGAACACACTCTGATACGCATCCAGGAATAATTCCGGATTTATATAATCTTGTATACAGGTTCTTATCTCCTCTGTATTTGGCCATAAATCTTTTAAATAAACTGGTTGACCCGACACAGTTTTCCCTAATGGTTCAGTATCCAAATCTATATTTATCTTTCCAGCAATTGCATAAGCAATCACTAGAGGTGGAGAGGCAAGATAATTAGCTTTTACTAGTGAATGAATCCGGCCCTCAAAATTACGGTTCCCACTCAAAATAGCGACAGTAGATAAATCATTTTCCTGAATGGCTTTCTCGACTTTTTCATCTAAATTACCACTATTACCGACACAGACTGCACATCCATAACCTACATGATAAAAGCCGAGTTTTTCCATATATTCCAATAGACCTGTACTTTTCAAGTATTGTGTAACTACTTTTGAACCTGGCGAGAAACTGGTTTGTATATGAGATGGTACGGTTAGACCAAGTTGAACGGCTTTTTTAGCAAGTAATCCTGCGCCAATCATATTAATTGGATTAGAAGTATTCGTACAGCTTGTAATAGCTGCAATAACAATGCTGCCATTTTTAAGCCCATGTTTCTCATGATTTTGAGATATATTAACCTTTGTCATCGATTCACCAAAATCACTTAAGAACGAGGCTTTGACTTTTCGTAACGGCATCGTGTCCTGAGGACGTTTTGGCCCGGATATACTTGGCTCAATATCTGATAAGTTAATCTTTATTACTTCAGAATAGGTAGGTATTTTCATAGAATCCGAGTAAAATAAGCCCTGTTCTTTCGAATACCGTTCTACTAAATCAAGTACGGTCTCTGTTTTTCCTGTTAATTCTAGATATTTCAATGTTTCATCATCAACTGGAAAAAAGCCCATTGTCGCACCGTATTCTGGTGCCATGTTAGCAATGGTTGCTCGATCCGGAAGAGAAAGCTGTTTTAATCCTGGTCCAACAAATTCAACAAATTTTCCAACCACATTTTTACGGCGTAACACTCTTGTGATAGATAATGCAGCATCTGTTGCGGTGACGCCTTCTTGCATTTGCCCAGAGATTTCAACACCAACCACCTTTGGAACCAACATACTAATCGGATAGCCAAGCATGACAGACTCAGCCTCAATACCGCCCACACCCCATCCTAAAATACCCAATGCATTTATCATCGTAGTATGTGAATCTGTTCCGATTATGGCTTCGGGGTGTGCAATCATTTCACCATTATCATGACTGATTTGAACTACATGAGCCAAATATTCTAAGTTGACCTGATGGATTATCCCTTTTGAAGGGGGAACGGCACGAAAATTCTTAAATGATTTTTCGGCCCATTTAAGAAAACCATATCTCTCTTTATTACGGGAATATTCAAGATTCACATTTTTCTTGAGAGCATTTGTATTGCCGAAGTGATCAACTTGAAGTGAATGGTCTACTACCAGATCTACTGGAATACTTGGATTAACCTCACTCGGATTGACTCCTTCAGAAGCCAATCTTTCCCTGAGAGAAACGAGGTCGACCAATGCAGGAATCCCGGATGCATCTTGCATAATTACTCGTGATGGCATAAATGGTATTTCATTAGTCTGATTTGAGTTGGTAGCAACCTCAAATAAATCATTTTCTGAAACGGAGAATCTTTTCATCCCCCTCATCATTGCTTCTAAAAAAATCTTAATTGAAAAAGGTAGACTCTCAACATTGATCCCTAAGTTCCCCAAAGATTTCAAGTCATAAAACTGTACTGGGCCCTGTTTTGTTATTAACGTTTTTTTATACAATAGTAACCTCTCCGTTCAAATAGTAAATTACTTTACTATTTTTTGTTGCTGTGTTGGAGCAGCTTGTAAGTCTGAACATTTACCTGCTTTCAATATAAAACTATCGGAATATTCCGGATATTTTTTTTGCAACTCTTGTGCAAGATTTAGTACCTTATCTATAGATACCCCTGTATTTAGCCCCATTTCTTCAAATCCGTGAATTAAATCTTCTGAAGAAATATTCCCACTGGCACCTGGGGCATATGGACATCCGCCAATTCCGGCAATTGAACTATCAAAATCAATTATTCCCTCTTGCCAACCAGCAAAGGCATTAGCAAATGCCATCCCCCTAGTATTATGAAGGTGTAGAGAGAATGTAATAGTAGGAAACAACTGTTTTAACCCTCTTACAATCTCTTTCGTTTTTATCGGGTTCGCCATTCCAGTTGTATCAGCAAGTGAAATTTCATTTATCCCCAATGACTGATAATATTCACAAATCATGATGTGGCGTTCAAGAGGAACATCTCCTTCATACGGACATCCAAATGCCACAGAAATAGATCCTGAGACCTTCATTTTGCTTCTATCTGCAAGATTTACTAAACTCTCAAAACCTTGTAAAGCCTCTATCGTTTTACAATTTGCATTCGATATACTATGTGAATCAGAAGCAGAAAGCATCAATTTGACTTTATCAACACCAGCATCAATGGCTCTTTCTAATCCTCTGACATTAGGTACAAGTGCCCTTAATTTAACCTTATCTGAACGCTTAATATTTTTTAGCACTTCATCTGCATCTCTCAATTGAGGGATTGCTTTTGGATGGACAAATGATGTTACCTCTATTTGTTTAAATCCACAATCG
>Ga0180215_1002068_pt1 | contig 20811 bp, 19 predicted proteins | sample eDN3rd37CBELigBY_FD_128871 | JGI IMG/M metagenome (GOLD analysis project Ga0180215, IMG submission 128871) | Enriched backyard soil microbial communities from Emeryville, California, USA - eDNA 3rd pass 37_C BE-Lig BY (version 2) (version 2) | ecosystem: Environmental > Terrestrial > Soil >... | reverse complement strand
GCGTTCACCGCCGCCGTGGACGGTCAATGTCGATCCGCTGACGTAGGCCGACAGCGGAGAGGCCAGGAATGCGGCGCAGTGACCGATATCTTCGGGCTGGGCCAGCCGCCCCAGCGGAACGGTCTCGCCGACTGCGGCGACGCCTGCCTTGTCGCCGTAGAACAGGTGCGACTGTTCGGTTTCGACCAGGCCGACCACCACCGAGTTCACCCGCACCTTCGGTGCCCACTCGACGGCGAGCGACTGTGCGAGACTGTCGACGCCCGCCTTGGCCGCACCGTAGGCCGCGGTTCCCGGCGAGGGGCGCGATCCGCTCACGCTCGAGATGTTGACGATCGAGCCGCCGGTGTCCTGCTTCTGCATCACCGCGTTGGCAGCCTGCGCGACCAGCAGCGGGGACAGCAGGTTCAGTTCCACGATCTTGGCGTGGAACTTCGGGCTGGCATCGGCCGCCAGTGCGTACGGCGACCCGCCGGCGTTGTTCACCACGGCGTCGAGCCGACCGTGACGCTCCACGATGGTCTCGATCAACGTGCCGACCTGATCGGCGTCGCGAACGTCGCACGTCAGGAACTCCGCGGTCCGCCCGTCCGCTTCGACAGGCTGTTCGGGTTCGTTGCGTGCGCATGTCACGACGGTCGCTCCGGCGCGCAGGAACACCCTGGTGATGCCCGCACCGACTCCTCGTATCCCCCCGGTGACGAGCACGACCGCGCCGTCGAGTCCCAGATCCATTCGCTGCCTCCACGTCGTTCACCCCGCGGGATGCGCGGGTCTCACGTCGACAACTTACCAAGCAATCGCTTGGTTCGGTACCGGCTCCCCGCTATCCGGCCGCTGCTCCTGCTCAGTGGGAATCACGGGATCTTGCTCGTCGGCCCCACTTAGCGTGACGACGAACGCGCGTGCCGAAGAGGAGTGATTGGGCCATGCAGACCGTCGAGCAGGATTACGAGAAATACGTCGGGCAGGTGGCCGAACCACCCCGCGTGGCCCGGTACGCCGTCAACGACGCCATGATCCGCAACTGGGTCGAGGCCCACGACGACTTCAATCCGATCTACGTCGACGTCGAGGCCGCCCGCGAGACCGGGCGCGACTCCGTCGTCTGCCCGCCCGCCATGATCTCCACCTGGATCATGGCCGGCTACCGCCGCTGGCGTGAGGTGCAGCGCAAGCGCACCGAGGGCGTCGTGGAGGACTTCGCGTACTCCCGGATGCTCGCCGACCTCGATCGCGAGGGTTTCACCTCCGTCGTCGCGACGAACGTCGAGCAGGACTACCACCGCGAACTCGTCCCGGGCGATCACATCACTGCCCACTACACGATCGAGTCCGTATCTCAGATCAAGCGAACGGGTCTCGGAGACGGCCGATTCTTCACGCTGTACAAGCGCTACGAGGACCAGAACGGCGAAGTCGTCGCCGAGGAACGCTTCCGGATGCTCCGGTTCAACCCGAACACCGACAAGGAGACGCGATGACCGCCGTCCCCCGGCTCACCATCACCCAGGACAACCAGTTCTGGTTCGACGCCGTCCGTGAGGGCCGACTCGAGATCCAGCAGTGCAGCAACTGCGGCACTCTGCGCCATCCTCCCGGCCCGGCCTGCCCCGCGTGCCGCTCGTTCGAGTGGAAGAGCGTCGAATCCTCGCGGCGCGGAACGCTTCACAGCTGGACGATCATCCACCACCCGCAGGATCCCGCCTTCGAGTACCCGCTCGCCGTCGGGCTGATCGACCTCGACGAAGGAATCCGCATCGTCGCCGACATCGCGGGTGTCGACCACGACACCCTCGAGATCGGCATGGAACTCGAGGTGGGATTCTCCGAGCACGCGCACGGTGAGATCCTGCCCCAGCTGCGCAAGCCCGGAGGAGACGCATGAACCTCGCCGAATGCACTGTCGGACAGGAACTTCCCGAACTCGTCCTGCCGATCGATCGCACGACCATCGTGGCCACCGCGATCGCGTCGCAGGATTTCGAGGACGTGCACCACGACCCGGACGCCGCACTCGGGCGGGGCACACCGGACGTCTTCATGAGCATCAACGCCACGAACGGTTTCGTCGACCGGTACGTCACCGACTGGACCGGACCGTCGGCGCGGGTGCGCCGCGCGTCGCTGCGCCTGGGCGTGCCCTGCTTCCCCGGCGACCCCATGCACATGAACGGTGAGGTGACCGCCGTCGACGGCGCGACCGTCACCTTGAAGGTGCAGGGCCGGAACAGCAGAGGCGTCCACGTCACCGCGGACGTCGTGGTGGAGCCGTACGAGAGGAAGAGCCGATGACCGTCAAGGGCTTCTCCGGAGCCGCCGCTATCGCCGGTATCGGAGCCACCGAGTTCTCCAAGAACTCCGGCCGCAGCGAATGGCAGCTCGCGTGCGAAGCAGTGCTCGCCGCGCTCGCCGACGCGCAGATCGGTGTCGAGGAGGTGGACGGCTTCGCCCTGTTCACCATGGAGACCAATCCCGAGATCGCGGTCGCGCGCGCACTCGGTATCCCCGAGCTGAAGTTCTTCAGCCGGATCCCGCACGGCGGTGGCGGCGCCTGCGCGCCCGTGCAGCAGGCCGCACTCGCCGTCTCGAGCGGTGTCGCCGACGTCGTGGTCGTCTACCGCGCCTTCAACGAGCGCTCGGGCCACCGTTTCGGCGCCGGGCCGCCGCCCTTCGCGTACAACTCGAACACCGACCAGGAATACCGGAACTGGATCAACCCGTACGGCCTGCTCACTCCCGCTCAGCAGGAGGCCTTCCTGGCGCGCACCTACATGCACAGGTACGGGGCGACCAGCGCGGACTTCGGGCAGATCTCGGTGCTCTCGCGCAAGCACGCAGCGAACAACCCCAAGGCCTGGTTCTACGAGCGGCCCATCACCCTCGACGACCACCAGAACTCGCGGATGCTCGCCGACCCGCTGCGTCTGCTGGACTGCTGCCAGGAGAGCGACGGCGGCCAGGCACTGGTCATCGTGAGTGCCGAACGCGCACGGGATCTCCCGCACCCGCCGGCGATCATCACCGCCGCAGCGCAGGGTGTCGGTCCTCAGCAGATCTCGATGAGCAGCTACTACCGCGAGGACATCGACGCGATGCCCGAGGTGGAGCTCGTCGCCCGGCAGATGTGGGCACAGGCCGGTTTCGGCCCAGAAGGTATCGACGCCGCGATCCTGTACGACGCGTTCACCCCCATGGTCCTGCTCCAGCTCGAGGAGTACGGCTTCTGCGGTCGCGGTGAGGCGAAGGACTTCATCGCCGACGGCAACCTCGAGGTGGACGGGCGACTGCCGATCAACACCCACGGCGGTCAGCTCGGCGAAGGTTACATCCACGGCGTCAACGGCATCGCCGAAGGCGTCCGGCTCATCCGCGGCACCTCCGTGAACCAGCCGGCGAAGACACTCGACAACGTGCTCGTCACGGGCGGATCGCCGGTGCCGCACAGCGCGATCGTCCTCTCGGCCGACCGTTAGGCCCGCAACCCGGGCCCCGACCACCTCTCAGGAGATCACATGCATCCCGAGCTGTCCGACACGTCACGGCGGCTGCGCACCGAACTGCGGGAGTACTTCGCCCGCATCATCGACGACGACGATCGACGCGCCCTGGTCGATCAGACCGAGGGTGGACCGGTCTTCGACAAGATCTACCGGCAGATGGGCGCCGACGGCTGGCTCGGCCTGGGGTGGCCCGAGGAGTACGGCGGACGCGGGGAGGATCCCGAGGCGCTCTACGTCTTCTACGACGAGACGATCCGCGCCGGCGCGCCGGTCTCGCTGGTCACGCTCAACACCGTCGCGCCGGCACTGATGAAGTACGGCACGCAGGAGCAGAAGGACTTCTTCCTTCCCAAGATCCTCACGGGTGAACTGAAGTTCGCGATCGGGTACACCGAGCCCGGTGCCGGCACCGACCTCGCCGCGCTGCAGACCAGGGCGCGTGTCGAGGGCGACGAACTGGTCATCGACGGCAACAAGCTGTTCACGAGTTCGGCCATCTTCGCCGACTGGATCTGGCTCGCCGTGCGCACCGATCCGGACGCGCCCCGCCACAAGGGGATCTCGGTCGTGCTCGTGCCGACCTCGTCGCCGGGCTTCTCCGCCACCGAGATCCGGACCGTCGGCGGAATCAGCACGGCGGTCACGTACTACGAGAACATTCGTGTTCCGCTGAGCAACGTCGTCGGCGAGCTCAACGGCGGCTGGACCCTCATCACGAGCCAGCTCAACCACGAGCGTGTCGCGCTGGCCGCCCGCGGTGGCATCGCCAACGAGATGTACGACGAGGTTCTCGCCTGGGCGAAGCAGGAGCCCTTCGGCCCCGGCGTGCTGTTCGACGTCCCGTGGGTCCGTTCGACTCTGGCCGAGGTCTACGCGCTGCTGTCGGCAGCCGACCTGGTGAACCTCCGCCTGGTGTCGGACATCGCGGCCAACACCCTCGACGGTGGTGACTCCGCCGCCGCGAAGGTGTTCGGAACCGAAGGTGTCGTCGCCGCGTACGGAATGCTGCAGGAGGTGCTCGGCGCCCGCGGCCTGCTGCGTCCCGGTAGCCACGGCGCCGTGATCGAAGGCCGCGTCGAAGCGCTCGGTCGACGCGCGCAGAACAACACCTTCGGCGGTGGCAGCAACGAGGTGATGCGCGAGATCGTGGCGGCGAAGACCCTCGGAATGACCCTGGGCGCCCGTAGGCGCCCCGACGCGACGGCACAGGCTGCGGTGAAGACGCCGGCCGAGACGAGGAGCTGACATGGAATTCGAACTCGATGACGACCTGATCGCGGTCGAGGACCTCGCGTCGCAGGTCTTCGGTTCGCTGGCCAAGGTCGAGCGTGTGGTCGAGGTGGAGCGCAAGGAGGGCGGTTTCGACGCCACCCTGTGGCAGGCACTCGCCGATGCCGGTCTCCTCGGACTCGCTCTGCCCGAGTCCGTCGGCGGCGCCGGCATGGGCATGCTCGGGCTCACGACGATCCTGCAGCAGCAGGGCCGTCGCGTCGCCCCCGTTCCCGTGTGGTCCACCGTGGCCGGGGCGGCTCTTCCGCTCGCACAGTTCGGCACGGAAACCCAGGTCGAGCGTTACGTTCCCAAGCTCATCGACGGGTCGGTAGTTCTGACCGGCGCATTCGACGACACCCCCGGCGCGAGCCCCACGGTGACAGCGATCCGCAAGGGCGACGATCTCGTCATCAGCGGTGAGATTCCGTCCGTTCCGTGGGCCCCGATCACCGCCGGCGTCGTCGTCCCGGTCCGCTGCGACGACGACTCGGTCGCCGTGGTGGTCGCACCGGTGGACGCGACCGGCGTCGAGGCCGTTCCGGTCGCCGTGACCGGACGTGGCGCCGAAGCCGCGGTGCGCTTCACGGACGTGCACATCGGAGCCGAGGACGTCCTGCCCGGTGACGGTGAGGAGATCGCGGCCTGGACCCGTCGTCGTATCCGCATCGCTCTGGCTGCCGTTCAGCTCGGGGTGTGCGAGGAGACGCTGCGGGCAACGGCCAAGTACACCTCCGAGCGCGTGCAGTTCGGCCGGCCGCTGTCGACGAATCAGGCTGTCGCGGTACGCGCGGCCGATGCCTACCTCGACACCGAGGCGATCCGGCTCACGGTGCGCAAGGCGGCGTGGTCGATCGACGTCGGACGCGAGGACGAAGCCGAGTCCGCGGCCCTGGTCGCCAAGTGGTGGGCATCCCGCGGCGGCGTGCGGGTCGGTCTGACCGGCCAGCACCTGCACGGTGGTATCGGCGCCGACATCGACTACCCGATCCACCGCTACTTCCTGTGGGGACGGCAGTTGGCGTTCACCTTCGGCGGGGCGGACGCGACGGCGGCCGCCCTCGGGGACGTCCTGGACACCGCACCCCCGATCGGTGCGGCCGGATAGCCTTCTCGCACCGACGACGTGAGTCCTTCGCCGCAGACCGCGGAGGAGGACTCACGTCGTTTCCGGCTCCCTACTCCGACAGGTGCGCGAGTAGCAGGTCGCAGCTGCTCCGCACATCGGCCTCGGTCTCCTCGAGGGTCGCTCCGCCGTTGAGATAGGTCACCAACAGTCCGGACCACAACATCGACAACAGCCGCACGGCGTTGCGATCCTCCTCTGTCGGCTCGTCGAGGCCCGCCTTCTCGAACAGGATCCGGTGGAACGTCCGCCTCACCTCGGTGGAGTCCGGCACCACCGATGCCGGGGCGGTGCTGTTGGACAGCAGCATCGCGGAGGCCAGAAGCGGCCGGTCGACGAACCGCCTGGTCATTTCGATCAGCACCTCGGTGATCGCGTCCCGCGCGCTCATATCGGGCTTCCGCGCAGGGAGCCGGTCCGCACCGAGTTCGAGGCGGTGGAGCAGAACCGCCACGAACAAGTGCGTCTTCGAGGGGAAGTATCGGTAGAGGGTGCCGATCGCGACTCCGGCGCTCTTCGCGACCTCGGTCATCTGCACTCGGGCCAGCTCGTGTTCGGATCCCAGCCGTGTTGCGGCGTCGAGGATCCGCACTTGTCGCCGCCGCTGCTCGACCGAGGTCGGCTCGGCTCCGTCCCGCGCCTTACCGATTCTGGGCACCGGTTCCCCTTTCCACGACGACGGCCGTCGATTCTGCACCGCACCGTCGGGCCGATTGTCGCATCGCCGACTATCGGTGGTCCCGAACGGTGGGATCCGGGGCTCGGGACCTCGCGAACGCGAGTCGTTGCGACGGGTAGTCCACTCAGCGAGAAGCCGCTCCGAGGTGTCGCGCGTCACCCATACGCTCGATTCGAAGGACGTCGCCGGAGGCAGCGACCAGAGCGAATCGGAGTGAGTCACATGCAGACCCGGATACCGACCTACGAAGCCGAATTCGACGTCGACATGCCCGGCCCGGACGAGATGCGCCGCGCCATGGGGCGCTTCGCGAGCGGCGTAACCGTCGTGACCGGCCTCGACGAGGACGGCCCCACCGGCTTCGCGTGCCAGTCGTTCGCGTCGGTCTCGCTCGAGCCGCCCCTCGTGCTGTTCTGCGCCGATCACCGCGGACGAGCTTGGCCGCGACTTCGCCGCACCGGCCGGTTCACCGTGAACGTGCTCGGTGCGAACCAGACCGATCTGTGCTCCCGTTTCGGTTCGAGCCGCGGTCTCAAATTCGACGGCCTCGACTGGGAGCTTTCCCGCTGGGGCACCCCGTCCCTGCCGGGTGTGCTCATGCGGGTGCACGCCTCGATCGAGGACGTGCACGTAGCAGGTGATCACGATGTCGTCATCGGCCGCGTCGCCGAACTCGAATGTCTCGGCGACGAGAGCCCGATGGTGTTCTACCGCGGCGGGTTCGACCTCGGCCGCTGACGGGGAAGGTGTGCGTGCGGTGGACGGGCACCGCACGCACATCCCGTCGTCTACGAGGCGGCTGCGCGGATGCCGGCCCGCCGCCCGAAGAAGCTCCCGTCACCGAGGGAGATGCCGCTGCAGTAACCCCACGCCGACAGGCCCGACGTGCAGCGACCGGCGGCGTACAGACCGCGGATCGGTTCCCCGTCGACGTGCAGGACCTCCGAGTGGACCGAGGTCTGCAGCCCGCCCAGGGTGAAACCGCCGGTCATGTTCCGCAGGTCGATCGCCGCGATCGGGGAACCGATCGGCCGCACCCACTCGGGCTTTTTCCCGAGGACCGGATCCGTCCCCTGCTCGGCGTGCTCGTTGTACAGCTCCACCGTCGCGGTCAGGGCGCCCGCGGGCAGTCCCATCTCGGATTCGAGTTCAGCGACCGTCTCACACACCCAGGTGGGCCGGTGCCGCAGCTGCGGACTCGAACTCGGCGCCTCCATCCCCTCCTCGTAGGCCCGTTCGTCGAGGACGAGGAACGCCTGGTTGTCGTTCTGGTACAAGGTGAGCTGGCCGACGCGGCCGGGATAGGTGTCCTCGGCGACGTAACGCTGACCCCGACCGTTGACGAGGACGCCGCGCGCGATCAGCTGGGGATCGCAGAAGAAGGCGACCTCGCAGGCGTCCATGTGCGCCAGACGCGCCCCCAGAGCCTGCGCCATGAGGATGCCGCGACCGTCGTGCTCCTCGACCGTGGCGGCGGGGCGCTGGTACAGCCGAGGCGCGTAGGCCTGCATCATCTCGTCGTTGTAGGCGAACGATCCGGTGGCCAGGACCACGCCGCGACGCGCCCTCACCGCGAGGGTGTCGCCGAAACGCTGGGCGACGATCCCGACGACCCGTCCGGTGTCGTCGACGACGAGGCGCTGCACGCGGACGTCGGATTCGACGCGCACGCCGAGATCGGCGGCCTTGGCGATGAGAGTGGTCATGAGCACGTGGCCGGCGCCCTGGTCGCCGGTGCGCGGCATCGGCACCCGGGCGAGGTGACCGCGCGGTGCCGGGTCGACGAGCGAGGAGAAGGGTGCGGCGTTCTCGCCCCCGCTGTACATCAGCGAGTCGTCCTCCGGGCACTCCCAGCCGGGCTGCGACCAGAACCCTTCCTTGTAGGGCACCCCGCACGATTCGAGCCAGTCGAAGTGGTCGACGCTGCCCTCGCAGTAGACGTCGAGTTTGGCCTCGTCGACACCCGGACCGAGAGCTGCGGCGAGGAAGGTCTTCATGTTCTCGGGGGTGTCGTCGAATCCGCACGCCTTCTGCAGTCGCGTGCCACCACCGAGGTAGACGATGCCGCCCGACAACGCCGCCGCTCCCCCACCGCCCCCGGTACGTTCGAGCACCAGCACGTCCGCGCCGCTCTCGGCGGCACCGATCGCTGCGGAGACACCGGCGATGCCGAAACCGGCTATGACAATGTCGGATTCGAGGTCCCAGCTTCCGATGTCCCGGATGGACACAGGGCGGACGGGAGAATTGCTCATGGGGCTCCTTGTTCTCGAATCAGATGAGGTTGTCCTCGACCGGGAGGCCGAACGCGTCCCGTCCGTACAGCGCATAGGCCCGTTCCGGTTCGTTCGCGACGTGGACGCTGCCGGCATGCGCGTCGCGCCACGCTCGTTCGACGACACCACCGAGGAAAAGCGACGTGCCGCCGGCGGTCTTGAACAGCAGGTCGATCGCCTCGACCGCACGCTCGGTGGCGCGTACCTGATCCCGTCGGGTGCGCAGCCGCAGCTGCATCGGGATCTGCCTGCCCGCCTTCGCCAGCTCCCACAGTTCACGGATGTTGCGGTCGAGTTGCAGTGTCGCGGCGTCGATGTCCGACGCGGCGCGCCCCACGGCGACCTGCGCGAAGGGATCGTCGACGAACCGTCCCCCGCCGAGACTCAGCCGCACCCGTTCACGCATCGAGGACAGGTACTCCTCGTAGCATCCCGCGACGACTCCGACGACGGGGACGGCGACGCTCGTGGTGAACAGCGCGGCGAACGGAAGACGGTAGAGCGGACCGGTGTTCACCTTCCGGCCCGGCCCTCGCAGTTGCGACGTCTCGTAGTTGCTCTTCACACGGTGGTCGGGCACGAAGACGTCGTCGACGACGATCTCGTCGCTGCTCGTCCCGCGCATCCCCACGACGTTCCAGACGTCGCGGATCGTGTAGTCGCTACGCGGCACGAGCACCGTGACGAAATCGACCGGTCTGCCCTCCGATCCGACCACCACGGCGCCGAGCAGCGCCCACGACGCGAACCGGCAACCGGACGAGAACATCCACGTCCCCGACAACCGGTATCCGTCGTCGACGGGGATCAGACGACCCACCGGGGCGTATGCCGACGAGACGAGGGTGGAATCGTCCTCACCCCAGACGTCGTGCTGCGCCCGGTCGTCGAACAGGGCCAGGTGCCAGGGGTGGACGCCGACGACGGACGCGATCCACCCCGTCGAACCGCAGGCCGCCGAGATCGTCCGCACGACCTCGAAGAAGCGTGCCGGTTCGGTCTCGAACCCGCCGTACCGGCGCGGCTGCAGCATGCGGAACACACCGGCAGCGACGAGTTCGCGGACCGTCTCGTCAGGGACACGGCCGAGCCTGTCGGTCTCCGCTGCGCGAGCGGCGATTCCGGGGATCAGGCCTCGGACCGCATTCAGGACGTCGTCGGCGGTCATCGGACGGACGAGGTCAGCCTGCCGGCGGCGAGAACGCCGCGAGAGGCTCGGAGCCCGACCAGTCGTGGCCCCAGTAGCTGTCGGCCGTGATCTCCTCCGCGGTGTAGAAGGTCTCGTCGACGAGCATGCCCTCGGTACCGAACTCGATGTCCCAGCCGCCGGGAGCCCGGACGTAGAAGGAGACCATCTTGTCGTTGGTGTGCCGGCCCAGGGTCGACGAGATCGAGAAGCCCAGTTTGTTCACCCGGTCCAGAGCCTGGCCGACCGCGTCGAGCGTCTCGACCTCGAGCATCAGGTGCACGAGACCGGGTTCGCCGGTGGTCGGAGCCGGGCACAACGCGAGGCTGTGGTGGCGGCGGTTGACGCCCAGGAAGCGCACGCGTCGCACGGGCGGCGGCGCCGACAGGCCACCGAGCCGCGTCGCTCCGCGAGGCAGGAAACCGAGTACCTGGGTGTAGAACTCGTAGGACTCCGCGAACGCGGCGGTGGGCAGGACGACGTGGCCGAGTCCCTCCTCACCGGTGTGGAAGACACCGGCGAACGGCGTCACGAGGGGGCTGTGGTCGAGCACCGGACCGAAGAACACCTCGGTGCGGGTGCCGCCCGGATCGTCGAATGCGATGACCTGCTCGGCGTCGCGATAGGTCGACTCCTCCTCGGAGAGGACCTCGACGGCGATGCCGGCCTTCTCGACCGCTTCGCGCACGCGACGCAGCGCGAACTCGTCGCGCACCTCCCAGCCCACGGCGAGTGCCTTGTCGACCTCACCGGGCAGCACGATCAGGCGTGCCCGCCGTTCGTCGACACGCAGGTACAGGCCGTCGGGTTCCGGGCCGGTACCGATCGCCATGCCGAGTCCGTCGACGACGAGTTCGCGCCACCGTGCGATGTCTGTGGTCTGGATCCTGAGATAACCCAGTCCCCGAATGTCCGTCATAACCGAATGTTCCTTCGCCGTAATGGATGTGATGTCAGATCATCGACCGCATCATGCCCTGCGGCTCTTCGCCGAGCTGGGTGAGCGTCGCGGCGTGGAAGATCGAGCCGGGGACGTGGATGGCGTGGCTCAGACCGGCGTGCGCGTCGCGCCAGAAGCGCTGCAGCGGATTGCTCAGCTGCAGTGCGCCGCCGCCGGCCCGCGAGAAGATCTCGTCGACGGCGCGCACGGCCCGCCATGCCGCGGCGACCTGGGTCCGGCGTCCGATCGCGCGCTGCTCGAAGGTGACCTCGATGCCCCGCTCGGTCAGATCCCAGAAGCGGTCGACGGTTTCGAGCAGGGCGGCGCGCGAGGCAGCGATCTCCGCCGCTGCGTCGCCGAGGTTCGACAGCACGTACGGATCCTGCTTGATCGCGGTGCCGGACACCGTGACCCGCTCGCGCTGGGACTCGATGTAGCAGTTCAGCGCACCCTCGGCGATGCCGATGAGCGACGAGGTGATGCCGAGCGGGAAGATGCACGAGAAGGGGAACTTGTAGAGCGTCTCGTCGCGTCCGGCGTCCTGCCACGCCACACCGCCCATGACGCGCTCGGCGCGCAGGGTCCGGTACTCGGGGAGGAAGGCGTTCTCGACGATGAGATCCTTCGAGCCGGTGCCGCGCAGTCCCACGACGTTCCAGCTGTCGTGGTCGATCCGGTAGTCCGACCGCGGCAGCAGCACATGCAGGCTCTGCGGCGGATTCAGGCGGTTGCCGTCCTTGTCGCCGACGGCCGCGCCGATCATCACCCAGTCGCAGTGGTCGGTGCCCGACGAGAACGACCAGCGGCCGTTGAGGATGTATCCGCCGTCGACAGGGGTCGCCACACCCATCGGTGCGTACGGGGAGGCGATCCAGGTGTCGGGGTTCTCACCCCACACCTCCTCCTGAGCCTTCGGGTCGAAGAAGGCCATCTCCCACGGGTGGACACCGACGATGCCGCTGACCCAGCCCGTCGCGCCGTCCATGGCTCCGATGGCCATGGCGGTCTCCGCGAACTCGCGCGGGTGCGCCTCGAGGCCCCCGAATTCCTTCGGCTGCAGGAGCCGTACGACACCGGCGTCGCGGAGCCTCTTCGCGCTGCGGTCGGTCAGCCGCATCAGCGTGTCGCCTTCGGCGCCGTCCGCGCGGATCTCGTCTGCGAACTCCGAAACGGAGTCGAGCACCTGTCCCATGATCTCTCCAGCTCTGTGAGGGTGACGCCCCCGATACGGCGTGGTGAGCGTCGGTTCCGTTGACGCCTACGGTCTCAGGTGGACCGCTCCCGTATCGTCGTTTTTCCACTGAGCGGGAGCGGTCGATGGGGCTGAGCGGGATCGGGTTACGAGTCCGCGCGGACGGGGCCTACGCGTCGTCGCGGCGAAGGAACGCGAGCACCGCCGACAGCCACGCCTCGCGCGCCTCGATCATCGTCCAGTGGCCGCAGTTGGGGAAGACGTGGAGCTCGCCGCGGCGCAGTTCGCGCATGGGAAGCATCGCCATGTCGACGGGGCTGACACGGTCGTCGCGACCCCAGGTCAGCAGCACCGGCGCGGTGATCTTGTGGAGCTGCGCCCAGTACGGGGTGGCGTCGGAGGCGGCAGCGGCCTTCGCGCCCGCAGCGAAGGCCGCGGTGCTGTACATGCGACGAGCGATCTCGAGGGTCTTCGGTTCGGTGGCCAGGGCCCACCGCTCCTCGATGAGTTCCTCGGTAACGATGGCGGGGTCGTAGACCATCGACCGCAGCCAGCGGACGAGCTTGTCGCGCGTGGGGTCGTCCGTGAACTCCATGAGTAGACGGATGCCCTCGCCCGGGGAGGGCGCGAAGACCGAACGGCCGGCGCCTCCGATGGTGACGAGCTTCTTCACCCGCTCGGGCTGCGCGATCGCGAACTGCGTCCCGACGATGCCGCCCATCGAGTTACCGATGATCGCCACGCGGTCGAGACCGAGTCCGTCGAGGAAGTCGGTCACCGCGACCGAGGCCATCGCCATCGGGTGTCCTTCGCACGGGTCGCTCACGCCGAAGCCGGGGAACTCCAGGACGAGGCACCGGTAGTGCTCGGCGAGATCGGCGAGCACACCGCGGTAGTTCCGCCAGCCGGTGACGCCCGGTCCGGAGCCGTGGAGCAGCAGGAGTGGTTCACCCTGACCGGCTTCGTGGTAGCGGAGGGTGCCGCGGTCGGTCGCGAGTTCTCTCGCCGTGTTCTCGAAAGTCGATTCGGTCGTCATGACGAGAAGGTTTCCAGTGATCCACCTCACGCGGCTCGAACGTTCCCGATCACCGGGATGTTCCGCCCGCCGCGGGGCGGTGCGTGATGCTGCCGGCTCCGGCCGTCAGATCCAGCCGTTCGACTGCGTGGCGAGCATTCGCTCCATGACCTGCGGCGACCACGACGCTCCCGACGTGCGTGCGGCGCGATTGCGTCGAGGGGTGTCGAGTTCGGGATAGAGCGCGCGCGAGATCGTGCGGACCGCATCGGCGACCAGCGGCGCGATGCGTTCGAGGTGGCCGGGGCGGGTGGGACCGCACAGGGAGATCGCGGCGACCGGCGAGGCAGGGCTGCGGACCGCGGCGCCCACACAGGACATACCGGCGGTGGCCTCTCCGGTCTCGAAGGCCAGTCCGTGGCGACGGCGGATGCGGTTGAGTTCGAGGTGCAGGGTCGACAGATCGGTGATGGTCCGCTCGGTGCGACGCGGCAGTTGCGGGCCGGGGTAGAGGGCATCGACCTGCTCCGGCTCGAGTCCGGCGAGCAGCGCCTTACCGCCGGCGGTGGCGTAGGCGGGGACACGTCCGCCGACCCGCGACGGCAGTGCCGCGGCGAGCTGGCCGCCGATCTTGTCGAGGTAGACGCAGTCAGGCCCGTCGAGCACGGACAGGTGCGCGACCATCCCGGTGGTCATGTGCAGTTCGTGGAGGAGCGGTGCTGCGGCCTCACGGACGCGGATGTGCCCACTGTCGCCCTCTCCCATGGACTTCGCGCGACGTCCGAGGCAATACCCGAAGGACGCGTGGTCGATCCAGTCGAGTCGCACCATCTGGTCGAGGATGCGGTGGACCGTCGAGCGCGGAAGCCGGGTGCGGCACGCGACTTCTTCCAGGGTGAGCCGCGACGAGAGATCGTCGAAGGCATCGAGGATGAGGGTCATTCTTTCGACCATCGATGCAGGCAGTTCGCGCTTCGGTGCCTGGGAGACCTGCGTACGTTGCGCCTCGGACATCGTCACCCTTTCTCCGGAATCCGATCACCCACGAAAGCAAGAATTGAAATTGATTCTTGTGAGTGATGCCCAGACTACAAGGCGAGTGACCTGTTGCACAATTCCCGATCAGCGGACTCGACGTATCCCGCGATCCACGTCCCTCCCCTCGACCTTCCGCCGGCACGTCTCACTGAGCAGGAGGTCCCTGTCCCGCGGACCGGGCGGTGGGTACAACCTCGGATGTGGGCCGAACCCGCCTGCACCCGTCGCCCGCACGAGCCGAAAGAGTCGAGACCGAGATGCCAGAGACCGAGTCCCCCCTCTTCCGCCCCCTGACGGTGCGATCCCTCGAGCTCCGCAACCGCATCGTGATGTCCCCGATGACCCGGTCACACTCGCCGGGCGGCGTGCCCGGACCGGACGTCGTCGAGTACTACCGGCGACGCGCCGCGGGCGGCACGGCCCTGATCGTCACCGAGGGCGTCGCGATCGATCACCCGACAGCAGTCGACAATCCCCGCGTGCCCCACATGCACGGCGAAGAAGCCCTCGACGGCTGGCGTCGCGTCGTCGACGCGGTCCACGCCGAAGGCGGACGCATCGTCCCTCAGCTGTGGCACGTCGGTCCGCTCTGGGGTGCGATGACCGCGCAGGTCGACCCGAACCTCACCCCCATGCGGCCGTCCGGCGTCTGGGGTGAACCCGGCGTGACGTCCTACGGCGAGGAGTACGTCACACGCGCGTCCGAACCCACGCGGGCGATGACGACCGAGGACATCGAGCACGTCGTCGCGGCATACGCCGATGCCGCCGCATCCGCGGCGCAGGTCGGTTTCGACGGCATCGCGCTGCACGGTGGGCACGGTTACCTCCTGGATTCGTTCCTCTGGGAAGGAACGAATCTCCGCGACGACGAATGGGGTGGCGATCTCGAACGCCGCACACGTTTCCCCGCGGCCGTGGTCGCTTCCATCCGCTCGCGCATCGGCGAGAATCTGCCGATCTTCTACAGGTTCTCCCAGCACAAGCAGCAGAACTACGAGGCGCGGATCGCTCGTACCCCGGACGAGTTGAAGGCTGTGCTCACTCCCCTGGCGAAGGCAGGCGTGGACGTGTTCGACGCGAGCATCCGCCGCTTCGACATGCCGGCCTTCGAGGGAAGCGATCTGACCCTCGCGGGATGGGCGAAGAAGGTCACCGGAGCCCTGTCGATGGCCGTGGGCAGCGTCGGTATCGCGACGTCGTTGCGCGAGAGTCGCATTCAGAGTGCCGCGCCTGTGCGCAACAACGTTCCGGAACTCGAACGCCGCCTGGTCGACGACGAATTCGACCTCATCGCCATCGGACGACTGCACCTCGCGGACCCGTCGCTCGCGACGATCCTTCGCGAAGGCGCGGAGCTGCCCGAGTTCGATCGCACCGTACACGAAGCCACCCTGATCTGATCGGTGCGCCGGACGCGGTCTCGCTCAGCGAGATTGCGCGGCGGGACAACTCTCCCCTGCCCTAGAAAGTGATCCGAACCACTCCCCTCTCCAGGGGCAGGAACTTCGGCCCACGATCGGGCCGCCGAGAGTCTGGAATGTGCCGTGACGTCCTACGCCAACGAACTCTCCCAGCAGAAATCCGCAGTTCCCGAGGGGAACGGTCGATTCGCCCGGCAGCGGCCGGTATGGGTGATCGTGTCGGTCCTGATCGCTGTCGAGATCATCAGTGCGTTCGAAACATCGATGATGTTCGCCGCGATCCCGACGTTGATCACCGAATTCGACAGCAACGCATCGACGGTCGGATGGGCGGTGACGGCCTTCCTCCTCGTCTCGGCCGCCTCGGCCGCCGTGTGTGGGCGGCTCGGCGACATGTACGGCCGGGAACGGATCCTGATGGTCCTGCTGGCCGTCGCGGCGCTCGGCTCGATCGTCAGCGCCGTCGGTGACAGCCTCACCAGCATCATCATCGGCCGCGCGATCCAAGGTGTGGCCGGCGCGATCCTGCCGTTGTGCATCGGGCTGGCCCGCGAGCATCTTCCCGCCTCTCGCGTTCCCGTTGCCGTCGCGCTGATCTCCGGCTCCGCCGTCGCGGCAGGTTCCGCGTCGCTGCTCGTCGCCGGTCTGCTGATCGACAACGCCAGCTGGCACATGATCTTCGTCGTCGCGGCCGTCTACGCCGTCTTCGCCCTGCTGCTCGTCTGGTTCGTCCTCCCGTGGCGCCGGCCCATCGGCACCTCCGAGAAGATCGACTACCTCGGGGCGGTCGGATTCGCAGGTGCTGTCGCCGCGATCCTGCTCGGTGTCAACAAGTCCCAGGCCTGGGGTTGGTCCGATGCACGCACCCTGGGCCTGATCCTCGGTGGCATCGTCGCACTGACCCTGTTCGTGCGCTGGGAACTCCGGATCCCCTCCCCCATCATCAACGTGCGCCTGTTCACCGATCGCAAGTTCTCCCTCACGATGCTGGCCACCGTCGCGATCGCAGCAGGACCGTTGGGTGTGATCACCATGATCATCCCGATCATCATGCAGACGCCGTCGACCGGCGACTTCGGACTCGGCCTCAGCGCGACGCACGCGGGCTGGCTGTCGTTCATCGGCTCCCTGTTCGGCTTCGCATGCACCCCTTTGAGCGGACGGATCTCCGCCGCAGTGGGTTCACGCGCGTCGATGCTGCTCGGCACCTCCCTGTTCATCGTCGGCATCGTCGTCATGCTCACCGCGCACCACTCCGTGGTGGCTATGACCGCGATGGTCGTCGTGGTATCGGTTGCGTCTGCTTTCGCCTACACGGCGATCCCGAACCTGATCGTCGAGTCCGTGCCCGAGCACAACACCAGCGAGACGACCGGCACGAACGCCGTGCTGCGCACCGCGGGTCAGGGCGTCGGAACGTCGATCGCGACCATGCTGCTCGCGTTCGCTGCAACTCCACTCGCGGGGATCAACATGGTCGGTGGCATGCTCATCGTCCTTTCGGTGGTGACCATCGGGATAACCTTGCTGATCCCGCGCACCGTGCGCACCGTCTGATCCGACCGCCCGCCTCCTCCCGTGTCCCGATTACCGGGAGGAAACGGGCGTCGGCGTCCGGTGGCGTTCTACCGTGGTCGATCGAGAAGCATTCGTATCGAAGGGAACCCACTGTGATGACAGCCGTTGAGACACCGGTCGGTTCACGCTCCGTCGTACTGACTGTCGGTGCAGTCGTCCAGGAAACCGCCGACGCCGTTTCGCTGGTGTTCGACGTACCCGAGGACCGCCGAGCGGACTTCACCTACAAGCCGGGACAGTTTCTCACCCTGCGCATCCCGAGCGATCGGACCGGTTCCGTCGCACGGTGCTACTCGCTCGCGAGTTCCCCCCACACCGGCGAGCCCCTCAAGGTCACCGTCAAGCGCACCGCGGACGGGTACGGCTCCAATTGGCTGTGCGACAACATCACTGCAGGGCAAACCCTCGAGGTGCTGCCCCCGGCAGGTGTGTTCACTCCGGTCGATCTCACCGAGAAGCTCATCCTGTTCGCTGGAGGCAGCGGTATCACGCCGGTGCTGTCGATCCTCGAGTCGGCTCTCCACAGCGGCAATCGCAACGTGGTGCTCGTCTACGGCAACCGCGATGAGAAGTCCGTCATCTTCGCCGAGAGGCTGCGCGAACTCGCCGCCCGGCACGCCGATGCCCTCACCGTCGTGCACTGGCTCGAGAGCGTGCAAGGCCTGCCGTCGCCACAGCAGCTCGCGACCCTGGTCTCCTCCTTCTCCGATCACCGCGCGTACATGTGCGGGCCCGGTCCCTTCATGGACACCGTCCGTGAAGGCCTGCTGCTGGCCGGCGTCCCGAAGGACCGGATCCACGCCGAGGTCTTCACCTCTCTGTCCGGCGATCCGTTCGCCGACGTACCTGCCGTCGAGATCGACGAGTCGGACACCGACGCCGCCTCCGTGACGGTACAGCTCGACGGCGAGGAACACGACCTCGTCTGGCCGCGCAGCGCGACTCTCGTGGACGTCATGCTGTCGAAGGGCCTCGACGTGCCCTACTCGTGCCGTGAGGGCGAGTGCGGGTCGTGCGCGTGCACCGTCGTCGAAGGCGACGTCGACACCCCGCCGTCGGCGATCCTCGACGAGGAGGACATCGCCAACGGCTACGTCCTCGCATGCCAGGCCCGGCCGAAGAGCAAACAAGTGCGCATCGACTTCTGAACCTGCACAACGAGATCGTCCCCGGATGCCGTGAGGCACCCGGGGACGATTCGTATGCGGTGGATCAGCGGTTCAGAAGGGCTCGCATCGCTGCGGCCGCACCCTCGACGAGCTTGTTCCGCGGGAATCCGCTGCGCTTGACCGCAGCCTCGTAGTTGCCGCCCGCAACCCACACGGGACCGTCCTGGAGGTGCTCGAGGCCTTCACGCGCGACATCCTCCGGTTCGGCGACGAGCATCCCGGGAATGTCGAAGTTCAGGCCCGCGCGCACCATCGCCGGGGTACGGGTGACACCGAGGACGAGTTCGATCACGTGCACACCGCGCGGCGCGAGTTCGAGCCACAGGCTCTCGGCGAAGACACGACTGAAGGCCTTCGACGCCGCGTAGATGCTCTGGTGTTCGGCGCCCATGTACCCGGAGAGCGAACCGAGCAACATGACGCCACCGCGACCCCGTTCGGCCATCTTCCCGCCGAACAGGTGCGACAGCTCGACCTGCCGGTGGACGTTGAGTTCGATGACGCCGCGGAACCCGTCGAGGTCACCGGTGACGAATTCGTGGCCGTAGCTGTTCGCACCGGCGTTGAAGATGAACAGGCCGACCTCGATATCCTCGGTCGCCTTGCGGATCTCCTCCACGGCGTCGTCGTCGAGCAGATCGAGCGCGAGGGTGCGCACCTGTACACCGTTGCTCCGTGCCTTGTCCGCGGTCTCCTCCAGCGGGCCCGGCTTGCGCGCAATGAGCACGAGATCGAAACCTGCGCGGCTCAATTCGTCGGCGAACGCCGCGCCGACGCCTTCGGAGCCACCGGCGATGACGGCCCACGGGCCGTAGTACGAGCGGTCGAGATCGAGGGTTTCGGTCATCATCGGTCCTTCGAGGAGTAGTCGGAAGCTGAAGAGGTCACTGCACGATGGGGGCTCGGACCGGGGTGTCGTCGAAGATCTCGATGACACCCGAAGCGGCCGCCTTGGCGATCGCGGCGTCGAGGTGCGAGCACGACATCCGAGGCGCACCGGGACGGCCGTCGCGCCCGTCGTCGTCCTGCACGACCGGGCAGCGACGGCGCGCGTCGGCGTTCCACTGGATGGACGTGTGCTCCCAGCTGTTCTTCTGGACCAGCACCTGCGCGGCGCATTCGCCGCACCGCAACGGTTCCATCCGGTTCTGCATGATCTGCGCTCCTACCCCGCTGTGGTGGACTGCTGCTGCGCAGCGGACTGCTCGGCAGTGCCGGCCTGCTCCTCGAGGGCTGCCTTACGAGCGAGGTTCCCCTCGACCTCCTTCATCCACGCAGCCACCGGACGAGTGGTGTCCATCTCGAATTCGAAGCGGTCGGTCATCTCCGGCTTCACGTCGTCGACGTCGACGTAGAACTGCTCGTACCAGCGACGCAGCTGGTAAACGGGGCCGTCCTCCTCGCACAGGAGTGGGTTGTCGATGCGGGTCTTGTTCCGCCAGATCTCGATGTCCTGCTCGAAGCCCTTCGCGATGAAGTTCCCGAACTGCTGAGCGGTCTGCAGGGCTTCCTCGCCTTGGAGGCGATCGGACTTCTTGACGATCATGCCGTACATCAGGACGAACTTGTCCTGGGAGACCGGGTAGTGGCAGTTGATGAGGACCGACTCGACGTCGTAACCCTCGTACTGATAGACGAGATCGTCGATCATGAAGGACGGTCCGAAGTAGCTGGCATCGGAGCGGCTGCCGAGCATCTTCGGCTGTCCGGTCGCGTGCGGACGGGTGTCCTCACGGGCCTGACCTCGCATGAACTGGCTGGCCACCTGACCTTCGAAGACGTTCTTGAAATAGACCGGGAAGGAGTAGTGCACGTAGAAGAAGTGCGCCATATCGACGATGTTGTCGATGATCTCCCGGCAGTTCGTATCGACCTCGGTGGTGTACCAGACCCAGTCGGTCCAGTCGTCACTCGTGGCACCTTCGATGCGCGGGATGGTCACGTCGGCGGGCGGCGGGTTCCCCTGAGGGTCGTGCCACACGAAGAGCATGCCGTCCTGGTCGAGGGTGTGCCACGCGCGGGTCTTGGCGATCGGGGGAACACGCCGCGCGTACGGGATCTTCTTGCAGCGTCCGTTGCCGCCCCAGCGCCAGTCGTGGAAGGGGCACGCGATCTCGTCGCCCTTGACCGTGCCCTGGCTGAGATCGCCGCCCATGTGCCGGCAGTACGCGTCGAGGATCTTGATCTCGTCGTTGCTGTCGGCCCACACCACGAGCTTGGTCCCGAAGGCCTCGATCGAGTGCGGCTTGCCGTCCTTGAAATCCTTCGACAGGCCGAGGCAGTGCCAGCCCCGGGCGAAGCGGGCCGGAGCCGACCCGGCGACGATCTCACGGATTTCGGATTGTTCGGAAGTACCGAGGCTCACGGTCGTCCGTCCTTTCGGGAGGCAGGAAAGCTTCAGGAATTCGGGCGGCGG
>Ga0180215_1002066_pt1 | contig 20835 bp, 26 predicted proteins | sample eDN3rd37CBELigBY_FD_128871 | JGI IMG/M metagenome (GOLD analysis project Ga0180215, IMG submission 128871) | Enriched backyard soil microbial communities from Emeryville, California, USA - eDNA 3rd pass 37_C BE-Lig BY (version 2) (version 2) | ecosystem: Environmental > Terrestrial > Soil >... | reverse complement strand
TGTACGTCGAGGATGGGATCCTGCAGCCAGCGCATTAGCCGTGTCCTTCCTTCACGAGCGAGCCGGAGATGGCCTTGCGCTCTTTCAAGATCACCGAGGGTTCCCGTTCCGAGATCAGTCCGCGCGGACGCCAGACCATCATCGCCACCATGCCGAGACCGAAGAGGAGCAGGCGGTATTCATTCGGATCGAAACCTTCGCCGAAGACGGCTTTGAGGAAGGTCAGGTTGCGCAGGACCTCGGGGCCGCCGACCAGCACGATGGCCGCGATGGCGACGCCGATCTGGGAGCCCATGCCGCCCATCACCACGATGGCCAGGATGATCGCCGATTCCAGGAAGTTGAAGCTTTCGGGAGAGACGAAGCCCTGGCGGACGGCGAAGAACGAGCCCGCGAAGCCGCCGAACATGGCGCCGATCGCGAAGGCGGTCAGCTTGGTGTTCGTGGTGTTGATGCCGAGGGAACGGCAGGCGATCTCGTCCTCGCGCAGGGCCTCCCAGGCCCGTCCCACGGGCAGCTTGCGCAGGCGCATGGTGACGAAGTTGGTGACGAGCGCGAGCACCAGGATCAGATAGTACAGGAAGATGATCCTGTGCATGCCGTTGAACTCGAGCCCGAAGGTCTCGGCGAAGCCGCCTTCGCCCGCTGTGAACGGGATGCCGAAGAAGGTCGCGCGCGGGATCGACGAGATGCCGGCGGCGCCGTTGGTCAGGTCCACCCAGTTGATGAGCACGAGGCGGATGATCTCACCGAAGGCGAGCGTCACGATGGCCAGGTAGTCGCCCCGCAGGCGCAGCACCGGGAAGCCGAGGATCATGCCCCAGAAGGCCGCCAGGATGCCGGCGAGCGGCAGGCAGATCCAGAACGACAGCCCGAACGTGGTGGACAAAAGGGCATAGGAATAGGCCCCGACCGCGTAGAAGGCCACGTATCCGAGATCCAGCAGGCCCGCGAGGCCCACCACGATGTTGAGGCCCCAGCCGAGCATCACATAGGTGAGGATCAGGATGCCGAGGTCGATCCAGTAGCGGGATTCGTTCAGGCCGCCCTGGATGAAATAGATCAGGACCGGGAAGGCCACCGCCACGCCCAGGAAGAACGGAATGGCGAATTTCGAGACGTGCTGGAAGGCGCTCGGCTGGGCGTGAACGAGCTCCGTCGCCTGCTTGGGGCTGGGAGTCGCCTGCCGATAGGCGCGGGACGCCGTGAAGGCGTGGATCAGGAGGCGCAGGCCGAACACGATCGCGGTGACCGTGAAGGACAGCCAGAAGCGGGATTCCAGGAAAAGATCGGCTCCGTTCTGCACCGTCTTGAAGGACAGGATCGGAATGGACAGGCCGAAGGTGATCAGGGCCGACTTGAAGGCGTCCTTGAGGGCCGCGTTCAGGTCGAAGGTTTTCGTCACGTCCTGCGTCTGGGCCGACGTCGTGATGGAAGGAGCGTTCATGCTCGCTGCTCCTTAAACCTTCTCGACTTCAGGCCGTCCGAGAATGCCGGAGGGCATGAAGATCAAGACGATGGCCAGGATCGAGAAGGCGGCCACATCCTTGTACTCGATCGAGAAATAGGCGGACCAGAAGGTCTCGATGAGACCGATGATCAGGCCGCCCAGAACGGCGCCGGGCAGGGAGCCGATGCCGCCGAGAACGGCCGCCGTGAACGCCTTCACGCCCGGCACGAACCCGTCCGCGAAGCTGACGACGCCATAATACAGCAGATACATGGTGCCAGCGACCGCCGCGAGCGACGCGCCGATCACGAAGGTGAGGGAGATCGTGCGGTCCACGTTGATGCCGAGAAGCGCCGCCATCTTGCGGTCCTGCTCGCAGGCGCGCTGGGCGCGGCCGAGCGAGGTCTTCTGGACGATGTACCAGAAGACCGAGAGCAGCACGGCCGTCACGGCCATGATGATGATCTGCTTGTAGGAGATGGCCACGTTGTACCCGCTCTCGCCCTGGAACAGGACGATCACGTCGCGGATCATGGGGGGCGTCGGCTTGTTGCGGGCGCCTTGCGCGACCTGGACGAAGTTGGAGAGGAAGATCGACACGCCGATGGCCGAGATCAGCGGCGCCAGGCGGAAGGAGCCGCGAAGGGGCCGGTAGGCCACCCGCTCGATGGCCCAGCCCCACAGGGATGTGAGCACCATCGCGATGATGAGCACGATGAAGAGCGCCAGCGCCACGGACGAGACCCCGAGCCACGTGGTCAGGATGATGAAGAAGAGGAGCGCGATGAACGCGGAGAGCATGAAGACGTCGCCGTGGGCGAAGTTCACCATGCCGATGATTCCGAAGACCATCGTATAGCCGATGGCGATGAGGCCGTAGATCGACCCCAGCGTCAGCCCGTTGATGAGCTGCTGCACAAAGATTTCCATGTCCTACCCTTAGCCCTCTGGAAAGCGGGTCTTGCTGGGAACGGCTCAGCAAAGCACGATGCGGGTGCAAGGCCAAGCCGGTTTGATTGAGCGCGTCTCTAGCAAACGCTTTTTTGTTCGACAACGGACAGTTATGGATCCGATCTACAACTTTGATGGAATATGCGGCAAGGGCTGCCTCGAATAAGGGCAGGGGCTTGGCGGCGGCTTTCAATGGCCTGTCCGGACCCCATATGGGCAGGATGGCCTTGTGCTTCTCTCGAAAGAGTGGGAGAGGCTTCCTGGAAGAACATGTTGAAGACTCCCGCCTCATCCTCACCCGCCCAAGCCGGTGCCCGCACCCTCGATCCGGTTCTCTTCCGGGAGGGCATGAGCCGTGTGGCCGCCGCCGTCCACGTGGTCACCACGGACGGGCCTTCGGGGCTCGCCGGCTTCACCGCGACCGCCGTCACGCCCGTCACGGACAGTCCGGCGGCGCTCCTGGTCTGCGTGAACACGGCCGCCCGCTCGGCGCAGGCGCTGCTGTCGAACGGGGTCTTCTGCGTGAACGTGCTCGGCGATTCCGATCGGGCCCTGGCCGATGTCTTCGCCGGCCGCACGGGCCTGAACGGGCCCGACCGATTCTCGAAGGGCGAATGGGGCACGCTCGTCACCGGCGCGCCCGCGCTTGCCACCAGCCTCGTGTCCTTCGATTGCCGCCTGAGCGATGCCCGGGTGGTCGCCACCCATCACGTCATCGTCGGAGAGATCCTGGGCATCCGCCTCGGCGAGGCCAAGCCCGCCCTCGTCTATCAGAGGCGGCTCTACCACAAGCTCTGATCCCGCCTCTCACGCCCCTCTCGCGGGGCCCGGCGCGTAATGGCTCCACCCGGTGATCTGCACGAAACCGTCGCCGGCCGCGACGACCAGGTGCTTGCGGTGCTTGTGGGCGAGGGATCCGGGCCGGTAGCCGTGCGCCTGCCGCCAGCCCCTGGCCTCCCAGATGTAGATGTAGCGGGAATCGACCTGGCCGAAGGCCTCGATCGAGCCGAAGGCCCGGATCCTGCGCAGCACGTCCTCCACGCTCGCCGCCCAGTTGATCGTTCTCTCGGCCTGGGTGATCCGCGGCCAATAGGTGCCCGGGCCCTGCGGGCGCGCGTCCCGCCAGAGGCCGGGAAGGTCTTCGGCGAGCCGGGCGGAAAGCTCCTTCGCGGCCATCTGGCACTTGCTCAGGAGGGTGTCGTGGGTGTCCTGCGGGCCGAGGGCGAACTGCTTCTGCGTCAGGATCGCGCCGGTGTCGAAGGCGGGCTCGAGGACGTGAGCCGTCACGCCCCATTCCGGAAGCCCGTCGAGAATGGCCTTGAACAGGGGATAGGGGCCGCGCCCGTCGGGCAGGGGCGACGGGTGGAGGTTGAAGGCATAGGGAACGTACCGTTCCCAGCCCTTGACGAGCCAGGGATAGCCCGCCACCACCAGGGCCTCGCAGCCTATCGCCTTCAGGCCCGCGAGATCGACCGGGGCGATGCGCGCCATCTGGACGGGGATGCGCAGGCCGCGGGCCCGGGAAACCGTGATCTCGTTGAAGTCGTAGATGCCGTCGCAGGGCCGGCTGAACAGCTTCACCGGCTCCCAGCCCTTGCCGATCAGAGTTTCGAAGACATCCCCGAGGAAATCGATTCCGGCAAAGGCGAAACGCATTCCGGGTCATCTCCTTTCCGCCAACCTGACGTCCAGTGAAGGCAAGTTCGTGTGTCCGCGCAAGCCGGGATCTTCACCTGGCGCCTTCCAACGGACAGGCTCGGCCGTTGACTCCAATATAATGGAATCGCATTCTATCTTTATGGAAGAAGCACCCGGTGTCACACCCGATATCAACGCCCATCTCGCCGAGCGGCTCCGCAGCCTTCGGGCCGAACGGGGGCTGACGCTCGATACCCTGGCCGGGCGCACGGGCGTGAGCCGCTCCATGATCTCCCTCATCGAAAGGGGCGAGAGCAGCCCGACGGCCGCCGTTCTCGACAGGCTCGCCGCAGGCCTGGGCGTCACGCTCGCCTCCCTGTTCTCCGAGAGGGGGAATGCCGCGGCCTCGCCCCTGATGCGCCGGGCCGAGCAGCGGGTCTGGCGCGATCCGGACAGCGGCTATCTGCGCCGCAACCTGTCGCCGCCCGGCTTTCCGTCACCCCTCGAGCTTGTCGAGGTCGTCATGCCCGCCGGGGCCCGCGTGGCCTACGACAGCGGCCGTCGCTCCATGGGCGTGAGCCAGCAGATCTGGATCATCGAGGGCCAGATCGAGGTGGGACTCGGCGACGAGACGTACAGGCTCCTTCCCGGCGACTGCCTGTGCATGGACATCGAGCAGCCGACGCTCTTCCGCAACCCGTCGGACCGCCCGGCCCGGTATCTGGTGGCGCTGAGCACCGACGCCCCGTCTTCAAAGTCCGCGAGGAGGCCCTCATGAGCGAGGCCGTCACGATCCGCCCCCTGTCGCCCGGAGAGGCCGCCGAGAAAGTCCGGGCCCTGTCGGAGGTCCTGATCGACTGCGTGGAGGGCGGCGCTTCCGTGAGCTTCATGGTGCCGATGACCGCGGACAAGGCGGAGGCTTTCTGGAGGGGCGTCGCCGAGGGTGTCGCTGCGGGAGACCGCATCCTGCTCGTGGCCGAGGATGCGGGTGAGGTCGTGGGAACGGTCCAGGTGATTCTCCGGCAGCCGGAGAATCAGCCGCATCGGGCCGACATCGCCAAGATGCTGGTGCGCCGCAACGCCCGGAGGCGCGGAGTGGGCGCCGCCCTCATGCGAGCCGCCGAGGACGAGGCGCGCAAGGCGGGCAAGACCGTCCTCGTGCTCGACACGGTGACGGGCAGCGACGGGGAGCGCCTCTACGCCCGCCTGGGCTGGCAGCGCGTGGGCGTCATTCCGAATTATGCCCTGTGGCCGCAGGGCGGGCTGTGCGACACCACCTATTTTCACAAGCAGATCGCCCCCGCCGGTGACGGGGCCACGCCTTAAGGGCCCTTGCGGGAACCCGAAGGCACGATCAAGATTTAGCCTTGAGCATAGGGCAGGAGAAAAGCCCTTCGATCGGGCGGAGCCTGCCCCTGGATCTCGACGTGAGAGAGGGAGTTCGCATGGCATCCAAGGACTTCATTCGCCAGCTGGAAGGGTATGGGCTGACGACCGCGCAGATACTTTATCGGATGCCGGACCATCCTACGTTCCTCCAGACCTATATCTGGCAGGAATACGACCTGGCCCCCCGTTTTCCGGTGCTCATCGACTTCCTGGAGTTCTGGAAACGGGAATTGGCCGGACCGCTTCATTCCGTCACAATCACCCATGCGCAGTTGATCCGTCCCGCCGAATTCCGGGCCGTCTCGGGGGAGATCAACATTCACTAGCGCAGACGCCGAAAAGCGGACGCGGCTTTCGCGTCGGGCGCTTGCTCCTGAAAGGGAACATCGGGCCTAACCTGAAAGTGGCGTCCCTTTCAGCCGCGACGCTTCAAGAAGTTTCGGACAAGCCTTGGCCCGGAGGCGCAACTCGTTTAGAGAGGCTCGTTGCCTCGAATTGGCCAGGGCTCCTTGTTTTCCAGCGCTCGAACATCGCAAATCCTTCTCGCACTTGCCTCGCAGCCTGGGGAACGCCTGACCGTGCGCGACATCATGGCCGTGCTGCAGGACCGGGCCTTCGCGCTTCTCATCGTTCTGCTGGGCCTGCCGAACTGTCTGCCCATGCCGCCGCCGATCCCGCTGGTCTGCGGCCTGCTCCTGGCCCTCGTGGCCATCCAGATCGTCTTCGGCCGCGATGCCCCCTGGCTTCCCGGCCAGCTCCTGAACCGGTCCCTGGCGCGCACGGACGTGGAGCGCGCGGTGGGACGGGCCATGCCGGCCTTCCGCAGGCTGGAGCGCTTCTCCCGGCCGCGCATGACCTTCCTCGATACCCCGCTGTCCATGCGCATCATGGGGGCGATCATTCTGGTGATGGCCCTGGGGCTTCTCTTCGCCCCTCCCTTCGTGGGCCAGATCCCGCTCGGCCTGGCCGTCTGCCTCGTGGGCCTCGGCCTCGTGGAGCGTGACGGCCTGGTGATCATCGGCGGCCTGGTCATCGGCTCCGTCGGCATGGTGCTGAGCCTCGGCTTCGTCTACGCCATCTTCACGGGCATCGACTCGTTCTTCTGAACAGGCCATCCGGCGTCCGCTCTCAGATGAGACGCAGCCCCTTGAGGCTCGCATGACCCTCGCGGCCGACGATGATGTGGTCGTGGACGGTGATGCCCAGAGGCTTCGCCACGTCGACGATCTCCCGGGTCATCTTGATGTCCGCCGGGGAGGGGGTGGGGTCGCCGGAGGGATGGTTGTGGACCAGGATCACGGCGGAGGCGGACAGCTCGAGGGCCCGCTTCACCACTTCCCGGGGATAGACCGGCGTATGGTCCACGGTTCCCGATTGCTGGACCTCGTCCGCGATCAGCGCATTGCGCTTGTCCAGGAAGAGCAGGCGGAACTGCTCCTTGTCCATGAAGGCCATGGCCGTGCGGCAATAGTCGAGCACGGAGGCCCATGAGGCGAGCACCGGCCGCCTTGCCACTTCGCCCTTTGCGAGCCTGCGGGCCGAGGCCTCGACGATCTTGAGATCGGTGACGACCTTCTCGCTGAGCCCGTCCACCTCCAGGAGCCGGGCCGGGGGAGCCGCCAGAACCTCCGCGAAGGTGCCGAAGCGCCTGATGAGCTCCTTGGCCAGGGGCTTCACGTCCCGGCGCGGGATGGAGCGGAAGAGGACGAGCTCCAAGAGCTCGTAATCGGGCAGGGCATTGCCGCCCAGTTCCATGAAGCGGGCGCGCAGGCGGTCCCGGTGTCCGTGATAATGGGGAATCTCGTCGCCGCTCATGCTGCCGGAATCTTCGCTCTCGAACTATGAACGAAGAAGCTTTAGCTCAGCGGCGCCATGATACAAGGTTGCCGTGCCGTTTTGCGCTCAGGCGGTCTCGTAGGGGGGCGTGTCGAGCCCCTTGGGGGAGTAGGTGAAGACCTCGACGCCCGTCTCGGTCACGCCGACCATGTGCTCGAACTGGGCCGACAGGGAACGGTCGCGGGTCACGGCGGTCCAGCCGTCGGAGAGCACCTTCACCTGCGGGCGGCCCAGGTTGATCATGGGCTCGATGGTGAAGAACATGCCGGGCTTCAGCTCGATGTTGTAGGCCGGCTCCACGTAGTGGAGGATCGTCGGGGAATCGTGGAACGTCCTGCCGATGCCGTGGCCGCAGAAATCGCGCACCACGGAGCAGCGCTCGGATTCGGCATAGGTCTGGATGGCCGCCCCGATATCGTTGGTGGTGGCGCCGGGCTTCACGGCGGCGATTCCACGCAGGAGGCACTCATAGGTGATTTCGCACAGGCGCTGCGCCCGGCGGGACACGTCGCCCACGTAGTACATGCGGCTCGAATCGCCGTGCCATCCATCCAGGATCAGGGTCACGTCGACATTCATGATGTCGCCGTCCCGCAGCGGCTTGTCGTTGGGGATGCCGTGGCAGACCACGTGGTTGATCGAGGTGCAGATCGTCTTGGTGTAGCCGCGGTAATGCAGGCAGGCCGGATAGGCGCCATTGTCGCGGATGAACTCGAAGGCGAGCCGGTCGAGATATTCGGTCGTCACTCCGGGCTTCACGTGCTCGGTGAGCATGTCCAGGCATTCGGCGACCATGCGGCCGGCACGGCGCATCCCCTCGAAATCATCGGGGCCATGAAGCGGAATATCGCCTGAGCGCTTGCGCTCGACAACGTCGGTCTCAGTCATTCTCGATCCTTGCCTTCAAACCAGAATGTAAGGATCATCTCGCCCGGTGCAAGCAAGGATCCCGCCTCAATGGCTTGCGAATAAGCCGGAGGGGTGTCATGAGCAACCCTGTTCATCCGGTTTGGTGGCTTTGGATACTTCCGTCATGAATGACCCCCGTCCCTTCGGGACCTTCGCGCCTTCAGGCCTCACCCGTTGGGTGATCGATCGCACGCGCGGTCTGCCGGGCGGCTGGGTGGGGCGCCGCATCGCCATGATGCTGCGCCGGGTGGTCATGAAATCCCTCAAGGACCAGCCCCTGGACCTCGAGACCTTCGGGGTCCGCATGCGGGTCGTTCCCTACAAGAACGTCTGCGAGCGGCGGATCCTCTTCACGCCTCAATATTTCGACCTGGACGAGATCAGGCTCATCGCCGCCCGCGACCGGGAGGGCTTCACCTTCATCGACATCGGGTCGAACGTGGGCTGGTACGCGCTGCTGGTGGCCCGGAAGGTCAGCGCCTCCTCGCGGATCCTGGCCGTGGAGCCGCAGCCGGAGATCTTCGACCGGCTGATCCACAATATCCGCCTGAACCCCTTCGGCACGATCAAGGCGTTCGACTGCGCCATCGCCGACAAGACCGGCGAGCTCACCCTGTTCCTCGACCCGCTCAACAAGGGCGAGGCGAGCCTCAAGATCGTGAATTCGAGCCAGACCGATGCGATCCGCGTGCCTGTCGTGACCCTGCTCGATCTCGTGCGGCAGGAGGGTTTCGGCCATGTGGACGCGGTCAAGCTCGACGTGGAGGGAGCCGAGGACCTGATCCTCGACCCGTTCTTCCGCGACGCGCCGGCCTCGCTCTATCCCTCGCTGCTCATCATCCCCGACGTCTCGGACCGCTGGCAGGTGGATGTGCGCAAGCTCCTGGAGGAGAAGGGCTATCGCCAGATTCTCCGGACGCGCATGAACCTCGCCTTCGAGCGGATCGAGCGGGCCTAGCGCGGGGTCACGATCTCGACCTGACGGTCGATGACGACTTCCTCGGGCGTGATCCGGCAGGCATAGGCGTAGGATTCCACCCCTGCCGCTAGGGCATGGCGGAAGGCCCTGTCATAGGCCGGATCGATGTCCCGGGCGACGTCGAATCGGTCCGCATCCATCTGGATCACGTAGACAAGGGCGGCCCGGGCTCCGGCGGCGGCCATGTCGGAGAGCTCATGGAGGTGCTTGGCGCTCCGGGCCGCCACGCAGTCCGGGAATTCCGCGAAACCCGCCTCCCGCATCAGGTGGCAGTTCTTGACCTCGAGATAGCAGGGCGGCTCGCCCTCCTTCTGCAGCAGGAAATCCACCCGGCTGTTCCGGCCGTATTTCACCTCCGGCCGGACACGGTCGTAGCGGGCGAACGGCGCGAGCCGCCCTTCGCGCAGGGCTTCGGCCACGAGCAGGTTGGGACGCGACGTGTTGATGCCGATGAGCTGCAGCGGCCCGCCGCCGGCCGCGACCTCCACGAGCTCCCAATTGTACTTGAGCTTGCGGGCCGGGTTCGAGGCCCGGGAGAGGAGCACCCGGCTGCCAGGCTCCTTCAGGCCCAGCATGGCCCCCGGATTGGCGCAATGGGCCGTCACCACTTCGCCGGAGGCAAACTCCACATCGGCCAGGAACCGCTTGTAGCGCTCGATGAGCCGGCCTTCGAGGAGGGGTTCCTGAAAACGCATTCGATCCATCTTTTGTGAAGCGTCCCCCCTAGCAGGGGAAGGCCCTTGCCTACAACCGGGCCCCGGTCCGGTGGACGAAGGAACTCTGTTATCGTGCTCGCGCTTGAGAATTGGCGCTCCTGACGTTAAAGGCGCTGAAAAAGGATCGATGCGCATGGCCATCTCCGTCACAGCCGCCCTTCTCATCATCGGCGATGAGATCCTCACGGGGCGCACCAAGGACAAGAATATCGGCTATATCGCCGAGTACCTGACCGGGATCGGCATCGACCTGCGCGAGGTCCGGATCGTGCCGGACGTGGAGGAGGAGATCGTCTCCGCCGTGAACGCCCTGCGCACCCGCTACACCTATCTCTTCACCACGGGCGGCATCGGCCCGACCCATGACGACATCACGGCCGATAGCGTCGCCAAGGCCTTCGGGGTCGGCATCGGCCACGATCCGCGCGCCGTCGCCATTCTGCGGGAGCGCTACCAGCCGCACGAGCTGAACGAGGCGCGGATGCGCATGGCCCGCATTCCCGAAGGGGCCGATCTCATCGAGAACCCGATTTCCAAGGCTCCGGGCTTCAGGATCGGCAATGTCTTCGTCATGGCGGGCGTGCCCTCCATCATGCAGGCGATGCTCGACAATATCGCCCCGACCCTTCAGACCGGAGCGCGCATGGTCATCGAGACCATCGAGGCGGAGGGCCTCGCCGAGGGCCTCTATGCCGAGGGCCTGAGCCGGATCGCCGCCGCGCATCCGGATGTCTCCATCGGCTCCTATCCGTCGTTCTCCGCGAGCGGCTTTCGCAACCAGATCGTCGCGCGGGGCAAGGACCCCGCCGCCGTTGCGGATGCGGCCGCCGCCATTCACGATCTGCTCGGCCGCCTGAAGGGCGACCGGGCTCCCCTTTGAACCGACCCCCACCGCAGCCACGAGCAAAACGATGTCTCCCACCTCCCCAAAAGCCTTCCCGGTCTCCTGGGATCAGTTCCACCGCGATTGCCGGGCGCTCGCCTGGCGCCTGGCCGCCGCGGGCCCCTTCGAGGCGATCGTCTGCATCACCCGCGGCGGCCTCGTCCCGGCCGCCATCGTGGCCCGCGAGCTCGATCTGCGCCTCATCGAGAGCGTCTGCATCGCGAGCTACCACGACTACAAGAGCCAGGGGGAGCTGAGGGTGCTCAAGGACATCGCGTCTTCGATCAAGGCCATCGGCGACGGCCAGGGCAAGGGCGTGCTCGTGATCGATGACCTCACCGACACGGGCAAGACCGCCAAGATCGTGCGCGACATGCTGCCGAACGCCCATTTCGCGGCGGTCTACGCCAAGCCCGCGGGCCGCCCGCAGATCGATACCTTCGTGACGGAGGTGAGCCAGGACACCTGGATCTATTTCCCGTGGGACATGGGCCTCGCCTATCAGGCGCCGATCCGCGACGGCGCGGCCGGCTAAACAATCCGAGGAGCGCCCGTGACAGGATTCGACATCGCACGGACGCGCAAGAGCCTGTTCGGCGCGCTCCTCGACGCCCGGGACCGGTTCGGGCGCAACAAGGCCGCGCTGGAGGACCTCGAGCGCCAGCCGGTCACCTTCGGCCGGCTCGTCCTCGGGTCGCTCGTCCTGGGGCGCAAGCTCGCGGGCCTGACGCGGGAGCGCGAGACCGTCGGCGTCCTGCTGCCGAATGTCCAGGCCATCGCCGTCACGCTGTTCGGCCTGAACGCCTTCGGCCGCGTCCCGGCCTTCCTGAACTTCACGGCCGGAAGCAAGAACCTGAAAGCCGCCTGCGAGATCGCCGGGATCACGACCATCGTCACCTCCCGCCGTTTCGTGGAGCAGGGCAGGCTCGACGAGATCGTGGCGGAGCTGCAGGAGGGCCGCCGGGTTCTCTGGCTCGAGGACGTGCGCGGGACGCTGACGAGCTTCGACAAGCTCCGGGGGCTCCTGGAATCCTGGATGGCGCGCCGGGTTCACGCCAGGGCGAAAGTGAGCCCGGACGATCCGGCCGTCGTGCTCTTCACCTCGGGCTCGGAGGGTGTGCCGAAGGGCGTGGCGCTCTCGAACGCCAATCTGGTGGCCAATGCCTATCAGGTGAAGGCCCTCGCGGGGGATGTCCTGACCCCCGACGACGTCTTCTTCGATCCCCTGCCGATCTTCCATTCCTTCGGCCTGACGGCGGGGCTCCTGACGGCGGTGCTCAACGGCATGAAGTCGGTGCTCTATCCGAGCCCCCTCCATTACCGGCAGATCCCGAAGCTTATCGCCGGAACCCGGGCGACGGTTCTTCTTGCGACAGACACCTTCCTCCAGGGCTATGCCCGGGCCGCCGGCGAGAACGATCTGGCGAGCGTGAAGCTCGTCATCGCCGGCGCCGAGCATGTGAAGCCCGAGACGCGCAAGCTCTGGGCCAAGCACGGCACGCAGATCGTCGAAGGCTATGGCGCAACCGAGTGTTCGCCGGTGATCGCCTGCAATCTCCCCGACCGCAATCGCCCGGGATCGGTCGGGTTCCTCCTGCCTGGAATCGAGTGGCGGCTCGAGCCCGTGGAGGGGATCCAGGAAGGGGGGCGCCTCTATGTGCGCGGTCCCAACGTCATGAGGGGATATCTGGACCCGGCCGCCCCGGGCGGGATCAGGCCGCCGGAAGGCGGCTGGCACGACACGGGGGACATCGTCACCGTCGAGGACCGAATCGTCACCATCCGGGGGCGGGCGAAGCGCTTCGCGAAGATCGGCGGCGAGATGGTGTCCCTGGCCGCCATCGAGGCGACGGTTCAGCAGCTCTGGCCCGATTTCAACCATGTGGTGGTGGCCTTGCCCGACCCGCGCAAGGGGGAGCAGATCGTGCTGGTCACGGACAAGCCCGATGCCGATCGGGACGCGCTGCTGGCCCACGCGCAGCGGCAGGGCTTCCCGGAATTATGGGTGCCGAAAGCCATCCTGGTGTCGAACATCCCGGTCCTGGGATCCGGCAAGACCGACTATCCGGCGACCGTCGAGATGGCGCGCCGCCTGCAGGCCATGCTCTGAGCGCGCCCGGCGCATTAGGATCGCTCTCCCAACGGGCCGTAACAAAGTCGTCGCTCCCGCGTTGTCACGCGGTCAGAGCCACCCTTCGGGCACCGCATCGATGGACGACGTCATGAAAAGGATCGTGCTTGCCTTGGCCCTCTTCGCCTGGGCCTCCTCCGCGCGGGCGCAGCAGCGCCTGTCGACCCTCAATCTCACCTGTGGACAGGCCCAGCAGATCATCCTGTCCCGAGGGGCCGCCGTCCTGGGCACCGGGACGTACACCTATGACCGCTTCGTGCGCGACCGCAACTTCTGTGAATTCGACGAAACGCTCGAGCCGGCTTTCGTGCCGTCCCGCGACACCCCGAAATGCCTCGTGGGCTACCGGTGCCGCAGCCGCGATCTCGATTTCTTCGACGATTAGGCCCGCTCCGCCTCGCGGGGAAGCCGGATCGCGTCACCGGTTGTTTAAGGGGGCTCTGACGTGTTGAGATTTTGACACACCCGGCGAGAAAGGCACGAGCCCTGGCATATTTTGCCTATATCTTGTGCATCGGGTACGTTTCGTAGGCAGTGGCCAGGCGATGAGAGGTTGCCTGAATCGATCAGCTCAGTATTGTCACGATTGCATGTGGGTCCTGGGACTCAGAAGTTTGAATTTGGAGATCATCAATGAAGCTCGTTAAGAGCCTTCTCCTCGGAACGGTCGCGGGTCTCGCCGCTGCCGCAGGGGCTCAGGCCGCAGACCTTCCCGTGGCCAAGGCTGCCCCCGTCGAGTACGTTCGCGTCTGCTCCACCTACGGCGCTGGCTTCTTTTACATCCCCGGCACGGAAACCTGCCTCAAGGTCGGCGGCCGTGTCCGCGCCGAGTACCGCTACGTGGAGCCGGAGTTCCGCGAAGACGACGCCATCGGCTTCCGCGCCCGCGGCCGCATCCAGCTCGACGCTCGTACCGCCACGGCCTACGGCCTGCTGCGTACGTTCGTCCGCTTCGAGATGACCCGCGACACCGGCGTTTACGGCTTCTCGTCCACCTCTCCCGACGTCGAGTCGGCCTTCGTGCAGTTCGGCGGCCTGACCGCCGGTCGCACGGTCACCTTCTTCGACAACGGCGACATCGACAGCCAGGTCTTCGGAACGGTCCGTTGGGACGACCAGCCCACCGTCAACCTGCTGGCCTACACCTTCTCGTTCGGCAACGGCTTCTCGGCCACCCTGTCGCTCGAAGAGGGCCGTTACAACGGCCTTACGGACGTCTTCACCGCCGGATTGCCGGATGTCACTGCCGGCGAGCGCATGCCCGACGTCGTGGCTAACCTGACCTACGCCGGCACCTGGGGCTCGGCCACGGTGGCCGGTGTTCTGCACCAGCTCCGCGCTGTGGCCCTCCCGACGGGCGCTCCGACCTTCGTCCCCGACACCGAGTACGGCTTCGCCGTCACGGGTCAGGCCAACTTCAACCTGCCGATGCTCGCCGCCGGCGACGCCCTGTGGATTGCCGCCACCTATGCGGACGGCGCTCTCGGCTACCTCGGCTATGGCAGCGACGACGTCGACGATGCCATCATCGGCGCCGATGGCGAGATCGACACGACCAAGGGCTGGCAGGTGGCCGGTGGCATCCGCCACTACTGGACCCCTGAGATCCGTCAGAACGTCTTCGGCTCGTATGCTCGCGTCGAGTACGGCGATGCCGCCTCGGGCGCTGACTTCACCGAGTGGCGCGCCGGCACCAACGTGATCTGGTCGCCGGTCTCCGGCCTCGATCTCGGCCTTGAGGTTCTCTACGCCAACGTCAATCCGCGCGCTCCCGGCGAGAGCACCTCGGACGCCTGGGAAGGCCGCCTGCGCGTTCAGCGCGACTTCTAATCGGCTCGATCCGATCAGTTAAGGAAAGCCCCGGTGGAAACGCCGGGGCTTTTTCGTGCCAGAAGCGCCGAAGACCGGTCCTGGCAGGCTTGGCTTCCAGCTCGTCAGACCGGCGACGCACCCTATCTCTTCCGTCGAAAGGCATGGAGCGGCTATGCTGCCCGATCCATGTGACTGTCAGGAGTGAATTGATGCCTGAGCGTATGAACCGTCCCTTGGGACGTGGCTTCACCTTCGCGGTCGGAATGGCGCTTGCAGCGGGCCTCGCGGGCTGCTCGACCTCGGCCGATGTCGCGTACGGGACATACCAGTTCGGCCCCGGCTACGAGACCGGGCATGTCTATGAGAGCCGCGTCTATGGAGATACGCAGCAGGGGATCGGGGCGGAGAATTGCCGTACGGTCATGAGGCGCGGGGCGGATGCGTCCGGCCGGCCCCGTTCCTACGAGGAGACGGTGTGCGATTAGCCTGCTTCGACGCGGGCGGGCCGCAATGATGGCCCGGCTTCTCACCTGACGAGGGAACGAACGCCCAAGGTGGCGGTTGGCATAGCACCAACGCTTCGTCAGGAGAACATCATCATGAACAACATCATCTGGCTGATCGGTGCCATCGTGGTCGTCCTTGCCATTCTCTCGTTCCTGGGCCTGCGCTGAGGACAACGCCTGATGGCTGCGGGGCGGCGCGACCGGCCCTGCAGCCTTTGGGTCCATGCGGCCATCGACAGGCCGCTTCGCCGCCTCACTCCATGAGGGCCAGCACGGCGGATGCGATGTTCACGAGGACGAGGGTTCCGACGAGGGTCGGAATGAGAGGGATCCGCAGACGGGGCCTCCGGTCTTCATCCTCAAAGGCTCTGGTGGACAACGAAAGTCGAGAGCGCTGGGGGTCCATTGCTTCTCTCCTTGAACGGCTACCGATAGAGCCTGCGCACCTTGAACCCGGTTCGGGCGTCAGGAGGTGCGGTTTCGCACGTCACAGCCCGATTTCCCTTATTTCAAGCCATTAATGGCGTGTCGCGGCTTTCTGGATCTGCAGAAGCTGGCCTTCGATCGCACGCATTCGGGTCATCAGGCGGTCGAGCTCGCCCAACAGGACCTTCTCGTCCTGCCTGGCCTTCTCGACGAGGTCTGCGGACGAGCCGTGACGGATCCGGTGGAGAGCATCGGCCAGCTGCATGTCCAGGAGCCGCATGGCCTGCTCCAGGTTCAGGAACTCCCGATGTAGCTGGTTCTCCTTGATCAAGGCCGGGCCCCGGATGCGAAACAGGTGTCGGCCAAGGCTACATGCGGTTGCCCGGTTCCTCCAGGGATAAAAACGCCGGAATGTATTTTTATCGACGGCCAAGCTGAAACAGAGAGCCCGCCCTGTCGTTTGTGAACACCGGCCTGCAGCGCGGGTGCCACGCGGCCCCGCTTGTGGGCTCATGTGCTGCTTCCGTCAGTGATGCGTCAAGCCGGGAAGCAACAATCGACTGTAGCAAGATTGCGTGATGGTCCCTGGGCCGGGCAGGGGCAGGATCATCCATAATTGCAGGCAGGTGAAGCGCCGAGCTGCTGCGGTTGCCGAGGAACGAGGCGGGTAGAGGAGACGCCGCATGGGACAGAAGATCGAGCCGCGTTGCATCGCGTTGATCGTCGAGGATGATTCCGAGGTGAGGGGCCTGGCGGCCGCGCTCCTGGAAGAGACCGATCTGCGGGTGGTGGAGGCATCCAGCGCCGAGGAGGCCCTGGATTATCTCCGCGGCCATGCGGAGCATGTCGCCTTCCTCTTCGCCGACGTCCGTCTGCCATGCCTGCTGACCGGCGTTGACCTCGCCCGGACCGTGCGCATCAAATGGCCCTGGGTCCGCACCGTCCTGACCTCGGGCGTCTCTCTTGAAGAGGGCCTGGGCGACATGCCGCGGGACGTGCGCTTCATGCCTAAGCCCTGGCGTGCCCTCGAGGTGCTGATGGAGGCTGAGCGGGCGGCGCAGGGCTACCGTCACGCCTGAACGGATTTATGGTGCACAGACTCCTTGCGTCGGCTTTACGGTCGCTGCCGCGCCGGATCCGGGAACCTTGACGCTTGTCGGGAATTGCCGTGAGCAGAAAGGATTTCATCGATGCCGCAAACCACCGTCGCCACCGGAACATTCCCGTCCCGCAAATCTGCCGACCAGGCCGTTCGGCGTCTTGTCTCCAGTGGGTTTGCCCGCAACAGCATCGAACTTCATCCGCACGAGGACGGCGAGGGGTACGATCTCGAGATCCATACCCGTGCGGAGAACGTCAGGCGCGCCAGGCGGCTGATCAATGGCTCCTCGTCGCCCTCGGAGATGGCCGCGCGGAGCATGCGGGAGATGGGCCAGATGGCCTCCGGCGCGGTTCAGACCGCCAGGACGCATCCGCTCATCCTGCTGGGCGCGGGCGTTCTCGCGGGGTTCGTGCTCTACACCCTGATTCCCCGTTCGGCCCATCAGGAGCCTTCGCCACGCAGGCAGCCGGCCCGATCATCCCGGAATCCACGCCACGCCCGCCGATGAGGCAGGATGGGGCGCTTTACATATCTTCGTCGGCGGGGTCGTCATCCGGGCGGCGCCCGCACGCCTCCAGCTTCTGCAGCAATTCCCTGATGCGTTCCGGGGCGGGCTCTTTCAGGACATTCTGATAGCCAGTCTGGAGATGGTATCCGATATGCTTGAGCAGTTCGGTGTGGCCGGCCGCCGTCAGGCCGCCGGTGCCCATGCTCAAAGCAGGGTGCCTGCTTCCGGAATGAGGCGCTCCATCGCTCCGGTGGAGCCGCTTCGCCATTCGTGCCTCCCTTGTCGACAATTCTCTGTGCCTGTGAACGGACCCGGCCGCTTTAGGTTTCGGTTAAGTTTCTGGGAAAAATGGATTTTTGTCTAATCGGGGGTAATCGAATCGACTCAGGGGGAAGTGTCCTGGAGGCAGGCGGGCTGCCCAACCGTCCACAGCGCCGGGTGAGGCGACGGCCGGTCGCATTGGTTTCGCGTGATCCCTGGTCCACAAGCTCGGCTCTGACAAAGGGGCGGGGGCCTGGATGCGTGAAGTTCTGATGGTTTATCTCGGTGGGGTCGCCCTGCTTCTGGTGCTCTGCACCGCCATTGACGATGAGGAAAAGATCCGCCTCGACCACATCGTCATCGCCGCCTTCGGATGGCCGATCTTCACGCCGATCCTGGCATTGAAGGCCTGGAGCAACCGCTGACCCATTGGGCGGCTCGATCCTCCGGCCGAAGCCCTTCGCCGAATCGAGCCTCCTGGAACGCGGAGCGGGCATGAAGACCCGCCAGCCGACCGGGTGGATGAATTGGCTGGGAAAAGAAAAAGCGCCCGTGGAGGGGGCGCTGAAGGTGCGATCCGTAGGGGCAAAAGCAAAGGATCGTGCCTCTAGGTAACAATTCTCAGCAAAGAATTCCACCGGGTTGCGAGCGCTCGAAAGTATTAGACTTAAAGTTTATGCCCATAAGGGGTGCCTCGCGCTTTTCCGGCGTTGCTCGAAGAAGGGCAAATCAGATACTGCTAACCTTGCCGTAAGGGGCATTTCAGGCAGAAGGGCCGTGACCTGCATAAAGAAAACAGCGCAGGCGCGGCCCTTTTTCTTGATGAATACTGTTTTCCAAAAATAAAAAAGGCCGCGATCAGTTGAAGTTCTGATCGCGGCCGACTGTGCTCTTGAAAAGAGCACAGCATCCTTCGATGAATAGAAAAGATATAATTTGAAGAATAAGTGGCGCGACGAATGAAAGCTGTTTACGCGCAGCTTGCCGGTACGGCAATTAGGCCAAACGGTCTATTGTCCGAAGCGTACCTCGCGACGGATTCTGCTTAAAGGATGCGGGCTCGACGCAGCGGCGCGCGGGCAAGCGCTCCTGTCCGGACGGGCGCAAAAAGGGGTTACTCCGATCCGCCGGGCGACAGGACGATGGTCTTGCATTCGCATGTGGAAAGATTGGTGCGGACGGCGGGGGTCGAACCCGCACGGGCAGTGCCCGAGGGATTTTAAGTCCCTTGCGTCTACCGGTTTCGCCACGTCCGCATTGCCACGAGGGTTAGCGATCAAGCGCCTGGAGCGCAAGCCCGCTGCGCCGCATTCGGGCTGCGCTCACTCCGGCGTGCGGAAACCGTAGATCCAGTCGTACCGGTTCGACATGCTTTCGGGCCCGATCCATTGCATGACCTTGTCCCGTCCGAAGGCCACGAGAGCGCCCGAATGATAGATGCGGCCGTTCCGGCGTCCTTCGGCCTGGATGCGGGTGACCCGTTCGAGACGCTGTCGTTCATACGTCGCCAGGGCCTCAGTGATGTCCTGGGAAGGGCCTTTCAGCACCGCCGCGAGGGTGGCGGCGTCTTCGATGGCCAGCGCCGCGCCCTGCGCCAGGAACGGCAGGACGGGGTGGGCGGCATCGCCCAGCAGAGCGGTGCGGCCTTGGGCGAGGCGCCCGATGGGATGGCGGAACAGGGACCAGCGCAGCCATTCCCGTGGCTCCGCCAGAAGCTCGCGCAGGGCAGGGGCGGCGTTGCTGTAATGGGCGAGCAGATCCTCCGCCCGTCCGGGCGCGGACCAGCCCTCCACGGGCTCACGGGCCCGTTCGATGGCCACCACGTTGATCAGGTTGCCGCTGAAGATCGGGTAGTGGACGACGTGACCCTTGGCCCCGAGCCAGAGCCCGGTTTCGTTGGTGGCCAGCTCCGCCGGAGCGTATTTGCGCTCGAGGGTCGCGCGCCAGGCGACATAGCCATGGAACGCCGGAGAGGACGTGTCGCCCAAAGCCTGCCTCACCCTGGACCAGAGGCCGTCGGCGCCGATCGCCATGTCGGCGGCGATGCGCTCGCGAGACCCGTTCGACGAGATCCAGGCGACTTCCGCATGATCGGGAGCGTTGCGGACCTCGTCGACCTTGCGGCCCGTCACGATGCGGATCGCGGGTTCGGATCGCACGGCATCGAGCAGGATGGTCTGGAGGTCTGCCCGGTGAACCACCCAGTAGGGCGCGCCGTAGCGCTGCTGCACATAGGCGCCGAGAGCGACCTCGCCGATGTGCTGGCCGGATGAGATGCCGCGCACCACCACACGCTCGGGCGCCGTCACCACGCGCCGCAGGGCCGGGCCAAGGCCCAGTTTGATCAGGATGCGGCTGGCATTGGGCGAGAGCTGAAGGCCTGCGCCGACTTCGCTGAACCCGGTACGGCGCTCGATGAGGGTCACCGCATGGCCCCGGCGCGCAAGACTCAGGGCTGTCGTCAGGCCGCCGATTCCGGCGCCGACGACGGCGATGGAGAGGCCCGTCACCTTAGCGTGAGGACGGGGCGGTTGCGAAATCCGGCTCCCATACGCATTCGGCCGGACGGGCTTCGTCGGCCTTCAGGGAAGGGTCGTACTTGAACAGGGTCGAGCAATAGGAGCAGATCGTCTCGTTGTCATAACCCATGTCGATGAAGATATGGGGATGATCGAAAGGAGGCGTGGCGCCGATGCACATGAACTCCTTCGAGCCCACGTGAATGACGGGGACGCCCGGGTCGTTGTGGAAGTGGGGTGTGCCTTTGTCAGCCATTGCCGTTGCTCTGAAGCGATGAAATTTGCGCGCACCATAATGGCCGAAGGGCCATGCGCCTAGAGCAAAAATGACCCCTGTTCCGACGAGGCCCGCCAGGGGCGTCGCCATCTCCGGACGTGATCCGGGGATTGACCCGGCCACCCCCGTTCCGGCCCCGCAGCCCTCACCCTGAGGAGGTCACGGCGTGACCGTCTCGAAGGGCGAGGGCGTCTCCAGAGCGCGCTGAACCATCCTTCGAGACGCAGCCTCGCGGCTGCTCCTCGGGATGAAAACGGAGGCAGGCCCTATCCCCACCCGTCATGGCGGTCCCTCTCCGTCATGGCCGTCCCCGGACTTGATCCGGGGATTGACCCGGCCATCCACGTCTTGGGAGCCGCCGCGGTGCAAAGACATGGATCCCCGGCTCAAGGCCGGGGATGACGGTGCAGGGCGGGACGAGGCGGAGAGTGGGGGATGACAGCGCAGCGCCTGTGGATAATGTTCTGCCTTTGTTCTTGACAGGCGAGGGGATTAGAACTATGTTGCATTCATCCCGGCCCGACGAGGGGCGCGCTCGCGAG
>Ga0180215_1002064_pt1 | contig 20842 bp, 18 predicted proteins | sample eDN3rd37CBELigBY_FD_128871 | JGI IMG/M metagenome (GOLD analysis project Ga0180215, IMG submission 128871) | Enriched backyard soil microbial communities from Emeryville, California, USA - eDNA 3rd pass 37_C BE-Lig BY (version 2) (version 2) | ecosystem: Environmental > Terrestrial > Soil >... | reverse complement strand
TCCTTCACTACATGACGTTTTTCGTCCTCTTTCATCCGTCTTCCCATATCGGTCATCTCTCCCTTATTCTCAGTATAATTGATTGTATAGGGAGGCTCCAGTTCCATTAAGGGGCTTAAGAGTTTGTGCAGTAGATTCCACCTGGCTAGGCGGTAGTGGCGCCGATCTACTGCATTTATGCAGTAGATTCCACCCGGCTTGGCGGTAGTGGCGCCGATTTACTGCATCTGTGCAATAGATTCCGCCCAGCTAGGCGGTGGTAGCGCCGTTCTACTGCATTTGTGCAGTAAATTCCACCCGGATTATTGGACAGCCCATCAAGCCAGACATATCCGCACATATAGATCGTAGGGAGACGTGAGACTTCAGTCCGGAAGCCCCTTCTTGTATCTTTGATCGTCACGAGACGTGAGCCTTAAGTCGGAATTCTTCGACATGATTCCTCGAATCATATGTCAAGTTCACCGTAAGAAGTCCTACACGTCAAAAAGCTCCCCCAGACCTATTGTCAATTCGATGTATATTATGTAAGGTTGTTGAAGTTAAAGACGATGATCTCGTTGACGACTGAAACTGCAGCGAATCGCTGCTTGGAGGAGAGTATGCGATGATATGTCCGTCTTGTCAGTCCGAATGGAATAGACCTGTCAAGTTTTGCCCGATGTGCGGAGCACAGATACACCGGACGCATGCCGAGGATTCTCAACTCAGCCATAAGGAGAATCCTCCATCCGACGTAGTACTCCATGAACGGCTAGATGTTCCAGGGGGTTCTTCACCATCACCAGAGATTCCGAATCCATCTTCCCATAAAGCCCCTCATGAATCTTCCCATGAATCCCTTCATAAATCTCCAGCGCATGAAGCTCCAGCGCATGAAGTTCCAGCAGATGATGCTCCAATAGATGATGCTCCAGCATATAAATCTCCAGCGCATGAATCTCCAGCGCATAAATCTCCAGCAGATGATGCTCCAGCACATGAACCTCAGCAGAAGCAGCAGCAGCCAGACGAACCCCAGCATCATCAACAAGACACCTCCGAGAGAACCCAGAATATCTTCCAGAACTTCTCCGGCCATGTGCATCGAGCCGCCGGGTTCGATGGACAAGTGGAGATTCGTCTACGAGACCTGTTCTCCGAAACCTTCAAGAAGCATACCGAAGAAGATGCGGAGAAGCTGTTCATCGTGGGCACTAGCTCGACCACTCCGACGATGGATCAGCTGATCGATACATGGCCGAAGCCATGGTTGTTTATGCGCATCTTTATCATCGTAGCTATCGGATATTTCGGATTTTATCTGGGCTTCTCCTTGTTCCAGAACTTGAATCTGCTGCCCGGTCTGATCATGATCGGCTCTTTCATGGTTCCTCTGTCTCTACTCGTGTTTTTCTGGGAGATTAATGCTCCGCAGAACATCCCGATCTACCGAATCGTCTACTTCGTTCTCATCGCGGGTCTCATATCACTCATCATCGCACTTTTCCTCTTTCAGACCCTGGGATCACTCGGTCAGAATGTGATCTTCGTCGGAATCATCGAAGAGACCGCTAAGGTGCTCGCGATCCTATGGTGTCTGCGTAAGCGCAACTATCATTTTATCCTGAATGGCTTGTTGGTCGGTGCTGCGGTCGGAACCGGATTCGCTGCCTTCGAGTCGGCCGGTTATGCGCTGCAAGGCATGTTGACGGACATGAATACGATGATGCAGACGATCCACCTGAGAGGTCTGTTAGCTCCCGGGGGACATATCGTCTGGGCAGCGTTGGAAGGTGCCGCCATCTGTATGGTGAAGGGAATACAGCCATGGAGATGGGAGATGGTGAAGGATATGCGTTTTCTTCGGATCTTTCTCATCACGACGACCTTGCATGTGCTATGGAATTCGCCGATCTCTGGGGTTCTCTTCCCGGTGAGTTATGTCATCTTGATCGTCATCTCCTGGTTGATCGCCTTCGCGATGATCAGTGTTGGGCTGAAGGAGATCACGACGCTTAAGAACCGCTACATCCAGGAACGCCGCGGCTTGTCAGAGTCGGCAGATCTGTCAGCTGAGGCGGACACGGCTAGTCCAAGCTCGAGTCATTACTCACCACATCACGAGACGATCACCAGAGATGGTTGAATGGCACAAAAGCAGGACGCCCACCACACAAAAGCAGGACACCCACCACGAGTGCCCCTGCTTCCTCTTCTACTACTAGCCTTTTAGTGACTGCAGCCATTCGTCGTAGCATTCGTCGCATAATACCTCGAATCGGTCGTCCGTGCCGTCTTCATGATATAGCGCTATGGAATGCGCCTGCTGCTGCTCTGTCTCCTGATCACAGTGATGACAGGTATAACCCATCGATTTATCCACCTCAAGATGTTAGATATCATAGGGTTATGTTTCCCGTCACTTCATCATATTATGATGAACGAGTGTGTACAGGCTGTGTACTAGCGGGGACATCTTCGAAGTCTCTTCCGGCGACCGCACCCTCACCACAGTGAAGGCAAGCGCCTAACGAATCTCCTCCCTCCTATGTTCCTCTTACGCGTCATGGTTGCAGGGTTCGGATGTAACTCAACGCTTCCTCCACATGGTTCTTCACTCTTACGTTGCGCCATTCCTTCAACAACACACCATCCTTGCCGATGACGAATGTCGAGCGGACGATCCCTAGGTACTCTCTGCCGTAAAGCTTCTTCAGGCGCCATACTCCGTACTGCTCTGCCACCGTATGATCGACGTCTGACAGCAGGATGAACGGGAGCTGATAGGTGTCTGCGAACTTCTCGTGACGAGTGATCGCATCGGTACTGATGCCGATGATGACGGTGTCAAGGTGCGCAAACTCATCATGACGATCTCGGAAGTCGCAAGCTTGGGTCGTGCATGCTGGTGTCATATCTTTGGGATAAAAATAAAGCACCACCACCTTCCCGCGATAATCAGACAGTCGTACCGTCCCTGCTGCTGCTGGCAATTCGAAGTCCGGCGCCTGCTTCCCTACCTGTATGCTGGACATGTTCGTTCCCCCTTGTTCGTAGTAGTGTTCGATCTTCGTGTCTGGTGGACGGCCGAACTTGCTCATATGCATTATTATTTCTATAATATAAAAAGCTCTTGTAGAGTGCCAAATATCCAAATCAACCGACACATTATTGCAACAATCCCGTACTTTCACGCGTTATATGACATATAAGCTCATGACATACATTTAACACCATTAACATTCAATCATGATAAGCATGCTCCACACCCACCATCAATCTTAAGCGCGAGCCGTGTCACGTGATGATCGTAAGTATACTTCATCGGCCTCCGGTGTTACGGAAAGGAAGATTCAGGAATGAAGACGTTCAATAAAGTACTACTCAGTCTGCTCATCTTAATCGTGCTCGGCATATTCGGCTACGGCGGATATTATGTATACTCCATCATCCAGTTCGGAGAGGGGATCTCGAATGGAGACTCCAACCTCGACCGGTATGAACAGGAGCTTCGCGAGAGGAACCCTAATCTATATATCCCAGATAAGCCACCGGAGTGGGAAGGTAGCGAGCGTGTCAACATCTTGCTGCTGGGCGGCGACGCACGTGGATTGTCGAAGAATGAGCCTCCCCGTTCTGACACGATGATGGTGGCGTCGATCGACCCGGAGACGAAGCAGGCGCACCTATTCTCGATCTTACGCGATACGTATACGGATATCCCTGGGCATCGTGCGAACCGCATTAATGCCGCACTCGCGATGGGTAGCTACAAGCTTGCGATGGAGACGGTCGGAGAGCTACTCGACCTGGATATTCAGTATTATGTGTTCGTGGACTTTCAGGGGTTTGTTGATCTGGTTGACGTGCTGGGCGGCATCGAATTCGAAGTTGAGAAGAATATGTACTACTATGATCCGACGGATCCCGAGTATAAGATCGATCTTAAGAAGGGCTTGCAGGTGCTTGACGGAGATAAGGCGCTGCAGTATGTACGGTTCCGCTATGACCGACTGGGGGACTTCACGCGCACAGAACGTCAGCGCAAGCTGCTCGCAGCGCTCGCAGATAAGATGACGAGTGCAACGTCGCTGCTCTCACTACCGAGCACGCTTCAGAAGATCGAGCCTTATATCTCGACGAACATCCCATCCGACAAGATGCTACCCCTCGCGAGACTGGCCTATGACAGCTCGAAGAAGGAGCTAATCTCCGCACAGCTGCCACCGATGGAGCTGCTTCGCGAGGAGAACATCGACGGTATGGAAGTGATCACGGTGAACCGACGGACACTGCAGCAGCATGTACAGAAGCTCTTCGAGGAAGCGAAGCAAGCGAATAACGAACAGACGGACACATCGAGCAACACCCCTACACCAGATACGGCGGATCCAGCTAAGTCAGCTGGTTAAGCATAGCGATTAGTGATAGCGATAGAGATAGTGAAGGACCACGGGCGCGGCGTTCAACGTCATGCCCTTTCTTCATTTGGTGTCGCTTGTCAGTCGCGTCGCCGCGCGCAGTCTCTCAGCGGCGGTGTTTCGCTGCATGACGGCGGATTGTCGACCACATCTACAACACACATCATTCATCATTCAACTGGAGGTCATACATATGAACAGATCACGGTCCGAAGCATTACATCAAGAAGCGTTAGCGCATATCGTAGGCGGTGTGAATAGCCCTTCCCGCTCATTCCAAGCTGTCGGAGGCGGGGCTCCCGTCTATATGAAGCACGGTCAAGGCGCGTACTTCTGGGATGAAGATGGTAACCGCTATATCGACTACTTAGCGGCTTACGGTCCGATCATCCTCGGCCATGCCCATCCGCATGTGACCGCTGCGATCACGCGAGCAGCCGAGAACGGCACCTTGTACGGCACGCCGACAGAGCTTGAGAATACGTTCGCGAAGATGCTGAAGTCTGCGATCCCGAGCTTGGATAAAGTCCGCTTCGTTAATTCCGGTACGGAGGCCGTCATGACGACGATCCGCGTCGCGCGCGCGTTCACTGGCAAGACGAAGCTGATCAAGTTCGCGGGCTGCTACCATGGCCACTCGGACCTCGTGCTCGTCGCGGCAGGCTCAGGCCCGTCTACACTCGGCATACCAGATAGCGCGGGTATACCGGTCAGCATCGCGAACGATGTGATCACGGTGCCGTTCAATGATCTGGCTGCGCTGCGAGTAGCGCTTGAGCGTTGGGGCGACGAGGTCGCTGCTGTCATGGTCGAGCCGATCGTCGGCAACTTCGGCATGGTCATGCCACAGCCGGGCTTCCTCGCAGGGATGTGCAAAGCGGCTCGCGAAGCTGGTGCACTCGTCATCTTCGACGAAGTGATCAGCGCCTTCCGCTTCCATCATGGCGCCGCCCAGACATACGCCGGTATGCCGGATGAGCTTGCGGCGATCGAACCGGATCTGACCGCGATGGGCAAGATCATCGGCGGCGGCCTGCCGATCGGTGCGTATGGCGGGCGAGTCGACATCATGGAGCAGGTCGCGCCACTCGGCCCCGCTTATCAGGCGGGCACGATGGCAGGCAATCCAGCGTCGATGTCGGCCGGTATCGCTTGCCTGGAGATGCTACGTGATCCACAGGTGTATGCGGAGTTAGACCGCCGCGGGGCGATGCTCGAGCAGGGGCTGAGAGATGCGTCTGCGCGTGCCGGGGTCCCGCTTCAGGTGAACCGGATCTGCGGCGCACTGTCGACGCATTTCTGCGACCATCCGGTCACGAACTACGCGGAGGCTCAGGATACAGACGGCGAGATGTTCGCCGCCTTCTTCCGCGAGATGCTGGATCGCGGCATCTGCCTGGCGCCGTCTAAGTATGAGGCATGGTTCCTGACGACCGCTCATACGGACGAAGATATCGCCGCGACGATCCACGCCGCTGACGAAGCGCTCCAAGCGCTGGCTTCACGGTAGGGTGCTGGCGCGATAATGAGTGGAGACTAAACTCCCGCCGCTAAAGGCGGGCGATTGGGCTCGTGGTAGATATCCCGGCGGTCGGTCCATGGGCTGGCGCTGCCTCATGAGGCGATTGCGTGCTGTGACTGTTTCTGGCCCTGTCTCATGAGGCGGTTGCGGTGCTGTAGCTGTTTCCCAGCGCTGCCGCCGTTGCTGCACACCTGTACCGCTGAGGCAGTCGAGTTTGCAGCCACTAGACCAGCACTTGTGCTAGTGCAGTGCTGGCGCTGTCTCATGAACGTTCGCCGGCTGTGAAGCAGGTTTTTCTGGGATGGTCGGGATGGACCGCTCGCAGAACCCACCGTGGGGTGTCTCGCTGCATGACGACGGGGCGGTCGACCACATTATTTTTCTAACGGTCCCAGATGACACTATCACCCGGTTTTTGGGGCATTTCATTTTCTAACGGTCCCAGATGGCACTATCAGCACCTTCTAAGCCTAAAACCGTGCCAAATAGGTTCAATAATGTCTGTGGGGACCGTTAGAATTAAAATCCGCATCAATATCGCCGAATAATGTCTCTGGAGACCGTTAGAGACTCGACCACCCAACCTCCTAGCTCAATCTATTGATAAAACCTCTAACGAGGCCTCTCATAGATGAGCGACCGCGTCAAGCGGAAGGTTCTATCACCGATAGAAAGAGTCTCGCCATGCTCTATCGCTTGGACGCGCGAAGTTTAATCTTTCCTATGTGGAAACCAAAGCCTCCCACCCACTATTACAAGTGGAATGGGAGGCTTCTTCGTATCATATATCGTACAATGCCTGGATCCAGCAACAGCCCATTCATCTCACATGCTCTAGTAGCTCATCATGGATAAGGCCGTTCGTCGCCACGACATCACGTACCATCAACGTATATGGGCCGCCTTCGATATCGGTAACGCGGCCACCTGCTTCCTGCACGAGCAGTATGCCTGCCGCCATATCCCAGGCGTTCAAGTTCGGCTCCCAGAAGCCGCTCAGCCTTCCTGCCGCCACATATGCAAGATGCAGAGCAGCAGAGCCGGATGTCCGCAGATTGCGCACCTTCGGTACGACCCCTGCCACCTTCTGCAGATGCGCGACTCCTCTCTCTTGCGGTGGGAACCCACTAGCGAGCAGACTGTCGCTCAGCTGACGTTCCGGCGACACATGTAGCTGCTTACTTTTCAGATAAGCACCCTTGTCCTTCTCGGCGACGAACAGCTCATCGCGCAACGGATCGTAGATCACTCCAGCGATGACCTCCCCGCGATGGGCTAGTGCGATCGAGACGCAGAAGAATGGGAATCCATGCACGAAATTCGTCGTCCCATCGATCGGATCGATGATCCATAGATACTCCTCGTCCTTCATCTTCTCCGTCGCACGGATCGAAGCGTCAGCACCTGGCTCCACACTCTCCTCACCAAGTATGGCGTGGCTCGGGAAGTATGTTTTGATCAGCTTCGTGATGAGCAGCTCCGCACCTTTATCCACCTCTGTTACGAGGTCTTGCGAGGATGTCTTTGATTGTAGATTTTCGTATGCACCAAGCTTCGTCTTGATCCATTCCCCGGCCTTGGCTGCCGTGTTCACTGCGACTGCTACTGGACTCTTCCCACCGATCAGTCTGATCTCCTTCTCTGTCATGGCTCTCCACTCCCTAATCTTAGTATCTATCTATATGAACACTCTATGATGATTATCGAATCAGACTTCTTGCAGCTGCACGATCCCATTCACCATCGGTCAGTATGCTCTCCCCGTTGATCCACCATCACGGTCCCCAAGATCTACCGCACTAACCGCCCGCAGCTCTAGAACCACCTCTACTACCCCATCAAGCTCTCCACGATCAGACGAATCGCGATAAGCAACAGCACCGAGCGCAAGATCCAGAGTAGCACTTTACTGCTCAGGCGCTGGGCGATGCGCGCACCTACCCAGCCACCAACGAGCGCACCCGGGATAAGGAACGCCGCACTCATCCAGTCGATCTCTCCGAGATAGATATGTGTCGCACTGCCGATGATGGCAGACCATAAGATGACGAACATCGAAGTAGCCGAAGCGATATGAGGCGGGAATCGATACAACAGCACCATCGCTGGCACGAATAATGAACCCCCGCCGATGCCGAATAGTCCCGAGATCAGCCCTACAGCAAGACCCACCAACACCGCACTCCACCAGTTGTACCCATAAGTCCATGTGCGACCTTCCTTATCCGTATAGGAGCGCTGGATCGGCCAGGCGACCTCGATCGGACGCAGCTTATCCTTCACCAGCATCAAGATGGCCATCAATAGCATGAATAAGCCGAAACCAAGCTGGAACGCCCGTCCCTCAAATGCACTTGTTAACGATGCCCCGAGGACGGATGACGGTGCGCTGATCAGCGTGAACACCCATCCGCTTCGATAATCGACCTTGCCTTGACGCATATAGGTCAACGTCGAGGAGAGTCCGGTGAAGATTAACATCGTTAACGATGTGCCGACGGCGACTGGTGCTGGCATCGCGACCCCAAGCAGCGGTTCTGATAACAACAGCAATGCTGGCACGACGAGAAACCCTCCACCCAGCCCGATCAAGCTTCCTGCGATAGCTGCTACTAATCCTATGACAAATAACGCTGTATATCCGATCATGTTGTCCCCTTCATCATACGTGTCATAACGAGCATCTTAACCCTATATTACCCAGCCAGAGCACGTTTCACCCAACTGTCATTCTATCATACTTCCCATCCAAAGAGATACGACCTTAGCTACACCTTGATACGCATATGATCCACTATTCCCGACATAATCCGGGCAGAAGGCTAGCCATTAATTAATTGATTGAATGCCCTATATAAAAAATGCACGTAAAAAACCGCGCTGAGATGGTCGCTTTCCTGTATAAACACAACATCTAACGCGGTTGTAATAAGTATCTGTTTCGCTTCTTTCAATTCGGATCCGTCAACAAATCACCCTAGTGTACGCAGATAATCTCGCAGCGCGTCCCGCCAATGCCGCATCGGTGTGAACCCTTCCGCTCGCATCGACATCGGCTCGAGCACGGAATACATCGGTCGTCTGGCCGGGCGCGGGTATTGCTCAGTAGAGATCGGCTCGACCTGTATATCGATCCCCTTCTCTGCGAAGATCTCCTTCGCGAATTCGTACCAGGTGCAGCTTCCGCCATTCGTCGCATGATAGATACCATATCTCGTCGTCTGTGTAAGCTCTATGAGGAATCTAGCTACATCCGTGGTGTAGGTTGGGGAGCCGTGCTGATCATCGACGACCTGTATCTTCTCTTTCACAGATGCAAGTGCTAGCATCGTCTTCACGAAGTTGTTGCCATAAGCCCCATACAACCACGACACGCGAACGATGAACCAGCGACTGCTGAGCAACTGTACGAGAGCTTCCCCGGCTCTCTTCGTGTAGCCATACCGATTGACCGGGTTCGGTGCATCGTATTCGAGATATGGCGACCCTTTCTCACCATCGAATACATAGTCTGTGCTTATATAGACGAGCTTCGTTGCCGCTGCCTCCGCCGCTAGTACAACATTGCGCGTACCGAGCGCATTCACTTGATATGCCTTATCCAGATCCCGCTCCGCATCATCAACGGCTGTATATGCAGCTGCATGGATGATCACATCGGGCTTCGTCTTCAGTACAGCTGTCTGAACACGCTGCATGTCCGTAATATCGAGCCTGCGTCTGTCGAATCCATGGACTTCATGTCCTGCTGCTTGCAGATGGATCGCGACATCTCGACCTAGTTGGCCACCGCTACCCGTGATCATCACTTTCATCCAACCGCCTCCCCAGCGACCACTCACCCGCGAGAGTCGGCCGACGAACATTCGACACCACACACATCGGCCGCCAGTACCAGTCTATGCGGACCGTGCTCGTCATCATTCTCACTTACCGTATATGCAGACACACTGAGCGGGGGCAGGCATAGAAGTGGCAATTCTATTCTCGAGCGAAACGCTTGCCATACAGAAAGCCACCCCTAAGGGTGGCGACAGCCCCTCTGATACATTAATATTCGACATCCTCATCTTCTGGATTTAACAACCATACACTAATCTGTTCAACCTCCGACTTACCATGAAGACTCATGTATACTTGTTTGTTCTTGAATATATTCTCTTTCTGATTCAATAACTCAAAGCCAGCAGCCAGCAGCTTGTCACTTGCCGAATCAATCGTATCGCCTACTTGTACGCCATATATGGCATACTGATCATTACAGATGTCCAGTTTAATCACTACATCATTGTAGTTGAAACTTACTAACAAGCATAGATCATCATAGTCATGACCATACCCACCAAACCCCTCCACGTACTCCCCTTCGCCCAACAATCTTACAACATCTTCGACCGGCATCTCCAATAAGACTCCACCCGCATCGATGTGTGCATTGACTTCGTCTAGATCGAGCAATTCCACGACTTCCTGATCCGGACGTATGAAGCTGATCGCCAAGATGACGAGCGCCACAGCTAGACCTGACCCAACCACGAACCACAACTGCTTCAAGCGTCTACTCACGTCATATACTCCCCATAAAGAGTGGTTAGTTGAATATTATCCCGTTTAGTTTAAAGCTATCCTTAGCATTGATGTCGTAACCTAGTCTCTTTCATTAAGCCCAATATTCACCTATCGTGTTGATCTTCTCATCCCACATTGCTTTATATATGCTTTGGAATGAATACGATCATATTAGCCATATGTTGCGTATTCGACAGTAACGCTAAAACCATTAACACTAGCTTGAGTATCTAATCTTTTTTAAATGACGAAAATAAAAATAGTGTGAACGACAATAGACCTAACACTAAAAAAAGAGGCGAGAAAAAATTGTCGAAAAAACCTGCTACTTTAATTTGGGGGACCGTACCTCCCACGCCACCGGACAAAAATCCTGCGAGTTGTAGAGATGTGGCCATAAACAAAAATGCGCGTTCAGACGTATAGATTAGTGCTGAGACGACTAGAAATAAACAACCGATAATCGCATATAGTTTTCTCATTTACTCTTTCCTCCTCCAAGAAGCTAAGATCGTTATAACTCTATTAATTGATTCTCTCTCCTTAGCATTCAACCTTCCTTATCAACCATATTATACAATAATATATAAAAGATGCTGCGAATCCTTTCAAAACCATCTTTTCCTCTAGCATGGAGTTTTCATGAAGCAAGAAGCTGGTGCATACACAGCTGTAGCAACGGACCCGCTACCTGCTAAGCTCGAGGAAGCGAAGTCTTGTGAATGGTCTAATCCCTCCCCTGTGCCTATTACTCGCTTGCGTGGCACAACAGAAAGCCACCCCTAAGGATGGCTCCGATGCAATGCAAAGTATATTCGATATCCTCATCATTATTCTTCTGAATCTTCTTGCGTCACCCATTCACCCGAACGCTCGCCTGATCGACCACCTCGACTCCTTCCATCCCTCGCAGGCCGTCCATCAGCTTCAGCAACGCCTCATCCTTCCGCTTCGCCTCGATCATGACGTCGATGGCAGGGGTCGATCCCGCTACCTCGCGCAGGAATGGCCACACATGCTCCAGCTCCACATGATCAGCATGCGCACGTACGTCCTTATCGTTCTTCGGACTGGAGATGTGGATCTTCGGCGGCAGCTCTACCGGGACGAACGGCGATTTGCGCCAGGTTGCGGCGATTCGTGGCCATAGCTCAGCTGCTGATTCGCCTTGGTTGTTCACGATATGATGATGTAAGTCGAGCACCATCGGCACTCCGAGCGCTTCACATGCTTCCAACGTCTCGCGTGCGGTATACGTCTTATCGTCGTTCTCTAGCGTGATCCGGCTTTTGATCCGATCCTCCATCGCCTTGAACTGCTCGTGGAACCGCACCAGCGTCTTCTCACGATCGTTATACGTGCCGCCGATATGGATGTTGAGCCGAGCGCTCTCATCTAGCTCCATCGCTTCCAGCATACGAACGTGGTAATCCAGCGCCAACAGAGAGTTCTGCAGCACCTCCTCACGAGGTGTGCTAAGGATCGTGAAGTGATCCGGATGAAAGCTTACCCTCATCTGATGCTTCTTCACATATTCGCCTAGTTCCGCGAACTCCTGCGCGAGCACGGGAAACGGATCCCAGTCGCTCAACATCTCATGTCCGATGAGTGGGATGATCTTCGAGGAGAAACGGAACACATGGATGTCATACCCGACATTATGCCGGAGCAGTCGGAGGCAGTTATGGATATTCTCCGCCGCTAGCCGCTCCAGCTTCCGTACCGCGGCTTCCCTATCCGCCAGCTTCTTGAAGCTCGTCGCCGTCATCGTCCGCGATGGGGACGCATTCTCGACGATGACCGACATCGCGACATACCCGAGTCTGACTAGCATCTCACTCAACGTCCTTGAGCTGTTTCGTATTTGTCTGATTGGAAGAGCGGATCGTTAAGCGCCTCGATATCCTCGGCCAGCATCTGCTCATTGTACTTCCCACCGCTGAAGTTCATAAGCCCTCTGAGCGGCATATATCGCAGCAACGCCTCGAACATCTCAGGATTGTCATCATCCGGCCTTATACCACCTGTTCGCTGCTTGATGATGTCCATCGCCTGCTCTCTCGTCTCCGGCTGTGCGAGTAGATCTCCGATCAACGTATTGCGCGTGATGACGGCCCGTGGCATCCGACTTGTCGACTCGACTGTGATCGATCCTGTCAGCACGATATCGCGCGATGAAGCCCCGACGAGGATGTCGAACTGACCACTCTCCACGACCCATTCCTCTAGCTCCACATGGTAGTATGCGAATGCCCGACGATCTAATATAAAGGTCACAGTCTGCGACTGCCCCGGTGCGAGTTCTACTTTATCGAAAGCCTTCAACTCCTTATCCGGTCTCCGTACGCTCGATTCCTGATCCCGAACATATAGCTGAACGACTTCCTTCCCTGTACGATCACCTGTGTTCGTCACGTCAACGCTCACTCGGACGGTGTCCGAATCCTTCACGCTCTGCTGATCGATCTGCAGGTTACTGTACGTAAACGTCGTATAGCTAAGACCGTGTCCGAACGGAAATAGCGGCTCGATCCCCTTCGTATCATAATAGCGATAACCGACGAATACCCCTTCCTGATACTCTGCTACGTCGCCCTCACCGGGGAAGCTCAGATACGACGGATTGTCCACCAGTCTGACCGGGAACGTCTCCGCCAGCTTGCCGCTTGGGTTCACTTCACCGAACAGCAGCTCCGCAACAGCTCCGCCGACGGCCTGACCGCCTAGATACGCTTCCAGTACTGCACTCGTCAGATCGATCCACGGCATCTCAACGGGCGAACCGTTGCATAGTACGACGACGACCTGATCCTGGACAGCCGCTACAGCCTCGATGATCTCACGCTGATTGTCCGGTATCGCCATATGCGTTCGATCATAGCCTTCGGACTCATAGCGGTCCGGCAGTCCGACGAACAGCACCGCCACATCCGCCTGCTCTGCTGCTTGCACAGCTTCTTGCAGCAGCTCCTCGTCGGTCTCATCCAGTCCGGCATCGTATCCTTGGGCGTAGATGATCTCAGCTGATCCTGCCAGCGACTTGATCTCCTCAAGCGGGATATCCATCCTCGCTCTATGAACATGCGAGCTGCCGCCCCCCTGATAGCGCGGCTCCACAGCAAACTCACCGATGACAGTGATCTTCCCTTGTGGGCGGAGCGGAAGAGCACCATCGTTCTTCAGCAGCACCATGCTCTCACGAGCTGCCTCTCGCGCTAGCCGATGATGTCGGTCCTGATCGAACTGCAGCACATCCTTCCGACTATCTACCGCGCGGAAGACGATCGTCAGCAGCCGTTCAACAGCCTGATCGAGCACCTCTTCCTTCAGGTGACCGTTCTTCACGGCTTGCACGATATTGTCGTCACCGATCCCACCGCTTGCAGGCATCTCCAGCTCCAGACCTGCTTGCAGCGCCTTGACCCGTTCATTCACCGCTCCCCAGTCCGATACGACGAATCCCTCGAACCCCCACTCGTCACGCAGCACCTCCGTCAGTAGATACGGATGCTCCGAAGCATACTCACCGTTCACGCGGTTATACGCACACATGACAGTCCATGGCTTGGCCTTCTTGACTGCGCCTTCGAAGCTCGCGAGATAGATCTCGTGCAGCGTCCGCTTGTCGACGACTGCATCCACCGACATCCTTCGATGCTCCTGATTGTTCGCGGCATAATGTTTAAGCGAGGTTCCTACGCCCTGGCCCTGCACACCTCGGATATGCGCAGCCGCCATCTCGGAAGACAGATAGGGATCCTCTGAGAAGTATTCGAAGTTCCGTCCGCATAGTGGCGATCGCTTGATATTCGCTGCCGGACCGAGCAGGATCGCGACGTCCTGCGCCTGACATTCCCAGCCGATCGCCGTACCGACCCGCTCCATCAGCCCACGATTCCAAGATGCCGCCATACCAGCGGCTGTCGGGAAGCATGTCGCAGGCTCACTCTCATGAAGCCCGAGATGATCTCCTATTCCACTCTGCTTACGAAGGCCATGCGGTCCGTCCGCCATCGTAATCGACGGGATACCTAGACGGTCGATCGCTTTCGTCTGCCACATATTCGCCCCAGAGCACAGACTTGCTTTCTCTTCTATGGTCAACTGTTTCACGATCGCTCGTATGTCGCGCTGCTGCATGTACGTTCCTCCTATTGTACCTAGATGTGTCTATTCGTTAGTATGAGGAACGGCTTGTCGGGATATGCAGGCGTTGAGGACACCAACATGTTGAGATCAAAAAAAGTCACCCAATAAATCGGATGACTCCCTAACCCGTAACAGCGAGCTGCTGAAGCTCATATTAACTTTTACCCATACTGTTAGACACTCTTCGGAAACCCGATCACTTCTGCGCGAAGTACATCTCCGCTCCAAGCTTCGTGAGTAGGTCCGCCTCTTCCGCAGTTAGCTTACGCACGAGGTCCATCTCAACCTTCGTTACTTCTTCTCCCTGAAAGTTGATCTCTGCGATCGAAGCGGTGATGAGCACGATCGCAACCGCATCATTGTTCGGCGTATATGCGATCGCCTTCTGCCCCGTCGGATAGATGCGAAAGCCGCTCTTAATCATCGCAGTCTTGCCATATTCCAGTAAGTCGTCTAGCTCTTTCGTTGATTTGAACTTACACACTGAGTTGAATTCAGATTGAAAACCCATATCGAATGCCCTCCTTCAGACAACTTGGACTCTTATCCTTAGTTTACCATGACTATATGGCGAACGCTATTCGTGCCTCGTCCTTGCTATCCCTAGGGTACCCCTACACGTCAAACCCGTAATCGAGCTTCTGCCGCTCGTCATAACGCTCGATCGCCAATCCGATGAGATCGTCCAGTAGCTCGCGATAAGGCTTACCGCTTTCCTTCCACAGGAGCGGATACATGCTATACGGTGTAAAGCCAGGTAGCGTATTCACTTCGTTGATAAGCAGTGCTCCATCCGATCTGCGCAAGAAGAAATCCGCGCGGCACAGTCCCGATCCGTCGATCGCCTTGAACGCTCGCAGCGCCATCTCGCGTACCTGCTCGCTTTGCTCTGATGTGATCTCCGCTGGGATGATCATCGCAGATTTACCGTCTACGTACTTGGCCTTATAATCATAGAAGTCATTCGAAGAGACGATCTCGCCAGCCACACTCGCGATCGGTTCATCGTTACCTAGCACGCTGACCTCGATCTCCCGCGCATCGACGAATTCCTCGACGACTACCTTCCGATCATAGCGGAACGCGATCTGCACCGCTTCTAGTAGCTCCTCACGATCCTTCGCCTTCGTGATCCCGACGGACGAACCTAGATTCGCCGGCTTCACGAAGCAGGGGTAGCCGAGCGCTGTCTCGATCTCCAATATGTAGAACGACTGCTTCTTCTCCCACTCTGTCCGTGTGAAGCCTCGGAAGATACACTGTGGGAGCCCTTCCTGTGCGAACAGCTTCTTCATGATGATCTTATCCATACCCGCTGCAGAAGCCAGTACACCCGCACCGACATACGGGACTCCCGCCATCTCGAACAATCCTTGTATCGTACCGTCTTCGCCGAAGGTTCCGTGTAAGAGCGGGAAGATCACATCGAGCCCGTCAGTTGGCTCTGTAGATGCTTCATCGGCGGTCACAGCTACTGTAGTAGTGCCAGCCTGACTTAGCATACTTGCCACCGCCATCTCGCGGCTTAGTGAAGCTTGCTCTTCAAGCAGCAGCTGTTGCTGTGTCTTGGGAGGTGCCTCGAGCAAGCTGCCTGTCCTCCACTCGCCTGTCTTCGTGATGTAGAACGGTATTACTTCATATTTATCATAATCAAAGTTAGACAACACAGAGAACGCCGTTGCCAGCGACACCTGATGCTCTCCCGATCTTCCTCCGTACACGATGCCGACACGCAGCTTTCCTGACATGTTATACCCTCCGCTGTACGATATAGTATGAATCAAAAATAATCAGCAACATGAAAAAAACGATACCGCGTACGCTCCGTCCAAGCCGGAGAATCACGGTAGCTCCAGAGCCGTGCGCGACTGTTCGCCGTATGAGCGTTAACGAGCGGCTCGCCTGCTGCATCGAACCCAGTCACGATCGTACTATGCTGATAGGCACCATCGCCGTCCCAGTCATAGAAGATCACATCTCCAAGATCGAGCTCATATGGCGATTGCACTTGCTCCGCTTGCAGTCCTCCGCGGCTTGACGTCAGATAGTGTTGCAGTGCATTCGATACCGACCAGCTATAGCTCCACCATTCCCGACCCGCCTTGCGTCCCTGATACCACCAGCCCGCTTCTCTCCTACCAGTATAGTTCATCGGGGCGCCACCTGCCAAGAGACATTGCGAGACATAGTTCGTGCAGTCTACCTCGAACGCGAGGAAGCTTGGGTTACTCGAATTCCAGTACTGATCAGCATACTCCTTCACGCGTTGCCTGTTATAGGCTGACTTTCGCGATCCGCTGCGCGCCGAATCAGACTGCCATCCATACAGCAAGTGTGTGTTTAAGAGTGGTCTCGAGCCTGCCACCGAGACTTCTGCCTGTGGTGAGACACTGAGCTCCACATCCGCCAGAGGCATTGCTTTGCGTTCTGCTATACTCGGCCGCACATGAGTGATGCGCCAACCTGCCTGGTCGCGGCTTAGCGTGATATGTTCATGCATGACATATTGTTCCTCGAATCGTTCATCCGACTGTTGGTAGGTCAGCTTCACCTGATACCGAAGCTCAGCCGTCACCTGATCATCCTTCTCATCAGCACGCATGATCTTCGCGCGCGTTTCCGCTTGAAGCGGCTGGATCGATCTCCTTTTTCGCTCACGACCGACCCTCTTTAGCATGTATTCATGTTGTTCTAAGAATCTTAGGTCATCTACCATTTTGTCCAACATCCCAAGGTTGCCTCGGAACGTCGTTTCATTATGCCGTTCAGCATATTCGTATAGGAGCATCTTCCAATCTTTAGACAATTCAATCGTCCCCCCTCCCGGTTGCGTTGGACCGTTATCACCGGGTGCCGGATACTCACCGAGAATATTATCCTCCACTGTGATGTATATGAGTTCCTTCATCTAAAAATGAACGCAAAAATACTTTACGCAACAATCAGGAAAGGATATACTAGTGAATTGAGAGAACTATTTTATGAAATATGGTTTCATCAGATGAAACAACGGCATTTATATGTATGACATGCACAACTCACGATGTAGGAGGTTAAACTGATGGCTTACAAAAACGACTTCTCCGTTCGTTCGACTCTTGAAGTTGGCGGTAAGACATACCGTTACTACTCACTGAACGACTACGCGAAGAACAATCCAGGCGTATCCCGACTTCCATTCTCGATCAAGGTATTGCTCGAGGCAGCGATTCGTCAGTTCGACGACAGAGCGATCACACAAGAACATGTGAAGCAGATCGCCGGCTGGGCTGATAATCGTGACAACAACAAGGAGATTCCTTTCATCCCTGCTCGTATCGTCTTGCAGGACTTTACCGGTGTGCCAGTCGTCGTCGACTTGGCCGCGATGCGTGCGACGATGCACCGTGCAGGTGGCGATCCGAAGCGGATCAATCCACTTGTACCGGTCGATCTCGTCATCGACCACTCGGTCATGGTAGATGCTTTCGGAATGAAAGAAGCTCTGGAATATAACATGAATATTGAATTCGAGCGCAACCAAGAGCGTTATCGCTTCCTGCGCTGGGCGCAGACAGCATTCGATAACTTCCGTGCAGTACCGCCAGCTACAGGTATCGTCCACCAGGTGAACTTGGAGTACCTTGCAAGCGTCGCAGCTACGAAGGTAGTGGATGGCGATACGTACGTATATCCTGACTCACTCGTCGGTACAGACTCTCATACGACGATGATCAACGGCTTAGGCGTAGTGGGCTGGGGTGTAGGCGGCATCGAGGCAGAAGCCGGCATGCTCGGGCAACCACTCTACTTCGTCACACCAGAAGTCATCGGCTTCAAGCTGACTGGCAGGCTCGCAGAAGGTGCCACCGCAACTGACCTGGCACTGACCGTCACGGAGATGCTTCGTAAGAAGGGCGTCGTAGGCAAATTCGTCGAGTTCTACGGTTCCGGCCTTAGCAACATCAGCCTCGCAGACCGTGCGACAGTTGCCAACATGTCGCCTGAGTACGGTGCGACGATGGGCTTCTTCCCAGTCGATGATGAGACGCTGAACTATATGCGTGGTACGGGTCGTTCCGAGGAACAGATCGCACTTGTGAAGGCTTACTACGAAGCGCAAGGCATGTTCCGTACGGACAGCACGCCAGATCCAGTATTCACCGATACGATCGAGCTTGATCTGTCTACAGTCGTTCCATCGCTTGCAGGTCCGAAGCGTCCGCAGGATCGGATCGAGCTGACGAACATGAAGCAAGCCTATAACGAGATCGTGCGTAAGCCGATCGATCAAGGCGGGTACGGAGTATCCGAAGAGAAGCTGCAAGAGACAGTCGAAGTCAAGCATCCGAATGGCGAGACGACGAAGCTCGGCGCTGGTTCGGTCGTGATCGCGGCGATTACGAGCTGTACGAACACATCCAACCCTAGTGTTATGGTAGGTGCTGGACTCTTAGCGAAGAAAGCCGTAGAGAAAGGTCTGAAGAAGCCTGCTTATGTGAAGAGCAGCTTAACTCCTGGGTCTCTGGTCGTTACAGAGTATCTGCAGAAGGCAGAATTGATCGAACCGCTTGAGGCACTCGGCTTCCACGTCGCAGGCTACGGCTGTGCAACCTGTATCGGTAACTCCGGTCCACTGCCGGATGAAGTGAGCCAGGCGATCGCAGATAACGACTTAACCGTCGCTTCCGTGCTATCCGGTAACCGTAACTTCGAAGGCCGTGTACACGCACAAGTGAAGATGAACTATCTCGCTTCGCCGCCACTCGTCGTGGCATACGCTCTTGCTGGTACCGTGAACATCGATCTAGCGAACGATCCGATCGGATACGACCAAGACGACAAGCCAGTCTATCTGAAGGACATCTGGCCAACAAGTGCAGAGATCCGCGATACGATGGCAGGTGCGATCTCAGCAGAGATGTACAAGGACAAATACAGTGACGTATTCCGCGCGAACAAGCGTTGGAACGAGATCGAAGTGCCAGAAGGCGAGCTGTATGAGTGGGATCCGAACTCCACCTACATCCAAGAGCCTCCGTTCTTCACAGGTCTTGGTGCTCAGCCTGATGATATTCAACCGATCGCAGGTGCGAAGACTCTGGCGTTACTGGGTGACTCGGTCACGACCGACCATATCTCGCCAGCAGGCAACATCAAGGTTGACAGCCCTGCAGGCAAGTATCTGATCGAGCATGGCGTAGAGCGCAAGGACTTCAACTCCTACGGCTCACGTCGCGGTAACCATGAAGTGATGATGCGCGGTACATTCGCCAACATCCGCATCCGTAACCAGATCGCGCCTGGCACTGAAGGCGGCGTAACGACTTACTTGCCGACAGGCGAAGTCGAGGCTATCTACGATGCTTCGATGAAGTATCAGGCTGCTGGTGTGCCTCTCGTCGTCCTCGCGGGCAAAGAGTACGGTACAGGCAGCTCCCGTGACTGGGCAGCTAAGGGAACGTTCTTGCTCGGCGTGAAAGCAGTTATCGCAGAAAGCTTCGAGCGGATCCACCGCAGCAACTTAGTCGGCATGGGCGTACTGCCACTACAATTCGCTGACGGTGCCAGCTGGAAGTCTCTCGGCATCACTGGTCGCGAGATGTTCGACATCGCCGGCTTGAACAACGACGTTCAACCAGGTCAACGTCTGACCGTTAAGGCTACTCGCGAAGACGGTAGCAGCTTCGAGTTCCCGGTCATCTGCCGCCTCGACAGCATGGTCGACGTCGATTACTACCGCAACACAGGTATCCTGCAGACGGTACTGCGTCAGATTATGAACTAATCCGCAGCACGCGGTGTTCGCTGCATGACGGCGGCGGGCGAAAGCTGTGAAGTGGGTAACACTGTAGCTACAATAAAGGGTATCGACTCCAGACAGGGGTCGATACCCTTATTTATTATGTACAGATGCTTGATAACCGCCACCCTCACCACCACACGCCGATTAACGGAAGTTCGACTTCCGCTATTTCTGATACCCCTCAGCACCATACTCCGATTAACGGAAGTTCGACTTCCGCTATTTCTGACACCTCACCACCACACACCGATTAACGGAAGTTCGACTTCCGCTATTTCTGATACCATCACCGCCATACTCCGATTAACGGAAGTTCGACTTCCGCTATTTCTGATACCCCTCAGCACCATACTCCGATTAACGGAAGTTCGACTTCCGCTATTTCTGATACCCCTCAGCACCATACTCCGATTA
>Ga0180215_1002061_pt1 | contig 20870 bp, 14 predicted proteins | sample eDN3rd37CBELigBY_FD_128871 | JGI IMG/M metagenome (GOLD analysis project Ga0180215, IMG submission 128871) | Enriched backyard soil microbial communities from Emeryville, California, USA - eDNA 3rd pass 37_C BE-Lig BY (version 2) (version 2) | ecosystem: Environmental > Terrestrial > Soil >... | reverse complement strand
CACCGACATCTTGGCCCGATGCGGACAGCCAAAATTGCAGCGCGACGATCCTCTGCACCCCTTGGTGTTCCGCCGCATGGACTTCAGCTCGAAGCCCATGGCCTTCGCGCCCTCCCCGAAAATCGTCGTGGACTTGGAGCGCATCTCCTCCGGGACGGTCTCGACGAAGGTCTCCTTCTCCACGCTCAGATACGCGTCCTCCAACCGCTCGGCGGAGAAGTCACGCAGGCCGTGATCCTTCTCCCAGTGATCGAGGATGTACTCGGGGATCCGGAAGATCACACCACCGGTGAGGGTCGAGGAGCCGCCCACAGTTCGCCCGGCGAGGATCGACATCAGGGGCGTGTCTCCGAGGCCGACGGCAGCGGTGGTGCCCGCGTCGCGGTACATGTGGCGGAGTGTCTCGGTGGGGCGAAAGGCGGAGTAGCGCTCGGGGGCGACGTAGCCCCCCTCCTCCAGCACGATCACCGACAACCCCGACTCTGCCAGGATCTTGGCGGCGACGGACCCTGCTGCACCGGACCCGACGACGACGACGTCTGTGTCCGCGATCAGATCGCCGGGATGATCCCTGCCTTCGATGATGGCCGTTGGTTCGGTCTGCAACTTCAGCTTCCTCCTGCCGCGCGTCCGGGTGTCGCAACAGGGGCCGGGGCGACGACGGGCTCCTGCTCGCTTGGCGCCGGCAGGATCGGGTTCTCGATCACGCGGAGCTTGAGCTTGGAAATGGGTGAGGTCGTCCCCGCCGCCCACGCAGGCCCGAGCAGCCCTTCGGCGTCGTAGCCCGTCTCGGCGAGGGCCTCCGGATGCTCGAAGTAGACGAAGCTCAGGATGGTCTTGAGCAGGACGACGACGAGGCCGAACCGGCTCGCCTCGAGCTTCTTCAAGCAGCGCCTGCGGGCGATCATCGAGAGCCTGGTGAACCGCTGGACCTTGCCGAGCATGAGGAAGGGGGCGAGCTGCATGACGACGAACGCGGCCTTGAAGGCGAGGCGGGTCTGCAGCCCCACCCTCGCAGCGAAGGCGCGGAGCTCCTCCATCGCGAACTCGAGCCGCTCCTTGGGAACGGGGCTCGCCGCGTCTGCTTCGAAGAGGGTGGCTGCCACCGCGTAGGCGATCTGGAGCTGTCGGGAGGAGAGTGTCTTCATATCGATGGGGGTGGAACCCATGGCGATGCCGCTCCAGTCCGGGCCAAAGCAGAAACATGTTCGGGGCGTCCACGTCGGGTCGTAAGACCCCATGCGGCCAACCTCGGCCCTCAAGGCGATCGTTGGGCAGACGCGGGCGCGGTGCAAGGCGCCACACCGAATGATCAACATCCGCCACGGGCGATCTGCTTAGGGAATAAAGCTGCCCCCAGGCGATTCGCCCCGGAAGATGTCCCCGAGTGGGACGCGGCGCTTCCTCGTGGGAGCCCGCAGCTCCGTCGAGGGGAGCGGAGCCTGGATGCCCACGAAGAGCAGCCAGAAGAAGAACAGCACGCTGAAGAACCAGAAGGCCATGACCACCGAGCCCGGGACGAAGCCGATGTGCGCGCGTTCCAGGATCTGCGCGAATCCCTCTGCAGGCTGAGGGTGGATATCCAGCTTGACCCACCAGGCGACCAAGAGGCCCCCCAGGATCCAGGCGTAGGTGCGCCGCAGGCGGAAGGCCAGCGCCGCCACGGTGGAGATGCGCAGGCGCGGCTTGTTGAGCTCCACCGCCATCGAGGAGAAGAAGTCGACGCGGACCGGCTCCTTGCGCGCGAGAGGCAGCAGATAGCCGAACTCGATCAGCCGCACCCGCCTCGCCCAGATGTCGTAGTAGCGGTAGCGCCTGGCCTCGATCGCGAGGAAGACGAAGACCGCGAAGGCCCCGACGAGGACGATCACGGGAGGCGATTCGGGGTTGGAGAAGGCGAAGGAGAGGACGGCGGCCGTGGTGGTGATCGACCAGTTGGTGGTGGTGTCGAGGCGCTCCCGCCAGCGGGTCGAGCGGGCGACCTCGGCCCGGTAGAAGTGGACCAGGAGGGTCTCGCTGATGCCGGGCTCCCGCCCGCCTGCGATCCGTTTCGCGACCCGCCCGGGCATCCTCCGTCGCCTCCCGCCTCCAACTTTCGTCCTGCCGCCCTAACTTGAAAGCCCCGGACCGGAGGGGGCCCGCCACCCCGGGCGTGAAAGGTGGAAGAGATTGGCTAGTGAGCGCGACGAAGCCGAGTCCACGCTCTCCCGCTTCCTCCGGGAGGAGGCCCAACGGATCGCGCGGTTCACCGCCCGCCGGGTGACCGCGGATCTCCCCATCGGCGGGACCGGGGCGCGGCGTCGGCTTCGGATGGTCTACCAGGAGCAGGTGGAGGAGCTCGCCCGCCACCTCGACATCCATGGGGAGGAGGGGCCGCGCCTCTACGGGGAGAGCCAGCGGCGCTACGGCGCCACCCGCCTCTCGCAAGGCGTGAGCCTCACGGACACCCTGAGCGAGAGATCCCACCTCCTCGACGCGATGATCGAGATCTGGGGTCTGCGCCACGGCGCCATGCCGTCCGAGATCGCCAGGCTCCTGACCGCCGCCTTCGCCGAGACCACCGAGCAGCTGGGCGACGTCTTCCTCACCTACCAGCGAGCGGAGAGCGCCGCCTTTCAGGAGGCGGCGCTCTTGGAGACGATCGTCAACCACCTGGACGAGGCGATCCTGGTGGTGGAGCGGGACGGGCTCGTGAGCTACGTCACACCGGTGCTGGAGGATCTCCTCGGCTATCCGCCGCGGCTCCTCACCGGCTTCTACCTGGACCGCCTCGAAGGGCTGATGGAGCGCCTCGATTTCCGGGACCTGGACGGCGAGCCCATCCCCACCTCCAGCCTGCCCTACTACCAGGTGCTCCACACCGAGGAGCCGCAGCTCATCCCGGCGCTGCGGGTGCGCCGCGCCGACGGGACCGACGCGGTGGTGGAGGTCCACTCCGTGCCGGTCTTCGACGAGGACGGGGAGCTCCGGGGCGCGGTCTCGACCTTGCGGGATCGCACGGAGAGCTTCCGGCAGACCCAGGCGCTGGAGGAGGCGGTCCGCGAGTCCCGGCGCATGCACGCGCGGCTCCTGGTTCGCTCCCGCCTCGAGGCGGTCGGCACCATCGCCGGCAGCGCCGCCCACGCCCTCAACAACCAGCTCAACGTGATCACCCTCCGGCTGCGCAAGCTGCGCGAGCTCGAGGAGGCCAAGGAGGCGACCCATGCGATCGAGCGCTCGGTCCGCGAGATCGCGAAGCTGGTCTCGAGATTCCAGCAGCTCGCGGCGGAGCCTCGTACCGGCGAGGTCCAGGCGATCGACGTCGCCCGGATCGCGCAGGAAGCCCTGGCTCTCGTGCGCACCGACTTCGAAGGAAGCAACGTGGAGATCCGGCACCGCGAAGGCGATGCAGGCCCTGCCCTCGGCGTGTCCGAGGTGCTCCTCACCTTCCTCACGGCCCTCCTCTCCGGCGCCAAGGACGCGAGTCCTCCCGGCGGATCCGTGGAGTTGGAGACGGAGCGCAGCGAGGACTGGCTGGTCCTGCGGGTGACCGATCATGGTCCCCCCCTGGGCAAGGAAGAGCTGGACCAGATCTTCGAACCGCTCTCCAGCACGACGGCTGCACGATCCCTCACCCTCGCCGCGGGGCGCGACGCGGTGCGAAGGTGGGGCGGCGAGGTCGAGGCGGCTTACGTGGAAGAGGTGGGAAACGTCTATACGATCCGCCTCCTCCCGGCGACCGAAGAGGCGGTCGAGGAAGCGAGCCGCGGCGAGGTCGAGGCTCCAGCGCCCCTGCGCGCCGCGGCTCCGACCCCGGTCCATCGGGTCCTGGTGGTGGACGACGACCCGGACAACGCGGCCATGCTCGCGGATCTGGTCGAGGGCGCGGGCGCGGAGGCGGTCACCGCGGGCACCGGCGAGGACGCCCTGGAGGCGGCGGCCAAGAGCGAACCCGACGCAGCGCTGGTCGACCTCCTCCTGCCGGACATGAAGGGTTGGGAGGTGGTCCGCAGGCTGAAGGAGCAATCCCCCTCGCTGCGGATCGCCGTGGTGAGCGGCCTCGCGGTCACCCGCGCCGAGCGGGCGAAGAGTGAGGCGGACGAGGTCTTCCGCAAGCCGATCGACTCGGACGACGTCCTGCACTTCCTCGGGCTCTGACCGGCGCCCCGAAAAGGTCCCTGGCGCAAGCGAGCGGGCGAGCGCACCTGAACCTGGAAGTGGGCATGCGGCACGATCGCAGCAGAGGGGACCCACCCAGCGATCCGGCCTCGCCACCAGCGAGGCCCGGAGTCAACCGTTCGCGTTCCAGGGAAGGCGACTCATGAACTCGAAGATCCTGCGGGTCACCGACCCCTTCCGAGGCGAGATCCTGTCGGAGCTCCCCCTGCTCGACGCGGACGCAGCCCGAGCGCTGGTGCTCCGGTCGGCCAAGGCGCAGCGGGCTTGGGCCCGCTCCCCCCTCGAGACGAGGATGGCGCTCTGCTCCTCGGCCATGCGCGCCCTGGAAGAGCGCGAAGAGTCCGTAGCGAGGGAGCTGAGCCGCCAGATGGGCAAGCCCGTCGCCCAGGCCCGGAAGGAGGTCCGCACCTGCGTGGCCCGCGCCCGCCGCATGATCGAGCTCGCGCCAGAGGCGCTGCGCCCGATCGAGCCGGAGGCGGGACCCGGGCAGCGCCTGCGGATCACCCGGGAACCCGTGGGGGTGGTCCTCGACATCGCGGCCTGGAACTACCCGCTGCTGATCGCGATCAACGTGGTGGTGCCAGCGGTCCTGTCCGGCGACTCGGTGCTGATCAAGCATTCGTCCCGCACCCCGCTCTGCGCCGAGCAGATCGTCGACGCGTTCCGCGCCGCAGGGGCCCCTCCGGATCTGGCCCTCGCCCTCCACTGCAACCACCGTGTCGTGGACGAGATCCTGGCCATGGACGAGATCGCCTACGTCTCATTCACGGGAAGTGTCCAGGGAGGACACGAGATCTACCAGAGCGCCGCCAGGCGGTTCATCGACGTGGGCCTCGAGCTGGGGGGAAAGGATCCGGCCTACGTCGCGCCGGACTGCGATCTCGAGCGGACGATCGACGGCGTCGCCGACGGCGCCTTCTACAACGCGGGCCAGAGCTGCTGCGGCGTCGAGCGGATCTACGTGCACCGCGACGTGCACGATCGCTTCGTGGAGGGGCTGGTCGAGCGAGCCCTCGCCTACCGCCTGGGCGATCCGCTGGAGGATGGGACCACCCTCGGGCCCCTGGCCGATCCCCTTGCCGGCGCCTTCCTGATGGAGCAGGTGGCGCAGGCCTGCGCCCTCGGCGCTCGCCAGCTCTGCGGCGGGAGTATCTCGATCGGGAGCTGCGAACGCTTCGTCGCGCCGGTGGTGGTCGACAGGGCCGATCACCGGATGGCCCTGATGCGCCAGGAGAGCTTCGGCCCGGTGGTGGGTGTGCAGGCGGTGGACTCGGACGAAGAGGCGATCACCCTGATGAACGACAGCTGCTACGGCCTCACCGCGTCGATCTGGACCCGGGACCTCGATCGGGCGCTCCGGATGGGTGCCGCGGTGGAGGCGGGGACGATCTTCCTCAACCGCTGCGACTTCCTCGATCCTTCGCTCGCCTGGACGGGGGTCAAGGACAGTGGCAAGGGCGTCTCTCTCTCGTCGCTCGGGTTCTACCCCCTCACCCGCCCCAAGAGCTGGAACCTCTCGCTGCCTCCCTCATCGGAACCCTCGTGAACGCGACGGATTCGGCGCTCCCCGCCCCTCCGCCCCATCGGGGAAGGCTTGGGTGGGTCCCGGCGGTTTGGACCCGGAGGGATGAACCCAGAGATTCTTCGAAATGACATCAAGCCTGAAACAGGGCCCGCGCCGATGTTCGGCCGGGGCTTCCCCGACGGTTCGTTTCGAGGTTCTATGATCGACCGGCGCCGATGAGCGCCATCACCCTGAGCGGACGCCTGGAGACGGTTCGCTCCCGGAGTTGGACATGACGCGAATCGACGAGAAGACTCTCCCCAGGGTCGCCTACTTCTGCATGGAGTACGGGCTTCACGAGGAGCTTCCCCTCTATGCAGGGGGCCTCGGGATCCTCGCGGGGGATCACATCAAGAGCGCCGGTGATCTCGGCCTGCCGCTGGTGGCGATCGGCTTGCTCTGGCGGGAGGGCTATACCCGCCAGAAGATCGGGTCGGACGGCTATCCCTACGACGAGTTTCCGACCTTCTCCCTCGAAGGCCTCGAGGACGCCGGCGTCCGCTTCCACGTCCCGGTCCAGGGCAACCAGGTCGAGTGCCACGCCCTTCGCTGCGAGCGGTACGGCAACGCGCCCCTCTACCTGATCGAGCCGGTCGAGGAGCGCTTCCGCTGGATCACCCGCCGCCTCTACGGCGGGAGGCACCACGACCGCATCGCCCAGGAGCTCCTCCTCGGCGTGGGGGGCGTGCGCCTCCTGCGCGCCATGGGCCACGAGGTGGACGTCTACCACTTCAACGAAGGGCACGCGGTCTTCGCCGGCCTCGAGCTGATCCGGGAGCAGGTGGCGGCGGGCAAGAGCTTCGACGAGGGCTGGGCGAAGATCCGGGACTCGATCGTCTTCACGACCCACACCCCGGTCCCCGCCGGCAACGAGTCGCACGACCACGGGGTGATGCGCGAGATGGGCGCGAACCTCGAGTTCAACCACGACGAGCTCACCCGCCTCGGCGGCGACCCCTTCAACATGACGGTCGCCGGCCTGCGCCTCTCCCGGCACGCGAACGGTGTGGCCAAGCTCCACGCCGAGACCTCCCGCGAGATGTGGAAGCACGTCAGCGGCGCCGCGCCGATCGGCGCGATCACCAACGGCGTCCACCGTCCGACCTGGCAAGACCCCCGGATCCGCGCCGCCTTCGAGGCGCAGGATCCGGCGGCGCTCTGGAGCGCCCACCAGGAGGCGAAGCGCGAGCTGGTCGCGGACGTCCGCGCCCGCAGCGGGATCGAGCTCGATCCCGGGCGGCTGATCATGGGCTTCGCCCGCAGGGCCGCCGCCTACAAGCGCAGCGATCTCATCCTGCGGGATCCCGCGCGGATCGAGCCCCTCCTCGAGACGCGGGAGCTGCAGCTGATCTTCAGCGGCAAGGCGCATCCCCAGGACGACATCGGCAAGCGGATCGTCGCCAACCTCGCCAGGTTGGCGCGGCAGTATCCCCAGTCGGTGGTCTTCCTCGAGAACTACGACATGGCGATCGGCCGCAGCCTCACCCGCGGCTGCGACGTCTGGCTGAACAACCCGATCCGTCCCTTCGAGGCCTCCGGCACCAGCGGCATGAAAGCGGCGATGAACGGGAGCCTCAACTTCTCCGTCCTGGACGGCTGGTGGCCCGAGGGCTGCGAGCACGGGGTCAACGGCTGGCAGATCGGCGACGCCTACCAGGGGGAGGATCGGGACGAGCACGACTCCCGGGCGCTGCACGAGCTCCTGACCGGCGAGATCCTCCCGACCTACTACGGCGACCAGGAGCGGTGGCTGCAGATGATGCAGGCGGCGATCGAGATGAGCCAGTGGCGCTTCTCGTCGGACCGCATGGTGGAGGAGTACTACAACAGCCTCTACTCCCTGGAGAAGCGCCTGCGCGCCGTGAGCTGATCCCTTTCGATCTTCCTCCGATTTCTGCATGATGCGCCCCATGCGAATCGGCGGTTTCGTGATTCACGGCAACGACCGGGCCACCCTGGGCGACTGCCTCGACTCTCTCCTCTCGGTCTGCGACGAGGTGATCACCATCGACTCCTGCTCCACCGACGGCTCGGCGGAGCTGGTGCGCTCCAAGGGGATCCGCTCGAAGGTGGTGCCCTGGCAGGGCTACGGCGCAGCCAGGCAGGAGGCGGTGAAGGAGCTCGCGGGCTTCGACTACGTCTTCTTCCTGGACTCCGACGAGGTCCTCTCGCCGGACGCGGTCGCGGCGTTCCAGCGGTGGAGGGCGTCGAAGCCGACGCTCCCCCACTACGCCTTCATCCGCCACGACTGGGCCCACCTCCCCACCGGCAGCTTCGTCTTTCGATCCGAGTGGCAGACGCGGCTCGTGCGGTACGACGCCGCGGTGTGGCGACCGGAGATGATCGTGCACGAGGCGCTACCGCCGGCGGAGCGGGGGAAGCTGACGCCCATCATCGAGCACCGCTTCCTCACCTCCGTCGACATCCTGGTGGAGAAGCAGGACTGGTACGCGCTCCTCTGGGGGATCCAGGCCCACGCCGAAGGGAAGCGGGCGGGGAGCCTCTTCCTCAAGCGGCCCGCCCACGTCTTTCGGAACTGCGTGGCGAAGGGCGGGCTCCTGCGCGGGGGCCTCGAGTCGGTCCGGGTCGCGTGGGCCGTCTCGCGCTACCACGCCTTCAAGCACGACTACCTGCGGCGGATCAGCGCAGGGGAGTTCCCGGAGTTCGTCGCCGCCTACCGGGAGAAGCGCTGGCTCGATCTCTTCGCGATGCGCCACCTCCCGCGGGGCGGCGGCGCGCCTGCGCCTCCTCCAGCGCAGGCTGGCGGCGAAGCGCAGCCAGCGAGCTGATGCGCGCCCCGCCGCTTCGATCCCCGAGCGCCGCTACTCGGCGCCCTGGTACGGATGCGGCACCGAGGTCGCCGGCACGAAGGTCTCCTTGATCGTGCGGGGCGAGGTCCAGCGGATCAGGTTCAGTGGCGAGCCCGCCTTGTCGTTGGTCCCGGAGGCCCTGCTGCCACCGAAGGGCTGCTGACCGACCACCGCGCCGGTGGGCTTGTCGTTGATGTAGAAGTTGCCGGCGCTGTGGCGCAGCTCCGTCATCGCCGTGGCCAGGGCCGCCCGATCCCGCGAGAAGAGCGCGCCGGTGAGGGCGTAGGGGGTCGAGGTATCGCAGAGGCGCAAGGTCTCCACGTACTGGTCGTCCGGATAGGCGTAGAGGGTGACCACCGGCCCGAAGAGCTCCTCGCACATCAGCCGATGCCTGGGATCCTGGGTCTCCACCACCGTGGGCTCGATGAACCAGCCCTTGCTCCGATCGGCGCCGCCGCCCACCAGGATCTTGCTGTCCGAGGAGGAGCGGGCCAGATCGAGGTAGCTGGAGAGCTTGTTGAACGAGCCTTCGTGGATCACGGCGCCCATGAAGTTCCGGAAGTCGCGGACGTCGCCCATCTTCAGCTCGCTCGTGAGCGCGACCACCCGATCCCGCAGGGCGGGATAGAGGGAGTTGGGGACGTAGACCCGGGAGGAGGCGGAGCACTTCTGCCCCTGGAACTCGAAGGAGCCCCGGACGATCGCCACCGCCAAGGCCTCCAGGTCGTCCTTCGCCGACGCGTGGGCGAAGATGAAGTCCTTGCCGCCGGTCTCCCCGACGATCCGCGGATACTGGCGGTAGTTGGAGATGTTCTCGCCGACGGTGCGCCACATGCTCTGGAAGACCGTGGTCGAGCCGGTGTAGTGCACGCCTCCCAGATCGGGATGGGAGAGGACCTGCGCGGAGATCTGCGCCGCGTCCCCCTGGATCATGTTGACGACGCCGGGGGGGAAGCCCGCCTCCCGCAACAGCTCCATGATGTACCAGGCGCTGTACATCGCCGCCGGCGAGGGCTTGAACACCACCGTGTTCCCCATCAGCGCCGGCGCCAGGGAGAGGTTGGCGGCGATGGAGGTGAAGTTGAATGGGGTGACCGCGTAGACGAAGCCGTCGAGGGGGCGGTAGTCGAGCTGGTTCCACATCTGCGGCCCGCTGATCGGCTGCTGGGCGATCAGCTCCTCGGCGAAGGCCACGTTGAACTTGAGGAAGTCGATCAGCTCGCAGGCCGCGTCGATCTCCGCCTGGTTGGCGGTCTTCGACTGGCCGAGCATCGTGGAGGCGTTGAGGAGCGGCCGGTAGCGATCCGCCAGGAGCTCCGCCGCCCGCAGGAAGATCGCCGCGCGCTCTGCGAAGGAGAGCCCCGCCCAGGCGGGCTTGGCGGCGAGGGCGGCGTCGATGGCGGCCTGGACGTGGGAGGCGCCGCCGTTGTGGAAGGTGGCGAGGACGTGGGCGTGGTCGTGGGGCATCCGCGCCTCGCCTAGCTCACCGGTGCGCACCTCCTTGCCGCCGATGATCATCGGGATGTCGATGCGCTCGGAGGCCATCCGCGCGAGGGTCTCCTTGAGAATGGTGCGCTCGGGGCTCCCGGGGGCGTAACCGAGCACCGGCTCGTTGGCGGGGGGGGTGACGCGGACAGTCGCATGGATCACGGCACGGCTCCTATCGTGGGCGAGAGAGGAGCCGCTTATAACGTCAGGAAGCCCTTCGAGGCCAGCCTGGATCACGACATCGCTGTCAGGGGATCGCCCCCGGGCGCCGGCTCCACCCTCCCAATCCCCCCGTCTTTCCTCGCTTTTCATGGGCATGGGACTTGCTACTCCCCCTCGCGCCGCGCGCGTCCGCGTGGCCGGGGCCCCGTACCAGGCGGGCCTCTCTGGCAGCGAGGATGTCTCGTCGATGTACCGTTTCTGGCCGTTGTTCCTCGCTGTCTTCGTCTTGGGCTGCGAACCCACCCCCCCTCCTTCCGCTGGCGCTTCCCCGGCCCTCGGCGGCGCCCGGATCCAGGGCTCGTCCCATCTGCGGCAGATGTTGGCGCGGCTCGAGGCCTCCTCCTCGCTGCTGGACGGCGAAGGGATCGGGATCGCGTCCCTCGTGGAGGAGCTGGGGGAGATCGTGGACCTGGCGCTCCGGGACGAGGACTTCGAGTCGCAGGACCGGGACGGGAGCGTCGTCCTGCTCCGCGGCGAGACGAGCTGCGCGCCGGACGCCGATCGCTGCAAGGAGCTGATCGATGGCCTCGAGGTTCGCCTCCGCCTCCGCGCCCTCACGTCCCCCGCCGGCCTTTTCGTCGAGGTGCAGACCGGCCCCCGCAGCCCCTTTTTCCTGCGCATCTTCGAGGAGGAGCTGGCGATCGAGGTGAACCTGCCGGAGGCGGAGCCGCTCTGGGAGCTCCTCTTCGAGGAGCGCCTGCATAAACTGGAGGACCTCGGCGCCTATGAGCTGCTCCAGGGGCGGCTCCTGCTCACCGTCACCAGCCGGGAGGCGGAGGGGGTCGAGCTGCAGCTCTCCATCCTGGAGGACGTCGAGATCGCCAGCGCCGATCCGGAGGGCCCGGGGATCTCGGTGGAGCCTGCGATCCCCGCGCTCTCCCTCGCTCTCGATCCCGCATCCGGGAACGTGGAGCTGGAGCTGGGGCTCGGGGCAGTGAACCTCTGGGGGCCCGCCGCCTCCTTCCTCTTCGAGGAGGATCCGCTCGCCGGTAGGATCTCGATCCACCTGGACGGCCTCCAGGGCCGCACCTCCTGGATCGCAGGGATGAGCGACTCGCTCCTGCTGGTGGAGGGCTTCGGGCTCGGCGACGAGACCAGCCGGATCACCCTGAACGGCGCGCCTCTGCTCAGCCTCGACCTCAACCCGATGGACGGCAGGCGGGTCGACCTGCAGCTCTCCCGCGATCCGGAGCTGGGCACGGTCCTGCAGGTGGTCCCGGCGCTGGAGCTGCGGCTGGGCCTCACCCTGGCGAACCTCGCCGATCAATGCGAGGTCGCTACATGGGCCCTGGACGAGACCTTCACCCTGCGCCTCGACGGCGCCTCGGCCCCCGCGATCCTCTTTCGGGGCGGCGAGGAGGAGCTGAGGATCCTGCCCACCGATCTAGCCGAGCTCGATGCCTGGCAGCTTCCGCCGATCGAGGTCCTGGCGGGGCAGCTGGTGCTGGAGTCGAGGTCCACCCGATCGGTGCTCGTGCCGACGGGGATGTGCCTGCGCACCACCGAGGCATCTGCCGGGCGGGCCCCAGCGCCGACGGAGGCCGCGGATCCGGAGGGGGTTCATCTGCTGGATCGGATCGAAGCGGGGATCTGCCGCTGAGGCCGGCGAGGCGCCGGCCCCCTGGAGGCGCCGGCCCCCTCGGGCCTCAGATCGCGACGTCGTAGAGACCGCTGTACTTCCCCCGCAGGTAGCGGAGGAACGGCTCACAGCTCAGGCCGGTGCCGGTCGCCTGCAGCACGATCTCCTCCGCGTCGCAGAGACGGCCCTTGTGGTGGATGCGCGCTGCGAGCCAGTCGCGTATCTGCGTGAGGCCGCCGGAGCGGACCACCTCGTCGAGGTCGCCGAGATCCTGGCCGAGCTTCTCGTGGATGGTCGCCGAGTAGAGGTTCCCCAGGGCGTAGGTGGGGAAGTAGCCGAACTCGCCCCAGGCCCAGTGGATGTCCTGCAGCACCCCGTCCCGATCGTCGACGGGACGCGCGCCGATCAGTTCCTGCGCGAGATCGCTCCAGGCGCCGGGGAGATCGTCCACCGGCAGCTCGTCGCGAAGCAGGGCGAGCTCGAGCTGGAAGCGCAGGAGGATATGCAGGTTGTAGCTGACCTCGTCCGCCTCCACCCGGATCTGCGAGCGGGACACCCGGTTCACCGCTGCGTAGACCTCCTGGACCCCCACCCCCTCGAGCTGCTCAGGGAAGTAGGTGCGCAGCTTCGGGAGCTGGTTCTGCCAGAACGGGAGCGAGCGGCCGATCAGGTTCTCCCACAGCCTGGACTGCGACTCGTGCAGGCCCATCGAGGCGGCGGTGCCGATCGGATTCAGCATGTGCTCGGCAGGGAGGTTCTGTTCGTAGAGGCCGTGCCCCCCCTCGTGGATGGTGCCGAAGACCGCCGAGAGGAGGTTGTCCTCCGCGATCCGGGTGGTGAGCCGGACGTCCCCTCGCCCAGCGGAGCTGGTGAAGGGATGGGTGCTCCTATCCTGCCGCCCCCGCTCGAGATCGAAGCCGAGGTCGGCGAGGAGATCGAGGGTGTAGCTCCACTGTCGATCGGCAGGGAAGCTGTGGCGCTCGTGCTCCCAGCGCTTCGGCCCCGCTGCCTCGACCAGTCGCTGCAGGATCGGACCAAGCTCCTTGCGGAGCTGATCGAAGAGCGGCTCCAGCCGCGCCACCCGCATCCCGGGCTCGAAGCCGTCGAGGAGCGCGTCGTAGCGCTCCCCACCGTGCCCGATGGCGTCCGCCTGCTCCCGCCGCAGGGCGAGGAGCCGGGTCAGGTGCGGGGCGAAGAGCGCGAAGCGCCCCTCCGCCCGTGCCTTGCGCCAGCCCTCCACTGCCTCGGACTGCGCCGTGGCCAGCTCGCGCACCAGGCGGCTCGGAACCTTGATGGCCCGATCCCGCTCCCAGCGGAGGTTGCGCACCATGGCGCGCCGGGCCTCGCCGAGATCGGTCTCGCCCTCCAGCACCGCCAGGGCGTCACCGACAGCGGGATCGATCAGGCGCTCATGGAGCAGGCTGTGGAGCGCCGCGAGCTGTCTGGCTCGATCGACCCCACCTCCTGCGGGCATATAGGTCTCTTGATCCCAGGTGAGGAGGCCTACGATCGCGCCGAGATCGCGCAACTCGGCCATCCTCCCCTGGAGATCGTGCCAAGCTCGCTCCTTCATCGGCTTCCGGTGATCTCCAGCAGCTCGACGTCGAAGACCAGCATGCCGGCGGGGCGACCGGGCATGCCGCGGTAGGCCAGCTCCTCCGGGATCCACAAGCGGCGGGTCTCCCCCACCACCATGAGCTGCAGGCCCTCGGTCCAGCCCGCGATCACCCCATTGAGGGGAAACTGCGCAGGCTGTCCGCGCATGACCGAGCTGTCGAACATCTTCCCGTCGGTGGTCCAGCCGGTGTAGTGCACGCGCACCGTGCTGGTCCCCGTGGGATGCTCGGTGCCGGTTCCCTTCTTCAGCACCTTCGTCGCGAGGCCCGACGAGGTCTTCTCCGCGTCCTTGGGGGGCGCCGCCACGTCGGGGGGTGCCGGGATCGGCTTCGGCGCCGGGGTGATGTCGAGGAGCTCGACGTCGAAGACGAGCATCCCCTGGGGTGCGCCGGGGGCGCCCTTGTACGCGAGGGCCTCCGGGATCCAGAAGCGGCGCTTCTCCCCCTTCACCATGAGCTGCACGCCCTCGGTCCACCCCGGGATCACCCGATTGAGCGGGAAGCGCGCGGGCTCGCCTCGGGTCACCGAGCTGTCGAACATCGACCCGTCGGTGGTCCAGCCGGTGTAGTGCACGGTCACCGTGTCCTCGGGCCCGGGGTGCTCGGTACCGGTCCCCTTCGCCAGCACCTTGGACGCGAGTCCCGTCTGGGTCTTCTCGGCGTCCGCAGGGGGCGCGGCGACATCGGAGGGTGCGGGGATCCCGCTGGGCTTCTCGGGCATCTGGGCTGCCTCGTCTTTCTTCTCGGTGGGAGCGGCTTCAGGAGCTGCCTCGACAGGCTTCTGATCCTGGTTGGCGGAGTCTTTGGCGCAGGCGATTTGGCTCAGCGCCAGGCCGAGCACGGACACGGCGATCACGTAGAAATTTTTCATGGTGCCGGACAACAGCACAACCCTGCGAAGAGGTCAAAGACATCCAACACCCCCCAGAAAAACGACGGCCGCCCGACCTCGAAGGGAGGGGCGGCCGAACGATTTGCGACGAGGGCGGAGGGCGCCTCCGCTCCCGCTCTGCGAGAGGGATCAGCTGGCGGCGCGGCGCCTTCGCAGGAGCGCGAAGCCCACGACGGCGGCTCCAGCCAACAGGGTCGTCGGACCGCCGGCTGCCTGGCAGCCGCCACCCTCGTCGTCGGTGGTCGAAGGAGGCTTCACCTCTTCCGGCTGGGTCTCGAGCACGCGCACGGAGAGGGCGGCGATGCCGACCCGGTTCTGGCTGTCACGCACCTCGACCAGGAAGGGGAAGTCGCGGCTGGGCGCCCCTTCGAGCTGCTCGATGTTCGGGATGCCCTCCATCAGGCCGCTCGGCCCCAGCTCGAGGCCGGCAGGGAGGCGGCTGCCCTCCATCACCTTCCAGGAGAGGGTGCCGGTGGCGCCGGTGGCGGAGAGCTTGGCGAGGTAGGAGAAGCCGGCGATGGCGTTCGGCAGCGAGCGGGTGGAGATGGTGAGGCCGTGGTCCACGCCCACCTCGACCAGCACGGTGCAGCGCTCCGAGCCCTGGCTCGCGTCAGAGACGTCGACGGTCCAGAGGTAGCTGCCGATCTCGAGGGCCTCGCCGCTGATCTGCCCCGAGCGATCGAGGGCGAGTCCGGGGGGCGAGGGCTCCTGCAGGACGACCGAGGCCTCGCCGATCCCGCCAGCCAGGCGACGGGTGCTGTTGCTGACCCAGGTGTAGGGCCTGCTCCCGCCGGCGGCGACCAGGTTCCCGACGAAGGCCTCGCCCACCTGGCGAGGATCCAGCGAGCGGGTCACGCAGGTGAGCCGCGAGGGAGACGAGACCACCAGGTCGAGGGCCTGCTCGGTCTCCGCCCCCACCGCATCCCGCACCTTCACGGTGAAGGAGAACCTGCCGTCCTCCTCGGCGGCGCCGAGGAGGATGCCGTCGGAGCGGAGGAAGACGCCTGCGGGGAGCCGGCCAGCGCCGAGGCTCCAGCTATAGGGGGGCGTGCCGCCGATGGCGATCACGTTGGAGTGGTAGACGCTCTGGAAGAGAGCCACCGGGAGCTGGGTGCTGGTGATGCGCAGCGCGATCTGGCTCTCGCTGACGACGAGCTTGTAGGCGTGGCGCGCCTGCTTGCCGCCGGAGTCCACCTGGAGCGCGAAGTCGAAGGTGCCCACCGCCGAGGGGCGGCCGCAGAGGGTGGTCGCCAGGGGCGCACCGCCGCCGACCGTCACCGGCTCGAGGGACAGCCCCGGGGGGAGCTGGGAGGTCTGCTGCACGGTCCAGGTGAAGGTGCCGTTGCCGCCTGCTGCGTCCAGCCGCACGCAGAAGTGGGAGCCCAGCTCCGCAGGGGGGAGGCTCGTGGTGAGCACCGAGAGATCGGTGGAGGCGATCTGGACGCGCTCCGACACGCCGGCGTTGTTCTGCTCGTTCCCCTCGATCACCAGCCCCTCGGGATCGATGATCACCCCGATGAAGTACGAACCGGTGGGGACGTCGGCGGGCATCATCACCTGGACGGTGATGGTGCGGGAGTCGGCGCCGGCGTCCTGGTTGAAGGTGTCGTTGTGCAGGACCCGGTCGGAGACGCTGATCCCCTCGACGGAAGAGAGCACCACCACGTACGGCACGCCGGCGGCGTTGGCGGGGCCTGCGTTTCGCACGTCCCACTGCAGCCCGAAGGGCTTGCCCGGCGCGATTTGGGAGGGGGGCGAGACGGCCGTCACCATCAGATCGGGGGTCGGATCCGCGGCGTCTGCGGCGACCGGGACCACAGCCAGGGCCAGCAGCGCGAGAGCAGGCATCAGCCAGCGAGCGCCTACCAAGCTTCCAATTCGCGCCGACGGGGGCATTACGACTTCAGGCATCTTTCGCTTCTCCATTGCTGACACGGCAGCGGATACGTCGCACCGGCGAGGAAGTAGACACGACCTCGCCGCGTTCGTCATCCGAATCGATCTAAAAAGCACCTTAAAAAGCCTTTGGTGCCATTTGGGGCCAGCTTATCGGGATATCCCGGGGCGAAGCAAGAGGCGACCGAACCGGGCCGGAACCAGCGCTGACGCCCCGGGAGACTGCTGTGCCTGCCCCGCTCGGCTGGATCCCGGGCAGGTCGGCAGGCCGCCGTCGATCGGGGGATACAGCTTTGGGAAGACTCGCCCGAACGGGGGTCCCACAAGGGAGGCATCCATGGGTCGAATTCTGCAGCTGCTGATCGGAGGGGTCGCCGCGCTGGCGCTCCTGGTCGTTGGAGTCGCCGCCGGCGGGCAGGCCGGGAGCGGGACCATCCCCGTACAGGCGCCGGGCCAAGAGGAGGCGCCGCAGGACCAGGCGCCACAGGAGGGCCCCATCGAGATCCTGATCGTCCAGGGGTACGTGAAGTCGATCGATCAGGAGAACCTGACCTTGACGGCACCGGGCGCCCCGGCGGACCTGCCGCTTCGCCTCGCCCCCGATACCCGCTTCATCCAGGAGGAGAGCGACATCAGCCGGGAGGAGCTCCATGAGGGCTCCCTGGTCCGGGCGGCCCTGGTCCCCATGGGGGAGGAGTTCCTCGCGGTGGTGGTCGAGCTGGTCCCCGAGGACGAGCAGCAGCCGGGGGGGCAGGAGGCGCAGCCCGAGCAGCCCGAGGAGCCCGCGCCAGAGGCGCAGCCCGAGGACACGGCGCCGCCTGCGCAGCTCTGAGACAGCCGGTCTCCTTCCTCAGAAGCCGACGCCGATGAGGAAGGAGATCGCGATCTGATCGGCGCCCCGCCCTGACTCCAGGGTGGGGAGGAAGTCGTCGAAGAAGACGAGCTGGTAGGCGCCGCGGAGACCCAGGACCACATGGGTGTCGCTCCGCTTCGCCTGCAGCGGCTGGAGGTGCCAGTCCAGGCCGACCCCCAGCGGAACCTTGGCCACGGTGTCGTCCCGGATGTCCCGGACGACACCGCGGTCGTTTCGGACCGTGACGTGGCTGAAGGCGCCTCCCGCCAGGACGTAGGGCTCGAGGTTTCTCAGGCGGGGACCCACCCGGAGGAGGAGCTGCCCCCCGTTCTCGAAGATGGAGGTCTGCGGCCCGCCGACGTCGCCGCTGCTCTGGTAGTTGGCGCCCTGGTAGCTGGCCTCGACGCCCAGGAGCGGCAGCGGCTTCCAGGCGATCAACCCGCCGTAGCCGATCCCCGTGCCGACCCGATCCTGGGCCTCACCGGGAAAAAGGAGGACGCCCCCTTGGGCCTGGATCGTGAAGGTGGACGGTCGGTCCGGCTCCGACACCAGCGGCGGGCCCTGCCCCTGGGCTGCGGCGGGACCGGCGAAGGTGAAGAGGAGAGGCGTCAGCACCCGGGCGATCCAGCGTTTTCGCTCCATCATGCCTTGAGGTAGGTCCGGCGGCAGGCGCAGACCACCCGCCTGGCCATGCCGGACGGGGCGAACCGACGTCGCCGGGCTCTCGGAGCTCGCGATGGATCGTCGTGGAGCGCCCTCCCTCGCCCCCTCCCGGGGCTTGCGACACCGCCCCCCTGTCTCCACCAAACGCGGGGAGGAGCGGCAGGAAAATGGAGACAGATCGATCCATCGCTGCGTCCTCGCCCCTCGTCGCCTGCCTCGTCCTCGTCGCTTCGGCCGGCTGCACTGGGAAGGCCGAACGCGAGCCCCCGCCCCCTCCCCCCGTCGAAGCCGTCCGGGCGGCGGTGGAGACGGTGCCGATCCAGATCCACACGATCGGGACGGCGGAGGCGATCGCGGAGGTGGAGATCCGCTCCCAGGTCGGGGGCAAGCTGATCGGGATCGACTTCGAAGAGGGCGACGAGGTGATGCCGGGGGATCCGCTCTTCCGCCTGGACCCCCGGCCCTTCGAGGACGCCCTCGACAGCGCGCGGGCGGCCTTGCGGCGGTCCCAGGCACAGGCCCGCTTCGCAGCAGAGGAGGCGGAGCGCTTCGAGAAGCTCGTGCAGCGGGGAGCGACCTCCGAGCAGCTCGTGGAGGAGCGCAGGACCGCGGCCGCCGCCGCCCGTGCCACGGTGGCGGCGGACGAGGCGCTGGTCCGGGACGCGGAGACCAACCTGGGCTTCACCCGGATCACCGCACCGATCCAGGGAAAGACCGGATCGCTCCTGGTGCACATCGGCGATCAGATCCCGGCGAACGGGGACGCCATGGTCTCCCTTCGTCAGATCTCGCCGATCTACGTGAACTTCTCGGTGAACGGAGATCGCCTCGCCGCGATCCGCAGCGCACAGGGGAACGGGAGCCTCGAGGTGCTGGCTGCGCCCAGGGGCTCTCCGGATCAGGTCCACCTCGGCGAGCTGACCTTCGTCGACAACCTCGTGGATCCGGCGACGGGGATGATCCTCCTGAAGGGGACCTTCGCCAACGAGGACGAGCTCCTCTGGCCCGGCCTCTTCGTAGAGCTGACCCTCGTCCTCGGGATGCGGGAGGGCGCCGTGGTGGTGCCGTCGGCCGCGGTCCAGTCCGGGCAGCAGGGGGAGTACGTCTTCGTCGTCGACGACCAGCTGATCGCGAACCCGGTCCCGGTGAAGCCGGGCGAGCGGCACGGCGATCGGATCGTGATCGAGGAGGGCCTGCGGGGCGGCGAGCGGGTGGTCACCGACGGACAGCTCCGCCTCAAGCCCGGTACGGCGGTCTCGCTCCAGCCACCGCGGCCCGGCACCGGGGCCCCGCAGCCGTGAATTTTTCCGCCTTCTTCATCCGAAGGCCGGTGACCACCACCCTGGTCATGGCGGCGATCTTCCTCTTCGGCGCAGGCGCCTACCGGCTCCTCCCCGTGAGCGATCTGCCCAACGTCGACTTCCCGGCGATCCTCGTCACCGCCCAGCTCCCCGGCGCCAACCCGGAGACGATGGCCTCGTCCGTCGCCACGCCGCTGGAGCGCCAGTTCACGACCATCGCCGGCATCCAGCAGATGAGCTCGAGCAGCACCCTCGGCAGCACCCAGATCACCCTCCAGTTCGACCTGGATCGAGACATCGACGCTGCAGCGCAAGACGTACAGGCCGCCATCACGGCTGCCCAATTCCTCCTGCCTCCCGACCTCCCCAACCCACCCATCTACCGGAAGGTGAACCCCGCCGATCAGCCGATCCTCTACATCTCCCTCACCTCGCCGACCCTCCCCCTCTCCCAGGTCGACGAATACGCGGAGACGCTGATGGCCCAGCGGATCTCCATGGTCAGCGGCGTGGCCCAGGTCCAGGTCTTCGGCAGCCAGAAATATGCGGTGCGGGTCCAGGTGGATCCCAACGCGCTCGCCAACCGCGGCATCGGGATCGACGAGGTGGTCGCCGCGGTGCAGGGCGCGAACTCCAACCTGCCGACCGGGACCCTCAACGGCCCGGAGCAGACCTTCACCCTCCAGGGCAGGGGGCAGCTCGAGACCGCAGAGGTCTACCGCCCGGTGATCGTCGCCTACCGGGAGGGCAAGCCCGTGCGGATGGACGAGCTCGGCAGGGTGATCGACAGCGTGGAGAACGACAAGACCGCCGCCTGGTTCCGGACCGACCGCGGCGTCATCCTCGCGGTGCAGCGGCAGCCGGGCACCAACACGGTCGCGGTCTCCGGCGCGGTGCGGGAGCTCCTCGAATCGATCCAGGACGAGATCCCGGCGGCGGTGAGCCTCTCCCTCCTCTACGACAGGGCAGACACCATCCGCGCCTCGGTCAACGACGTGAAGATGACCTTCCTGATCGCCCTCGTCCTCGTGATCCTGGTGATCTTCCTCTTCCTCCGAAACCTCTCCGCCACCCTGATCCCCAGCCTCGCCCTCCCCTTCTCGATCATCGGCACCTTCGCGGTGATGTACCTGCTGGACTACAGCCTGAACAACCTCTCCCTCCTGGCGCTCACCCTCTCCATCGGCTTCGTGATCGACGACGCGGTGGTGATGCTCGAGAACATCGTCCGCCACCAGGAGCTGGGGCAGCCCACTCGCGAAGCGGCGCTGAACGGCTCGGGGGAGATCGCCTTCACGATCATCTCGATGACCATCTCCCTCGCGGCGGTCTTCATCCCCATCCTCTTCCTGGGCGGGATCGTCGGCAGGCTCTTTCGGGAGTTCGCCGTGACGATCGGCGTGGCGATCCTCATCTCCGGCCTCGTCTCCCTCACCCTCACGCCGATGATGTCGAGCCGCTTCCTGCGGCTGCGCCGCGGTGAGCCCAACAAGCTCTACCAGCTCTCCGAGCGGCTCTTCGACAAGGGGCTGCGCGCCTACGATCGCGTGCTCACCTGGTCTCTGGTGCACCACGGCTGGGTGATGGTCTTCTCCGCCATCGTCCTCGTCCTCACCCTGTTCCTGTTCTGGGTGGTCCCGAAGGGATTTCTCCCCAACGAAGACACGGGGCAGGTCTTCATCTTCACCGAAGGATCCGAGGGGACCTCCTACGACGCCATGGTGCGCCACCAGCTCGAGCTGATGGCGATCATCGACGCGGAGCCGGGGGTCGAGTCCTTCATGTCCACCGTCGGCGCGATCACGGGCCAGTCACCCAACTCCGGCAT
>Ga0180215_1002060_pt1 | contig 20905 bp, 23 predicted proteins | sample eDN3rd37CBELigBY_FD_128871 | JGI IMG/M metagenome (GOLD analysis project Ga0180215, IMG submission 128871) | Enriched backyard soil microbial communities from Emeryville, California, USA - eDNA 3rd pass 37_C BE-Lig BY (version 2) (version 2) | ecosystem: Environmental > Terrestrial > Soil >... | reverse complement strand
TTTAGATGAAGGTTCAGATGCCGACCTTGATGCTATTCACGAAGCTTACGCAATCGGTGCGGAATGGACGTCGCCAAGCACGGAGAACCTGCCTCATTCAATGCGGCAGGTATTTTAGTGTTCTCGTGAATGCGAGAGCAGCTGACATATGAACCTAGCCATTAATTAATGAACTAATTTCACTATTTAGGGCCCAATCTCAGATTCCGTACAAATTAGTGAAGCAAACTTCACTCGCCATGAACCGAGGTTCACGGGTAATGAACTTTACTTCACTAATTGGGAGTAGTGGGGGGATTAGTTTGGAAATAGTGAATATGAGTTCAGGTGAAATGAACTTAGGTTCACTATTGTTCGACGACACGCCATCAATAGCCGATTCCCACACCCAACTACCTTAAATAGTCTGAATAGTGCAAGACGCTTTCACTATTACAAAGCGAACCCCGCCAACTTAGCGCCAACAGTCGAACTAATGAAACAAACTTTCACTAATCCCACCAAACTAGCCTAAATGGTCCTAATAGTGAAAGACGCTTTCACTATTGCATAGCCGAACTTGCCAACTAAGCGCCAACAGTCGAACTAATGAAACAAACTTTCACTAATCCCGCCAAACTAGCCTAATTAGTCCGAATAGTGCAAGACGCTTTCACTATTACATAGCGGAACCCGCCATCTAAGCGCCAACAGTCGAATTAATGAAACAAACTTTCGCTAAATCCGCCAAACTAGCCTAATTAGTCCGAATAGTGAAACACGCTTTCACTATTACATAGCGGACCCCGCCATCTAAGCGCCAACAGTCGACTAATGAAACAAACTTTCGCTAATTCCGCCAAACTAGCCTAATTAGTCCGAATAGTGAAACACGCTTTCACTATTACATAGCCGACCTTGCCAACCAAGCGCCAACAGTCGAACTAATGAAACAAACTTTCGCTATTTCCGCCAAACTAACCTAAATGGCCCGAATAGTGAAGTCCGCTTTCACTATTACATAGCGTTCGCCTCCAATTAAAAATAGTGAAGCAAACTTCACTTGCCATGAACATTGGTTCATGGGTAATGAACTTTGATTCACTATTATGCGGATTACAGGGAATCTAAGGGAATCTACTCGAAGCTTGTCTCACTATTTCGCACACTACAGCAAATCAATTCGCACTCCACCAATGCCCAAGCCGTCCTGCAAGCCATGTAACGCTTTATCGGCGGTAGTAAGACGCCTCTTTGGCTTGAAGGCGGAGGACGCCCTCCTTGTGCTCCTTACGGAAGTGGTAGGAGAGCATGAGCCGCGGGATAAGCAGCCACATATGCCAGCATACTATGCTGATCATTAGCGATTCTCTAATCCATGGGTACAGCAGCGCGATGAGACATAGGCCAATCCAAAATAAATGGCGATGAACCCGCCGAAACAGCTGCAGCTTAATATCATTGGCCGGTTTAAAACCGATCCATGGAGGGATGATCCGCCATACCCATTTGCGGTCGGCGGCTTCGTCGACTCGAATGAAGGTGAGCAGCAGTATGACGATATGGACAATCTGTACGACGGCGAAGCCGAACAGCCAAGCGAATAAGCCGTCTATTTGATATACGAGCAGCTGGAATGCCAGAAAAATACCCGCAATAATAAGATGGCTTTGGATAAGCTCGGGACGGATCACCTTTCGTTTCATGAGCTGGTACTGATATATGGTCGCATCCTTTTGTTCAGATAAGGTCTGGCGCATTATATAACTTCCTTCCTAAAATAGGCATCCGCTTACGATATCTATATCGGTAAAAATACATAATCCATCCATAGCGCATCACAAAATTATTGCTTAAAAAGAAGCACCAACCTGCGAATTTAAGCATACGATATATAAATATTTGAAATGGGCTATGAAAAAAGTATAATTCGATAGATTTTGTGCCATAATAATAGCTATATAGGAAGGCAGAAGGCGGGGATTGGCATGAGTGATAAGAGCGAGAAGCTAAGCCTGCAATGCATTATATGCGGCGAGCAAAAGGCGGATGGCGAAGGAATTCGCATCGTATCGGAATTTATTTGCGAAGCGTGCGAGACAGAGATGGTCCATACGGATGTAATGGACGCTAAGTACCCATTTTTCATTCATCAAATGAAGCAAATATTTATGGAAAAGAACGCGTGAGCCGTTTCTGATTACAGGGACTGCTCTTTTTTTTGCGCCAATATCCGTTACAATGGATGTACAACACTGTGAAGGGAATGACCTACCAATCATGAAGCCATTTGTTTCACCGTTATTAGATGCGCTAATCAAGCACCGCCATACGATGCAGGCTGGCTTTCACGTGCCTGGCCATCATTATGGAGAGGCGCTACGCAATTGGCCATTGAGCGCCAGCGATCCTAGCAGCCCATCTGAAGCTGCAAACTATTTTTCTGCTATTATGGAGCTTGATGTAACGGAGCTGGCTTCAACTGATGATTTGCATCATCCTGAAGCATCGATTTTGGAAGCGCAGCGGCTGGCGGCACAAAGCTTTGGAGCGGAGGAAACGTTCTTTCTTGTAGGCGGAAGTACGGCAGGCAACCTGGCTCTCATACTCGCGTTATGTAATCGCGGTGATATCGTCATCGTCCAGCGCAATGTACATAAATCAATAATAAACGGACTGAAGCTGGCTGGCGCATCGGCTGTTTTTGTAAGCCCGCAATATGAATCTAACTCTGGCCTTGCAACTGTTCCTTCTATTATATATATACAAGAAGCGATTGCCCGGCATCCCGAAGCAAAAGCTGTTATTCTAACTACGCCAAACTATTACGGCATCGGAACGCCGATGGAGCAGTATGCGGAGCTTGTGCACAAGCATGGCATGCCGCTTATTATCGATGAGGCGCACGGCGCCCATTACGGTTTTCATCCCGATCTTCCGAGCTCGGCGCTAAAGGCTGGAGCCGATGCGGTCGTACAATCCGCTCACAAAACGCTTCCGACGCTTACGATGGGCGCGATGGTTCATGTCCAGCATGAACGGATCGATAGAAATGAGCTGAAGGCTGCCCTCGCGATGATTCAAAGCTCCAGTCCATCCTTTCCAATACTGGCTTCGATCGATATTTCCCGAGCAATGATTGATTGCTTTGGGCCGGAATTATTCCGGCAAAGCTTGGACAGCGCCCAGTCGTTCCGTAATTGGCTGAAGGAGCAGCTATTAACGATAGCCGTTTTGGAGCCTGCGGATTATCCTGTGAAAGCTGCAAACGCCCCTCAAGCCTCCTACACCTATGATCCGCTGCGCATCGTTTTGTACGATCCGTCCGGACGGCTGAACGGCTTTGAGCTCCAGCGTAAGCTGCAGCAACTGGGCTGCTGGATTGAAATGGCGGATGACCGTTATGCAGTGCTAGTATTCGGCATCCAGACTTCAAGGGGGGATATCGAGAAGCTTCAAGCGGCCATTACGGAACTCGCTATCTCCACGCCAAAGCCGACATCTTTCACAGTAGCTGGGCAGCAAACCGATCTAAAGCTTCCTATTATATATACAGAAAAGGAGCACTCAATTTCAGCGCCTGTTTCTTTCAAGAAGGAAGCGTTTAAGCATAGAGTAGTGGGGCGAGTACAGCTGGAGGAAGCGGAAGGCAGAATATCGGCCGAGATGGTCGTACCTTATCCGCCGGGCATTCCAGTGCTTTATGAAGGAGAAGCAATATCGGCTGCATGTATTGCGCATTGCAGAAGGCTGGCAGATGCCGGAGCGAGGTTTCAAGGCGCTCAAGATGGAGCTATGAAGACGATTTCAGTCTATATCTAGTAGAAAAGAGGCTATTTTTGCGTATCTGTAGTAAAAGTTCATGTACATAGGGTGGCTCGTTTGCTATGATAGACATAAATATAGGATAGGAGAAGCCTAAGCTTGAAAAAAGGTATCTTTATTACAATAGAGGGCGGAGAGGGCGCCGGCAAATCATCACTCATTGAGAAGCTGGCGCATACAATGCTCGAAAGAGGGCATGAGCCTATCGTAACTCGGGAGCCGGGAGGCATCCCGATCTCTGAGAGGATTAGAGAGGTTATTTTAGACCGCGAGCATGTGAACATGGATGCGCGCACGGAGGCGCTGCTGTATGCGGCTTCCCGCAGACAGCATTTGGTGGAGAAGGTGCTGCCGGCGCTGGATCAGGGGAGAGTCGTCATATGCGACAGGTTCATTGACAGCAGCTTGGCCTACCAAGGCTACGCTAGAGGGCTTGGCATGGAAGAAATCTGGTCTATTAACGAATTCGCCATTCAAGGCGTATTGCCGGAGCTGACGATCTTTATGGATGTATCGCCTGAGGTTGGCTTATCGCGTATTGCCCGCGCGGCAGAACGAGAAGTGAATCGGCTCGATCTAGAGAAGCATGCGTTCCATGAACGGGTTCGCGAAGGCTATTTGCAGCTGGTAGAGCAGTACCCGGAACGAATCGTGCGAATTAATGCCGAAAGGCCGCGGATTGAAGTGTTTCATGACGTTTTGCTGGCGATTGATGAGCGATTTGAAGGATTTTTTGCAGGCGATGTCAAAATTTAAGTAACAGATAATTAGCAGTGGCAAGACCGAATAACCTATTCTAATAGTAGTCAAGGAGGAATGCAGATGAAATTAGTAATTGCGGTTATACAGGATAAGGACAGCAACCGCTTGTCGAATGCGCTCGTTCGTGAAGGGTTCCGTGCAACGAAGCTAGCAAGTACGGGTGGATTTCTACGCGCAGGAAATACTACCTTCATGATTGGTATCGAGGATGAGCGGGTGCATGAGGTGTTGCAGGTCATTCGTACAAACTGTAAGGTGCGGGATCAGCTGGTTACGCCGGTATCGCCAATGGGCGGATCGACAGATTCCTACATTCCGTTCCCTGTGGAAGTGCAGGTTGGCGGCGCTGCCGTATTCGTAATGCCGGTTGAGCGGTTCGAACATTTCTGATTGGACGTGACATAACATGAAAATTGATCAAGGCTGGCGGCCCCTTGGCCAAAATCGCACCAGCACCGATACTTCTACGAAATCGGTCCAAATGAAAAGCTTCTCCGATGTTATGGTTCAGCAGGAAGCGCAGCGCACGCAGGAGCAGCTTCAACAGAAGCTGCAGGACATTCACAGGCAGGGCGAGCGCTTAGCCAAGCTGATGACAGTGCGAGAGCTGAAGCTTTATCGGCAAATGGTGAAGCAGTTTTTGGAGGATACCGTTAGACGCGGCATTGGACTGAAGGAGCTGCGCGGCTTTGATCGCAGAGGGCGTGTAAAGCGATACAAGCTGCTTGAAGAGATTGATGAGAAGCTTGTATTGATGGCGGAGGAATTATTGGAAAGCGAGCAGGGGCGACTGGAGCTTTTGAATAACATAGGCGAAATACGCGGACTGCTCATCAATTTGTTTTTCTAAGCTCCGCCAGGAAAGGGTAAGGGATTGTAATGAGTGCAGAGCGAAGCGTAACGGACGGGCAATGGAAGGCGAAGCGAATTTTGCAGCATGCGCTGGAGAGCGGAAAAATATCGCATGCTTACTTATTCAACGGGCCTTCGGGGACAGGCAAAATGGCGGCGGCGCGAGCTTTTGCCAAAGCGCTGTTCTGTGCGGCCGGAGGCGCTGAAGCATGTGGGCAATGCACGGAATGCCGCAAGTTCGAGCATGGCAATCAGACGGATTTAACGATTGTAGCTCCTGACGGGCAATCGATCAAAATCGATCAGATTCGCGAGCTGCAGCGCGATTTCGCCTTCCGCAGCAGCGTAACGAAGCGCAAAGTATATATGATTGAGCAGGCTGAAAAAATGACGCTGCAGGCTGCCAACAGCCTGCTTAAATTTTTGGAGGAGCCGTTGTCGCCTGTTGTCGCAATTTTAATTACAGACAATGGACAAGCTGTTCTTCCTACGATAAGATCACGAACGCAATGGATTCCATTCCTGCCAATTTCTCCAACGGAAATGCTGAAGCAGCTTATCGATGAAGGAGCGAATCCGCTGCTGGCCCGAACGGCTGCATCATTGTCGTCGGGAATAGACGGCGCAAGAGAAATTCTCCAGCAGAATGGGTTTGCAGAAATCCGAAAGCTAGTGATACAATTAGGCAAGGAGAGTGTGACCCGATTCACCGCGGCAATGATCACTGCCCAGCAACAGTTGTTTAAGACAGAATTGGCGGAGCAAGTTCAGCTGGTCCTGTCTTTATTGACAATATGGTTTAAAGATTTGATACAATTTCAGGCCGGCAGGCAGGATAATATCGTTTTTATAGATCAAATGGATTGGATAAGCAAGCATGCATTTCAACGTTCTTACGCTGGTTGGGTGTCCTGCATTGAACATACGATCGAATCGAGCAAGCGTATGCGGGCCAATGTGGCGCCGCAGCTGGCATTTGAGCAATTATTGGTAAACTTACAGGAGGGCTAATCCTTGTATAATGTCATCGGTGTTCGCTTCAAGAAAGCGGGCAAGATCTATTACTTTGATCCGGTCGAGCATCCCGTCATCAAGGACGAGCATGTCATAGTCGAGACTGCGCGGGGTATCGAATACGGTAAAGTGGTGGTGGGACAGAAGCAAGTCGGTGAATCGGATGTCGTCCTTCCGCTCAAGAAAGTGATTCGCATTGCGAACGAGGCTGACGCTGCAATCGTCGATGAGAATAAATCGGCGGCCAAGCAAGCCTTCCAAACTTGTCTTGAGAAGATCAAGAGCCATCAGCTTCGCATGAAGCTGGTAGATGTCGAATTTACGTTCGACCGCAACAAAATTATTTTTTATTTTACGGCAGAGGGCAGAGTCGACTTTCGCGAGCTTGTTAAAGATTTGGCAAGCGTGTTCCGTACAAGAATCGAGCTAAGGCAGATCGGAGTGCGGGATGAAGCGAAAATGCTTGGAGGCATCGGACCATGCGGACGCGTTCTATGCTGTTCCTCATGGCTAGGCGATTTTGAGCCTGTATCGATCAAGATGGCAAAGGATCAAAATTTATCGCTTAACCCGACGAAAATATCCGGCTTATGCGGCAGGCTGATGTGCTGCTTGAAGTATGAGCATGATAATTATGAAAGCGTACGGGAAGAGATGCCGGCTATAGGCAAAATTGTTGTCACCTCATTCGGTGAGGGCAAGGTAACAGGCATAAATGCGTCTACAAAGAGCGTCTATGTTCAACTGTTTGATATACCAGGTAAACCGAAGGAATTGCCTTTTGATGATGTTGTCGTTAAATAAAACGATATAATGTGATTCATGGGTGAGCAAAACAACTCTCTCTTGAAACTCAGGGGTGGGAATTTGGAGAACAGGGATATTTTTGTGGAGATGGATAATCTGGGCAACCGGATAGGCGATTTTCATGTTGAGCTATCGGCTTTAAAGCAGAGAGTCAAAGAGCTGGTAGAGGAGAATAAGCGTCTTAGCTTGGAGAATTATCAGCTTCGGCAAGTATTCTTACGGGAGACTGCATCCGATCGCGATGAAGCGGAGGCAGCCGCAGCAAGGCAGTTGAATGCCGGGGAAGAACAGGAGCCGGGCTCCGGAGCAGAGAATGCGGAAACCGAAACAGGAAGCGTCGGTCACGATAACCTGACAAAGCTGTATCATGAAGGATTCCATATTTGCAATGTATATTACGGGCATTTGCGGACCGAAGGAGACTGCTTGTTCTGTTTATCTTTTTTAAATAAATAGCGGTTTCCGTTATTGCATGCCGTCCTTACCGCAAGGGCGGCATTTTTTGTATATTTAAGCATGAATAGAAGGAGCGGCAATTGTGGCGCAAAATGTACAACTAGCAAATAATGAACGCATCGATGATTTAATGACGGATACAGGGCTAAAAATAATACAAAGCAGGGACGTATTTAGCTTCTCGCTCGACGCCGTCCTGCTGTCGCGTTTTGCCAACGTGCCGAAGTATGGGCGAATTGTCGATTTATGCTCCGGCAATGGCGTCATTCCTATTTTGCTAACGGATAGAACGAAGGCAAAAATCGATGCGGTCGAAATTCAACCGCGATTGGCCGATATGGCACGGCGCAGCATTGCAATGAACGGCTTGGATGAGCAAATCACTGTGTTAGAGCAAGATCTTCGAGATTATCCGCGCATAGCCGGTAACGGCGTTTATGATGCGGTGACGGTTAATCCGCCCTATATGCGGGCAGCAACAGGCGATAAGAATGAAAATGAGCATTATGCGATTGCAAGGCATGAAATTCATTGCACGCTGGAGGATGTGGCTGAAGCATGCGCGCGCCTGGTCAAATCCGGCGGCAAAGTATCGATGGTACACCGTCCGTCGCGTTTGATCGAAATTATTGAGGTGTTCCGCAAATGGAGGCTTGAACCGAAGCGGATACAATTCGTTCATCCGCACGCGAAGGCTGAAGCGAATATGGTATTAATTGAAGCTTTACGCGATGGAAAGCCGGATATAAAGCTGCTGCCGCCAATAATGGTGTACGAGAATGGGGTGCAAATCGTTTGAACATACAAAGAAGCTTCTCTAAGGAGAGCGATCCTAACGGAGCCGGTTCCTTATATTTAGTAGCTACGCCAATCGGCAATTTGGAGGATATGACGGTACGGGCGATTCGAACATTGAAAGAAGTCGACTTAATTGCCGCGGAGGATACGAGGCAGACGCGCAAGCTGCTGACACATTTTGAGATTAATACGCGTCTCGTCAGCTATCACGAGCACAATAAAGCGGCGAGCGGGCCTGAGCTAATTCGTCTGCTGATGAACGGACAATCGATCGCAATCGTGAGCGATGCGGGGTTGCCGGCCATATCGGATCCTGGCGCCGATCTGGTCCGGGATGCGGTAGCGGAAAACATTACCGTCATTCCAATACCTGGAGCCAACGCGGCACTGTCCGCATTAATAATGTCGGGACTTCCGACTGAGCGGTTCATGTTCGCCGGCTTTCCGCCCCGCGAGCGAAAGCAGCTGCTGAAATGGCTGCAGGAGATGGAGCGGCGGGAAGAGACGCTAATTATGTATGAATCGCCGCACCGGCTGCTGAAAACGCTGGAAGGAATACTCGAAGGATTGGGAGACCGCCGCATTGCAATTATGAGGGAGCTGACGAAGCGGCATGAAGAGGCCGTAAGAGGCACGGTATCGGAATGTATCGCGTGGTTTCAGGAGCACTCGCCGCTAGGGGAGTTTTGTATCGTTATAGGCGGGGCGGATCGGAGCGTAGGAGGCGATGTCGGTCAAGGCGCTTGGTGGGCGGAGCTGGACTTGAATGCTCACGTCGCTCATTACGAAGCAACGATGGATCGGAAGGAAGCGATTAAGAAGACAGCCCAGGATCGCCAGCTGCCGAAGCGGGATGTATATAATGAAGTAAATAGATAAAAAAAGGCGTGATGAACCCGGGCAAAAAAAGACCTTCCTGGCCGGGTTCAAGCGCAGGAAGGCATCAAGGAGTATAAAAAGGTTAGAATTAACATGTTGATAAAAAGATTATAACCTATTTCTTTTATTTTGTCACAGGAGTAGGCATATCTGATAAACAAATATGGCAAATAATTTTTCCTTTGAAGTAGGTTACATTCTCAGCATTGCCACAGAAGATACAAGCAGGCTCGTATTTCTTAAGCATGATGCGCTCTCCGTCCACGTAAATTTCAAGCGCATCCTTTTCGCCAATACCTAGCGTACGGCGCAATTCGATAGGAATAACGACCCGTCCCAATTCGTCAACCTTACGTACAATACCAGTAGATTTCATCATAATCTATCAGTGCCCCTTTCGCAGTTTTTGTTCGCCAACATTCGACATTGTTCTTAGTATTATAGTATCCATAATACCAACGTTTCCCAAAACAGTCAACCTTAATATGTTGTACTTGCCCTATTTTCAGCATATGTTAAGGGAATTCTCGCATAATACCCTGTAATAGAATACAACAACTTCGACAAATTGGAAACTACATGACGACAAAATTCGACATAAAATTTAAGAAATGTGTCGAAAATTTGAACTAAGGAGATGAGAAAATGCAGGAAAAACTTCGAGAAGAGAAGGTGTTTAAGGATCCCGTTCACAATTATATTTATGTGCAGGATGAAACGATCTGGAATCTGATCAATACGAAGGAGTTTCAACGGCTTCGCAGAATCCGGCAGCTGGGCACCTCCTATTTAACCTTTCACGGAGCGGAGCATAGCCGGTTTTCCCATTCGCTCGGCGTGTACGAAATAACGAGAAGAATCATTTCTCAATTTGAACGAAACGGCTATCCGGGCTGGCCGAAGGAGGAGCGGCTCGTTTCCTTATGCGCTGCATTGCTTCACGATGTGGGGCATGCTCCCTTCTCCCATTCTATAGAAGAAGTTTTTGATACCGACCATGAGCAGTGGACCTGCAGCATATTGCAGGGGGATACGGAAATCAACCGCGTGCTGCGCGGGGTGTCGGACGATTTTCCGAATAAAGTGGCGGCCGTCATTCAAAAAACCTATCCTTCTCCAATTGTAATCAGCCTCGTTTCAAGCCAAATGGACGCCGACCGAATGGATTATTTGCTGCGGGACGCGTATTTCACCGGAGTCAATTACGGCACTTTCGATTTAGAGCGCATTTTAAGGGTATTGCGGCCGCATAAAGGGCAAATTGTAGTAAAGGAAAGCGGAAAGCATGCGGTTGAGCATTATTTGATGTCCCGTTATCAGATGTATTGGCAAATTTATTTTCACCCTGTCACCAGAAGCTCTGAAATCATTTTGCGGCAAATTTTGCGCAGAGCGAAGGAGCTGCATGGCGAAGGCTATACGTTCGCTTGGCTGCCGGAGCCGATGAAGCATTTACTTGAAAACACGCTGTCGGTCAAACATTATTTAAAGCTGGATGAAGCACTCGTTCAGTCTACTTTTATGCAATGGATTGAGGAGCCGGATGCGCTGCTGAGCGATCTGTGCGACCGTTTTCTCAACCGTCGTTTGTACAAATATGTCACGCTGGACAATCCGGACGAAGAGCTGTTGAATGAGCTTAGCGATTGGCTTTCTTCTATTGGAATGATTCCCGCTTATCATATGGAAGTTGATTTCCCATTCGACTTGCCGTACGATGTGTATCGACCGGATCAAAAAGAGGGAGAAAAGCAAGGAAAAGCGCCGATTTTGTTGCTTGATGAACAGGATGAAATTAGCGAAATTTCTGTACAATCCGATATTGTCAGATCGATCACCGGCTTGCACCAGGGACAGTATCATCTCTATTATCCGGAAGAAGCTATTAAGCGTTATGCTCATGTGCTGCCGGAGCGGCTGTCCAAGCTGTTCAAGCTTTATAAATAGAAATAATAGAAGGAGTTTATTACCAAGATGACATTGTTATTCGACACACATACCCATCTCGACAGCTATAAGTTCGACGACGACCGCGAGGAGGTCATAAAACGGGCGCAGGAAGCGGGCGTAGGCTTGCTGCTCAATATCGGCTTTAACCGGGAGACGATTCCGACAACGATCGCGCTTGCCGAAAAATACGATTTCATCTACGCGGCTGTTGGCTGGCATCCGGTAGACAGCATTGATATGAAGCCAGGCGATCTGGAATGGATCGAGGAGCTGTGCTCGCATAAGAAAGTAGTGGCGATCGGCGAGATCGGGCTCGATTATCATTGGGATACGTCGCCGAAGGATGTGCAGCATCGGGTGTTCCGCGAGCAAATTAGGCTGGCGCGTAAAGTCGAGAAGCCGATTGTCATTCATAATCGCGACGCGCATGAGGATATTGTTCGTATTTTGTCGGAAGAGAACGCAGCTGAGGTCGGCGGCGTTATGCACTGCTTCTCCGGCAGTCCGGAAACGGCGAAAAAATGCCTTGATATGAACTTCTATATTTCGTTCGGGGGACCGCTTACATTCCAAAATGCGCGAGTGCCAAAAGAGGTGCTGAAGCAGGTTCCGCTAGACCGTTTATTAATCGAAACGGATGCCCCTTATTTGGCTCCGCATCCATTTAGAGGGAAGAGAAATGAGTCCTCATACGTCGGGCTGGTAGCTCAAACCGCAGCCGAAATATTGGGAAAAACGTATGAAGAAATCGTTGAGATAACGACCGAAAATGGAAAAAAATGTTTTGGAATTGGTTAAAATGGGCTCAAATCGAGAGCTTTAGCGACCTTTTGAGCGAAAAAACTGATTTTAATGGCTTGAATCGCCGCTCTATCCTCCATACACCCGACTTTTTCGCTAAAATCGTCTTTTATCGCTTCTTTACAACCGATGCGGGATGAATGTATGATTCATTTCAAGGTAATATTATTTTGTATTGGATTTCCAGTAAACGCTTAGTCTCCGACAGAGGAGAACGGAGGAACCAACGCGCGGTAATCGTGCTGACGTTGACGTTTCAACAGGGGTGAATTTCAGAAGCATTGCCATGAGCATTGCGGATGAATAGGGCAACTCTAATGTCCGAATCCGACAGCTAACTTCGTAAGCGTATATAGAGAGTGATCAACCTCGTGTACTTATCCATGTTTTCTCGTGTGTGTTCAACCCGGGAAGCCACGAAACAGATCCTCTGTCGACGGCTTCTTTTTATTTTCGAATAATCAGTAGATTGTCGACATAGGGATAGAAACATGGAGGTGAGAGGATCGATATACTGGATTGCGTGCTCGCACGCCAATATACTATAGTCGCGTCAGTTGTAATCATGCGTAACACTTGGCGGCGGGGCTATGAAGGAGGACCGAGGAAGTGGGCATAATCCAGACTAAGGACACCCATGGAAAGCGATCATCCAGCATGACTTTCGCAATGCGATGGAAGCATGAAAATTTGCGTTTGATCATTTTGAGTACAATTATCTCAATCGCTATGACTTTCATGTTTTTGGTGTTGTTGTACGGATCGGCTGTCAAAAGCGTATCCGTAGTAGTGAATGGACAAGAAACTGTTGTAGAAACGAAACAATATGTCCTGCAACGCCTACTGGATGAACAAGCTATTACAATAGGTCAATATGACGAGGTGTCAGTGCCTCTTGATACGGTTATAAAAGATGGCGATCGTATTGAGGTTAATCAAGCGATTCCTGTTATTGTAACAGCAGATGGCAAGACATCAACGGTGTACACGACAGAGAGAACAGTACAGGCAGCGATCGAGAAATTAAATATTTCCGTTCGTAGTCAGGATAAGATAGAACCTTCGTTGGAATCTGCAATTGCGGCAGATGAAGAGGTAACGGTTGTACGCGTTGATACGCAAATCGCGGAATCAGAGCGCAAGCTGCCATTCTCTATCGTGAAGAAGGAAGATCCGACACTTGAGGTCGGCAAAGAGAAGCTCGTACAGACAGGAAAAGAAGGGCTTGTCGTGGAATACACGGAGAAGAAGTTTGAGGATGGCGTGCTTGTATCCTCCAAAATGGTGAGCTCCGTTGTAGAAGATACAGCTGTCGATCAGGTCGTTGCTGTAGGGACGAAGAAGCCTGAGCCTGTTGTTACGGTATTGTCGAGCAAAAGCCCAGCCGTGGAAACTTTGACTAAGGGCGGAGTTACCTTCGATGCGAAGAAGGTATTGAAAAATGTTACGCTGACGGCTTATTCGGCAGGCGTAGCTTCAACCGGCAAAGACGAGGACCATCCTCAATACGGAATAACCGCTTCCGGAGCGAAAGTGAAGGAGGGCCGTACGATTGCGGTCGATCCAAACGTTATTCCTTTGGGCTGGTGGGTATATATAGAGGGGATAGGCTTCCGCAGAGCGGAGGATACGGGCGGTGCGATTAAAGGCAATAAGATCGACGTTTATTTCGACAGCGAGAGCTATGCGGATAAATTCGGTCGCAAGAAAGGCTATACCGTGTACGTCATTGGCCCTAATAAGCCAAGCGACAGTTGATTTGCGATGTTCCGTGATGTTATCATCTTATCGTAATTTTGAATTAAATATGCCATCATAAGAAGAGGCAATGCCTCTTCTTTTTGCGTGTTTGTCTACTTTAAAATAAATGGATGTATGGTGCGTTTGAGGAAGGATGATCGGCATGATTAAGGAGATTATTGTAGTAGAGGGAAAAGATGATACGGCAGCTGTAAAGCGGGCGGTCGAGGCGGATACGATCGAGACGAACGGCTCGGCTATCGGCGAGGATGTGCTTCGCAGAATTGCGCTCGCGAACGAACGGCGGGGCGTTATTATTTTTACAGACCCTGATCATGCAGGTGAACGCATTCGTAAAATTGTCGCGCGTCATGCGCCGGGCTGCAAGCATGCTTTCCTGCCGCAGGAGAAGGCGCTTTATAAAGGCGATATCGGGATAGAGAACGCTAGTCCTGAAGCGATACGCCAAGCGCTGTCGGAGCTACGTACGGAATCGTCCGATGTGGAGGGCGATATTACGTGGGACGATTTGATGGAAGCGGGCTTGATCGTCCATTCTGATGCGGCTGACCGCCGCTTGCGCATGGGCAAGCTGCTCGGCATAGGATATGCGAACGGCAAGCAGTTTTATAAACGCTGCACAAGCTTTCGGATTTCCAAAGAGGAATTTACAGCTGCCTTGAGGCAAATAGAACAGGAATTGGGGGATTAATTGATGAGTGGAATGGATGGGCGGCAAGGAAGGCTTTCCGGAGCATCTGAAGTAGCTACGCCTAGGCGAACGAAGGAGATCGTTGCGAAGTACGGCTTCTCCTTCAAGAAGAGCCTTGGTCAGAACTTTTTGATCGATCAAAATATATTGCATAAAATCGTGTCGGCGGCCGAACTGGACAAGACCAAAGGCGCGCTGGAAATCGGGCCGGGCATCGGCGCTCTTACCCAGCACTTGGCTGCTGCGGCCCGCAAGGTGACCGCTGTGGAAATCGACAACCGGCTCATCCCGATATTGCAGGATATACTTGCCAATGAGACGAATACGGAGGTCGTTCACGGCGATGTGTTGAAGCTGGACTTAAAGACGCTGTTCGCCGAAAAGTTCGCTGACGTGACGGGCGTCAGCGTCGTAGCGAATCTGCCTTACTATGTGACGACGCCAATTCTCATGAAGCTGCTGGAGGACAAGCTGCCTCTTGAGCATATTGTCGTCATGATCCAGAAGGAGGTTGCGCAGCGGATGGCCGCCAAGCCGGGCGGCAAGGAATACGGCAGCCTCAGCGTCGCTGTTCAATATTACTGTGTGCCTCAGCTCGTCTGCGAAGTGCCGCATACGGTGTTCATTCCTCAGCCGAATGTCGACTCGGCGGTTATTAAGCTGTCGCTGCGCGGCGAACCTGCGGTCGATGTGCCGGACGAAAAGCATTTCTTCCAGGTCGTGCAGGCTAGCTTCGCGCAAAGGCGCAAAACGTTATCGAATAATCTGACGGCGTTCGTCGGCAAATCCAACAAAGAAGCGCTTCTGCAGTTGTTTGCCCGTATCGGAATCGATCCGAGCCGCCGCGGCGAGACGCTGTCGCTGGAGGAATTTGCGCGTATTAGCCGCGCTCTGCTTGACGAGGGTTTTGGCGACAAGACAGCGAAATAAAATTCTCACCATTCGGCTATTCTGCCCATAGGATAGACGAAGAGGTGATTTACCTATGAATCAAGGAGACCTGGTCGTCCGCAAATCGTATGGCGGTGACGTGCTGTTCCGTATAGAAGCCATTCGAACCCATCACGCAGTTCTAAAAGGCACGGATTACCGGCTGTTAGCGGATGCGCCGATGCCCGATCTGGCGGTTGTGCGGGATCCAGAATCGACAAGAGCGGCGCAGCAGGTACGGATAAAAGTAAACAACTCCTTAAGACGGATGCATTCCGAGCGCGAACGTCAGTTTGAGCAGACGGAGGATCATATACGATCCGCGATGCAGCAGAGCCAGTCTTTTTTTGAGGTGCCCGGAAAGGTGCTTCATTTGGACGGCGACGGCAATTATTTGCGAAAAAGCATGCAGTTGTACAATTCCATGAAGGTTCCTTCGCATGGTCTGCATGTCCACGAATCGCAAATGGCCGATATGCTCTATACGCTCCTGCCGCAGGTGAAGCCGGATATCGTCGTCATAACGGGCCATGACGGCGTGCTCAAGCATAGAATGAATGAGGACTTGTACAGCCTGAGCAGCTACAAAAATTCGCAAAACTTCGTTAATGCCGTGCGTGTAGCCCGCGATTACGAAAAAAACCGCGATGGGCTGATCGTTATAGCTGGCGCTTGCCAGTCTCATTTTGAAGCGCTTCTGCAGGCAGGGTCGAACTTCGCCAGCTCGCCGGGGCGGATACTCATCCATGCGCTCGATCCCGTATATATTGCGATCAAATCAAGCTATACGTCAATTCGGGATACGATTAATTTGGCGGATGTGATTCATGGTACGATCAGCGGCATAGACGGGGTTGGCGGCATCGAAACGATGGGGAAGTTCCGGGTTGGGCTTCCAAAGCCTAAAATGATGGGAGCGGCAAGCGGCTTAAAAACTTCTTAGTATCCAGTGATTGGCATGTTTTTATACAGAATTTTAAAAAATGGATAATTACACCGTTGACAACAGAATAATAGCGCTGTTATAATATTTTGTTTATTTGACAACTCCTCTTTTTTTAGTTATAATGGACAAGGAAAGAGGTGGTAGTTGACAATGGCAAAAAATGCGCTGTTGGATATAAAACGCAATTTGGAAGCTCATGTTGGCTCCAAAATCCGTCTTCGAGCTAACGGTGGTCGCCGAAAGACCATTGAACGTACCGGTGTGTTGGAAGAAATCTACCCTTCTGTTTTCATTGTAAAGCTGGATGAGGAGCAGCATGCGTTCAAGCGTGTCTCTTACAGCTATGCGGATATACTGACGGAGTCGGTTGAAGTGACTGTTTGCAATGACGAAGGTCTGGTCCGAATCTCCCAGCATTAGAGCATTTCAATTTTTAATGCCTTAGAGGCACTTAGCGCAGATGAGATCTGCGCTTTTTTTTGATTTACGCGAAATAATTGAACTAACGCTGCATAATCGGCCTTTTCCTCTTGCCGAATTGGAGCAATCCCTTTGGGCATACTAATGGCGTCACACAGCGATGAAAATGATGACCGATTCGGAGGGATTAGCTTGGCTCGAAGAAGAAGGGTAATGTCGGAGCAGTTAAAATATGAGCTTGCAAAGGATCTGGGCTTTATTGATACCGTTCAGCAGGAAGGATGGGGCGGCATACGCGCCAAGGATGCAGGCAATATGGTCAAGCGCGCCATTCAGCTTGCAGAGCAAGCCGCTGCGCGTTCTACCAAGCCGTAGACGGGCGACAAGATGCTTAAGAAAAGGGCTAAGCCGTATTAGCATCATTTGCTGATGAGCGGCTTAGCTTTTATTGCGTTCGTTTGGTATAATGGTGCTTAGCTTATGAACGAACGGGTGAAGAAGACGATGATAATATATGAGAAGGCGCCTGCCAAAATTAACTTGCTGCTTGATGTGCTTCGCAAGCGGAATGACGGGTACCACGAGGTTGAAATGATTATGACGATGGTCGATTTGGCGGATAGGCTTGAGATGCGTGAGCTTCCGCGCGATACGATCATTATTTCTAGCCAAGCGGGGTTTATTCCGCTGGATGAGAAGAATCTCGCTTTCCAAGCGGCCAAGCTTATTAAAGAACGCTATGATGTAAGAAAAGGCGTCTACATACATTTGGACAAAAAAATTCCGGTCGCTGCAGGGCTCGCAGGAGGCAGCAGCGACGCCGCAGCGGCATTGAGAGGGCTTAACCGGCTTTGGGGTCTCAACATTTCCCAAGAGGAGCTTTGCGAGCTTGGAGCCGAGCTTGGATCGGATGTGCCATTCTGTGTTACAGGCGGAACAGCGATCGCCCGCGGGCGGGGCGAGAAGCTGGAGCATATTCACCGCCCGCCGCAATGCTGGGTCGTATTGGCCAAGCCTCCCATTCACGTATCCACGGCAGATGTATACGGCAGATTCCGCGTGAACGAGATTAAGGAGCATCCTTCGATGGACAATATGGCGGATGCGCTTGCCAGAGGCTCTTTCGCAGATATTTGCAGCGGGCTTGGAAACGTGCTGGAATCCGTTACGCTGGATTTGTATCCGGAGGTAAGGCAATTGAAGGAAAGCATGATCCGGCTTGGCGCGGACGGCGTGTTAATGTCGGGCAGCGGGCCTACCGTATTCGGCTTGGTATCGAAGGAAGCGAAGCTCTCGCGCATCTATAATGGACTGAGAGGGTATTGCAAGGAAGTGTATGTGGTAAGAATGCTTACATAGTTCTGACGTTTTCCTTGATTAAATCCGTATAAAAATGTTATATTGGCTTTATATTATTCGGATTTAGTGGGGGGAGATCGGTTTGAAGAAGTTGAAGCGTAGCGCAAGGCTGGTAGAAATGACACAATATCTGCTCAGTCGTCCCCATACGTTAATTTCGTTAACAGCATTCGCTGACCGATATCAATCAGCAAAATCATCGATTAGCGAGGATTTAGCGATTATTAAGGAAGTTTTTGAGGACGAAGGACTTGGCGAGCTGCATACGCTTGCCGGTGCTGCCGGCGGCGTCAAATATATACCGAAGATGGGCGATGCGACGGCATTAAATATTATGGAAGGCGTCATTCGTCAGCTGGAGCAGCCTGAGCGGGTGCTGCCAGGCGGTTATTTGTACATGACCGATATGCTTGGCCAGCCGGATATGCTTGCTGAAGTAGGCAAAATGTTTGCAACCGCATTCGCGGACCGCCGAATCGATGTCATTATGACAGTGGAGACGAAAGGCATTCCGCTTGCGTATGCGACAGCTGCTTGCCTGAACATACCTGTCGTAATTGTGCGCCGTGACAATAAGGTAACGGAAGGCTCTGCGGTCAGCATCAATTACGTGTCCGGATCGACGAAGCGCATCCAGACGATGTCGCTTGCCAGAAGAGCGCTTAAAGAGCATTCGCGAGTCCTTATTATTGATGACTTCATGAAGGCCGGCGGAACGATTCAAGGGATGATGGATTTGCTGTTCGAATTTAAAGCTACGGTAGCGGGTGTAGGCGTCTTTGTTGAATCGGGCGAGATCGAGCATGAGGAACGTCTGCTGGAGGATTACGTTTCGCTGGCGAAACTTACCGCAGTAGATTTGAAGACAAAACAAACGACAGTCGTACTAGGAAATTACTTCAAGCGATAAATCATTTCGATTTATTCAATAAATGAAATAAAATGGATATAAATTTTGGTTTTGTCGAATTATTGTTCATAAAATCGACAAATGTCGAACGGAAACGAAAAAATTTCAGTTTTAAAAATTTTATTTCGAAATAGCATGTTTTTACAAAAAAGCTAGAAGGAATTTGCATTTTTACGTGGAAGTATACACCAAGTCTCACATAGACAAAGGTGGTGAACACAAGTGCAAATTACTGATGTTAGACTCCGCCGTGTGAATTCGGAAGGGCGTATGAAGGCGATTGCATCCATTACTATTGATAACGAATTCGTCGTTCACGATATTCGCGTTATTGATGGAAACAATGGCATGTTTGTAGCTATGCCAAGCAAACGCACTCCGGATGGAGAGTTTCGGGATATCGCTCATCCGATCTCTTCCACAACTCGGGAGAAGATTCAAGCTGCAGTATTGGCTGAATACGAACGTGCTGCTGAGGAAGTTGCAATTGAAGAAGGCGCTTAAGCGCTCCGATGTCCATGTTTTTGCAGATGTGTTAATGAGGAGAGAGCCGACGGCTCTCTTTTCTTTTGCCCGAATGTGATATACTCAAAAAAGAATTTATAGAGTGTGGGAGGATTCATTGATGAAGGTTATGGCGATTGTGCTTGCGGGCGGCATGGGCAAGCGGATGAAATCGAAACTATATAAAGTGCTCCACCCTGTATGCGGGAAGCCGATGGTCGGGCATGTCGTGCAAGTTGTACAAGAAGCGGGAAGCGAGCGCACTGTAGTGGTCGTTGGTCACGGTGCAGAGATGGTCAAGGCTTACTTTGGCGATACGGTTGAGTATGCGCTGCAGGAGAAGCAGCTGGGCACAGGCCATGCGGTTATTCAGGCTAAGGAGCTTCTAAGCGAAGAGGAAGGCACTACGCTCGTTCTTTATGGAGATACGCCGCTTATTAAAACGGAATCGATTACTGCGATGCTGAATATGCATCAATCCGGCGGATCGGCGATTACAATGATGACTGCTATAATGGATGATCCGACCGGCTATGGCCGCGTAATTAGAGGCGAGGACGGCCGTGTTCTCCGAAATATTGAGCAGAAGGACTGTTCGCCGGAGGAAGCAGCGGTTAAAGAAATCAACGTAGGCGCGTACTGTTTTGATAATAAAAAGCTGTTCTGGGCACTTTCCCAATTGAAAAATGATAACGCTCAGGGCGAATATTATTTAACAGATGTCATTAGCATTTTGATTGAAGCCGGCAATACCGTTCAAGCTTATTGCACGAAGGATCCCAATGAAGGGAGCGGCGTCAACGACCGCGTTGCGCTCTCCGAGGCGGAGCGCTTCATGCGCGAGCGGATTAACCGCAATCATATGCTGAATGGCGTAACGATTATAGACCCTGCGTCTACGTATATAGAGGCTGACGTAAAGATTGGGGCGGATACGTATATTTATCCGGGCAGCGTGCTTCGCGGCTCGACGGTGATCGGCGAAGACTGCCACATCGGCCCTCAAGCCGATATTACGGACGGAACGATCGGCAGCGGCGTATCGATTAAATATTCGACGGTTGACAGCTCGTCGGTTGGCGACGGCACAAGCGTAGGCCCGTATGCTAACCTTCGTCCAGGCACTGTGCTTGGCAAGGGCTGCAAAATCGGCGATTTCGTCGAGCTAAAAAAAGCTGTTCTGAACGACGGCAGCAAAGTGTCGCATTTAAGCTATGTCGGCGATGCTGTAGTCGGCAAGGACGTCAATATCGGCTGCGGC
>Ga0180215_1002058_pt1 | contig 20917 bp, 27 predicted proteins | sample eDN3rd37CBELigBY_FD_128871 | JGI IMG/M metagenome (GOLD analysis project Ga0180215, IMG submission 128871) | Enriched backyard soil microbial communities from Emeryville, California, USA - eDNA 3rd pass 37_C BE-Lig BY (version 2) (version 2) | ecosystem: Environmental > Terrestrial > Soil >... | reverse complement strand
TGTTGAACGTTGGCAAGAGCAATTGGAAAAAGTATGCGCTATAAAAAGAATTCCAGCCTATACTAAAGCCGGATATAGGACAAGCAATCTCATTTTGGTTAATGCTGAATTCCCTGAGATCCCAGTCGGATGGGAAACCATGTTCCAAGAAGGAGTTATTATTGATCAACAGACGATTATTGCACGAAACGAACACAAAGAAATAGCCAGCGACATTTCTGTCAGGGGCATAACAAAGGACCCGACAAAACTGTCAGGGGCATCAGATAGCACCCGACAAAACTGTCAGGTATTACCCGACAAAACTGTCAGGGACTCCATGACAAAACTGTCAGGGTCAAATTCACTTGAAATCCCTTGTGAGAGTAAGGGTGAACCCTCATTTTTTGAGGGGGGAATAAGAAAAGATAAAGAAGAAAAGAAAAATATGGATGGTTGGTTGGGCGAAGTTCCACCTTCGCAGGATTATGCTTTAGCTTGGAACCTACTAAAAGATAACTGCGAGAGAAACGGAATAGATAAAGTACAATCCTTTGAATTTTATAAAGTATGGCAGCATTATTACCAGGAGGCCCCCATCCCCATTGTGATGGCTACGATACGGGAGCTGATGAATGACAAATGGACTCTAAAAAATGGTAAATGGAAAGAGCAGGAATACGAAAATGTAACCGGGTTATTCCACCACAGGATGAAGTCTTGGAGACAAATGGCTGCGGCTTATGAAGATGTTGATCGGAATGAAAATAGATAATAGGAGGTTCATCCATGTCAGACATCAAAAAAATTCTCGAATCCATTGAATTAAAAGAAATGACGATGGAAGAACAACGCAAGAAAGCACTAGATGCTTGGTTTGAAACCTTTGGTCCGGCGTATCGGGAAGCAATAAGGGAATTGCAGGAAAAGGAAAGAAAAGAAAAAAGTTAAAGTTGAACCCGGCCTGGCAGAGGAGGAATCACAGTGGATTGGAAAGAAAAAGCATTAAAAACGATTATTGCTAAAATGATTGAGAAAGACCAAGAGTTTACGGAATTTATATATGCGCTTGATGGTATAGGAATTACCTTCAATAACAAAATAGATGATTGTATAACCGATATTCTTATGGACGTAACTGGTTGGGAAACCTTATACGAAAACCTTGAAGCATATCATGATGGTGAATTCACACTCCAACAGATAACAGATCTTGTCTATAAATTTATTGAGGATCGATTCAACAAATAGCTTTTTACAACTGGCTTGAACCTGACCAGGAGGTTTTAACATTGATCAAAGACATATTCATATGGAGGTTCAAATGTCGGATCAGATACCACAAAATGATGAAAAATACGCTAAATGGTTAGAACAAATAAACAATAATCATCCTTTAAATTTTGTTAAATTGTATTTCAATCCTAACCCTGCAAATTATGAAATGATTAAACATTTATCTAAACACTCAGGACTACCATTTTCTTTATTAAATTTGATCATTGAATTCCTTCATTACACCAAAGAAAGATTATCCTTATTGGATGAATTAGTGAATCTCTTCAGGGATAAAAAGATAACCACTATCCAAGAAGGTATTACAGAATTGGAGAAGATACGGCAACAGAGTATACAAGAAAATAATAGCATATTTGCTTGTCTTCTTCTTTCAAACAACAACCTATTTCCAACTGAACCAATTCCTTTTATCTCTGAAAAAACTATTTCAAAACACTATAAATTTGAAGGCAAGGTAATGGAATCCTTGCTGTCTAAAATAAATTCAGAAATAAATTTCAAGCTAAACCGATTGAAATCATGTGAGTCTCCAATTGAGCAACTACTATATTTAGAGTTAGAAGAAAGTTTTATGTACTGGGATATTTTCAATGGGTTAAAAGTTTCACTATTGCCTCAATACAATATATTGCTTAATGGAAATAAGTACCGCGTTGATATTATGCTACAGGTGGAGCAAATGGGAACTGAAGGAGATAATCTTCCTCCATTATGCAAAATTGCAATTGAATGTGATGGTCATGAATTCCACGAAAAGACGAAGGAGCAAGCTCAAAGAGATAAAGAGCGTGATAGGGCGTTTCTTTCAGTGGGAATTCCAGTGGCAAGGTTCACTGGTTCTGAGATATGGAATAATGTTCAAAAATGCTGTTTTCAAGTGGAAGCAATTTTGAAAACTCAACTAGAAAAGTTACATGGGACGCATTACTTCATTTCCGTTCCAAAGAGTGATTGACAACAGATTCATATAACTTAATTGATTTAAATCAGAAAGGTTTCTAGGAACGCCTTAGAAAAATATCGTTATAGGCCGTGAAATGATGAATACACAGGGTTCGAACCCACGGGAGTACTTCGGGCGGTCACTCTGTTACCACGTCACCAGACAACCAGTAATATGGTAAATTTCAACATTTGATGATCATGAGTGGTAAAAATATGACCTTATTATTAAATAGGCTAGAATCGAATGTTTGGGGGCTTATATTATGCGTCGGTATTTTACACGAATCCAAGGAAAGATGACGGAAACAGACCCTTCCAAATCTGACCTCGTTTTATTGGATAAATCTGAGTTGATGGATCTTGAACACAAACTTAAAAACAAAACAGAAGAGGCATCAAGGTGGGCGAAGAAAATGACTGGGGAAGATCAACAATACCGACTAATCTTAGTGGATTATATACATGGATACTTTCGTCCTACAGGACATAATATGGCTGTTGAAGAACCTACAAAAGTATATGTCACCGTATCCTTACCAGTACCCGCTCTCCCCGCTGCAAAGAACCAAGCGAAAAACCTAGTAGAACGGGTCTTTTCTCAGTACATATCGAAGTATCGGCGCTATAAGTTGCACTTTGCCCCTAAAGCTGGCTGGTCTGTCAATCTGGAATTGACAGAAGATGAATTTGACTCTTTTCAATTACCAGAAAGTTAGATTATAATCAAGATATACCTATTTTCTTTTAAGAATGAAGCTATTAGCGGGATGCTGTAGCGCGGCGAGATGCCAAAAAAACCAATTTGATTTCCTTTTTCTTAGCACCAGTCACGCGACAGGTAGCATTTAATCCTTTGGGACATTGACCTTTGTGGTTATCGAAGCCTTATTCAGGCTCATTCTCCAACGTGTGAACTGTGTCATTTTTTATGGAAGCATAAGTGGGTGCTTCGGATCAACGATCTTTTGATCGATACCAAATGATGGGCCTTTGGGTCAACGGAAAACAAATAGGTGTAAGGTTGTGCACGTCTATGAAACTCGAAGCTATAGACGATTTCATACGGACGAAGACACCAACTGACCAATAAAAATGGATAAGGTGAAGTCTGCTTTTAAGCAGTGTACACCAATCAGACCATGTGTAGATGAGGACTGCCTGTGTGCAGTGGACGTTCAATGGACTGTGAATGAAGAAAAGATGAGCTGATTTTTAACTCTTCCTTTTTTCGTTCCAGTCCATTTTTATTTGGTCAGAATTCGAAGAAGTTCTCTGTTTTACCACTTACTTAATGGTATCCTCACCTCCATTAAGGCATAGCAGGGAACAGATAGGTGAGTTGAGATAGATTTATTGTTCCAGCTTTGCGGATTGCAGGCGCCGTTACAGCCGATCGCCAGCCGGGGGCGGTTGATAAATACCAAGTGCGCTTCTTATTTAGAAGAGACGCGACGACGCGAGGTCGGGAATATCGTAGAAGGTCTATCGTCTTCTGCTATCCAATGGATAGTGAGCCGAAAGGTCTTTAGCCGAAATACGTTTTTTACGGTAACCTACTACGACCCCTTATCGCTTAATCATGTCACGGATTAGAGGGAGACCCTCACCCCATCAACTTTTGAAAATAATTAGGGAGGAAGTTTATTTGTTATGCGAAAATTAGGTTCAATGAAATACCAGGTAGAAAGTGCGCTCAAGGTCATTAACTATATCGGTCAGTCCAAGCATGAAGCGAAGAAAAAGATCGGCGGCAGCAATAAAGTGACTGGCATTTACAGCATTAAATATTTTCGAAAAGTACTGGGGAGCTGCATCCTGTTTGCTCAGTACGCCAGGCGTGAATTTGGTGTAAAGAGTATTTTTGATTTGATGCCCGAACATCATGCAGCTTACATTCATTGGTTACAAGGTCAACGGGTTACCAACGGTTATTTAACCAATGTGGAAAGCCATTTGCTGAAGCTCCAAACCGCCATGAGATTGATTTCTGAGAAAAACCACCGAAAGCCTGTCACCTTTATGCAGGAGCGTTTAATTGACTGGAGGGAAAAGGAGAATCCGAAGGATCGGAGCTACACCCAGGAGGAAATCTATAAATTAGAGAGCCACATGTCAAAACGAGTGGCTACTGCCATGCGTATGTCCGTGAACCTTGGGTTTCGGACGGTCACAATTTGTAATATCCGAGTGGAACACGTAGTTACCCAGGATGATGGAAGTCTAAGAATTGAAATTCCGGACGGTAAGGGAATCACCAAAGGAGGGCGATTTCTATACCTAAATGTCCCTCCTTCCTATGCCCCAGAATTGCTTGATTTGATTAAAAATAAAGGGCCCAAGGATAAAATACTCCCACTCAAAGAAAACACGCTCAGACAGGGCTTAAAACGCGCCTGTGAAGCTTCTGGTGTTGAGTCTGCCGGATTTCATGGGTTCAGGCATACATATGCGCGACGGAGATTAGAACAAATCATGGGAGATCGTTTTACTGAGGGGAAAATAATGATTGATTACATCCTAAAAAACAGGGAGCGCGGCCGGAGAATGGATGACGGAATATCCAAAGATGCCATGGATCCAGATCGTAAGTCATTTGAATGGGTGCAGGATTGTGTGAACATTGTTCATGGGGAGCTGGGGCATGGGAAAAGCCGTTGGGCCCTCGTTGCGGTTTATATGTCATGAAAAACCCAGCCTACTCAGCTGGGTTTTCTTGATCTTTAGGTTTATGAAATGCCATTACTCGGCAGCTATCTGAGCAATATATTTTACGACCCCTCTTGTGGAATGGTCTATCACAGTGAGGGCAATAAGTTAGGTTGTATTTATCATTTAGCAATTCTGATAAGTCATAGTAAATATAGGCTAATAAATACCTTGTCGTTACTAAAGTATCTGCATTAAATCCAACCTTATTGGCAGAGGTTTTTCTGTCATCAAGATGGAGTTCTATTCCACCTTTTAACGCCTGATTTATTTTGTTTTTTATTACTTCAAACGCCAATTCACTTTCACTCAATTCTTCCCCGGATTGGTTGTAAAAAGCATGACCTCCATCGGCCCACAAATAAGCGCAGTTATCATCGTCCCCAGGAAACAGTAAGTTTCCAATGATGGATATATCTTCACCGTTGTTTTTCTTAGAGAGAGAATTATATAAGTCAATCAGGTTCTTTACTAACTTAATTTGGTCTAGCCAGATGGAAATAGGTTCATATCGTAACCTATCAGAGACATTTTCATTATTCGAATACTGATAACCCCAGGAGAATCCATCCCCCATGTCTTCCCATCTAGTCGGTTTAGGTTTTACCTCGATACCCAATAACCCATATTGTTTTGCAAACTTATCAATATCGCCAAGCGTTTTTAACCCAGCAAACTCAAAAACAATCCCTCTTAATTCGTTGTCCTTATTGTAATCCAATCGTTTGCGTTTGTTTTCCAAGACGACTGTTACATGATTTAGTATTTCGGACTTTTTAATTTCTTGTTCAGTCATTAAAGAAAGTAGAGCCTCATCTTTAGGATTAATAACTTGTGCAGAATATCTTACTCCGTCTAGTAATGGTTTCATTTCAAACCCCTCTTATTAACATTTTTGTATTTATATTATAACATAAATCGTTAAATTAACAATAAAAATTAATATATTGACATTATATCGTTAATAATATTATTGTATTTATAGAAGGATCAATGCACAAAAGCGAGGTGGATTCCATGTGAGAGCTCCGCGTGAAGGTTACATAGGGAATGAATATTTTTATCAAGCTTCCTTCTGGAAGAAGAAAATGACTTTAGCCTTTGTCCAGAACCGTGTGTACGACACTAAACTACTAGGCACGAGGGGAAACAAATGGCCGCGGATGCGGCAAGCACTTTGACAACAGAAAAGGGGGCAAGACAAATGCTTGCGATGAAGGAAAAAAGCTTTAGTTTCAACCTGCAGCGTTTTAACGACGCTAGTGGGATTGCCGGGATAGAATCAACACTATCAAACGGGGATTTGTTGGTTTATGCAAGAAATCTGGCATTGCCTAAAAATTATCTACACACAATTTTGTTCCCGCCAGAAGAAGTAATTGAACTAAGTGTTGATGTGATCAAGAGCAAGGCTAAACTTCCGGTTATGGCACAAATTGCAGCACTAGGAACCGAAACAACTTATGGATCTCGGGAGACCCCCGAAGCTCAACGGATTGAACTTCCAAAAATCCAACGGGGACGTTGGATGAATGAAAAGGATGTTCGTTTATTACTGACAGCTGGTCTACGTCCTTTGGAAATTCAACAATTAAGAAATACTTATTTTGCTGATGCACGTTATGCAGTTGAAGCTATTCAAGCAAGGCGTGAGTGGATTGCACTTCAAGCGGTTAGCACTGGACAAGTTAACTATTCTGAGGGTGATGTCCAGGTAAACGTTGATTTTGCATATACAGCAGACCAGAAGCCGGTTCTTTCCGGAACGGATATGTGGAGCGATGCGGTTAATAGCAATCCGATTGAGGATATTCGAACCTGGCTTGGAACTTTTGAGGACAAGGGCATTCTCCTTACTCGAGCACTTACATCCCGTAAGGTAATAGGATATTTATTGCAAAATGAGAAAATCCGAAAGCTTTACTATTCCCACATGATGGATTCAAGCAAACTTCCTCAATTGAGTGAGAACCAACTAAATGAATTATTTGCTGCACAAAATCTGCCTAAGGTTTTCAGTTATAACGTGCAAGCTCGTACAGAGAACAAGGCACTAACGAATGGCCAAGTCACTTATAGCAACGTAAGGATGACTCCAGAAAATAGATTTATTCTATTGCCGGAAGAACCACTTGGAAACCTAGTGTGGGCGAAAACAACCGAGGAACTTGGAGCTGGTGACCTTGGTATTGATGGAGTAGAGCAAGCAGATGCGGGGATCTTTGTTTTCCGAGATGTTCAAAGCAAACATCCAATTAGGGTTCGAACAATTGGCGTGAATTTAGCATTCCCGGCTTTTGCACTAAATAATGAAGTGGTTTCAGCAACAGTATGTGATTAATCAAATTAAAAGGGTAAGGGGTGATCTCTTGCCCTTTCTCAATAATGGGGGATAGAAAATTTAATGAAAACCATCTCTGAAGACATGGAAATAGCTTATCAAATGGTAATGAAGAGGTGCGACGAGCTAGAACAGGAATGTAAAAGCGCGTTGGCCCAAGGGAATATCGAGGATTATCAAGCTATTAAAGCTCATATCAAGTGGACGAAGGAACTAGCGGATTTACTGATCAATGTTGAGTGACGGGGGAAAACAACTTGAAAGAATCTGAGGAAATACCAAAAGTACAAACGGTGAACAATGACACCAAATTCATTCGGGTGACGAACGAAAACGGAGAATTAGGGCTTTTCGTCCCGATCAACCAGGGACACAAAGTGGTATCCAGGGAGCAAAGCGAAGGGTACAAAAAGAAGCTTATAAGTGAGGAAATGAAGAGCCGGAGTCGCGGCCGTAATTGGGTGGCATGCTACCACGACCCTATTAAGGATATCGCCAAGAAGATGCAGCTTCAGGAGGCGGGGGCACTTATAAAACTACTACCCTATTTAAAGTTTAACAGCGAAGGGATTCTAATAAAAGATAAAAAGCCACTGAAGCTGAAGGACATTCAAGAAATTATCAAGCGGGGAAAGACAGTGACCGCTGCTATCCTAGATCGATTGGAAGAACTTCAGGTTATTTTTAAGCAGCAACAAGGCCGGAGCAATGCTTATGGAATTAACGAAGCCTTTCATACCATGGGGAAGGTAATAGAGAAATCAGCGTTTACGAAGCTCTACCAGGTGAGGACGAAGGAAATATTAGAGCCCTTATCCTTGAATGAGGCGGGACTGTTGTACAAGGCGTTACCATATTTCCATTATCAATCCTTCCACCTCTGCTTGAATCCAGACGAGAAGGACCCAATGGTGATTCACCATATTAATCATGAAATGCTCTCTGAGATCATCGAGCTGGATCCAAAGAATGTGTACTCACATATCAAAAAATTGATGGGCCATGGCGTGATTATGAAAACTCAATCAGCCAATAACACTCATTATATGGTGCATCCGGACGTGATGTTTCGGACGCAGGTGGAAACGGAGTACGCCCAGGCGATAAGGAAGTTGTTTGAAGAACATTTGGCCCGAAAAGAGCGACAGAAATCAGCCCGAATGAAGGCGAAGGAAGATCTAGTAAATTAACCTGATATTCCACAACACATCCGGGCGTATCGGGCGAAAACCGAACCAATCACCCCCATCTATCGGGCGAAAACCGAACCAATTGAAAGTGTGATGAAGCCTTGTGTATGTAAGCTCGAAGCCGATTTTTTGTCAAAATAAACTCTTATATCTTATGTCTGTCCTTTTGATAGAAATCTGCACCTTGAAAACTACATAATTGGCTATAAATTACACCTGCCGTCGGTGATTAGAAACGAGCATATTGAACATGTCAACGGTACCGGACTGAGGGCGATTTTCCCGAGGGAGGATAAGGAGTTGACATGGCACCTGAACCAGTAAGCTATTAAGCCAAGGGGAAACCTCCCCTTCTGGCCAGCGCCGAGCGTCAATGGGTTCTTAGGGTGAAAACCCTAAGCCGCCGGAGGCAGGACTTTAAAATCAGTTGATCAGTTTGTAGTCATCAACTCTGACCCCGACTGAACCTGAGGGCTTTAGACCGATGGTGAAGAAGTGGGTGAACAAGCGAAGCGCGTAGAGTATTGCTAAAACCTATTGGCTTACCTTCTTGCTATCGATAGGAACGATAACCAGGAGTTACAGCAAAGATCTGCACTAACCTAGTAAGTACGTAATAAAGGAGAAATAGAAATTGGAAACAGATCATCGACTAGAAGACGAACTAAAGCAGCAATTGAAAGAGCGTTTAGGAAATGATGAGGGATTGGTCCAAGCAATACTTGATTCATTAGAATTGGTGTGACAAGAACGGAATGAATGGTGAAGGATGGGCTACAGCAACCTTGAACGGCTCTTATTATCGCAATTACTGCATTCGTGTATGTGAAAACAAACCTTCATTAAGTGTATGTAAACAAATTACAGCAAAATGGCAACAAAATTGCGTTCAATATTACTCGCTTTTGTCCCTGTCTCATGGACATTTGCCATAGTAAGTGCGTAAAACCACATCATGAAATAACAATAAACGCTAGAAGCCTTGATATTACTTGCTTTTTGGAAAATGGATCGATGTATAAAATGTCTATTTTACGAAATTATGTGGCCGATGAGTCGGAATGGGGTGTCGCCAACTTTGGGGAGGCCTAATAGCAATAAGCTCAATGAATAACGCAATTGAACAATAGCGTTAAATAACATCGGTTAATAACCGAGTTGCCAAAGGTACCCCCCACCCCCCTTTTTGGGAAAGGGCACGCCCTGGCTTCCCCCTTGCATCTTTTGGAATACCCAATTTTTTTAGAAGTCTTTTTTTAGAGAGGAGTCCAAACATGCCAATATCCAAGGATCCGGAAAAGAGAGCAAAGCAGTTAAAGGCTTTAGATGAGCATCGAAAGGAAAACCCACGGTTAGCACACGGTATGAAGCGGTTCATAAAAACTAGCATTCACAAATGTGATATTTGCGTTAAGGCAGAGAAGTGTGACAGGTACGAAGAAGGAGCTCGTTGTTCCTACTTAGCTGAATACAAGGAGTCATTAGTAAACGAGGTCATGGCCATGGACCATATCAATAAACAGGATAAGCAACTAGTGATGATGTTAGCTAAAGAATTAGGCGTGGTCTGGGTGTGTGATTTGTATCTAGAAGAGCATGGCATGATCATCCATGATGAGAAAACTGGAATATTGGATATACATCCATTAGTCAGTGTACAACAAAGTTTCCTCAATGCTGCTGAGAAAACCATGGCGGAATTAGGAATGGGCCCATTGGCGCGTGCGAGGAGAATGTTGGATTAATTGTAGCCCCTACCCCCCTTTATGAAAATGAGTGGGCTCAGTGGAAAGCTCCCTATTTTTAGATACCCAATTTAAGGAGGAATAGAAAATGCCATATCCACGCGACGAGCAGGAAACCACCTTGGTTTATGAAGCGGTCACAAACGAATGGATGGTTTACTCAACAGTCCCCAGGCACATTTCGAGATTGAAGAAGATCACCCAGGTTACAGAACTAGAACATGATGATAACGGACGGATCAAGGCGGTTAAGGCAAAACTTTCAGCGAAGCAGGTCAGTATGGTTTCGGAACGGGTATTGACCAAACAACAGAAGGAAGAGGCACAGCGTAGAATGGCTTTTGCTCGCGAAAAACTCAATAACCAATCAGAAGAAAATGAAACGAGTTTAATAGTTTGATAGATAACACCCGGTTTGAAGTTAGCACATAAAAAAACTAAATACATTGGTGTGATTTCATGGGTAAGTTCAGAACGTTCCACATTAAGCATGAAAAAGGAATTGGAATTAGCATTGATACAGATGTAAGTCGATTCGAAACCATTGAGTTGTTGGTACTTGGAATCTTCCGGCATTACCGGGATCGTCACCCAGAACGGCTTGAAGAACTGATGCAGCTTCTTAATGCGGTATATCAGGGGCACCAAATAATTTCGCCCCCCCACCCCCCTAAACGAAAGGAGTAAGACCATGCAAAAGCTGTCTAATGTGCAGGATATCGGAATTTTGATGATGCCTTTTTTAAGGTTACTGGCAGTTGATGATTTGATTGTGTCTTTTATGACAGAGGAACTACCGAGTTTTATTCAAAAAGTTGAGCAGAACGTACAGCTGCCACAGCTAACCGAAGAAGAAAGAACAATACTAGCCCATGATGGAGCATCCCAGATTGTTAAGGTTCTACGAGAAGCAGATATTGTTAACCCGCTTGAAGGAAGGGCGATTGAAAATATTTTGAAGGATGTTCTGGTGGAAAGGGCAAAAGTCGCCTTGTAATCGGTGAATTAATGAGTCAAAGGAAGGAGAGATGGAATATGGAAAAGGCGAATATTGATGTGCTGACGATAATGCTAGCTCACCTTTACAGCAAGGTTGTTCACCCGGAAATAGCTCAAATACTAGCCGAAAGGATGCCTGGATACATCCAGTTAATCATTGAGAGTATGAAGAAACCAGGATTAACTCCTAAAGAACGATTAATTTTGTGTGAAGACGGGGTATCTGGATTGATTAAAGCCCTAGAAACAGCCGAGGTCGTGGATTATTTTGGAGGGGAAGTATTGAAAATAGCATTAATTCCTCTGTTAATGGGGCTCGAACCATCGGAGGTGAAGTAGTCCATGGATATCGGAGAATTAAAAGCAAAATTAATTGCAGATGCCAATCAGATGAAAGCTGGGATTCAGGCGGCCCGCAAAGAATTTCAGGATTTAGGCAAGCAAGCGAATAACACATCTAAAGAATTTAATACCTTAAATAAAACAACAAGCGGTTTAGGGTCTGTTTTAGCCTCGTTGGGATCCACAGCAGCGTTGGGTGGACTAACAGGGGTATTCAAACAGGTAGTCAACGAAGCTCAGAAATTAACGAATAGCATGATTGGATTGAGATCTATTGCCAATTCATTTGGAGTGGATGCATCCAAGGCCACCGAAGAAGCTAAAAAGCTTGCGGAGGACGGGTTAGCTCCAGTATCAACTTACGCTACTTCTCTTAAAAACCTATTGTCTACAGGAATCGGACTAGATAAAGCAACTGAGTTAATCGATGTTTTCAAGGACCGTGCCGCCTTTGGTAGGGCAAATACCATTTCTTTCGATCAAGCGGTTCAGAATCTATCAGAAACCTTTAAAACGGAATCCAGTGAACTTGGGGACCTATCCGGTATGACCGAAAACTATTCGCTAATTCTCTCCAAAGGGCTAAAGGTCTTGCAAGATCGGGGAGAAACTCTTGCGAAAAATGTGGATCAATTGACGGAAGCTGAACGAGCGGAAGCAAAGTATCTTGGGATCTTGGCCGTATCACAACCGTACTTAGGAGATGCGATTAAACTAACCGAAACCTTCAGCGGAAAGCAAGCCCAGTTAAACGCAAAGTGGACGGAGGCCAAGCAAAACCTCGGAGAAGCTTTAATTCCAGAATTAGAACGCTTGATGGAAATAGTTACTCCATTGATTGATGAATTCGTAGTCTGGACCGAAAAGAATCAAGGGGTTATCTCAGGCATGGCTGCATCAGCAACAACTGCTTTAACCCTCACCACGGCGATTACAGGTCTATCCGCTGCCTTCACGATTTTACGGGCATCCTTGGGTGTATGGGGAGCCATAGCAACCGCTGCAGGAATTGCAGGAGCCGCAATCCTTGCCTACAAAGAAGGCGTTGATATCTCCACTCAAGCCGTGAAAAGCGCAGAAACCCAGCAACAAAGATCCTTTATTAATATGGCCAACCAAGCGGAGGCCCTCGAAGGGAAGCTGTCCACGCTGAAAGAAGGAACAGCAGAATATGAAAGAACAAGTGGTCATTTAAAACAAGTTTACGATCAAATTATCGCCCAAAATCCAGATCTGAAGAAGGCTTATGATGAACAGGGCGGAAAGATCGGCTGGTTGCGCGGGGAAGTCAAAAAGCTAGGTGATGAGTACCTCAGAACAGCTCGAAATGCTTTTATGTCTTCCGCAGCGGATATCGATAAGGATTTAAGCAACAAAAGACGGCTTCTGTATTTAGCTGAGGGTGAGGTCGCACAGTGGGAAGATGTGCCCGGCGATAAGTTAATGAAAAAGCAGGTCGAGAATAAAAGGAAAGAGATCGAGCTACTTAGAGGGGATATTACGCAACTCCTTAAAGAAAAGATGGCAGCCGGTCAGGAATATAGTAAACTTCTTCAACCAGTGAACCTTCCACAGCTCGAGAATGATTTGGATAGCCAAAGGCCTCCAGGCGGCAGTCCGCCCCCTGATGGATCACCCCCTCCAAAAGGTAGAGGGGTAACAAAATCAAAAGATGATATTATCTCTGAAACATTCCGTTCAGAGCTATCCATTGCAAACGCTAGATATGAGCTGCAAAAGCAAAAGTATGGTGATACCGAAAAACTTCTAGAAGGCCATGTTAATACGTTAAAAGGAATTGAATCGAACTACTCCGATTGGCTCGCCAAAAACGAACAGGAACGATTACAACTCGCAACAGATATTAAGTCGAAGGAGAACGAATTAGACCATCGCACATTCCAGACGTCAATCGATTGGATTGAGGAACGCAAGTTTTATAACGAGCTGTCTCTTGAGGAAGAATTAAAGGCTTGGGAGCGAGTCCATTCCCGTTATGCTGAAGGCTCAGAGGAGCAAAAGCAAGCTGCTCGCGAAGTATATCGAGTCCGCAAAGAAATGGCAGATAAGGCAAAGGAGGATGCGGAAAACGCCTATCGTGAGATTACAAAGATTCTCAAAGAGCAGGAAGCCGACCATCTTGACTACCTACGTGATAAGCACGAAAAGGAAATCAAGCGCCTTGAGGAAAACTTAAAATCCGTTGAAGAATCCTACGACCGCCAAATCAAGAAGCAAGAGGAAAAGCTTCGGTTGCTGGATCGGGAGTATGAAAAGCAGGATCGCTTGAAGCAATTCAGTGAACTTGATGAAAGGGAATCAAAGATCAAGGCTGATAGGCGCTTTGAAAAAATATTAGAAGATGGCACGAAAATCCTCACCTATGACGAGGCTGCAGTTGCCGAAATTGAGAAACAACGCAGTGAATTAAAAGAGCAGTATGAGCGTGAGGACGTTAAACAGGCCATACGTGATGAGATTGACCGCCTGAAGACAGCAAAGGATGAGAAGGTCTCGATCCTGCAGGCTGAACTAACTGCTATTAAGGACAAGAATGCGCAGGAAATTCAGGAAGCTAAGGACCGTTGGGAGAAGCTAATAAAAGCAGCAGAAGAAGGTACTCTTAGCTTTGATGAACTTATGTCAGGTGAAAACGGATGGTATTCGAAGTCTATCGGTGATTTGGAAAAGTATGCTGATGGTGTAGAGGCCCAAATGGCGCGGGTAAGAGCCGCTTTTAAATCTATAGAATCGATGGCACCAGGGAGAAGTAGCGGAGGTGGCGGCGGACATAGTGATGATGACGGCGATTACCTAGACTCCGGTGGATTAGATGCACCCGGTCCGATATCACCTAATAGTCCTGGTGCGGTACCAAAGAAGAAAAGCAATGGGTTAAGTGCCCCTAGCTTCCATACTGGAGGTAATACAGGTGGGCTAACTGGATTGTTTAACTTCCGTTCACCTTTTGAATTATCACATGATGAAATTACCGCTATCCTACAGCGAAACGAATGGGTTTTCCAACAAGGGCAACTCAATTCATTATTGGATTTTGCAGCCAGTAATGCTCAACAGCAAGAAGTTCATCAGGAGGGGGATATCATCATCCATCAAGTAAACGTTGTAGCAAATAATGTTGGTGAGATGAAAAATAGTCTTGATGAATACAGAAGGGCTGTCCGTAGGTAAGTTCAATTTAAGCAGGAAATGATGGGGCATCCAACCGGGTGCCTTTTCAATTTCTAAGAGCGCCCCTGGGGTACCGCCGGTCCCCATCCTTCCCCGTATTGGAGATTCCTCCCTTTTATACACCCCAAATTTTATGCCAAAACCCATATTCATTAAGGCGATTTTAGAAGCGTTTCCTCCTTCCGAGGGTAATTATAAGGGTCAACCATTAAAACGGAGAAACCGCCCTAATTAGGCGGATTTGAAGGAAAAGCATCTTGATTCTGGCCGTGAGTATGAAATAATGATGATTGAATGCGCCGGTCGGTGAAGTGGTGATGGTGGTAAAAATAATGGTGATGAAATGGTGGTGATGATGGTGGAAGAATGGTTATCCATTGCAGAGATAGCCGAAAAGACAGGCATCCCGGAGAATACAGCGAGGCGGTATGTGGGGAAGTTTAGTGATTTTATTCAAGTCAAAAGCACTGGCAGGGCGAAGAAGTACCCGCCGGACACGATTCAAGTGGTTGAGCGAATCTCACAGCTCTACCAGGCCGGGAAGGGTACAGATGAGATATACGAACTACTTTCCCGGGAACAACCCTTAATGGTTCGAATTGACGAGGAGGAGCAGCCGTCATTATCCTTATCACCATATGAGGTGATGGAGGAATTTAGACGTACCAATTCATTAATTTTGCAGACGATGCAACAAGTCACCCGAGCGGTGGAAGCGATGACCGCCCAGCAGGAGGACCTGGCTGAAGCCCGGGAGAAGATCGATGAACTGAAGGATAAGATAGCAGAACGGGATAACCGGGAGCGGGAACTGCTTACCCGGATCGAGAAGCTTGAAGAAGCGCAGCAGAAGAAAAAGCCGTGGTGGAAGTTTGGTGGTAAATGAAAAGAGCCCTTTCTCTATTCATCCGTGTAACTTTGTTACTGAGTTACAGAGTTACTGTGGTCCTGAGATAATCTTAGAAATGGGACCGTGATGGAAGCAAAAAAGGGGGAGGAGAGGGGAAACTGGATAGGGATTATATTCTATGCAGTGGGTGAATATGACACACATTTAGCGATCAATCACTTTCGTAAAATCAAAGGAGCCACAACATGAAACAAACTATTAAATTAAGCCTATGGAGATCCCAACGGTACATGTACTTGAACCGTGAGTACTTTATAGAAATGATCCGCCGGAGAAAAGATGGTGCGACAAAGACTACAAAAAGGTTTGATTCTTATGATAAATGAAAGACCTGTTTTTATCACAAAAATTGGGAACACAACAATAAAGATTAGATCGGCCCTCCCATTTATGACGGATGAACAACAAAAACAATGGTTTTTGGATAATGAATCATTGCCTGAACTACAAGCAATGAAACGTGTATGGATTGACATGATTCTAGATATTGAAAAGAAAAAAGCTATGATATGACGAAATCATAATAGAATCGGTATACGAAGCTCTCACGATCGCAATATTATCGTCATCACAAAAAAGTAATGACCTCCCTTGAGCCTGGCAGCTAAGTAGGGAAGTCATTACTTCTTCACAGTATTAATCGAACCGACCACCCTTGGTGGATGATCTATTATGTGAGGCTGTAGGTGTTAGCGCACCTATGGCCTTTTTTAATGTTTCCAATTCTATCTTTGTCGATTCTAACAAACACCTTGTAAGGTGAGTTTACCATAACCACGTGCATGCTCGCAAACGGTGATAAACGAAATCATACGCTATCAAGGCGAAATGCGTAACGAAAAATAACGAATAGATAACTCAGCCACATTATTATGGGACAATGCAAATTTTAACTTTTTAGAGATGAACTAATCAATTCCATGTGAATCATAAGAGCATCATTAATCTTCTTTATTGTTTCCTTATCAACTTCGCTTATTAATTCCTTTAACCTCCCCCTATCTATGGTTCTAACCTGATCTGCTAAAGCCACACTCTCTTTACCCGTATTTGCTAAAAATCCAAGTTCAACATGAGTTGGTAATTTTGCTTTATTAATTTGGGCCGTTACTGGAATAACGGTTACTACAGGTGAATAACGATTATTCACCTCGTTTGACATAACTATAACCGGTCTTACTCCCCCCAACTCATGTCCATACACTGGACTAAGATCGGCAAGATAAACCTTTCCTCTAAAAGTCGGATCATATTCTTTTATGGTTATATGTTTATTATCTATTATCTTCCCTTTTTCAGTACTCTCATGGTGTTGTGTTGACTCATTAGGTTTTTGGGAAGGAGTGCTTTCTTTACCTTTCATTCCATAGCCAGTAACTAGTTTATCATTGATTATTTCCTTGATTTTATCATGAGACTGAACTACTTGATCCATCTTGTTGTCTTGCTTGTTTAATACCTCTTCCATTTTTGTAAGGTTATCTATAATTTTACTTAATCCGATGTCCACGTTTTTCTCTTTGTTGCTGGTCTTTAAACTTTCGAAAAAAGCATAGACGATGGCAATAAGAGCCAAGAAAATGGATACCAGTCCACTTCCAATTGAGATCAAATCAACTAATTCTAATCCAGCCTGCTTCCCCCAAAATTTATAGGTAAGGATTGCTATAATAATCGTAATTAAAACACCGATAATCCATCTATAGTGAAGTCGCTCTTTCTCACAACTGTGTTTATGATCTATACAGTTCTTACAAGTTTTTTCCCGTTCATCCAAAGGTTATCCTCTCCTCTTTATAATCAAAAAGCACCCTCTACCATCGTTGGTCTGGGTGCTTTTATTTTTACTGATTCGTAATGGCCTTTTTAATTAGCTTAATATCCGTATGGTGATCAGATACCCTTCCAGCCAGATCCGTATATTGCTCTGAATTGGCAGCCACCTGATGATGGATCATATCCAGTTTACTGTGAATGGATTCTACATCTTCCTTTGTGGCCATGGATGCTTTCACGTCAGCAAGTTCAGAACGAATAGCCTTCATCTCTTCAAGCAGCTGCTTTAGAATTTCATCGCTCATGGTTAAACCTCCCGTACAAATATAATATTTCAATTATATCACGTTTGGGAGTGCAGGCACCTTGTGGAATTAAAAAAGAACTTACTCATTAGTTGGGGATTCCTCTTCTACAATTTCATATTGTTGTCCAGTGGCCATATAAGCGAGGGCCAACAAGCATCGTTCAGGCAAATCAGTCTTAGCTGGATCAATCTTTGTTTTTACTCCGTTGATCATCATGTAGTCAGTAATTATAAAATTTGGTCGTTTGCGTTTTGGCATCTGGCATCCCTCCTTGATGTACATTTGGATATTTCTTTATGTTTTCCAAAAACAAAACGTTTTAATATAAAACCCAATCCATTGTTCGTAAAGATATATATCACCTTACAAAAGAGACATTTTGTGCGATGATAACGGCTGTAAAACTTGTCTGTTATAAGTCAAAACACGAACAATTGATAAAAGCACCCTTACCTTTTGGTGGTCTGGGTGCTTTTATTTCTTCTGTAAAACTAATGTATAGCCCATAGATTCTGCAATCTTTTGTAGATCTCTATATCTCACGGAATCATTACTGAGCGCAGAACGAAAAGTTGTTTCCTTCATGCCTACATTTGCAGCTAACTCTTTGAACGTATTTAAACCAGCTTCAGACATCATCAAGCGTAACGCTAATTTTAATTCAACCTCACCCAAATCAATGGTATTCAATTGCACTCCCCCACTCAACGTATATATCAACATTCTACTAAATCCGCAATGTTTAGTAAATAAACGTCTAAAAATATCTAATATAACCACAAATTAATAAAATAATGTTTACACGTTTAATTATTCGTTGTATTATTACTCATATAGACAAAAAATGACACCAAAAACCGACACATGGGGGTGATAATTTGATTGAAATTAAAATTGATTTCGATTTGAAGTATAGAACTAAAGATCAAATATCCGTAATACCAAGATACAAAAGTGGGGTGTATGTCTTATATGACTCTAAAAAAGATCCTCTTTATGTCGGAGTCGCTTGTGATTTAAGGGGCAGGATATCTCAACACTTTAGCGGCACCACACATACATACCGATATTCCCATCACTTTAAATTTGTATCTGTGGTTTTAGAAAGCGATGAAGATATTCAAGAAGTTTGTGAGCAGTATCTTATAAGAAAATTAAGTCCACCACTTAACCGGACAAAGAAATACAAACAAAAACCTATACCAAAAAGAATGGTAAATAAATCGGATGATCCACAGTGCAAAGGCCAAAAGGTAAATGGGGAACGTTGCAGTCTTCCAGCTCACGAGAATGGATATTGTCACTACCATGGGGGAAATGGAATAACCAAAACAAAAATCATGCAAGAAGCTGCTAGTAAAGCAGGAGCTTCTTATATGGGAATAGACTGAACTAAAAACCCGGGGCATAGTCCCCGGACCACCACAAGGAGGTGATTAAAATGAAACTCACAGGTCGAATGATCCGTGGCCGTGCCTATGTTTTCATTCAGTCAAAAGGTGGATGGTACCCGCTGTCATTGATTGCAAGAATTACATATTAGAGGGAGGAATTGTTTATGGGGAAAGATAATTTCCTAGAAGATTATCAGCAATTTTTCTATAACCGAACCCAGCATATCAACGAATTAGAAACAAATAGAACACAGAATTATGACCGATTGATTTGTGAAATAAGGTATATGTTTGACCAGGTTTCATCATCAGTTCCCAATCACGTCAAAGAGGTTGTGCGAAATCTAGACGATAGCCTAGTTGCATTAGAGGTAGAGGTTCAAGATACTTTCTACCGTAAGGGATTTAGCGATGGGATTAAGTTCCTCATGAATTCTTTGGTTGATGGGGGGAAGGGGTAATGAAGGAGAACTTGAGGGATCTTTCACTTGAATTAGAATATGAATTAGCAGCCATAGGCAGCACAATTTCATCTTTATTGGATGTAAAAGTCCTTTTTGGACAATTAACAGACAGTATGGACACTGCTGTTAATAAAGGTGAAGAACTACTCTATTACCATGAACATCATAGAATGGTTAGGGTTTTATCGGAATATGTTTACTACTTAGTGACCGATATAAGCACACATTACGAAAAAGCCGACAAAACAAAAGTCAAAATCGTTGATATGTCTGTAAAAAACAAAAGAGTACATGAAAATAAGGAATGCCGCATGATTGCTGGAACAATCGAAGCGGCTCAGTAAGACAAACGTTAATAATACTATACCAAACTATACGGAGTGAATACCATTGAAAATCGATGTTCCTGCCGAGAAATTAGCCGCTGCAATCAACAAACATTTAATACCGGCTTTGGTCAGAAGTGAGAAAGAGAAAATTCGCCGATCTATTGAAGAGAGCGAAGAACAGAAAAAAAAGTAGGAATTCAAATAAGGCAAAAAGGGTTAGTTTAACTAGCCCTTTTTTAAATACTTGGAGGTGATATCCATGAAGAGAGCGCAGAAACCGGAAGACATTATCGAGCTTCCCGCAATGGTCTACGACACGAAAACCGGTGAAACATTTCCGTTGGAAACAGCACCAGAAGAACTTAAACAACGGTTAAGGGAAAAGGTAGCTGATGTTTGGCATCGAGCGGCGGCACTGGCTGTTAAAAAGGAATTAAACATTGATTTTGAAATCAAGTAAAGAAGGATTTTGTCGAGAAGTGTGGAAAATAGTAGAAATAGAAAAACCTTCCCTTTGTCTTTGGCCGGACGAGGAAGGCTTTCGAAGGTGGGTTTCGTATACCCTTTTTAGTTGTTGTTAGATATATTCTACAACAGGTATGCGATTCCTGCTAGATAAAAAACATCTAGGAGGATTTTTTTATTATGGAAACATACGATTTGATGTGGCGGTTAGGAAAATCAAAAGCAGAAAAATTAGAAGAGCAGTTTGTGCGGATACATAAAGAAACAGCCTTTGAAATAATACGTTTAGTCGGTGAAAAAGCATTTGTAATGTGGTTTTATCTTGAAAGTAAATGTTACGGAAACGAAAAAATTCATGCTTATCCAAAACTAGAAACAATGGCAAAAGACTTAGGGGTATCAAAAAGAACTGTTGAACGTTGGCAAGAGCAATTGGAAAAAGTATGCGCTATAAAAAGAATTCCAGCCTATACTAAAGCCGGATATAGGACAAGCAATCTCATTTTGGTTAATGCTGAATTCCCTGAGATCCC
>Ga0180215_1002056_pt1 | contig 20929 bp, 26 predicted proteins | sample eDN3rd37CBELigBY_FD_128871 | JGI IMG/M metagenome (GOLD analysis project Ga0180215, IMG submission 128871) | Enriched backyard soil microbial communities from Emeryville, California, USA - eDNA 3rd pass 37_C BE-Lig BY (version 2) (version 2) | ecosystem: Environmental > Terrestrial > Soil >... | reverse complement strand
TCAAAAGCACGAAATTCCCGTCTATGAAGATCTAGGCAGTGGTGTTTTATATGATTTGCGTAAACATGGCATCGGCTCAGAACCGGTAATACAAGAGAGTATAGAGCAAGGGGTAGACTTGGTCAGCTTTAGCGGTGATAAGCTGTTAGGAGGGCCACAAGTCGGTGTAATTGCCGGGAAACGAAAATGGATTGAGCGTTTGAAAAAGAATCAATTGGCACGGGTATTACGGGTGGATAAAGTGACCTTGGCAGCCCTAGAAGCTACCTTTCGCTTGTACTTGGATCCAAAGAAAGCCGCGCAGCGAATTCCGATCCTTCACGATATGCTTTTGTCACCGGAAGAGATAAAGAAAAAGGCTTACACGCTACAAAAACTGGTGAATGACTTTCCTATTGAAATTAAACCAGAGCAATCGGAAGTGGGAGGAGGCAGCTTGCCTGGTGTCTTTTTACCAACCTATGTGGGGGTGATTCAACATCCAAGCTTTCCGGCACACGAGATTGAAAGAAGGCTTCGCAAAGGGAATCCAGCGATTATTGGACGAATCACCAAGGATGAGTATTTGCTTGATTTTAGAACCATCCAAGAACGACAGATTGTACCCCTTGCCGAGATGATAAAAGAACGTCTCCAGGAATAAAATACTTTCATCCTATCGAATCTCTTTATATAATATATAAATAAACAACATTGAACCAACCTTAAAGGTATAAAAATAAACAATACTTAGGAGTGGTGATGGTTATGACAATGGAGAGTATTCAGGAGACATATAATATCGGCGAGTTAATCAACCAAAGAAACAGACTGAAAAATATGCTATCGAGCACAACCTTAACTGAGGAGGAGAAGTGGGAGGCCGATTATCTTCTTCAAACAGTGAATCGCCGGATACGGTTATTAAACGATCTTCTGATTGGTCTTGACAAGTAGGTGAGTCCATTGGAACAACTTCTCCAGAAGTACCATCAGGAATTAGTAAGGCAGGATAAATCAACTACAACCATTCAAACGTATCTGTATGAACTGCAAAAATTCAATAGCTGGCTTGGGGAAAATCAGGGGGATTTAAAACAACTGACCCGCTACGAAGTGAAATCCTATATGGAATGGCTCGAATCAGAAGGGAAGAGTGCCACAACAATCCATAAGATTTTTGCAGCTCTTTCGTCATTTGCCGGGTTTTTGGGAAGGTCTGATATCACGGAAAATATTAATCTTCCCAAATTTCATCAGGCACATCATATTTCACCGCAAAGTTTAGAGCGAAACGAGAAAAACCGGCTGCTCCGGGAAGTTGAACGGGATCAAAAGCTGCGCAACATTGCCATTACCTATGTATTGTTATTAACAGGGATGCGTGTATCAGAGCTAGTCGGGCTAAACCGCGAAGATATCGAATTAGGAGAAAGGAAAGGGTCTGTGCTCATTCGCAAAGGGAAGGGGAATACAGAAAGGCGCGTGCCGCTTTCTTCTGAGGCCAGATTCCATTTAAAACGCTATCTGGAATCTCGGTCAGATCAGGAAGCTCCGCTGTTCCTTTCCAACTTCGGAAAGCGGATTTCTATTCGTTCTGTTCAGCATATGCTGAGCCAGTATGGGGTTCATCCCCACCAGCTGCGCCACACTTTTTGCCGAGAACTGGTTGCCGCCGGAGTTGACCTGACAACCATTGCTGACCTTGCGGGACACCAGGATATAAATCTAACTAGACGGTATACGAAACCATCGGAAAAAGAACTGCAGGAAACAATTGATCGGGTTTTTACCTAAATCTGCTAGGGATTGAACGAAAAGTTAGTGGAACATTAATTAATACCTCTTCCCCAACTAGAAGAGATGTCAAAGCCACGTAAGATCAGGGAAGAAGGTAAGGACTATCGAAAAGATAGTCCTTTTTTCGTCAATTTTTTAACTAAACCGAAATGTTCACAAAACCTTCACATATACATGTATTACTATAGAAGTGAAGGGGCTGGGATCAAGTGATACATTTTTGGGAGCTGCTTATCGCTTGTTTTGCCATTTTGTATGTTATTGTCCACTCTTTATCCGAAGCCATGAAAAGGGATTCCGCCACCATTGACAAGCGCGACCTGTGGGAAAATTATGATGTCACTTTAGAGGACATGTGGTTGAAGAAATAAGGGAGATTTCCGCAGGTCCCCCTTTTTCCTTTAATTATTCATTCACCTATACCTTCCTGCGGTCTCTTACATACCATAAGATAAGACCATCCTTACCACAGGAAAGGAGAAACTGGTATGCCTTTAATTGTACTTGATCCGGGACACGGGGGAAAGGATTCCGGTGCTACGGGATTTGGTCTAGTTGAAAAGAACCTGGCTTTAAATATTGCCTCTCTTGTGCGAAGGCTGCTCAAGGAGCAATTCGTAGTTGACGTAAGAATGACCAGGGAGACCGATGTATTCATTCCCCTTTCGGAACGGGCGAATCTGGCCAATCAATGGAAAGCGGATCTGTTTATTTCTTTCCACCATAACGCATCTGGCGGGGAAGGTTTTGAATCCTATATATATCCCTCTGCAAGAGGAACGAGAGCTGAAGAAATCCAAAATACGCTTCATAATACAATGATGGCATATATGAAAAATTACGGTGTTAAGGACCGTGGGAAAAAACAGGCTAATTTCGCCGTAGTTCGAGAGACACGAATGCCGGCGATTTTATTGGAAAACTTATTTGTGGATAATGCCCAAGATGCATCGCTTTTAAAAAGGCAAGACTTCCTTCAGGGACTTGCTCAGTCCATAGTAAAAGGGGTGGCATCTGCGATTCAACTAGCTCCACGCTCTTCTCAACAGGCAAAACCAACAGCCCCAGCCAGCTCAATCCCATCCGCACCTATTCAGCACTGGGCAAAACCTGCACATGATGCCTTGCGAGCCGCTGGTTTTCTATTATCAGACCATACAGCTAACTTAGATCAGCCAGCCAGTGAGGGGATGGTAATTACCCTGTTTAATCGTCTTCGAGAAACCCTGAATGTTCAACAAGCACTTCCAACCCCACCCCCTTTGACAGCCCCCAACGAACATTGGGCTGCTCCTGCTAATGATGAATTAATGAGGGCTGGGATTTTGCAAAGTGACCATCGGGGACATCTTGATGAACCTGCATCCGAAGCAATGGTCATTGAAATCGCCAATCGAATCTGGCAAGCTGCCAAAAATAATTAGGCCGTTCTCATAAGAGACGGCCTTATCACGTTTATAGCTTATATAAAATGTATAATCCAATAGACAATCGCTGCCATTATAGCGCAAATAGGCAAGGTTATGATCCAGGTTAAAACAATACGCTGGGCGACGCCCCATTTTACCCCTCTTACCCTTTTCGCTGCGCCAACACCCATAATCGCGGATGAAATGACGTGTGTTGTACTGACAGGTAGTCCAAGTTTTGTAAAGGTAAAAATAATTAAAGCGGATGAAAGGTCTGCGGCAGCCCCATTGACAGGCTCTATTTTCATAATTTTCCCGCCGACCGTTTTAATTATTTTCCAACCGCCTACAGCGGTCCCTAAACCCATGGCAGCTGCACAGGAAATCCGTACCCAAAGAGGGATATGATCGACCGATTCTTGAAATCCCCCTGCAACTAAAGCAAAGGTTATGATCCCCATCGCTTTCTGAGCATCGTTCGTCCCGTGTGTAAAAGATTGCAGAGCTGCTGTAAACACCTGGAATCCTCTAAAGCCGGAGTTTACTTTGTGCGGTGGTGCTGGCATGAGCCCTAAAAGAAAACGGAACAGACTCATCATTAAAAATCCTATGATCAAGGCAATCACCGGGGAAGCAACAAGACCTTCCAGGATTCCGGTGAAACCACTCCAATTGACACTGCTCAATCCGGAAGCCATTACCACAGCTCCAACCAAAGAACCAATCAAAGCATGTGATGAACTGCTGGGAATTCCATACCACCAGGTAATCAGGTTCCAGGCAATAGCCGAAATTAACGTAGCTATGACAATGAAGAGCCCATTCTCCAGAGTGGTAGGATCTGCAATACTACCGCCTATCGTTTTAGCAACGCCGGTAAACGTGATCGCCCCTATAAAATTCATTGTGGAGGCTAAAATAATTGCCGTTCGAGGTGCAAGTGCTCTTGTTGAAACAGAGGTTGCAATTGAGTTTGCCGTATCGTGAAATCCATTGATAAAATCAAAGGATAATGCCAGAAAAACAATGGCAAATATCGGAATTAAGGTTACGTCCATCTTTTACTCCCAGCTTTTTAAGAATTTCTCATAATAATTGTTTCTAATGTATCTGCTACATCTTCACAACTATCTGAAACAGATTCCATGATTTCGTAAATCTCTTTATATTTAATGATCTTGATCGCATCATTATTGGTTTGGAATAAAGTACGGATACTGTCCCGTAATAGTTCATCACCAATGGATTCAAGTTCATTGATTTTTATGGAGTATTCTCTGATTGGCAGCAATTTACGTTCACGAAGCAATTCAAGGGCCTTTAACATCTGGAAAGAGGAGGCTTCTATATTTTCTGCGAACTTTACCATGAAGTGATCGGCTTTTGTAATGTCGTACATAAAAAATCGTGATGCACATGCTTCCATTCCGTCCAGTACATCGTCCAATTTTACGGCCAAATTGAGGATATCTTCTCTTTCGATCGAAGTAATAAAGGCTTTATTCAGGGCACGAATAAGCTCGTGGATATAATCATCCCCCTTATGCTCAAACTCCTTCATCTCCTCCGCGAACTTATGTACACTCTCTAACGATTCAATTTTAAACTTGTTGAAGAATTTCGAAGCCTCGTAAACATTAGATGCAATATCATACAGTGTTTCTAAAAACGCATCCTTTTTCTTGAAAACCATGTTCTTCACTCCTAAGTTTGTAAATTTTTTGCCCCCAATTGTTAAATTTATCATACTTCGACATAATCCGTCATTAAATAAAAAAGTGCGAGATACATTTTTTTTATCTTCAACAGTTTAGGGGGTTCTTATGCTTCCCTTAATCTTACAGGTTATCCGTGATGTCACTCGTTGTATTCAGACAAAGATTAAGGATATCAAATATATTTTGATTGACGTCTGTATATTTATGTGGGCGAATAAAAATATTCAAATACTGAAAGACTTGCCGTAAATCATTCAGCACATGTTCCGGAGATTGATAAATTCGCGAGATATCTCTCAACGTTGCTGTCTCAATACCATGTGCAACAATGGTCTGATGGCGTAAATCCATCAGTTCACTCATCGGCTTTCCCGTGAGAATATTGAGGATTTTTTGCCATCTACCTCCCCCCGTCCGTAGAATCTCTTTCATCCCGTTCATGAGTCCATGCCGGATTTTAAAATGGGTTACAAAGACATGTTTCTGATAAATCCGATCACGCAAGGAATAATCTTTTCTTTCCTTGAACTGTATAACGGCATACTTAAGAAGCAACTCCCGCAATTGGAAGATGCGCCCGAGAAATTCCGTATATTCCTCACGCTCCAGCTGGATCACAATGTTATCAAACAACTCATTAAAGATATATCCTGGATTGCCTTTAATTAATGGAGGGATTTCCTGAATGTAGCGTCTAATCCCTGAATATTGATGAGGAAAAGGTGTCTTGATTTCCTTCAAAAGCTCCTGAGCCCCATAAAAATTAAAGTTCAAACTTCGGTGACAGCTGGCAACCAGGTAATAAAGTGGATGGTTCTGAAGGGAAAGAAGTTCAAGAACCTCAATCGCCCCATCATAATCATATCGTTTGAGTAAACGAATGACCGCATATATTTCATAGCTGTTCTTCATTTTGTCCCCCTTAAAAAACCCATCCCTTACATTATACCGCTAATCATGAATTCGGATAGCGGTACAGCTATGGAATTTTTTATGAGAGGGTGAGGCGGTTTTAAGAGCCCTTGGTCAGCTTATAGAATTGCGCAAAGATCGCTGTAATTCCCGCAGCAGTCAGCGGCCCAACGGGAATTCCTTTTAAAAAAATAATGCCAATAATGGATCCAATAACAAGTCCAATGATGGTTTGTGGCTGGCTGCGCATCATATTAAGCCCAAAGCGGTTCATATAAACAGCAATGGCACCTCCGATTAACGCTAGCCAGCCATTGTAGGTGACGAAAAAAGGGGAGATCTTCTCCCAACCGATTTCCTCTGCAGCAAAGGGGACAAGCACACTGACCGTTAGAAAAAGTAGTCCAAGCTCTAATCCCCTTCTTTCAATAGTCGGGAAAAATCGTTCAAGTGAGGTTAATTTGAAGATTAAAAGCAAACTGGCAGCCGTGGTAATAATGCTTGATTTTCCAAGAAGTCCGGTAATAATTAATAAAACTAAAAGCATCTCTCCACTCATAACAAGACCCCTGTCCCAAAACATTGTTTAAGAAAGTCTATGTTTGTCTTTTCTAGGCTATGCCCTTTGTATATCCAGATTCTATATGTGGAAGAATAATCCTTGCAAACCACATCCAATTTTTTCAAGGAAAGAAGGGACTAACCCATGACTGTTGCCTCCCAGGTAAAACAAACGTTAGCTAGTTTAAAAGGAGCTCAGGCGACTCTGGAACTATATGCAAAGCAAACTGTCATAGAGCAAGAACAGATGGCTTTTGCAGGTAGTGTAGAAAAGATATCAGGAATCATTCATATGCTGGAACAGCGAATTTCGGCCATGGAATTTGAGGAACCGCAGTATAAGGGGTTCTAAAAGAAAGGAGCAGGATTGTGTCAGACTGGGTCACCATTATTATCCGTTCCATCTTGATGTATTGTATTGTGGTTTTTCTTCTGCGAGTGGTAGGGCGCAAACAAACTTCCCAGATGACCTTTAGCGACTTTGTTGTAGGGATCACGATAGGGGCAATTGCGGCACTTATTTCGCTCAACATCATACATAATTTAGCCTACGGGTTGATCGGATTAGCAGTTTGGCTTTTGCTTCCCGTCCTTACAAATTACCTTGCCCTAAAAAGTAAGGCTTTTCACGATCTGCTTTATGGCAGGCAAACGGTATTAATTCAACATGGCAAGGTAATGGAGGATAACGTAAAAGAAATGAAGATGACAGCGGAGGAACTGTTGGCCCAACTACGGCGGAAAAACGTCTTTAACATTGCTGATGTTGAATTTGCTTTGATGGAGTCCAGTGGGGATGTTAGTGTCCTGCTCAAACCGGAAAAGACTCCGATCACTCCGAAGCAAATGGAATGGCAGGTCGCCCAGACAGCCAACCCACAAACAGTCATTTTGGATGGGAACATCATCGACGAATCGTTGCGAAATCAGGGTTTGACAAGAAATTGGCTTTCCACTGAGTTGGAGAAGGCGGGGGTCACTGTAGAAAATGTCTTTATCGGGCAGGTTGATGCTTCTGGTGATCTATATCTTGATCTGTTCGACGATGCGATACAGCTTCCCAAACCGACAACAAAAGCACTTCTTTATGCCACTTTAAAAAAATGTGAAGCAGATCTTGAGAGCTATGCACTTGCTACGAATGATCAAGTGGCAAGAAAGAATTATCAGGAAGCTGCAGATTTGCTTTTGACAACGCTGGCAGAATTGAGACCTATTTTGAAAAGATAGCGGAGGGTAACAGATGTCAGACAAAAAAAAGAAAAAACTCACTCCTACGCAACAAGAATATCAAGCCTTTGCCAAAGCAAGGGAGCCAGCGCGCCCGGTATGGAAAAACAGCATTCGAGCGTTTTGGGTTGGAGGGTTAATTTGTTTGATTGGACAGGGTATCTCCGAATTTTATATGACTTTTTTTGATTTTAATGAGCGAACTGCGGGGAATCCAACGGTCGCAACGTTGATTTTTATTTCGGTTTTACTGACAGGATTCGGTGTATATGATCATTTGGCACAGTTTGCGGGCGCTGGCTCCGCAGTACCTGTGACAGGATTTGCTAATTCTATTGCCTCTGCAGCCATTGAACACCGAAGTGAAGGTTACGTGCTTGGAGTAGGGGGAAATATGTTCAAACTAGCGGGATCCGTCATTGTTTTCGGTGTCTTTGCTGCATTTGTGATTGCATTAGTGAAAACCATTGTCATCATGTTAGGAGGCGCTTAATGTGCTGCATGGGCATCAAACCTGGGAATTTCACAATAAGCCCTATATTCTATCTAGTGCTGCTGTTGGTGGACCCTTCGAAGGAAAAGGACCATTGGCGAATGACTTTGATATCCTTCATGGAGATACCTGGTTAGGGCAAGACAGTTTTGAAAAAGCTGAGAAAAAACTGTTTGAACAGGCTTGTGAAAAGGCGATTGAAAAAGCGGGCCTGAAAAAAGAGGATATTCAGTTCTTTCTTGCAGGAGACTTGCTTAATCAAATTATTTCCAGCAGTTTCACCGCCCGGACTTTGAGCGTCCCCTATCTTGGCCTATTTGGCGCTTGCTCTACATCGATGGAAGCGTTGGCCTTAGGCGCTTTGATTGTTAACAGCCATTCAGCTGAGCACGTCCTCTGTGGGGCTGTCAGTCATAATTCCTCGGTTGAAAAGCAGTTTCGCTATCCTACAGAATATGGAGGGCAGAAGCCACCCACTGCTCAATGGACGGCAACAGCAGCTGGTGTTGCTGTACTCGGCAAGACGGGGACCGGCCCAAGGGTGACCGCAGCGACAATTGGCAGGGTAGTGGATATGGGGTTATCTGATCCCTTTAATATGGGCGCTGCGATGGCGCCAGCTGCAGTCGATACCATTGAAGCTCATTTTCGCGACTTGGGGCGAACCTTTGATGATTATGATCTTGTTGCCACAGGGGATCTGGCCAAGGTAGGACTTCCGATTGCCAAAGATTTGCTGGAGAAGCATGGGTTCAAAGCCCCGGATCATTTTGTTGACTGCGGGATGATGATTTACGGGAAAGATCAACCCGTTATTGCCGGTGCGAGCGGAGCGGGATGCTCTGCAGCGGTTACCTATGGGCATATCCTAAACCGCCTCCGCCGAGGGGAACTTAAAAGGGTCCTAATCGTTGCAACTGGTGCACTTTTATCCCCTTTGTCATTTCAACAAAAGGAAAGTATCCCGTGTATTGCACATGGCGTGGTTATCGAGAACATCTAGAAGGAGCAGGGATATGCAGATTTATTTTTGGGCTTTTGTGGTAGGTGGTTTGATTTGTGTAATCGGCCAATTGCTGTTTGATGTGGCCAAGCTAACCCCTGCACATACCATGAGCACGTTGGTGGTTGCAGGAGCGATCCTTGATGGCTTTGGTTTGTATGAGCCATTAATTGATTTTGCCGGAGCCGGAGCCACTGTGCCGATTACCAGTTTTGGCAATGCTTTAGTTCATGGGGCGATGGCTGAGGCTGAGCAGCATGGTTTAGTCGGAATTATTACAGGGATTTTTGAAGTGACAAGTGCAGGGATCTCCGCAGCGATTATCTTTGGTTTTTTAGCCTCCTTGGTATTCAAACCGAAGGGGTGAAAGGCATGATTAAAAAGTCCAAAAAAAGAGTAACCTACTATTGTTCCTTTGGGACATTACATGATTAGGGGGTATAAGGATGACTGTTTCACAGCAGGTAAAGCAAGTTGTTGCAGGTTTAAAAGGTGCACAAGCTAGCCTTGAAACCTTTGCTCTGCAAACGCAGGATAAACAGGCCAAACAAATGTATACACAGGCAGCCCAACAAACAATGAATGTAATAAATTCCCTTGAACCACGAGTACAGCAAATAGAAAAGGAAGAGCCGGAGTATAAAGGGTTTTAAATTCCTTTCAACAAGAGTCTCTTAGAGGCTCTTGTTTTTTGAGGAAAAAGCAAGGTTTAACCAACTGTCAAGAAGTCCATACTACATAACTAATGGAAATTTAAAAAGGAGACCGATATGGATGGATATTTTTAGAGAGATTTTGCTTGGGTTGGGACAGGTCATGGTAGGCGTTATTTTTGGGTAAAGGAAAAAACAGGTGAATCCAAAAAGGAATCACCTGTTTTCTGTTTCTACTGTATTAACAAAACGGTGTGCAGCCTGGTACAAGAAGCTGTATAAATCCTCGCGTGCGGGACCTGATAAGCCAATTTCATCCATCGCCTCGTGCATACAGCTTAGCCAAGCTTTTGCCCGTTTTTCGGTAATTTCAAATTGGATATGCTTTTGATGCATATTTCCGAAACCATAATTTTGTGTATAAAGGGGTGGGCCTCCGGAAAGTTGGGAAAGAAAGGAGAATTGCTTTTTCTTAATTTCCTCTACGCCATCAGGAAACAAAGGAGCAAGGTCTGGGTGCGCATAAACTTTTGGATAGAAAACATCGACTAATTTCTGCAGTGTTGGAGCTCCACCAATTTGCTGATAAATATCCGTTGTTGCTTCTCGAGAATAGCTCATACTTTTTCACTCCATTTCCATACCTGTGCGTCTAGTATACTCCAATATAAAACCATTGAATGTGATGAATATCACTTTTAACCAGTTGGAAATAGTACTTATTTTAATCTACATTATAATAAATTATTTAAATATTTAATCCTCCATTAAAACATGTTATAGTTAGGTAAGGCACAGAAGGGCAGGAGGGATGACATGATTACAATCAAAAAGCCTTGGATGATGTACAAGAGTGTCCAAGAAATAGGAGAAGCCATACAACAAGGTCTAGAGCAAAAAATGGGGTTACCTACAGCTGTCCTTTTTGGTGAAGATCAATTTCTGATCGTCTTGAAATTTCCCGAACACCAGGCGCATATTAAGTTTAAGCTACAAGACTTAAAGGAGCAGTATAAAACCGCAGAAGATTTTGTGCAATTTATATACGATTGTTATGTAGAAAGTGTAGAAGAAACCAAAAATGAAATGAAAATTACCTTAAAAAATAAGGAGGAATAAACTCCTTATTTTTTTTGTCTTGTGTACTGAAAATTCTATTAAATCGAGTGTCAAAAGGAAAGTTGTCGAAATACCATAATAAAAGAGAAGTGTTGCCTGTGGAAGGGAGGTGCTGACTGATTTGTTTCTCCTTATGGTCGTTAGCTTGATCTTCATATCGCTGACACCTTTTTTAGTGATTGCAGCCAGGAAATCTTAGTCAATGGAATTCCTGGAAGAAGGGAGGCTTATCGGTACAGTGAGGCACGATGCGGACTTGCTGCAATACTTTAAGATCCACGATAAGACCGAATTATATCGAAAGAAAATGGAGCAATTTAGAAACGTTGATCCAGACAAATATAAAAGATATTTAGCTAAATACTTAAAAAACCTAAACGAAGAAAACAATTTTTATGGCCAATTATTTTATTCCTCTAAAAAAAATAAGACCGAACTCAGTTTTTCCTATCGCGCTGATAAGGATTAGAAAAGAAAGAGTGGGAAAACCCACTCTTTGATTAGAGATGAATGTTTTACCTAAACGGAGCCGTTACCGTTCGCCCCATATCGCGGATCAGGGAAGCAATATCTGAACCCATCGCACGAACAGGATGACCTGTTGTATTGGTTGTTAAATTACTGTGAATCGTGTTAATTCGGCTTGTTAAATTCTTATCAGAAGTTACGTGTACTTTAAAGCCTTTTTCATGTCTTAGAATTTTACCCTTAACGTCTTTTTCAAGCGTCTTTAAGTTCTTGTGCCCCTTCCCCTCAATACCAACAACAATGTCATTCCCATGGACTACAGCAACAGCTCGTGTAACCCCGGGAACGTCATTAGCAAGGTTAACAACACGTGTTGCAATCGCTTTATTGGTACTAAAAGTATTGTTTTGCAAGGTGTTGTTTCCATGCCATCCATAAGTGTTGGCACCAAAACCATAGTTATTATTAGTACCATAACCATAATTATTGGTTCCGTAACCGTAATTGTTCATGCCATAACCAAAACCATTGTTATAACTATTGACGCCGTAATTGTTCATTCCATTATAACCGTAACCGTTATAATACCCATTGTTGTAAGGCGTTACGGTCCGATAATTATTATTGTAGGTTCCAAAGCCATCATAGTTGTTTACGCCATAGCCACGATAATGAGTATTGTTTACGTTGTTTGTGCCATAGCCACGTGTTGCGTTGTCACTTGTGTTATATCCGCAAGCGGAAAGCCCCCCAATTACTAATGCAGGGATCATAAACATTTTTACTGTTTGGCTGATTAATTTTTTCATTTGAACACCTCCTGAAGCTATTGTTTGACCTCGGAAGGGTTATTACTCACGGAGAAGTGTGGAAGGAAAAACAGTTTATGGCGAAGCGAAAAGGTACATAAAAACAGAGCGCCTGAGGGCGCTCCGTTGTCCATTTATTTAATTATTGAACCCGACCAGATAATGCTTGTTCAGCAAATTGAACCAACCGCTTTGTAATTTCTCCACCTACAGAACCGTTGGCACGAGAAGTTTGGTCTGCACCAAGCTCAACTCCAAATTCTTGAGCAATTTCGTATTTCATTTGGTCAAGAGCCTGAGAAGCGCTAGAAACTAACTTTTGGTTACTGTTGTTTGCCATGTTTGGTACCTCCTAGTGAAGATTACTAAGGTGGGAGTGCCACCTTGTATATATATCTTTTAAAAATAGGGTGGATCTTATCCCTGGTAGAATAAGGAAATTAGATCACCCTTTTGTATGACGTGCGTAAAATAGCTTTGGGCTTATCATATATTAAAAGGAGAGATCCTTTTGAAGGGCTATTTGAGTAAAGAAGATATCGGTTATTCAGGATGTATTCTGAGCGTCTTGGTCTTTTTTTATTTGCTTTGTTATGTAAAACTGGAACCTGTTCGATTTACCGGCTTTTTTTATCTGTTAGATATCTGTGTAGGCCTATTTTTTGCTGGATTTAGTGTGGGAGGAGTGAAGGGAGGAATCTTATTTTTTACCCCCTTTTTTGGTGCAACAGTGCTATTGTTTTACTTATCCGCATTCTGAAAGAGAGATGAAAAATATGAACATTTGCATGGCACATCGAGGTTGGTCTGGAAAGGCACCCGAAAACACACTGGCGGCTATTCGCTTAGCCTTAAGCAAACCCAGGATCAATGCCATTGAAATCGATGTACAACTGACAAAGGACGGAATCCCCGTCCTCTTACATGATTTTCATCTGGATCGCACAACGAACGGAACCGGGAAGGTGGTGGAACAGGATTATGAACAGCTGCTGCGTCTAGATACGGGCAGTTGGTTTCATCCATCGTTTGCAGGTGAAAAAATCCCTACTTTGGAATCCGTATTTCAACTTGTAGGGGATCAACGGATGATTAATGTGGAGCTCAAAAAAGGGTCTGCCGGTTCACCAGGATTGGAAAAAAGGGTTGTGGAGTTGATTTCCCAATATCGGTTGGAATCATCCGTTTTTGTAACCTCTTTTCATCACCCATTGGTTAAAAACGTTCGGGCGCTTTCTGATGATATCCGCACCGGTTTAATTGTCGAGGGTTTACCCTTGCTGATTCGGGAACAATTAAAAGATGCAGGTGCCTCCATCTTATCCATGTCTTATGCTTATCTAACGAAGGATTTTGTTTCCGAAATGATCGATAGTGGTGTGTCCATGATTGCTTGGACAGTGGATCGGCCCTCGGAAATCGAACGAGTGATGGGGCTTCATCCGGAGCTACAGATCGCCACTAATCATCCGGATCGGATGATTACGTTGCTTGGTAAAAATTAGGGGCTTTGTGGTCCGCTTGACCTGTGATCGGACAGAGGAGACCTTATTGGGGTAAAAACCCCAGTGTCTCCCTACCTCCCCTTTTTTAACAAATACTTTCCATACTTCATTGGATTCTCATACGTTTTGAACCAAATTTTCGATAAGCCGCCATCTCGGAAGCTATAGCGCAGGTCTCGACCGTTCATTTCGATAAAATAGGGTTTTCCACCTTGGTCAATCCCGACATCGAGGCCTACGTCAGCTAGCCGATTTAGCTTTTTCCCTAAATGCTTGGCCACGCGAAGGGAAAAATCCTCAATGATCCCTTTTGTCCTGTATACATCTAAACCGCAATGAGAAAATAATTCCTCACATGTTTTCACTTTCCCACCCCGCGCCACGTTGGTGACGTGTTTTCCTTTTCCGGCCACTTTTCCGACCATGCCCGTTACTTGCCATTTCCCATTTCCGCCTTTTTGCACAGACACGCGTATATCAAAAGGCCGGCCTTTATACCTGGCTAGGGGGATAGCCTCTTGCACAAGAAAAGAGCGCTGGCCCAACTTTCCTCTAAGATATCGATAAACCTTTTGAGTCGGTTTAAACCGGGTTTTCCCGGAGGTCTGGATTCTCCATTTCCCTTGATCAACCTGCTCCAGCTTAAAAATACCTTTTCCAATACTGCCGCTTGAGGGCTTTACATATAATTCTTTAAACCTTTCCATCATGTGCTGAAGGGAATCTTTTGAAAAAAGCTTGGTTTTTGGCAAGTGCGATTTGAGGTGATGCTTTTTCGATAGCAGTTTATGAATTTTATGTTTGGTATAACGGGTTTGCGCATTATACACAATGCTTCGATTAGACAATTGCCCCAACTTGGTTCTCAATCCGCTAGTAAACGGCATGGATCGGTTATGAACAACGGAGGGAACTGATCGGTTGACCAATCGGTAGGATCCATTGCGATAGATGTAACCTTTGGCTTTTCCTTTTGTAGGGTAATACTGTTGCAGGGAGAAATAAAAGGGCGTGAGATGATGTTTTCGTGCAGCTTTATTATAAAAATTGATTCTTTCGTAACCGGTTCGCCCAATGGGGACCCCCTTCCAAGTCCGATGGTCCAATAGAATACCGATTTTCTTCATACTGGCCTACCACTTCCCATCACCTTGATTTATCCTGTCAATTAGGGGGGGTAGACACCCTTACTACCGCCCTTTTTTCATCATATGAACCTAAACCCAAAAGAGCTACGATTCCCATCGGAAAAGGCGAATGTACCATTCTCCCTATGGGCTCATAAGATAGAAACGGTAAAGGAAGAGGAGGGGCAGACTTGAAAATTGTTCAAATTTCCACCAATACAGTCCCGGTCCCACCCATTGATTATGGTGGAAAGCAACGGGATATATACTATTTAACGGAAGATTTAATTCGACGGGGACATGAAGTTATTCTTTATGCAATGAAAGGTTCTAAAAGCAGTGCGAAAACCTTCGAATATCCAAGTGATGATCCGAAACAGCAGTTGGACTTTATTATCCAAACGATGCCGGAGGATGTTGACATTATCCATGACCATTACGGCATTGTAGCGGAGGCAAATCCACCGATCCCAACGATTCGCAACGCCCATGGTTATCAGAAGGTCGTTGGGCAAATTTGTGTTTATGTAAGCAAAAAGATGCTTAAAACTATTGGGAATAATAAAGGGTATTTTGTACACAATGGGATTGGCTTAAGGGACTATCCCTTTTCTCAGGAAAAGGAGGACTTCCTGTTATTCCTTGGAAGAATGGAAGAAAACAAAGGGGTACATTTGGCAATTAAGGTGGCTAAAAAGACGGGAAGAAAGCTAATTATTGCTGGGCCTATCCGGAAAAAGCGGGAGTCCGAATACTTTCACGCTAAAATTGCACCCGAGCTAAATGATCAAATCATTTACATCGGTAGTGTAGGTGGAGAGAAAAAGCAGCAACTTTTATCAAAAGCCTATTGTGTTTTGTTTCCCTCTGTATGGAATGAGCCATTTGGACTGGTACCTATCGAAGCACTTGCTTGTGGGACCCCGGTGCTTGCTTTAAAATACGGGGCTGTTCCGGAGGTTCTAAAGGGGATGCCTAAGTTCCTTTGCAAGAATACACAAGAGATGATTACGAAAATGAACTATATAAAAAAACTTTATAGTCCAGAAGAATGCCGAAGATATGTGGAAAAAAACTTTACCGACCAAGTGATGACCGATCATTTTTTGCAGGTTTACGATAAAATTCTGCGGGAAAAAGAGTATAAGGTGATCAGAAATTCGGAGTGGACCAAGCGTAAGAAAGCACTTAAAAAGGAATAAAAACTCCGGCCCAAAGAACGGAGTTTTTATTCCTTTTATTTGCGCTTCTTTCTTTTGGGCATCCAGGGGTTCACCCTGCGATTTTTTTTCAGTATAAGCATTGGAGTTTTTCCAAAGTCAATGGCCACTCGGTTTTGGGTGTGCGCCAGTTTGTCAACCAAAATCAACGCATTAACCCCTGCGGAAACCAAAACCAGGTCTGCCTTAAGAGGTTTAACTTTCTTTAGCACGGGCTTGATCTGATCATAATTGTTAAACTTAATAGGAATAATGGAAATGTTAAATTTGGGATAGTTTTTTTGGACAAATTTCTTGAAAGGATGAGCCCATTTGGAAATCAGGATGACTTTTTTTCCTTTTAACATCATCCAAAAGTCCTTTTTTTCCGGTAGATGACGATTGACAAAGGTATGGCAAACTGCATTCGGGATTAGTTGATATTTTAAAAAACATTGCTCTGTTAACGGTCGGAGGTATATTTGACTGGTGAGAATTTCCTGGTCATTTTCCCGGGGAATTCCCACGACGGTTGCCCTGCGAATGGCGCGAATCATTTTATCGCGAAGCCTCAGGTTTGGAAGTCGTACCCCTTTTTGATTAGATATTCTAGAATTTTTAGCCCAGGTGGTTTCTAGTACCGTTTGAATCGGCCAAACGCCTTCTTGAGCTAGACAAATATTTTCCCCATCACCTATCCGAATGAGGGAAAAAGGCTTTTTTCTCTGGATGTGTGCTTTGATAAGCGAGAGGACATCTTCTTCGGATAGGAAGGGTCTATTCCATAGGTTAGACACGATTATTCATTACCTCCTCATAGATTCCAAGAAGATCGTGTGCCACACGGTGGAAATGATAATAACCCTCAACCAGTTTACGGCCATTCTCCCCTAACTTGTGGGCCTGTCGAGGATGGGATAAAAGATGATCGATCAATAAAGCGAGTGCTGTTGAATTTTCATAATCACGGAGAACCAAGCCGTTGATTCCTTGCCGGACGACTTCTGCATTTCCTCCACGCTGTGTAGTGATAATCGGAAGCGATGAAGCCATCGCTTCATAGTGGACACGTGCCAACGGTTCTTCCCATTGTGAAGCACAGACAAACAGATCAGAAGCGGCATAATAAAGAGGCATTTCTTCAACTGGAACATAGGAAGTAAAAAGAACATGGCTCTTGATGGGCTTTGCCTTTTTGTGAAGACGTTTGATATAGGATGTTCGTTCTTCCTTTGCATACCACTTACTGCCTACAATGAGAAGGTAGATATCCCTATGTTTCCTTAAAACCGTCCGCAAACTGTCAATGATCAGATGGCATCCTTTGTTGCGCACGAGCCGCCCGGCAAATAGAATAACTTTTGCATTTTTGGGTATCCTCCATTTTTTTCGAACCGCCTCTCGGTATTTCTTATAAATCGGATCGTCCCTTCGCGGATAATCCTTAATATCAACACCAGAATACAAAGGGCGAATGAGATGTTTGGGGAAGGAATAGTGACGCAAAAGATGATTCTTCAGGAATTGGCTGACGGTGGTGATATAATCGACATTTTTTAAGCATTCACGGGCTTGATAGTCAGGACACAATTCTGTACGGAAAATGATATTATGCAAACTAAGTAGAACTTTGCTTCGCGGTGAAGTTTGTTTTATGGAAGAAATCTGTTGTGGGCGATTAAAAACATGGATGACATCAAAGAAGGTATTCTCTATAAAATGAAGGACCTCTTTCCAGAAAGTCTCTTTGTCAAAGCGAATATAAATAACATTTTCCTGCTTTTCTGCTTCCGGAAGCTGAGGGTCGGAAACGGAAAATACCGTAACCTCATGTGATTGGGCAATGAGGGGAGCTACCTTGGCGATGTAGAGTTGAATAGCCCCCCCTTTAACCGGTGGACATGGACCGCGGTCTGAACAAATTAGGGCAATTCTCATAACATTTGACTCCTCTAATCGAATCGTGGAAATGTATTCACTAGGAGGTCCTGTGGTTTAAAAAACTAGTGGTGAATGGTCATTGTCCCTTTCTTCTTTTTGTAAAAGCTAGAATAGTTTTTTTATAAAGGTTTTCCAGTAATTGAACTTGAATTTTGCTGTTAAAATCTTTTTGGACTTTCTGATGGGCGTTGAAGCCAATCTGACCCCATATCTCCGGTTGGGTAATCAGCTCCATTATTTGTTCTGCCAAAGCATCGGAATCCCTCTCAGGCACGAGGAATCCATTGAACTTATGCGTGATTAACTCGGGAATCCCGGAATGATAAGTGGAGATGACGGGTAGTCCGCAACACATGGCTTCTTTTAAAACGTTTGGAATCCCCTCCTGATCCCCATTTGCCCCCGTTACACTTGGTAAGCAGAAGAGATGAGCCTTTTTCATTTGCTTAATGACATCCTGATGGCGAAGATTGCCGAGTAGATGAACTTGTTCTTCTAGACCAAATTGCCGGATTAGATCCTTCAGATGTGAACGCAGAGGACCATCCCCGGCCATATATAGTTCGGTAGTGGGGTAATTTTCATGGACTTTGGCAAACGCCTGAATGAGAAATTCTGCCCCTTTTTTCTCAACAAGTCTGCCGACAAACAGGATCCGAATCGCTCCGTCTTCGGGTGGTTTGCGTTTCCGGTAAGGGAATTTTGATACATTGATCCCGCTATGCTGGATATGAACTTTATGTTCTGGACATCCATGTTTGATTAGAACTTGTTTCATTTGTTCATTGGTTACCGTGAAAGCTTCTCCAAATTTAAAGAGCTGGTGCAAATTTTTATACTTTGAATGGTTTTTTTTGTTATCTGGACTGTCATGTCCATGAAAAGAGGTAATCATGGGGATCCGTACCCTTCTCTTCAGGGGGAGCAGATCGATTCCTGCCCTTCCAAATCGGGCATGGATTAGACGTATTTTTTTTCTGCGAAAAAGCTGATAAAGCTGCCATTTATTTTTTCCTACAAACACACGGGGATAGTGAAAGTACCTTTTATTCATCCGTTCTCTTGTGAACACATAGGGTTTAAACTGCTTTAATTTGATTAATTCTTCATAGATAAAAGTTTCCGTGATCGGAAGAAACCTATGTCTAAACATCGCGATATTCCGCAAACATTTCACCCCAATCTAAAAACTTGGGACTTTACTGGTATATGTATGCTGTTTCTTTACCTATTGAATCCTCATACACCCATTAGCCTGCAAAATAGACGAATAACCTGTAGTCTCACTTGCCTTGATTTTTTCTCATACCATAGGGTGGGGGTGACAAAAGTGATTCAGTATTTCGTAGGACGAAATTTAGGCCATCTTTGTCGATGTGTCGCTAATGTGCAAAAATACCAAGAAAAAAAGGATAAGAATCTACCTGTGGAAGTGGAAGTGTATGCTTTCAAACATGCTCATCAATGGTTGCGAACGAATCTCCCTCAAACAAAAATCCGAACTTTTAATAAGGAAGTACTTGAAAAAGACAAGAGGTCATTTTTAATGGCTAAGCTGATTATGCATGATTGGCGAAAAGAAGTTGAATCTTTAAAAAACGCCCGAGGGAAAAAAGGCCCTATTATTGGCGGAGTATATCATAGTGATTTATTTGTAGGTGGAGATGATTCGGATTGGACTGCCAGATTTAAAGAAGAGGTTCACGAAATTTCGGAAAAAACGACAGATGTGTTTTTTCATATGAATTTGACTCAGCCGCAACGGACACCCAAGCTATCCACCTTTTATCTCCCGATTCCGATCATAGCCCGAGAACCAATCCGCTCCCCACGAAAGGTCAAAGAAATGCTGGGTTTATCTGTTGACGAGCCTTTTCTCCTTATTCATATGGGGGGAGGAATGGGGCCCTTTCGCTATAAATATATGGAAGAATGGTTTGAGAAAATTAAGGGGTTGAAAACGAACTACAAAATTGTCGTTGCCAGCCAATTTGGGGGAGTAATGGAGAAGTTCCCTAAGCAAATTATTCAAGCCCCTCTGTTCAGCAATGGCAGTGACTTAATCCATGCGGCAGACCTTGTTATCAGTAAACCGGGGATGGGTGTCATGATTGATTGTATTGCTACAGCTACCCCTTTGCTAGCGCTTCCCGCGGATACAAAGGAAAGACAGGTGAAAAATATGATGCTGCGGGATCTGATTGGCAGTGATCTTTGCCTGGTTCCCCATCAGGCATCGGCAAAAGAACTCAAGCGGCAAATTGAGTTGGTTGAAGCCTTTTCTCCGCAGATTCAAGCTGTTTTCCAGCGCATTCCTAAAAATGGTTCCGAAGTTGTTGCCGAATGTATGAAGCTGCTTTCCAAACATAGTTTGAAAGAATTACCAGACCTCTATCCCCAATTGCAGACATTGACCCCTTTTTTGGTGAAGGGATAAGGGAAGGAACGATATTCCGTGGCGTTCCTTTTTCCATATAAACAAATCCTACTGTGCTTGTATATTTACCATTGTTCTTTATGCCCACTATCCCTTTAGGTCATGTAAAAAACGTTTGTTGCCAGGTAACTCTCTTTTGATTTTTAGAAGCTATTTTAGAATTATTTTGAGGTTAGGGATTTGGTGTAGTTATATTTTCAGTTCCTTATAACCACTATTCCATTCTCTCAGGTTAATCTCATCCGGATTTCTCATCTATTTAGAGGATCTTGGGCTGTAATGGTTAGTAAGACCCAAAAAAGGCGAATTCAATAGCCCTTCTTGTCCTCATTCTAAAAGGATAGATGAATTAGCAGGCTACTTTTTCCAGGCCTAACCTTCTGTTTTTTCTCTTTCTTCTTGTGATCTCCCAGTAGTTCGCCTTCTTCGTTGTTGCGCATAGCTGAATAAGACCCTGGAAAATGGGTTTGTGATCCAGTGCCTGATTGACCCGATAGCAAAACTCGTCTAAATAAACCTGCTAATGGCGTACACCTAGTCCGTGGAAGGTATCGTTGATCCACTGG
>Ga0180215_1002052_pt1 | contig 20940 bp, 21 predicted proteins | sample eDN3rd37CBELigBY_FD_128871 | JGI IMG/M metagenome (GOLD analysis project Ga0180215, IMG submission 128871) | Enriched backyard soil microbial communities from Emeryville, California, USA - eDNA 3rd pass 37_C BE-Lig BY (version 2) (version 2) | ecosystem: Environmental > Terrestrial > Soil >... | reverse complement strand
GATTGCGTTCGACCGCTCCGATGGGGTGGCGGAAGATTTGTGTTCTGGTCATCGGCTGCTGCCGCGCCGGTTCATTTGAACCATGGCATGAAACCGAACCATTTCGCGATTCCCATGCCGACGTCCCCGAACGCGAGCAGCACATACGCCCAGAGCATCGCAGATAACACATTGGCGAACTGGAATTTCCAGTAATCCATTTCGAGGATGCCGGCGATCAGCGGCACGGTCGCCCGCAGCGGGCCGAAGAACCGGCCGATGAAAACGCCCAGGATGCCCCATTTCTCCATGAAGGCATGACCGCGCGGCATCATGTCGGGGTGCCGCGACAGGGGCCACATATGCGCGATCCGGTCCTTGAAATGGAAGCCGAACCAGTAGGACACCCAGTCGCCAGCCGCGGCCCCAGCGGCGGCCGCGAGCCAGATCGGCCAGAAAACGAGACCGGACGCATTGATCAGCGCGCCGATCGCAACCAGCAGCGCCCAGGCGGGAACGAAAAGCGAGAGAAAGGCCAGCGACTCGCCAAATGCGAGCAGGAATACAATTGGCAGCGCCCACCAGTGATTCTGGCGGACGAACTCGATCACGATCGCGGAATATTCCTGCATCCGTTTTGTGATGGGCCGGCGGGGGTCATGGTCTAGCTCGGGCCCGGGCAATGTTCCAGCATTGAAATGGTAAAATCTCGAGCTATCTCATGCGCATTCAAGAAATGGCCATGCGCGTGGCATAGTGAGCGCACCCTCGATTCGCGCACAGCTCCATCATTCGACGATCAAGCATGGCCAAAACGACCAAGCCGACCCGAACCGTGAACAAGAACGCCAAGGCCGAGAAGAAGACCAGCGATCTGTTCGACACCGGCCCGGCGGCGAAAAGGCGTGCGTCCTCCGGCCGCAGCGCACCCGCACGCGGCGGTGGCGCCGATGGCGGCTACACCGCCCATCACATCGAGGTGCTGGAAGGCCTTGAACCGGTTCGCCGACGGCCCGGCATGTATATCGGCGGCACCGACGAGAAGGCGCTGCATCACCTGTTTGCCGAGGTGATCGACAATGCGATGGACGAGGCGCTGGCCGGCCATGCGACGTTCATCGAGGTCGCGCTTGCCGCCGATGGCTGGCTTTCGGTCGCCGACAACGGACGCGGGATGCCGGTCGATGCGCATCCGAAATTCCCGAAAAAGTCCGCGCTCGAAGTCATCATGTGCACGCTGCATGCCGGCGGCAAATTCGACTCGAAGGTCTACGAGACCTCGGGCGGCCTGCACGGCGTCGGCGTATCGGTCGTGAACGCGCTGTCCGAGCGGACCGTGGTCGAGGTCGCGCGCGGCCAGCAGCTCTACCGGATGACCTTTGCGCGCGGGAAGCCCAAGGGCGGACTGGAGAAGCTCGGCAAGGTGGCGAATCGGCGCGGCACGACGGTGCGCTTCAAGCCCGACCCGGAGATTTTCGGAGAGAAGGCGAAATTCGATCCGGGCCGGCTGTTCCGGATGACACGCGCCAAGGCCTATCTCTTCGGCGGCGTGGAAATCCGCTGGTCGTGCGATCCATCTCTGATCAAGGACGACACGCCGGCCGAGACCGTGCTGCATTTTCCGGGCGGGCTGCAGGATTATCTCGCCGCTTCGATCGAAGGGTCGACCCGCGTGCACCCGGACATTTTCGCCGGCGGCTCGGAGAAGAAGGCCGGCCACGGCTCGGCGGAATGGGCGATCGCCTTCGTTGCCGACGCCGATCCGTTCGTTTCTTCCTATTGCAACACGATCCCGACGCGCGACGGCGGCACCCATGAGAGCGGCCTGCGTACCGCGCTGTTCAAGGGGCTCCGCGACCACGCCGCGCGCGTCAATCAGGAGAAGCGTGCAGCCGTCATCACCAGCGACGACGTGATGGCGGGCACCTGCGCGATGATTTCCGTTTTCATCCGCGAGCCGGAATTCCAGGGCCAGACCAAGGATCGTCTGGCAACGCCGGAAGCCGCCCGCGTCGTCGAGCAGGCAATCCGCGACCCATTCGATCACTGGCTCGCCGGCAATCCGACGCAGGCGAACAAACTGCTCGACTTCGTGATCGAGCGCGCCGAGGAGCGCGTGCGGCGCCGTCAGGAGAAGGACGTCGCGCGCAAGAGCGCGGTGCGCAAGCTGCGCCTGCCCGGCAAGCTCGCCGACTGCACCAACACCGCGGCGCAGGGTTCGGAATTGTTCATCGTCGAGGGCGACAGCGCCGGAGGTTCCGCCAAACAGGCGCGCGACCGCGCCTCGCAGGCCGTGCTGCCGCTGCGCGGCAAGATCCTCAACGTCGCCTCCGCCGGCAGGGACAAGCTGGCGCAGAACCAGCAGCTCTCGGACCTGATCCAGGCGCTGGGCTGCGGCTATGGCCCGCATTATCGCGAATCCGATCTGCGCTACGACAAGATCATCGTGATGACCGACGCCGACGTGGACGGCGCGCATATCGCCTCGCTGCTCATCACATTCTTCTACCGGCAGATGCCGAAGCTGATCGAAGACGGCCACCTCTACCTCGCGGTCCCGCCGTTGTACCGGCTCTCGCATGGCGGCAAGACCTTCTATGCGCGCGACGACCGGCACAAGGACGAACTGCTCAAGACGGAATTCCACGCCAACGCCAAGGTGGAGGTGGGTCGCTTCAAGGGGCTCGGCGAAATGATGGCCGGGCAGCTCAAGGAAACCACGATGGACCCGAAGAAGCGCACGCTCCTGCGGGTGACGCTCGAGGACGCGGCGCGGGCCGCAACCGCGAAATCGGTCGATCAGCTGATGGGCACGAAGCCCGAGGCGCGCTTTGCCTTCATCCAGGAGCGCGCGGAATTCGCGAGCGAGGACCTGCTAGACGTTTGACGCCGTCGTTCGGGTTTGAGCTTTCGGCCGCGCCCGCGAACGATGGATCGGCACGAAAAAACGCGGGGCGATTGCTCGCCCCGCGTCCGTCCAAAGCGGTCCCGGCTTGTCGTCCCCTATTCCGAAACCGTGCTTTTCGCTCGTCCTGTTCGCGCCAGCGCCTAATTGCCGAATTTCAGATTGCCGGCCTTGATTACCTCGGTCCACAGCTTCTGCTCTTCGGCGATGATCTTGGAGAATTCAGCCGGCCCGGACCCTTTCGGCCGCACCGCCATGCCGCGCAGCTTGTCCGTCACTTCGCTCTGCATGATGACGGCATGCAGCTCCTTGTGCAGTTTGTCGACGATCGGCTTCGGTGTCCCCGCGGGAACGAAGAACCCGCTGAAGAGGCTGACATTGACGTCGGGAAAGCCCGATTCTGCCATGGTCGGGACGTCCGGCAGATCGGGAAATCGCTCGGTTGCGAGCACTGCAAGCGCCCGCATCTTGCCGCCCTTCACCTGCGAGACGAGCGGCGGCGGATCCACCACGGTCATGGCGGCATTGCCGGAAATCACGCCAAGAATCGATTCCGCGGAACTCTTGTATGGAATCGCGGTGCCGCTCGCGCCGGACCTCATCTTGAACAGCTCGGAGGGCAGCGTGAAGGCCGGCGAGGAGGTGGCGTAATTCGCCTTCTCCGCATGCGTCTTGGTCCAGGCGACCAGGTCCTTCGCGGTCTTGGCCGGATGGTCGGCCGACACAGCAAGGAACAGCGGGAAATCGCCGATCATGGCAACCGGCGTGAAGCTCTTCAGCGTGTCGTATTCGGTCTTGTAGATCAGCGGTCCGATCACCATCGCGCCGCTGGCGCCAACCAGCAATGTGTATCCGTCGGCTGGCTCGCGCGCGACGTGTTCGGCCGAGACCCGTCCGCCCGCGCCGGGCTTGTTCTCGACGACAACGGTCCAGCCGGTGCGCTTCTGCAGCTCGTTCTGGATCATTCGCGCGAAGATGTCGTTGCCGCCACCGGCGGCGAATCCGACGACGACGCGAATTGGCTTGTTCGGAAACGACGCCGCCGGGTCCTGCGCGGAAGCAATCCCCGCGGTAAACCCAAGCGCCAGAATCGCAAGCGACGCCCGAAGGCCCCAGCCTCTTCTCATGCGCACCTCCCATGTCATGGCCTTCTCTACGGCGATGTCGCCGTGCGGCCTTGGATGCGCAGCATAGCGGCGTGGCGCTGCGGCGCAAGGTTGCCGCGCAGAGCCATCACGGGGTCAATCGATGGGCAGCCCGGTATATTGCTCCGCGAGCGAGGTCTGCGCCGCGTTGGAATGGGCGATATAGTCGAGTTCCGCGAGTTGACGGCGTCGATCGAACGGGACCTCGTCCGGAAAGACGTGGAATATCTGCGTCATCCACCACGAGAACCGCTGCGCCTTCCAGACCCGTTCGAGGCAGGTCTTCGAATAGTCGGCCAGCAGCTCGGTCCGGTTCTTCTTGTAGAAGGCATCGAGCGCGCGCGCGAGCACGCGCACATCGGCAAGCGCGAGATTCATGCCCTTCGCTCCGGTCGGCGGCACGATATGCGCGGCGTCACCGGCGAGGAACAGCCGGCCGGTCTGCATCGGTTCGCAGACGAAGCTGCGCATGGCCGTCACGCCCTTCTGCAGGATTGGCCCCTCCTGCAGCTTGCGGGCGCCGCCGAGGCGGATATGCAACTCTTCCCAGATCCGGTCGTCCGGCCACTTGTCCATGTCCTCGTCGGGTTCGACCTGGATGTAGAGCCGCGCCAACGTCGGCGAGCGCATGGTGTAAAGCGCAAAGCCGCGATCGTGATAGGCGTAGATCAGTTCCTCGTCCGGCGGCGGCGAATCCGACAGGATGCCGAGCCAGCCGAATGGATAGTCACGATCGTAGAAGGTGAGCGCGCCCGCGGGGAAGCTGCCGCGGCAGACGCCGTGAAAACCGTCGCACCCGGCGATGAAGTCGCAGTCGATCCGTTCGTCCTTGCCGTCGTGGCGGAAGGTTATGAACGGCTTGTCGGTGCCGAAATCGTGGACCTTGGCGTCGTCCACCTCGAACAGGATCTGCCCGCCATCGGCGAGCCGCCGCTCCACCAGATCCTTCACCACCTCTTGCTGGCCGTAGATCGTGATCCCCTTGCCGACCAGGTTGCGGAAGTTGAGGTGGTGGGTCTCGCCGTTGAAACACAGATAATTGCCGTCATGGAACATGCCCTCGCGGGCCATGCGCTCACCGAGCCCCGTCTCGGTCAGCATGTCGGCCGCCCATTGCTCAATCAGCCCGGCCCGGATGCGATGCTCGATATAGTCGCGGCTCCTGTTCTCGATGATGATCGAAGAGATTCCGTTCAGATGCAGCAGATGCGACAGCATCAGCCCCGCCGGTCCCGCCCCGATAATTCCAACCTGTGTCCGCATCAACGATCCTGATCCTGTAGCAGCCATTGCGCGGGCGTGTTAGCGCGCCTTCGCAGATGCGGCAAAGACCAATTTTCCGGAACCGATAGCATGGATGTGGTCGCCCGACTCGGCCCCGAGCGATGTCCAGAGCGGGGCGATGGATTTCCGCTTTCGCGAGGCGACTTGCGATCACCGCGCGCGTGCGCCTAGCGGTTGCCGCGCGGATCGGCCCGGTACGTTTTGACTTCGGATGTCGTGCCGTCCCGATAGGTCAGTTCCACCGACATCACCTTGGTCTTCGGCGGCAGCTTCATATAGGGCTGCGCGCTCGAGGGGATCGACGAGGGGTCCCGCGGATCGCAGGGCGGCAACGCGAGCGTCTTGTCCGGCACCGTCGAGTCGATCCCGATCCTCACCTCCCGGATCGCGCAGCGATACGACACAAGGTGCGTGTAATAGACTATGAGTCCGTTGAATTCGCGGAACGACAGCCAGTTGCCCGACGTCATTTCGAGAATGTCGCGCTGGCTTTTCTCGAGAGCGCCCGCCGGATCGAATTTGACCGGGAACGGCTCGACCCATTCGCCGCGCGTATCGGCGTACCGGATGTAGAGTGTGCCCTCAGGCGTATCGGCGTCGAGCTGGATCGACGGATTGGGCATGCGCTTCCTGGTGCGCGGGTCGAGCGTGTTGAGGTGGCCGGTCTCCCGGAAATTGCCGCTCTCGCCGAATCGCCACGAAATCGCGGTCACCGGATCGGCGAAGGACAAGGTCACCGACCAGCCGCCATTGTGGCGCATGAAGGTTGCAAGCGGCGCGTTGAGCTGCTCGGGCTCGCCCCGTTGCGGCAGCGGCGATGGCTGGACCGGCGTGACGGCGGCGACCTGCTGCGGAATCGTCTCCCGGGCCTTGGCGGGATCGAGCGCACCATTGAGCACCACGTCGCCGACAATCTCGTCGTAATAGGCGGGACGCTGGTTGTGCTTGACCTTGCGCGCGAGCGCGGTGACGCTTGCCTGCGTCCGCTTGGCAACCTGGACGAGCGACAGGCCCGGCGTCTCCAGCTCCTTGACGAAGAAGCGCGTGAAGACCGAGTTGGGGTCCTTGTCGTCCTCGGACGTATAGTCGAGGGCGGTCTGGTTCTCCGAGGCCGAGTAGATGATGAAGGCGCCCTCCTCGCTCATGGCCGCGAGCCCGCCGCCACCGCGGACGCTGCGCGTCCCTGCCCGCTCGAACGGATTGTTGCGACAGGCGTCAAGCACCAGGACAGTGGTGCGGACCCCCTTGTTCCTGATGCGCTCCATGATCCGGCGCGCCAGGAACGCGTTTTCGTGGATCTTCTCTTCCTCGCCCTCGAGCGCCATCGGCACGTCGGTCGGCAGCAGGTAGTTCTCGCCCTTGATCTGGAAGCCGTGTCCCGCGAAGAAAAAGAACGCGGTGTCGCCCTGGCCGAGCGCCCGTTCGAACGCCGTGAGATTGCTGCTCATGCCGCGCCGGTCCTGGTTGGTCGCGGCGAAGACCTGGAAGCCGAGGCCCTTCAGGGTTTTCGCCATCCGCTCGGCGTCGTTGCCGGCCTTCCGGAGCGGGGCGACATTGGCATAGGCGTCGTTGCCGATCACCAATGCGACCCGCTTCTGCGCCATGGCCGGCGACTGCCAGAACGCAAGGCACAGCGCGGCAAGCAGCGCGATCCGTCTTGTCATTGAAGCGCTCCCCCCGGAATAGGCAGACTCTCGGCCGGCCGGACCGGCCCCGGCATTGTCGTATGGGGCGCAGGTCCGGTTCAATTTACGGCACTGCAAACCAACACGATCGTGACTGACTCGGACGGGCCAGGACGACCAGGCGCGCAGCACGCCAGAATTGTGATGCCGCGCAATCGTCGCTATCACTTGCAGCGGGGCCGATGGCGGCCGGACTGCAAGACCGGAGGACGTTGGATGACAGCGCGATATGCAGGCAAGACGGTGCCCCTTCGCGCGCTGCTGGCCGCTGCCATTCTGGCCCTGCCGCTTATCGCCGGCACCGCCCTCGCCCAGACGGTCCAGTCCCCGGCCTGGCCGCAACGGGCCGTAAAGTTCGTGCTGCCGTTTGGCGCTGGCAGCGCCACCGACGTCGCCGCCCGCCTGATGGCCGACAAGCTCCAGGCGAAATGGGGGCACCCGGTGGTGATCGAGAACAAGCCCGGAGCCGACGGCCTCCTTGCCATCAACGCCTTCCTGCAGGCCAACGACGATCATACGCTGCTCTATTCGTCGAGCGCCTCGTTCATGGCGCACCCCTATACGCTCGATAAACTGACCTACGATTTCGCGCGTGACATGACCCCGATCGCCCGTGTCACCGACACCGTGCTCACCGTGAATGTGCCCGCTGCATCGGCCAACCAGACGCTCGGCCAATTCGTCGCCGAGGCGATGGCGCGGCCCGGCAAGCTCAATGTCACCGGCGCGCCCGGCGTCCCCGACTTCACGCTCGACTATTTCATCAAGACGCGCGGGCTCAAGGTTCAAAAAATCCCGTTCAAGAATATCGTGGAGGCCGCGACCGCGCTCGCCGGCAACCAGATCGACTTCCTCCTGACCTCGGCTGCGATCGTCCAGCCGCTCGCCAGTGCGGGGAAAATCCGCATTCTCGCGGTCACCAGCCGGGAGCGCGCCGCATTCGCACCCGATATTCCGACCGTGCATGAACTCGGCTGGGGCGGGCTCGCGGTCGAAACCACCGCCGGACTCTATGGCCCGAAGGACATGCCGCTCGCCTTGCGCGAACGCATCGCCGGCGACGTGATCGCGGTCGTGTCCGACAAAACGATCGCCGACCGGCTGCTCGCCACCGGTCAGGTGGTCAGGCCGGGCGGCCCGAACGAACTTGCGGCCACCATCAAGGAGCAGTCGGATCTGACCGCAAGGATCGCAAGGGTGCTGGAGCTCAAACCGAAAAACTAGACCGACCGATGCGCCGCAAATTCGCATGGGCCTCGTTGCCGGATGACAAGCTCCTGAAGCTCAGGCTCAAGAGCCTGAGGCTTACGCTCGAGGGCACTTGGCTGGAAGACTGCCTCGACGATCTGCAGGAGGAGCTCGAAGAACGCAATCTGCGCATTCGCCCGCATGCATGGCTCTCGGACGAATGGTTCAGTCCCGATACCACACCGGGCATCGCCATTCCGTTCTATCTCGCCCATCCACGCCTGATGCGGCTGGAACGCAAGATGATCATCGACGTGGAAGGCGGCACGCGCAACGAATGCATGCGCATCCTGCGGCACGAAACCGGCCATGTGGTGCAGAATGCGTTCCGCCTGCAGCGCCGGCGCCGCTGGCAGGAATTGTTCGGCCGCTCGTCGACGCATTATCCGCGCTACTATCGCCCCAATCCGGCGAGCAAGAATTACGTGCAGCATCTGCGTCTGTGGTACGCGCAGAGTCATCCTGACGAAGATTTCGCGGAGACCTTTGCGGTCTGGCTGAAGCCACGCTCGGACTGGAGGAAGCGCTACGCCGGCTGGCCGGCAATGCGCAAGCTCCAATATGTCGACGAGATCATGGCCGAGATCGCCGGTCAGCGTTCGCAACTGCCACGCGGTCCGGCAGTGCATCCGCTGAGCCAGATCGACACCACGCTCGCCGAGCATTACCGAAAGAAGAAAGCATTCTATGCGGTGAACACGCCGCGCACCTACGATCGCGAATTGCAGCGCATCTTTTCCGACGATCCGAAGCACAGAACATCTCCAACCGCGGCCTCTTTCATTCGGGCGAACCGTTCTTATTTTCGTCAAATCGTGGCGCGCTGGACCGGCGAATATCAGCTGACACTTGACTCCGTTCTTGATGATATGATCGATCGCTGCCGTGAGCTGAAGCTGCGCGCGCCCGGATCGGAACGTCAGTTGGTTACGGATTTCACTGTATTGTTAACGGCAAAGACGGTGCATTCGCTGTACAGTCCGTCACGCCGACAATGGTTCGCTCTATGAAAAGAACACGCGTTCTGGTGCTGCTGCATCCGGAACAGGCCCCGCCCGAATCGATCAAGGGCTACAGCGAGCAGGACATTCTCGCATTCAAGACCGGCTACGACGTCGTCAACACGTTGCGCAAGGCACGCCACGAGGTGCGCGTGCTCGGTGTGCAACACGAACTGCGTCCGATCCGGGCCGAGATCGATTCGTTCCAGCCCGACATCGTGTTCAACCTGCTGGAGGAATTCCACGGCGAGCCGACCTACGATCAGAATGTCGCGAGCTATCTGGAACTGACCCGTATTCCCTATACCGGGTGCAATCCGCGCGGTCTGATGCTGTCGCGCGGCAAGGACCTGTCAAAAAAGCTCCTGCACTACCACCGCATACCGGTGCCGGCCTTCGCCGTATTTCCGATGCACAAGAAGATCAAGCGGCCGGCGCGCCTGCAGTTTCCGCTGATCGTGAAAAGCCTGTCGGAACACGCCTCGCTCGGCATCGCGCAGAAATCGATCGTCGACACGGACGAGAAGTTGCAGGAGCGCGTTGCCTTCGTGCACGAAAAGATCGGCACTGCGGCGATCGCCGAGCAATATATCGACGGCCGCGAACTCTATGTCGGCGTTATCGGCAACGAGCGCCTGCGCGTATTGCCGGTCTGGGAGCTTTATTTTGGCGATGTTGGCAGCAAGATTGCGACCGCAAAGGTGAAGTTCGACGTCAAGTATCAGGAAGAACGCGGCATCCTGCAGGGCCCTGCCGCCGACCTTCCGCCGGAAATCTACACGCGCATCCAAAACCTGACGCGCCGCATTTGCCGCACCCTCGAACTCGACGGCTATGCGCGCGTCGATTTTCGCCTGTCCGCCGACGGGGTGCCGTATTTTCTGGAAGCCAATCCCAACCCCGAGATTGCCCGCTACGATCTCTTTGCCGAAGCCGCCGCTTATGATGGCATGAAATATTCCGAAGTGCTTCGGCGTATCATCGCGCTCGGCATCCAGCGCGCGCGCGCCAAGGCGAGATGAGGCTTTTTTTGCGTCGGCGCAGCGATCCCGCTGGTGCAAAGCGCGGGCGCTTGCATGGTACGTCCTGACGACAGCACAGACGTCCCCAAACGCATGAGCCCGAAAGCCGGTCAGATCGATCGGACCGACACCGCATTGCTGGTATTTCTGTCCTTGATGTGGGGCGGCGGTTTCGTACTCGCCGGCATCGCTCTGAAGGAGTTGCCGCCGGTTACGGTGGTTTTCGGCCGCGTCGCTTTTGGCGCTTCGCCTGGCCTGCGTGGACGCATAAGGCTCACCGCGCGCCATAGCCGTCTCGTCAGTCAAGACTTCATCCGAGGATTTCCGGACGCCCGTCTAACCGACAACGCCTGACGCCGTTTGCAGCGATTACTGTGACGTGCCCGCGCCTGTGGTGCTTGCGGTCGGCTCCGGCGGCAATCCAATCAGTTCGCGGCCGCGCGTCGCCCACCAGTCGATCGGCGCAATAGGGACGCTCGTCACCGGATATTTGCGCGGAATGACATCCACGATCTTCATGCTCATCGGATCGATCACCAGCGTTTCGGCCTGCAGCTTGGCATAGTCGTACTGGCGTAGGCGCGGCACCTCATAGATCAGCGGCCGCGGCATCGGATTAAGTTTGATGGACGAATTCACAGTCACGCCGACCTTGGCCTCGAAGTCTTTTGGCGTGCGTTGATAGGTATGCTCGTTCGCGATCGCTTCAGCAATCGCCGCACGCTCGTCATCCGTGAGGTTCAACGGAGGCTTGTGCGACTGCATCTCAATCTCGGGTACCGTATGGGCACGCCTCTTGCCCTGTCCGGTCCCCGCCCCGCCGCTATGCGTCGCATTCTCGTCGCCCCGCGGACCATGCTCGGTCTGCATCTGGGCGATCGAGGGAGTGAACCAGAACAGCATGACCGCGGCTGCGCCGCAGCAGAGCCAGGGTTTCATGGCATCCTCCAAATCGATATGGGGGAACAACCATGAAGCCTGGAAGGCGTTCCAGCAGGCAGGGATTTGCGCACAGCCGCGACTACGATCCGATCCAGCTTGCCAGCGCCTGCGTCACCGCCTCCGGGCCTTCCAGCGTGGACAGGTGTCCGCAATCCGGCACCATGACGAGCCGGCTGCCGGGGATGAGTTGAGCCATTTCCTCCGACAGGACCGGTGGCGTGAGCCGGTCGCCGTCGCCGACCAGGACGAGCGTCGGGCACCTGATATTCGGCAGACCGGGGCGGGAATCCGGCCGCGTCATGATGGCGGTCTGCTGTCGTATGAAGGCCTCCGCCCCTGTCATCTGCATCATGTCGCCGACGATCTTTTTCAGTGACACGTCGTCCTGGCGATCCTTGTGCACCAGGACCGGCCAGAGCATCGCATTGATCTCGTCCAGCCTGCCGGCCCTGGCGAGTGCGATCGTCTCCTTGCGCCGTTCCGCCGCTTCCGGTGGATCGGCGCGCGACCCGGTATCGAGCAGCGCGAGCCTCGCCACCCGCTCGGGCGCGATCCGCATGATTGCGAGCGCGATGTAGCCGCCCATCGACAGGCCGGCCAGCGCGAACCTTGGGGGCGCGTGTTCGAGAATCCGGCGGGCAATCGCATCCATGGCGTCCGCGCCACGGTGATCCGCCACCGTCACCGGACCGAACGTCCACAAGGCGGGCAACTGCTCCGTATAGAGCCGCGCGGTGCATCCGAGGCCCGGAATCAGCAGGATCGGCAGTCTGGCTGCGTCATTCATGTCGTCGTCCGGTCGCTGTAAGAGCCACAAACGCTTGTCTTTATTTAGCTTAACTGGCCCGGAAGCATTGACTTTCGGGCTCCCGCCCCTATTTTCCGGGCCAACGGTCCGATCGATAGAATCGACCGCCCCTCTCGCGCAAACGTCATCCTTCGGTGGTCCGGCGCGAGCCCATAGATGGGCGGCGCCGTTCAGAGGTTCTATGTCCTTTTCACAGCTCGGCTTGTCCGACAAAGTTTTGGCCGCCGTGAAGGCCGCCGGTTACGAAAATCCCACGCCCATCCAGTCCGAAGCCATCCCGCATGTGCTCGCACGGCGCGACGTGCTCGGCATTGCGCAGACCGGCACCGGCAAGACGGCAGCCTTCACCCTGCCGATGATCACCATGCTGGAAAGCGGGCGGGCACGGGCGCGCATGCCGCGCACGCCGATTCTCGAACCGACCCGCGAGCTTGCCGCGCAGGTGCAGGAAAATTTCGAGAAATATGGCGTCGGCCAGAAACTGAACGTCGCCCTTCTGATCGGCGGCGTGTCGTTCGACGATCAGGACGCCAAGCTGACCCGCGGCGTCGATGTGCTGATCGCCACCCCCGGACGCCTGCTTGACCATTTCGAGCGCGGACGGCTGCTTCTCACCGGGGTCGAATTGCTGGTGATCGACGAAGCCGACCGCATGCTCGACATGGGCTTCATCCCCGACATCGAGCGCATCTGCAAACTCGTCCCCTTCACGCGCCAGACGCTGTTCTTCACCGCAACCATGCCGCCAGAAATCCGGCGTATTACCGAGCAATTCCTGTCCAGTCCCGTCAAGGTCGAGGTCTCGCGACCGGCGACGGCGGCCTCCACTATCACCCAGCAACTCGTCAAATGCGGGCGCGAGCCGCACGAAAAGCGCGAGACGCTGCGCCGGCTGATCCGCAATCCCGCCGAGAATTTCAAGAACGCCATCGTATTCTGCAATCGCAAGCGCGAGGTGGCGCTTCTGCATCGCTCGCTGCTCAAGCATGGCTTCAACGCAGTCGCGCTGCATGGCGACATGGACCAGCCCGCCCGCATGGCGGCGCTCGACAAGTTCCGCAAGGGCGAGGCTGATCTTCTGATCGCATCCGACGTTGCCGCGCGCGGTCTCGACATCCCGGACGTAAGCCATGTGCTGAATTTCGACGTGCCGTTCCACGCCGACGATTATGTGCACCGGATCGGCCGCACCGGGCGCGCCGGCAAGAGCGGCATCGCCTATACGATCGTGACGCCCGCGGACCAGAAGGCGGTCGCTGCGATCGAGAAACTGACCGGACAGCAGATTCCGTTCGCTCCACAGATTGCCGGGCCGGAGCAGGTCGAGGACGCGGGCGAACCTGCGCGCCCGGAGCGTGCGCGGGAACGTCAGCGAGGCGGCGAGCGTCGCCGCGGCGGTCAAACTCCGGCCGCGACGGCGCCGGTCGCGCGTCTCGACCAGTCGAGGCGCCGGCCTCAGCCGGCGAACGATGTCGAGCCGGACCATTCACATCTTCCGGCCTTCCTGCTGCGCCCGGTTCGCGTCAAGGCCTGAGCACCCTTTCCGGTTCGCGCGTCATCACGTCGCCGGGGCGCTGAACGCCTGCTTTCACGGGCTTTCCGGTTGCGTTGCCGAACGGCGTTTACGCCTCATTCACCACTGTGGAATAGCTTTCCGTTTAATAAGGACAGGCGCTTTGGCGGGGGCCAGGCGACCGAAAGTGATTGCTTGCCCATCGGGGAGCCACGGATGGCGGCGAACGGCGACGAACACGACCGGACGATGGCGTTCGCCGAAATCGCTCTAGGCCAGATCAAAGCCCTCCGACAGCCCGCGACCCCACGCAATTTCGAACTCTGGTACTGCTACGCAACCGGCTATCATCCCTCGCTCAACGAAGCCGTCAACCGGATCCTGTCGCGCAGCGGCAACCTGAGTGATGCCGACATCGAAATGATCCACGGCACCTATCTGTCTCCGCTCCGGATCAGCGAGCGCATCGACAGCGTCGGCGATCGGGTGGTGGACGAGATCGAACAGGTTATGGCCATGGTGGATGCCGCGGTCGGCTCCACGAGTACCTGTTCGGAAAATCTGGCCGGCGTCTCGCGCCATATACCGCACGCCGACCGTGAGGGGCTGCGCGGAATCGTCGAGAGCTTGGTTCAGACCACAAAAGAGATGGAAAATATCAACTCGAGGCTTGAAGAGCGGCTGGTCGCCTCGAAGAAGGAGATCAATCAGCTTCAGGAAAACCTCGAGGCGATGCGCCACGAGAGCCTGACCGATCCTCTCACCTCGCTCGCCAACCGGAAGTATTTCGATCAGGCACTGGTCGAGGCAATCGCGGAAGCCAAAGCCGACAACGAAGTGATGTCGCTGCTCATGACCGACATCGATCACTTCAAGACCTTCAACGACACCTACGGTCATCTTACCGGCGATCAGGTCCTGCGGCTGGTTGCGCTCTCCGTGAAGCAGAATGTGAAGGGTCAGGATATCGCGGCGCGCTACGGCGGCGAGGAATTCGCGATCATCCTGCCGAATACGGCGCTGCGCTCGGCGGTGACCGTTGCCGACCATATTCGCCGCGCCGTCATGAGCAAGGAACTGATGAAACGCTCGACCGGCGAGCATCTCGGCCGCATCACCATTTCGATCGGCGTTGCCACATTACGGGCCGGCGACAACGCACAATCGCTGATCGGACGGGCCGATGCATGCCTCTATGCCGCCAAGCGGACGGGCCGAAACCGGGTGATCTGCGAGACCGATCCTGAACTCGCGATGCGGCCGGAACCGGTGGCCGCCGTCGCCTGAGCGCTTATTTTCTGCGCCCGCTCGCAAGCGGCCGCTCCGGTCGGCCGGCCTTGCGCTTTGCGATCGACCGGCGCTGCGCCGCCTGCAGTGCGCGTTCGGCCCAGCGCGCCAGTTCGTCGGGATCATCGTAAAGCCGCTCGGGCATCTGCCGATAGGACATGGCAGCGCGCTTGCCGTTCTTCATCACCGGGGCAAATGCGGGCAGTCCCTCGCGCACAAAGTCGTCTTCGTTTTGGGTGTCGGTCTTGAGGTAGAGCGTTCCGCCAGATGACAGGAGCGCGAACATCACCCCCTCGGCATAAAGACCCGCGCCGCCGAACATGCGCCGGACCGTGACCGGTCGGAAGGCAGCGAATAGATCGCGCAGGTCATCGGGACTCATGAGCGGTGTCTTGCCCAACGGCCCGACCCGCGAACCGGCAACGAAGGCGGACCGCCGATTGACCTGCTGCGCATCCTGCCGGCAAGCGCCTCGAAATGCGGTTTTGCGGCTAACGCGCTTCCGCCGCCTCTCCGGTCGCCGGCGTAAGCTGTACAGACTCGCCGCAGCCGCAGGCCGAGGTCTGATTTGGGTTGTTGAACACGAATTGTGCGGAAAGCTTGTCGATCTTGTAGTCCATCTCGGTGCCAAGCAGGAACAGCACGGCCTTCGGATCGATCAGGATCCGCACGCCCTTGTCCTCGACCACCTCATCGGTCGGATTCGCGGCGTCCGCATATTCCATGGTGTAGGCCATGCCGGCACAGCCGCCGTTGCGAACGCCGACGCGCAGACCGGCAATCGGACGCTCCGATTTCGCCATCAATTCCTTGATTCGTTCGGCCGCGGCGTCGGTGAGCCGCATCACCTGGGGCCTCGGGCGGGCGGTCGCCATGGCTGCTCTCTCCTGTCGCCGGGTTCAAGGTCCGGGCCGGGACTCGTATGTGCCTAAAGTAACAACGAAATCGGCGCTGTGAAGTCCTTCAACTGGATTTGCCCGAGCCGGTCCCGGCCTTAATAGGTCGCCCAGACCCCCGGCGTGACCAGTTCCAGCAGATGACCGTCCGGGTCGCGGAAATAGATGCTGTGGCCGCCGCGCGGCCAGTCGGTGCGCCCCTCGATCGCGATTTCCTGCTCGCCGAGCCGCCGCTCCCAGTCGGGCAGCGCCTCGGCCGTGATCGCAAAAGCGACATGCAGCGGGCCGCGCCCGTCATGCGGGGGGATGGTGCCGCCGGGCAAATGCACGGTTTCCAGCGTGGCGCCGCGCTTGAACAGCAGCAGCACGCTCGCACCGCCCACGTCATAGGCGCGGAAGCGGGAATCCTCGCTCAACGCGGCAAGGCCGAGAACCTGCTCGTAGAAGCGCGCCGCGCGCGCAAGATCGTCGACATAGAGCGCGGTTTCCAGAACGCGACCAAGAATAGCCACGCCCCTGTCACCACATGTTCAGGACGAGCCGCGCCTCATCCGACATGCGGCTCGGATCCCAGGGCGGGTCCCAAATCACCTGCACATTGACAGAACCGACGCCCTGCACGCTGGCAACGGCATTCTCGACCATCTGCGGCAGTTCGGCTGCCGCCGGGCAGTTCGGTGTGGTCAGCGTCATATCGACATCGACGGTCCGGTCGTCCTTGATATCGACCCGGTAGATCAGACCGAGTTCGTAAATGTCGGCCGGGATTTCCGGGTCGTAGACCGTCTTCAGCGCCGACACGATGTCGTCGGTCAGGCGCGCGATCTCCTCCTGCGGAAGGGCGGATTCCTGCGAAGCGGGAACGGTCGCCGTCTCTGCGGGCGCGGCGACCCCGGTTCCGGCGTTGATGTCGTCGGTCTTGATGTCGTCGGTCATGCGAAGAAATCCTGCGCTTTGATCAGGGCGCTCGCAAGGCTGTCGACCTCATCCTTGGTATTATAGAGGCCGAACGACGCCCTGCAGGTGGCCGTCACGCCAATCCGGTTGAGCAGCGGCATCACGCAATGGGTCCCGGCGCGCACGGCGACTCCGGAACGGTCGATGATCGTCGCGATGTCATGCGGATGCGCTCCGCGCATTTCGAATGAGACCACCGCGCCTTTTTCCTTCGCCTGTCCGATGATCTTCAGCGAATTGATCTCGCGCAATCGGTCATGCGCGTAGCGGATCAGCCCGTCTTCATGCGCCTTGATGCGCTCCTTGCCGATCGAATTCACGTATTCGATTGCAGCGCCAAGCCCGACCGCCTGCACGATCGGCGGCGTGCCGGCCTCGAATTTGTGCGGCGGATCGCCGTAGGTGACGCGATCCTCGAACACATCGCGGATCATCTCGCCGCCGCCATTGAACGGCGGCATCGCCTCCAGATGTTCGGACTTTCCCCAAAGCACGCCGATGCCGGACGGCGCGTAAATCTTGTGGCCGGTGAAGACGTAGAAGTCGCAGCCAATGTCCTGCACGTCGACCGGCAGGTGCACCGCGGCCTGGCTGCCGTCGACCAGCACCGGAATGCCGCGCGCGTGCGCAATCCGTACGACCTCTTTCACCGGCACGAAGGTGCCGAGCGCATTCGACATGTGGGTGATCGCCACCATCCGGGTGCGCGGGGTCAACAGCTTCTCGAACTCGTCGATCAGGAAATTGCCGTCATCGTCGATCGGCGCCCATTTGATGACCGCGCCCTGCCGCTCGCGCAGAAAATGCCACGGCACGATGTTGGAATGGTGCTCCATGATCGAGAGCACGATCTCGTCGCCTTCCTTCAGCCGCTCGCGGCCGAAGGTGTAGGCGACGAGATTGATCGCCTCGGTCGCGTTGCGGGTGAAGATCACCTCTTCCTTCTTGGGCGCATTGAGGAATTTCGCGACGATTTCGCGCGCGCCCTCATAGGCATCGGTCGCGGCATTGGCGAGATAATGCAGGCCGCGATGCACATTTGCGTATTCGTGCGTATACGCGCTCTGGACGCGGTCGAGCACGGCCTTCGGCTTCTGGGCGGAGGCAGCGTTGTCGAGATAGACCAGCGGCTTGCCATAGACCTGCATTGACAAGGCGGGAAAGTCTTCGCGGATGCGCGCGACGTCATACGAGCCGTTGGTCACTGCAGGATGCATTCACAAACCTCGTGTCCCGGACGCGATGCAGCGCGAAGTGGTGCACCGCTGATCCGGGACCCTTTCGATTCCAGTCCAGGTCCCGGTTCTGCGCAGCGGCATTACATGCCGCAGCGCGCCCGGGACACAATCTATCGTCACGCCCTCGCCCTCAGCCAGGCGCGCGCCAGATCCATCAGCGCCTCGCGCACGGCTTCGTTCTCGACCGCCTCCACCGCTTCGCCGATGAAGGCTTTGATCATCAGCGCTTCGGCCTCCGTCTGCGGAATGCCGCGCGAGCGGAGATAGAAAACAAGATCGCCGTCGAGCGCGCCGGTGGTCGCGCCATGGCCGCAGACCACATCGTCGGCGAAGATTTCCAGTTCGGGCTTGGCATCGGCCTCAGCGTTCTCGGACAGCAGAAGCGCGTGCGTTGCCATCTTGGCGTCGGTCTTCTGCGCATGCGGCTGTACGATGATCTTGCCCTGGAACACCGACCGGCTTTCGTCGTCGAGGACCGACTTGAACAATTCGCGGCTCTCGCAATGGCCAACCGCATGGTCCGCGATCAGGGTATTGTCGGCGTGCTGGCGCCCCTTGAGCAGCGTCGCGCCACGGATGGCGGCATGGGTGCCGCTGCCGTTAAGCCGCATCGCAGTCTGATTGCGGGTAACAGCACCGCCCACGGTGAAGGTGAAAGCGTTGAGATGGGCATTCGCGCCGATCTCGGTCACCACTGACGCGACATGCAGCGCCCGATCGCCTTCGCGAACGACCTTGACGTGATCCAGCCGGCCTTCGTCGGCGATCGCGATATCAAATGCATGATTGGCCTGGTTGTCGACGCTGTCGCCACTGTCGTGACTTTCGATGATCGTCAACGAACCGCCTTTGCCAACGCTCACGAGGCAACGCGTGAACACCGAGACCGGCTTTGTCGCGCTTGTGACAAAGACGAGATGGATCGGGCGGGCCACGGCCGCGCCATCGGCGACCCGGATGACCGCCCCGTCGCTCATCATCGCGGTGTTGAGCGCAAAGGCCGGATCATCGGCAAGCGCCGAACGGCGGCTCAGCCGCGCGACCACATCGGCATCGCCGCTCGACAAGGCTTCCCCGAGCGAGCCGATCGTCAGCCCTGGCTCGAGCCCCGCGAGGTCGGACAGATCGGCCGCGAACACGCCATCGAGGATCACCACCCGGCGCGCCTTCGCTGCGCCGGCGAATGCGCCGGCAGATTTCGCCTTGAGTCTGGCCACCGAATCCGGCGGCGGCGCGAGCGGCTTCGCATCGCGCATCAGCGTGCGCAGATCGGTGTATTTCCACTCCTCGACGCGCCGGTTCGGCAGGCCCTTCGTCTCGAAGGTCCGGAACGCACTCTCGCGCAACGACTTGACCGATGCCGCACCCGGCAAGGATGCGCGCGCCCCCTGGAAGGCTTCGGCCAGCCCTTCTTCCGCTGCGGTTCGTATGATCTTCAGTTCGGCCATGTCGAATGCCTAAGCCGCCTCGTCCTGGTATTGCGCGTAGCCCTTTTCCTCGAGTTCGAGCGCCAGCTCCTTGCCGCCGCTCCGCACGATCCGGCCGCGCCAAAGCACATGCACGAAATCCGGCACGATATATTCGAGCAGCCGCTGATAGTGCGTGATCACCACGAAGGCGCGGTCAGGCGAGCGCAGAGCGTTGACGCCGTCCGAGACGATCTTGAGCGCGTCGATGTCGAGGCCGGAATCGGTCTCGTCGAGTACGGCGAGCCGCGGCTGCAACATCGCCATCTGAAGAATTTCGTTGCGCTTCTTCTCGCCACCGGAAAAGCCGACATTGACCGCACGGCGCAGCATCTCCTGGCTGATGCCGAGGCCGGCCGCGGCTTCGCGCACCCGCTTCATGAATTCGGGCGTGGACAATTCTGGCTCCCCGCGCGCCTTGCGCTGCGCATTCACGGCGGTGCGCAGGAACGTCATTGTGGCGACGCCGGGAATCTCGATCGGATACTGAAAAGCGAGGAACAGCCCCTTGGCCGCGCGCTCGTCCGCCTCCATCCCGGCGATGTTCTGATCGTCGAACAGGATTTCGCCTTCGGTGATCTCGTATCCGTCCTTGCCAGCCAGCACATAGGACAGCGTCGACTTGCCCGAGCCGTTCGGGCCCATGATCGCGTGCACCTGGCCCTTCTCGACCGTGAGATCGAGGCCGTTCAGGATTTTCTTGCCGCCGACTTCGACGTGCAGGTTCTTGATTTTCAATAGAGGCATGATCGTTCCAGTCAGTCGTCGAGCGTCGCGATCTGCTCGATCAGTTCGTTCAATGTCGTTTCGCGCCCGCCGCCATAATCGACCAGATTGGTGGAAGGCGCCGCCACGCTCAGCGACACCCGGAATGTGTCCGGCCCGGTCCGGCGCACGATCAGAAACCGGCCGCCGCCCTTGATGAACAGGTCATCGTTCTCGCGAAACACGTCCGAATCCGGAAAGTATCGCGATACGCAATCGACCAGTTCTCCGGCCGGCTTGTTCTGCCCAAGGCACGCCGCCGCTTCCGCCTTGAACTCGTCGGGGGTCATCCGACGCTCCCCTCGAGCGAGATCGAGATCAGCTTCTGCGCCTCCACCGCGAATTCCATCGGCAGCTGCTGCAGCACGTCCCTGACGAAGCCGTTGACCACCAGCGCTGTCGCCTCTTCCGCCGACAGTCCGCGCTGGCGGCAATAGAACAGCATATCCTCGGAAATCTTCGAGGTTGTCGCCTCATGCTCGAACACGGCGGACGAATTCTTGGCTTCCAGATACGGCACGGTGTGCGCGCCGCATTTGTCTCCCACGAGCAGCGAGTCGCAGTTGGTGAAGTTGCGCGCGCCGGTCGCCTTGCGGTGCGCCGACACGAGCCCGCGATAGGTATTCTGCGAGCGTCCGGCCGAAATGCCCTTGGAGATGATGCGGCTGGTCGTGTTCTTGCCGAGATGGATCATCTTGGTGCCGCTATCGACCTGCTGCATGCCGTTCGAGATGGCGATCGAGTAGAACTCGCCCTGCGAGCCGTCGCCACGCAGGATGCAGCTCGGATATTTCCAGGT
>Ga0180215_1002050_pt1 | contig 20949 bp, 18 predicted proteins | sample eDN3rd37CBELigBY_FD_128871 | JGI IMG/M metagenome (GOLD analysis project Ga0180215, IMG submission 128871) | Enriched backyard soil microbial communities from Emeryville, California, USA - eDNA 3rd pass 37_C BE-Lig BY (version 2) (version 2) | ecosystem: Environmental > Terrestrial > Soil >... | reverse complement strand
AGGATTACTCTTTTTGTTTTCGATATTACTGATTGTAATACGACTCAACTCAGAACGTCTTGCCAGTTCTGATATTGTCATTCCTCTTTGTATCCTAATTTCCTTTAAACGATTGTCCATCATGATATACACCTCCGTTTGATTATGATTGTATATCACAACTTGCATAGTTGTCAACCATGATATACAATGTTAATAGAAATTAGCAACACCAGAGGTGATAAAATGAGTGAATTTGGAGACTATCTGAAAAAATTAAGGGGTAAAAATTCATTAAGGGATGTAGCAGAGGCCACCAGGATAAGCCATTCCTATTTAGGTACATTAGAAAGAGGATTCGATCCAAGAACAAACAAAGAACGAAAGCCCAGCTTTGATGTGCTTAAAAAACTTGCTGACCATTACGGTGTGGAGTATTTGGAATTACTTAATAAAGCGGGTTATTTAGATCATGAGGCTCGTGCGGCTTTCGCTTCAGATTTGAACAAGTTCGGGATAGGCTACGAATGGCAAGACGGAAAAACCTCTAAGCATTACATTGATCTGGAACTGCATTTGCTAGATGAAATATACGAATTTTCTTATAAGGGAAAAAAGATAACAATGGATGAAAGAAAAGAACTCTTGAATTATGTGGGCTATCTCATTACCAAAAGAGAAGCCAACAAGGAAGGAGAGGAATAACAACTACTTACCCGTTCCTATGCACACGCTCGCCAGCAATGAAAGGAATGGTATAGGTGAAATTAAAAAAGCATCCAAAGGAAGCGGAGGTTTATTCTTATTCCAATACTCAAGGGGAAAAACGTTGGATGTTTCGCCATAAATATTATGACGCACTGGGAAAGCGGAAAGAGAAGAAGAAAAGCGGGTTTGAAACAGATAAAGCAGCGATCAAAGCCTTATTAGAGGTGAAAGCTCAAACGCTGCAAGGACATACCAAACAAATTGAGTATGACCAGCTAAATGTTGGTCAATGGTTAGACATTTGGTATGAAACAAATAAGAATAGCTGGAAAGAAACGTCTAGGAAACAGCGAGAAATGGCCATTCGATTACAAATGAAGCCATTACTCGGGAATTACAAGCTTCAAAAGTTAGATAAAACCACATATGTACGTGATTATATCAATGTGCTTAAAAAGAAATATAAACCGAGTACCGTTCAATTGTTCCATAATTTATTTAAAATCGCCATTAATGCTGCGGTGGATGATGAAATCCTGTCTCGGAATCGTTTCACGAAAATTAGTATCTATAATGAAGATGAAATGCAAAAGGATGAAAAGCTAAACTATTTCACCCCTGACCAATTAGTAAAGTTTCTATCTACCGCTAAACAAGTTGAAAACATCACGAATTACAGTTTTATCTTAACGGTGGCTTATACGGGCATGCGAAAAGGGGAAGCCCTGGGAATCCAATGGAGAAACATCGACTTCAGGAATAAAACCATCACCATTGAAAGAACACGTGATAATAAAGGGGTACGGACACCCAAGACGAAAAACAGCTATCGAACCATTTTAATTGATGAGCTGCTTATCCAGCAATTAAAAAACTATCGTAAATGGTGTATGGAAACCATGCTATCCTTTGGCCATAAATTACAAAACGATTCTTTTGTTTTCACTTCACATCAGACCGGTGAACCCGTTACAGATAATGGCGTGTTATATGCTGTTAGACGCGTACTGAAACAAGCAAATCTTCATGGTGTCACCATACATGGGTTACGACATACACATTGTACAATCCTATTAAATAGTGGTCAAAATGTAAAGGTTATCGCTGAAAGATTAGGGAACACCGCACAAATGATTTATAGTGTATATGGCCATATTTTGAAGGAATCCGAATCAAAATCTGTTGCCCTTTTTAACCAGGTTTTAGAGGCAAATGGGGCTGATTTTGGGGCTAATCATTTATAAATGCCCCGTAAACATTGATGTATCAAGGGTTTATAATGTTATTGAGTTCTACTCTCGTTAATAAGGAAAGGCTGCCAAATGGCAGCCTTTTTCTTTTATAATTGTTTCCTTAATTCAGCTAACTGTTTTTCAATCTCTTCAAGCTGCCTTTCTAAAGGGGCAATATTGCCCCCGACTGATTCCATTTTTTCCAAATCATTCTGCAGCCTGATATAATCGGACTTCAGCTCCTGAATTTGGTATTCAATATCGGACTTTTTCAAAACAATGACCTCTCTTACATGTATTTAATCAGGAAGTATTTTTTCTTGCCGCGGCGAATGACTGTAAACTGCCCTTCAATTTTATCCTGATCAGACAAAACATATTCGAGATCAGTTATTCGTTCACCATTAACGGAGACCGCCCCATTTCCAACATCTTCGCGAGCCTGGCGCTTGGACGGGCTAATTTTGGCAGCCACAAGCAAATCGATAATGCTGATTTCCTCACCTGCAGCATGTTCATAGGATGGAACATCCTTAAAGCCCTGCTTAATCTCAGCTGCTGAAAGGTTTTTTACATCCCCGCTAAAGAGAGCCTCAGTAATTTTAATCGCTTGGTCCAATGCTTCCTGACCGTGAATAAGGCGAGTAATTTCTTCTGCGAGCGCTTTTTGTGCCTTACGTAAATGCGGTTCTTCTTCTACAGATTTTTCAAGACCATCAATTTCTTCCTTTGAAAGGAATGTGAAGTATTTTAGGTATTTAACAACATCCGCATCTGCTGTGTTAATCCAGAATTGATAGAATTCATAAGGTGTAGTTTTTTCAGGGTCAAGCCAAACAGCTCCTCCCTCTGTCTTTCCAAATTTGGTTCCATCTGCTTTTGTCACAAGAGGAATGGTTAACCCGTATGCCTTTGAACCTTCGCCAACCATTTTACGGATTAGCTCAAGACCTGTTGTGATGTTTCCCCATTGATCGCTTCCGCCAATCTGAAGCTTACATTGATAATTTTCGTATAAAAGCTTAAAATCCATCCCCTGCATAATGGTATAAGTGAATTCAGTAAACGAAATACCGGAATCCAGACGCTTAGCAATCGTATCCTTGGCAAGCATGTAGTTAACACCGATATGCTTTCCATAATCTCTTAGGAAGGTGATAATATTCATTGGAGCAGTCCAATCATAGTTGTTCACCATCGTCGCTCCGTTTTCACCCTCAAAATCAAAAATTCTTTTTAATTGTTTTGTCAGGCAATCAACATTGTGCTGAACAGTTTCAATGGTCTGCAGCGTTCTTTCTTCGGTCATTTTTGGATCGCCGATCAGTCCTGTAGCTCCGCCGACAAGCACGATTGGACGGTGGCCATAGTTTTGAAATCTTCTCAGGGTAAGGAATGGAAGCAGATGGCCAATGTGCATGCTGTCGCCAGTTGGGTCCATTCCGCAGTATAAGGATATTTTCTCTTTTTCAAGTGTTTCCTTTAACCCCTCTTCATCTGTCTGCTGGTAAATAACGCCTCTCCATTTTAAATCCTCTAATAAATTCATTAATTCTTCCTCCTTAAAAATAAGGCTATGTTAAATTTGTCCGTTGATTTCCTCTACAGGCGCTTCGCGCACCTAAGGGCGTTTTGCGAGCCTCCTCGGAACAATCCGTTCCTGCGCACGTCTCGCTTCAACGCTGATCCCCCAGAAGTCTACGCGCCTTCCGATCCAATCAACTAAGCGGTTAAAATGAACATTATGCTTTAACACAGCCAAAAATAAAAAACGCCCCTGCAAATTTGCAGGGACGCAGTATTTTTGCGCGGTACCACCCAGATTGAGGATCGATAATCCTCCACTTCATTCGGATAACGGATAAATCCGTTCACTGCTATAACTGTGTTGTTTAACAGGTTGACAGTGAAAGCTCAGGGAGGTAATTCATCCTTCTATTTGTACCGGCTCGCAGCTCACCGCCGGCTTTCTGATCACAGGGATAGAAGCACTACTGATTCCCGTCTTGGCTTTATTATTTTTTTGATATAAAGCATTTTTATCAAACCGTAAAGAAAAAGTCAACATTCTTTTTGAAGGCTAAAAAAATAACTAATTCTTCAGATTTTTATAGTTGAAATAAGGTAAAAATGATATCCCTGTTTATGCTATAATTGAATGTGATTTTAAGGGGAGAGGTGCGGATGAAAGATAATAAAGACTGGAAAGAAATACTAAGGTCGGGTCTTAGGCTTTTTACAAATAAAAAAGCAACGAAAGGGGCCAGAATTTCCTTTCAGGTTATTTGGAACCTTATTTTATTGCTGATTATCGTTATGGTCATAGGCGGTGCTTTTGCCGGCGGCGTTGGAGCTGGATATTTCGCCTCGCTTGTTAAAAATGAAAAAATTCGCCCTTATGACGAAATGAAAAAGGATATTTATAACTACGAAGAAACCTCTGAGCTGTACTTTTCAGATAATGTTTATCTTGGTAAGCTCCGGACAGATCTTTACCGTGAAGAAGTCAAGCTCGAGGACGTTTCCCAATTCCTGATCGATGCCATCGTTTCAACGGAAGATGAGTATTTCTATCAGCACCAGGGTGTTGTTCCAAAAGCGATTATGAGGGCCTTGTTCCAGGAGGTAACCAATGCCTCTGTCCAATCTGGGGGAAGTACGCTAACACAGCAATTAATAAAGAACCAGATTCTGACAAATGAGGTATCTTTTGAACGTAAAGCAAAAGAAATTCTTCTTGCCTTAAGGCTTGAAAAGTTTTTTGATAAGAAGGAAATTTTAGAAGCTTATTTAAATGTTTCCACATTTGGCAGAAATTCATCTGGAAGGAATATTGCAGGTGTTGAGGCGGCAGCAAAAGGATTGTTTAACATCAGTGCAAAAGAACTGAATCTTCCGCAATCAGCCTTCATTGCCGGCCTGCCGCAAAGTCCGTTCGGCTATACTCCATTTACCCAAAAAGGTGAATTAAAAAGCCCTGAAGGACTCGAACCAGGCATGCAAAGAATGAAAATCGTTTTAAAGAGAATGTACGATGGAGGAAAAATCACTCAAAAGCAGTATGAAGATGCTTTAGCTTATGATGTGACGAAGGACTTTGCTCCGCGTGCAGAAAGCACTATTGAGAAATATCCATACTTAACTTTCGAAATCGAAAAACGCGCTGTTGAAATTATGGCAGGCATTTTAGCGGAAAGTGATGGATATGCCCACAGCGATTTAAAAGAAAATAGTGAGCTTAGAAACGAATATAAAATGCTGGCTGACCGCAATCTTCGCCAAAATGGCTATCAAATTCACACAACAATTCATAAAGGCATCTATGATGCTATGCAGGAGGCAAAGGATAAATTCACCTATTACGGTAGTGATAGAGTTGAAGTTGTCACAGATCCTGAAACTGGAGAAAAGAAGGAAGTTATTGAACCTGTGCAGGTAGGTGCTATTTTAATTGATAATAGCACGGGAAAAATCTTATCCTTTGTAGGCGGAAGAAATTATCAGGATGAGGCATTAAACCATGCAACAGATGCGCTAAGATCCAATGGTTCAACCATGAAGCCATTAGTCGTCTATGCCCCAGCTATGGAACTCGGGGCTGCATCTCCAGGAACCGTTATTCCAGATGTAGAAGTTTACCTTGACCCGTCCCGTCCTGGCGTGCCTTATCCGCAAAACTATGATAAGCGCTATAGCGGTCTAGTATCTGCGAGATATGCACTAGCGATGTCATACAATGTGCCTGCCATGCTTGTCTATCGGTCAATTATTGACCAGAGGCCAGCTCAATATTTAGAGAAAATGGGCTTTACATCGGTCATCGAAAGTGACTACCACATTAACTCCCTGTCTTTGGGAGGAATTACTAACGGTGTTACTGTCGAGGAGAATGTAAACGCTTATGGCACCTTTGCTAATGGCGGTAAATTCATTGATGCCTATATGATTGATAAAATAACAGACAAAGAAGGCAATGTCATTTATCAGCATGAGGTCAAACCTGTTGAAGTATTCAGCCCGCAAACGGCCTATTTAACAATCGATATGATGAGAGATGTTGTTAAATACGGAACAGCAAGCTCTTTAAACAGCAGGATAAAATTCAAGTCTGACTGGGCAGGAAAAACAGGTACCGGGCAGGATTTGAAAGATTCATGGTTTGTTGCCGTAAATCCGAAGGTAAGCTTCGGGGTATGGAACGGCTATGATACGCCAAAGCCTCTGGAACTCAGATACAAAGGCCTGCATCATGGACCAAGGGGCATTTATTTATGGGCAGATTTAATGAACGCGGCCTATAGCGCAGCACCAGAATTAGTTGCAACAAATGAATCTTTTAAAATGCCAGAAGGAATAATCCGCGGTTCGTACTGCGCGGCTACAGGACTTCTTTCCTCAGAAGCATGTGCAAAAGCTGGCCTCGTTGAAACAGATTTGTATAATGCAAAGTTTGTGCCAAAGGCAGCTGATAACAGCTTCTCAAGCGGCAAATATGTACAAATTGGCGATAAGCGATATTTGGCTCTTGACAGCACTCCTAATGAATTTACAAAAACAGGTGTATTGCTGAGTCCAAATTATTTTGAGGAAAAATTCGGCATTACAGTGAAAAATGCATCTCAGCTAATTCCAAACAAGTCCAGATGGACAAATCTGCTTGCTGCTGGGTCTAAAATGAATGAAAATGGGAAGACTCCAAGCGCTCTAAATATCCAGTCTTCGGGTTCAACGATCAATTGGGGAAATCACCCTGAAACTGATGTCATCGGTTATCGGATATATCAAAGAACAGGAAGTGGAGCTAAGAAGGTAGGAAGTATACCTGCAGGAAGCGCATTTTCCTTCAATGCATCAAATGGCGATTTCTATATTACCGCTGTTGATATTGCTGGGAATGAGTCAGAACCATCAAACATTGTCCAGATTGGGCAAGGTGAACCAAACAACCCAGAGCAGCAAACGGAGTCATCAGCAGAAGACCAGCCACCTGCTGCACAGCAGAACGAGAGCGAAACAAAACCTTCCGGAACTGATTCAGAAAAGGAAAAAGAAAAGGAAGACAAGAAAGAAAGCGAGAACACAGAAAAAAATTAATGAGAACATTAATAACCGCACCCGAATGGGTGCGGTTATTTTTTATTATATCCTAGTCCTCCATTGTGGAAAGGTCCCCAGTTGGCAAGTTAAGCTCCCAGGCCTTTAACACCCTGCGCATAATTTTGCCGCTTCGAGTTTTTGGCAGCTTATCGCGGAATTCAATTTCTCGCGGTGCTGCGTGTGCAGCAAGACCTGTTTTTACAAACTGGCGAATTTCCTCGGTCAATTCCTCCGATGGAGTATATCCATCCATAAGAGCAATGAATGCCTTAATAATTTCACCGCGGACTGGGTCAGGCTTTCCGATAACCCCTGCTTCAGCAACAGCTGGATGTTCGAGAAGTTTACTTTCAACTTCAAACGGACCTACCCTTTCGCCTGAAGTCATAATGACATCATCGACACGTCCCTGGAACCAGAAATACCCCTCTTCATCCATATAGGCGGAGTCGCCTGAAACATACCAATCACCTGGCATAAAATAAGATTCATATTTCTCTTTATTATTCCAAATGGTATGCATCATGGAAGGCCAGCCTTTTTTAATGGCCAAGTTTCCCATGCGATTTGGCGGAAGTTCATTTCCTTGATCATCCACAATCGCAGCCACAACACCAGGAATTGGTTTACCCATTGATCCAGGCTTTATTTCCAGACAAGGGTAATTACAAATAAGCTGTGCTCCCGTTTCAGTCATCCACCAAGTATCATGAATGCGTTTTTGGAATACTTTCATTCCCCATTTAATTACCTCAGGGTTAAGCGGTTCCCCAACACTTACGACGTGGCGAAGGCTGGATAGGTCGAATTTCTTAACTACTTCATCCCCCGCTCCCATTAACATTCTGAATGCCGTTGGGGCACTATACCAAATGGTTACACCATATTCCTCAATCATTTTGTACCACGATTCCGGATTAAACCGTCCGCCGACAATCAAGTTGGATGTTCCTGTCAGCCATGGACCGAAAATACCATAGGATGTTCCAGTAACCCAGCCTGGGTCTGCGGTACACCAGTATACATCCTCCTCCTGCATATCCAGCACCCATTTAGCTGTATAATATTGCTGAATCATTGCATTATGAACATGCAGCACACCCTTTGGCTTCCCAGTTGAACCAGATGTATAGTGTAAAATTAAGCCATCTGTACGTTCTACCCATTCTATTGCAAGCTTTGTGCTTGCTTCAGCCATTTTCTTATTAAAATCAACATACGGGCCTTCTTCTTTGATGTTCTCGCCCACAAGGAAAACCTTCTTTAATGCTGGAAGTTCATCAACTGGAACTCTATTCAATAATTCTGGAGTTGTAATAAGGACTTTTGCTTCACTGTCCTCTAACCGGTCACGGACAGCTCCTTCCATAAAGGCCTCAAAAAGCGGGCCGGCAATCGCACCTAGCTTAATAATTCCTAACGTAGCAAAATACAGCTCCGGGGAACGAGGCATAAAGATAAATACGCGATCGCCTTTTTCTACATCCCCATATGTCTTGAACACATTCCCTGCTTTATTAGAAAGCTCTTTCATTTCCTTGAATGTATATTTTTCGTTTCTTAAGCCTTCACGGAAATACAGGGCAATTTTATTTTTTCTAAAGGATTCTGCATGACGGTCAATAGCTTCATAAGCCATATTCACACGCCCGGTCTCGTGCCAGGAGAATACCTTTTCAGCTTCCTTCCAGTCGAATTGCGAATACGTTTCTTCATAGTTCTTTAAGTTATAATTTCCTTGAGCTGCTGGCAGTGCTTCTATTTTCATAGTATATCCTCCTTTAAAATTACTAAGAAAACTTAACCGAGTATGGCCAGTTTTTAAGATTAATATTATTATAATATAAGTTTTATCTTTTCACAATTTTTTAAATATTCATTTTCAGGATATTTTTAAAAATTGTAAAAAAGTACTATTTATCCAACGTTCACGAAATGTTTTCAAGTAATACTGAAAATATATATAAGCCGCTAAAAACAAGCAGCAATTTATGTATAATAGATATAATTGATATGTCTTAGGCGGTGAAGGAATGGAGCATCAAAAAACCTATAATGCAATGGAATTGAAGACTGCAAAAGGTGATTTAATTATTGAGGGACCCGTATCACCAGGAGCAATTGCAGAATTGGAGTTTCATAACGACTTAGTAGCTTTTCGCCAGCCAGAAAAGCAAAAGAAAGCATTGATTGAGATAGCCGGTCTGCCAGAAGGAAGAATTATTATTGCCCGTTTTCGGGAAACCATTGTCGGATATGTTACATATGTTTACCCAGATCCGCTTGAACGGTGGTCTCAAGGAAAAATGGAGGATCTAATTGAACTAGGTGCCATTGAAGTAATACCTGAATTTCGCGGGACTGGAACAGGCAAAGCCCTTCTTAAGGTTTCCATGATGGATGATGCTATGGAAGACTACATCATTATTACTACTGAGTATTACTGGCATTGGGACCTTAAAGGAACCGGCCTAAATGTATGGGAATATCGAAAGATCATGGAAAAAATGATGAATGCCGGCGGACTGGAATGGTACGCAACAGATGACCCGGAGATTTGCTCTCACCCAGCCAATTGCCTGATGGCTAGAATCGGCAAACGTATTGATATAGAGTCCGTTCAGAAATTTGACCGCCTCCGTTTTATGAATCGATTTATGTACTAAATTTAGGGGGTTATAAGAATGATTGTTGAAGAAATTATGAAAACAAAGGTTATTGCCCTTGCAGAAACTGATAGTATTGCGGAGGCATTGAAGGTCATGCGCGAAAATAAAATCCGCCATCTCCCTATCATCGATGAAAAACATCATTTAATCGGGCTTGTCACTGACAGAGACATACGAGATGCGACCCCTTCCATCTTTGATACTGAAAAGTTTAAGGAAGGCCTGCAAAATCCGCTAAAAATGATTATGAGGACGGATGTGATAACAGGGCATCCCCTTGATTTTGTCGAAGAGGTATCCGCTATTCTTTATGAGCATCGCATCGGGTGTCTACCTATCTTAAATGATGGGAAACTGGTCGGCATTGTCACTCAAACTGACCTGCTTCATACATTGGTAGAATTAACCGGTGCCCATCAGCCAGGCTCACAAATTGAGATTAAGGTGCCAAACAGAACTGGCATGCTGCATGAAATATCCGCAGTGATTAAAAATCGAAAAGCAAATATTCAAAGTGTCCTAGTTTATCCGGATAAAAGTGATGAGAATTATAAAATTATCGTTTTAAGGGTTCAAACCATGAATCCTCTTGCATTAATTGAAGATATCAAAAAATGCGGCCATGTCGTGCTTTGGCCAAACTTTCCGGGGCAATCATCATGATGGATGAAAGTGTTTTTGTTTTCTCAAAGGATTTACTGAACTATAAATTCAACGAAACGCACCCCTTTAATCAGCTTAGGATTAAACTGACACTTGATTTGCTTAAATTGCTGCATGCGATTGAAGATAATCAAATGATTCCTCCCCGTTCTGCTACGGACGAGGAACTGATGCTCATTCATGACCCCCACTATATCAATGCCGTCAAACTTGCTGGCCTTGGCAAGCTGCCCCCAGAGACGGGGGAAAATTACGGACTTGGCACGGAGGATACACCGATTTTTCCTAATATGCATGAGGCTAGTTCCCTCTTAGTTGGCGGGACACTGGCAGCTGCTGATGCAGTAATGAGCGGCCGTGCAAAACATGCCTTGCACCTTGGCGGAGGCCTGCATCATGGATTTCGCGGCAAAGCTTCGGGCTTTTGTGTTTACAATGACAGTTCTGTAGCGATCAAATACCTGCAGCAGAAATATCATGCAAGGGTTTTATACATTGATACCGATGCCCACCATGGAGATGGGGTCCAGTGGGCATTTTACGATGATCCTGATGTCTGTACATTGTCTATACATGAGACAGGAAGATATTTATTCCCGGGAACAGGATATGTGAATGAACGGGGACAGGGCAAAGGCTATGGTTTTACTTTTAATATACCAGTAGATGCCTTTACGGAAGACGAATCCTGGCTCGAAATGTATCTAACCTCAGTCAGGGAAGTGGCGGAGTACTTCAAGCCAGATGTCATCTTAACTCAAAATGGTGCGGATGCCCATTATTTCGATCCGCTTACCCATTTATCTGCAACAATGAAAATATACAGAGAGATCCCAAAGCTTGCACATGAATTAGCACATAAGTATTGCGGCGGCAAATGGATCGCTGTAGGCGGAGGCGGATATGATATTTTCCGTGTTGTTCCACGGGCCTGGGCATTAATCTGGATGGAGATGACCGAAAACTCAAATTGTTTCGGCACCCTTCCTTCCGCCTGGATAGATAAATGGAAGGAAGCTTCTCCTGTGCCATTGCCGCTTTCATGGGATGACCCGGAAGGCATATATAAACCAATTCCTAGAAAGATGGAAATCACCGAAAAAAATAGACAAACATTAGAAAAAGCCTTGTATCCGATTAGAAGCATGAAAAGATCTGAAATCTAACCACAGTAAAAAAGGACCCAAAAGGGTCCTTTTCCATTAATTTGATGTAAGATCGTCCTTACTGTATTTAGGATCAGATATCACAATTTCAACCCTGCGGTTTTTTTTGCGGTTTTCAGGGGAATCATTTGATACAAGCGGTCTAGTATCAGAATAGCCAACTGCAATAAACCGCCTGCTGTCCAGCCCATGGTTCTCGATTAAATATTTAATGACACTGCTGGCCCGAGCAGCAGATAACTCCCAATTCGAAGGATAGCGAAAACTATTCATTGGGCGGTCATCCGTATGTCCTTCAACCTTGACCAAATTGGGCATCGACTTTAATAATTCTCCTACCTTGTCTAAAAAACCATAGGCGTCGCCAAGAATGGTCGCCTCACCAGGGTCAAAGAGAACCTTTTCTTCAAGCACCAGGACTACGCCGCGCTCGGTCCTGTTAGCAACAATAACATCATCCATTCCATTTTTGCTCAGGAAACCTTGAACCTCGTTCAATAGATTCTGCATTGATTCCTCTTCTGCACTCTGCTCTTGCTGCTGTGAACCAGATTCAAGATTTTTATCTTTTGCTGGCATATCGTTTTCAATAACTGAGGAATAATCCAGCGGAACAACAGTAGGATAAAAATCAAAAAATTGTTCTCGCAATGATTCTGTTACCGCCTTAAATTTCATCATATCAATTTGCGACATTGAAAATAGCAAAATAAAAAAGACTAAAATTAAGGTTACCAAGTCGGAAAAAGTCACCATCCAGCCGGGTGCGCCTCTTTTTTGCTCAGGGGGCCTTTTCCTAAGCTTCATTATCTGATGCCCCCTCTAAAAGGGCTGAGGCTGCTTTTTTTCGGTCATCGGAGGATAGAAATGCACTTAATTTTTCGCGCAGCAGCTTAGGGTTTTGGCCAGACTGAACCCCTAGCACACCTTCAATAATTAATTGCTTAAAAAACACTTCCTGCTCTGTCTTTAACATTAGCTTTGATGCGATTGGATGAAATACCAGGTTTGCAAGCAAAGTTCCATATAGGGTTGTTAACAGGGCAATTGCCATATTAGGGCCAAGACTTGATGGGTCATTTAAGCTCTTTAACATGAGAACCAGCCCGATTAATGTACCGATCATTCCCCATGCAGGTGCGTATTCCCCGGCCTTTTCAAGAATACTTCTGCCCTTTCTGTGTCTTTCCTCCATTGCGGAAATTTCAGCATTCATAATATCATTAATCATATCAGCCTCAATCCCGTCAACAGCAAGCAATATACCCTTTTTAATAAAAGGATCGTTCAGCTCCTCCATCTCTGCTTCAAGAGACAAAAGCCCCTCTCTCCTTGCACGCTCAGATAAGCTGACAAAGGTATTAATTAACTCATTCAGATCCCCTGCATTGTGGGTAAATCCTTGCCTGACAACGGTAAAGACATGCTTCATATCATTTAAAGGAAAACTCACTAGAAGCCCCGCAATCAGTCCGCCTATGACAATAAAGAAGGATGCCGGATCAATAAAGGATAGGAAGCCATCTATTCCCCCATTATCAACAATACCGAAAATAAGCATAATGATCCCAACTAATAAGCCGACCGGTGTTAAAATATCTAACCTTTTCATATTCCCTCTCCTGATTTTTGCGTTTTCTTATCTATCTATATCATCGGCTGGATTATGATTTTGTTGAGCTTCGATGTTCAATTCTATGGGGAAGGACGACAATATGATCTGAAATTTCCTCCTTATTCATCAGCTTTGTCAAAAGTCTCATGGCAACCGCGCCGATGTCATACAAAGGCTGTACTACCGTAGTCAGCTGCGGGCGCACCATTAATGATAATCTGGTATTATCTGAACTGATCACTTCAAAGTCCTCAGGGATATTAAATCCTTTATCCTTTGCTCCATGCACAATGCCAATAGCCATTTCATCAGAACCAGAGAAAATGGCTGTTGGTTTGACTTCGCCATCAAGGAGCTTTTCAAAGGCATCTATTCCGGAGTCATATGTGTAGTCTCCCTCTGCGACCAATTCCTCATTATAAGGAAGCCCAGCTTCTTTCAGTGCCTTCTTGTAGCCGTCCAGCTTCTTTTTATTAATAGGCTCATGGAACGAGCCAAGAACGATAGCAATATCTTTATGGCCCTCGCTGATAAACATTTTTGTTGCATCATATGACGCTTGTTCGTAATTAATATTTACAGAAGGAATTTTTTCATTTTCTTCGATGGAACCTGCGAGTACGATCGGAACAGGAGATTTTTCAAACTCATCTACAAGCTCGTCCGTAATATTCCCTCCCATAAAGACAATTCCATCCACCTGCTTGCCAAGCATAGTATTTAATAGATGCATTTCCTTTTCTAGGTTTTGGTCTGAATTGCTAAGAATGATATTATATTTGTACATTGTCGCTATGTCCTCAATTCCCCTTGCAAGCTCTGCAAAAAAAGTGCTTGAAATATCTGGGATAATAACGCCAACAGTCGTTGTCTTTTTGCTTGCTAAACCGCGGGCAACCGCATTGGGACGGTAGCCAAGCCGTTCAATAACCTCTACCACCTTTTTCCGGGTGGCCGGTTTCACATTTGGGTTTCCATTGACAACCCGTGAAACGGTAGCCATTGAAACATTGGCCTCTCTAGCCACATCATAAATCGTTACATTCATTTTATTGACACTCCTTCTTCAATTGAACGAAAAACATTGATGTATATATTAGTTTACGGCACGAATGAGCCGCCTACTCATGCATTTGTTCATTCTTCATAATAACAAATTTTTTTATGCATAAATATGTATTTCTCGTTAAATTCATTTTTATTGTAAGCATACTGCTAATTTGAGATTTATTCCAACAAAAAAAAGCCTTCTGTCCTTTAGGCAGAAGGCAATTTTTTATGACGATTAAACTCTTAATAATGAAGATGATTTAAGTTCGCTCATAAATTCATCAAATTGTTTTAGATCCATTTGCTGGGCGTTATCTGAAAGAGCTACGGCCGGATCTGGGTGTACCTCAGCCATAACACCGTCTGCACCAATTGCTAGAGCTGCTTTTGCACATGGCAGCAATAAATCTCTTCTTCCTGTGGAATGGGTAACATCCACAAATACTGGCAAATGAGTTTCTTTCTTTAAGATAGGTACGGCAGAAATATCTAATGTATTTCTTGTTGCACGTTCATACGTACGGATGCCGCGTTCGCAAAGGATAATCTGTCCATTTCCCTGTGCCATAATATATTCAGCAGCATTAATGAATTCTTCAATCGTTGCTGCAAGACCTCGTTTTAAAAGAACTGGCTTGTTCACAGCACCTGCTGCTTTTAATAATTCGAAGTTCTGCATGTTTCTAGCACCGATCTGGATAACATCAATATATTCAACAGCCGTTTCGATATCAGCAGGGTTTACGATTTCGCTGATAACTGCTAAATCGTATTCATCGGCTACTCTTTTTAAAATCTTCAGGCCTTCAATTCCAAGACCCTGGAAATCATATGGAGATGTTCTTGGTTTAAACGCGCCTCCGCGAAGAAGCTTCAAGCCTTTTGCTTTTACAGCGTCAGCTACTGTTGCAACCTGCTCATAGGATTCAACCGCACATGGGCCAAAAACCAAATGCGGATTACCATCACCGATTTTTTCACCCTTAATATCAACAATAGTATTTTCCGGCTTTTTCTTTCTTGAAACTAATAGAGCTTTTCGATGATCATCTTCCTGAAGCTCTAAACCAGCTTTGAAGATTTCTTTAAAAACATGAACAATTGTTGAATTTTCAAATGGACCATCATTATGCTCTAAGATAAGATTAAGCATATCGCGCTCACGGACAGGATCAAAACGATAGACCCCCTGTGTCTCTTTCGCCTTACCGATTTCTTGAACCAATTTCCCTCTTTCATTAATTAATGACAATAGCTGTAAATTAAGTTCATCCACACGCTGACGCAATTCATTAAGATCTTTACTCATTTTTCCTGTCCCTTCCCTTCAGTTTTAAATTGAGCATGTTATTCGAAGCAATAAGGTGCATTTATTTTAAAATGGGGTTCACCTTTTATTCTCCTTTATAGGCTCATTAATCTGTGATACATTTTTAATAATTAGAAATTATTATATATGAATTATCTGAAGATGTCACTAACTTTTTCTTTAATAATTAAACGCTTTTAAGCGATAAAGAATTTTTACTGCGAAATAAAGGTATACAACACTTCCAAAACCTTATAGAAAGTGAGGGATTTCCTTGCTTGAAAATAAAAAACTGTTCGCCCTGGATATTGGAACCCGATCTGTCATCGGCATTATCTTGGAAAAAAGGGATGGCCACTATCATGTAGCTGATATGGTGATGAAGGAACATACGGAGCGGGCCATGCTAGATGGACAGATCCACGATATCTTGGCTGTATCAAAAGTCATCACTATGGTTAAGGACATACTCGAAAAAACACATGGGGAATTAAAAAAGGTCTGTGTGGCGGCTGCCGGCAGATCTCTTGTTACAGAGCGGGCATCGGAAACAATAGAAATTCACGGAAAACCGCTCATGCAAAAACAAGATATTTTGCACTTAGAATTAAGTGCTGTTCAGCAGGCTCAAGCCATTGTATCAGAAAAATTCGAATGTGATAAAAAGGCAAATTATTACTGTGTGGGCTATTCGGTGCTTCGTTATACACTGGATGGAGAAGAAATCGGCAATCTGATTGATCAGCAGGGTGAAGAGGCTTCCGTTGACATCATCGCAACCTTTCTGCCAAAGGTCGTTGTTGAATCACTTCTTTCTGCGCTCCAAAGATCGGACTTAGAAATGGAGGCACTTACCCTTGAGCCAATTGCCGCTATCAACGTCCTAATCCCTCCATCAATGAGACGTCTGAATGTTGCCCTAGTTGATGTTGGAGCCGGTACTTCAGACATTGCCATAACAGATTCTGGCACAGTCACTGCCTATGGCATGGTACCAATTGCTGGAGACGAAATTACCGAAGAAATCAGTGAACAGCTGCTCTTAGACTTTCCTTTAGCTGAAAAAGCCAAAAGAGAGCTTAACAGCACTGAGACCATTACGGTAACAGATATTTTGGGCTTCGAGACTGAGGTTCACAGAACTGACATCATAGAAAAAATTTCCCCCGCGATTGACCGGCTGGCTTCAGCTATCTGTCAGGAAATTCTTCAAATGAATAATAAGCCGCCAAAAGCAGTCATGCTTGTCGGCGGAGGAAGCCTGACACCAGAGCTGCCAAAAAGGATTGCTGAAAAGCTTGGCCTGCCAGAAAACCGGGTGGCGATTCGCGGGATCGATGCCATTTCTTCACTGACTGTTGCAGAACAGATTAGCAAAGGCCCTGACCTTGTAACGCCAATTGGAATTGCTATCGCTGCACATCAATCACCGGTTCAGTATCATACTGTTGAAGTAAATGAACGTCCTGTCCGTCTATTTGAAGTAAAGAAAATGACGGTTGGTGATTGCCTCCTCGCCGCTGGAATCAAAATAAATAAGCTATACGGCAAGCCGGGGCTGGCGATGATTGTCAGTGTGAATGGGCAAAACATTACCATTCCAGGCGGATATGGTGAAGCCCCGCTGATCCTGCAAAATGGCCTGCCAAGCACGTTTGATGCAGAAATAAAAAATGGCGATAAAATCACGATTGAAAAAGGCAAGGATGGGGAAATTACTGAGCTCTATATTAAGGATTTAATTGACGAAATCCCTGTTAAGAATGTCAAAATTAATGGCAGGGAATACACCGTAAAGGCGCGTATTACTTGCAACGGCGCGGATGCTTCATCTGATAAATTAGTTGAAGACCGCGATGTCATTGAATGCCGGATGCCGGAAACTATCGAGGAATTACTGAATGATTTAAAGCTTCACGAGCTTATGGCAGAAATAAGGCCCTTTAGGGTCAATATTGATGGAAAGGAAACAGTTATCCCTCCTTTATCAGGCAAGATTTTTAGAAATGGCAGAGAAATAAAGCCTTTCCATTCATTTGACAGCCATGATGAGATAACGATTGAAAAAAAGGGGACGCCAACCCTAAAAAAACTTGCACAGCTAAAGCAGCTGATATTATCGCAAAGCCTGCCAGTAACCTTTAACGGCAACAGTATTACCATTACAAAACCCGTTGCCATCATTAGGCGAAATAGAAAAGTTCTTTCAGAAGAAGAGATCATTTTAGATGGGGATTACCTGACCATTGAAGAAGGAAATATAGAGCCCTTTACGTTTCAGGATATATTCGGACATGTCGATATCGAAATACCCCAAAAGGCAAGCGGAACATTTGAATTATTGCAAAACGGAGAAAAGGCAGCCTTCCACAGCAAACTCAAACCTGGTGACCAGCTGCAAATCATCTGGCCAGAAAACGCCCGCCAAAAAATCACATAAGGACACAGGGACAGGCACCCTGTCCCTTATGTTTTTTTTGATCATGAAAAGGACAAAGAAACCCTATGTTCTATTTCAGGTTCTCGGGATTTAACGGCTCCAATTCTGGGATAACAAATCTGCCATCTTTGCGGATTAGTACATCATCAAAATAGATTTCCCCGCCGCCGTAATCAGGGCGCTGAATATTGACCATATCCCAATGAATATTGGAGTGGTTGCCGTTGTAAGCGTCGTCGTAGCATTGGCCAGGCGTAAAGTGGAAGCTTCCATCAATTTTTTCATCAAATAAAATATCCTGCATTGGGTGGGAGATAAATGGATTCACGCCGATGGCAAATTCACCGATAAAGCGCGCTCCCTCATCTGTATTAAAAATTTTGTTGATTCTTTCTGTATCATTTGCAGAAGCATCAATTATTTTTCCATCTTTAAATGTTAATTTCACATTTTCAAAGGTAAATCCATTATATGGTGATGGCGTATTATAGCTGATCACACCATTTACAGAATCACGGACAGGGGCGGTATATACCTCTCCATCTGGGATATTCATTTGGCCTGAACATTTAATGGCCGGAATGTCTTTAATGGAGAAAGACAGATCTGTACCCGGTCCTGTTAATCTGACCTTATCCGTCTTATTCATTAATTCAACTAATGGATCCATAGCTTTATCCATTTTGCTGTAGTCAAGATTACATACATTAAAGTAAAAATCCTCAAAAGCTTCTGTGCTCATTTTAGCCAATTGGGCCATCGCAGTATTGGGATATCTTAAAACAACCCATTTCGTTTTTGGAACACGGATTTCGCGGTGAACCTTCTTGCCGATGGTTGTCCCATGAAGCTTCATTTTTTCATCTGGCACATCTGACTGTTCGCTGATATTGTCGCCTGAACGAAGACCTATGTATGCATCCATCTTACTCATAACATTCGCCTCAAAGTCAGCCATCATATTAAATTGCTCCTCCTGCGCACCAAGCAGCAGAGCACGGTCAACTTGCTGATCTTTTAAAGAAACAAATGGATATCCGCCCGCTTCGTAGGCTTCTTTTACAAGCGCGATCACAAGCTCTCTTTGCAGGCCAAAATTTTCAATTAAAACCTTTTCGCCCTTTTGCAAACGAACCGAATAATTAATTAAATTTTTTGCTAGTGTTGCAATACGCGGATCTTTCATTCTTATCCCTCCGAAAAACAAAATTCAATTTTACAATACATTTAATATTTTAGGAAAGCAAGTTAGCAGGTTTTTGGCTAACAAATGAGCAGCCCAGCATTTTACATGTTTATTGAAATAACGTAAAATATGAGGTGATATAAGGAAAATTGTTCATATCTTGTCAGTTGGAGGTAGATGAGTTGGAAATTATTTTATACTTAAGTGCAGCTGTTGCTGCCATCGCATTTTTCATTCTTGTCATTTATTTAGGGAAAACATTAACGTCATTAAAGGTAACATTAGACAGTGTTTCTAAAACATTGGACGGATTAGAGAAACAATTAGATGGAGTAACAAGAGAAACTACCGCCCTATTGCAAAAAACAAATACTTTGGCTGAGGATATTCAGCACAAATCAGAAAACCTCAACAGCGTTGTTCATGCTGTTAAAGAAGTGGGTGAATCCGTACGCAGCTTTAATGGCTCTATTCAAAAAATTACTTCCTCCGTAAATGAACAGGTTGAAGAAAACAAAGAAAAGATATCGCAAATCGTACAATGGAGCCAAATTTTCTTAGAATTGAAGGAAAAGTGGCAAGCGAGAAAGAAGTACTCTAATACGGAAGTTGTGAAGGAGTCAGAAAACCTTCCAGCAAGAAGGGTACGAGGAAGATCTTAAAGGAGGTAAAAGAGTGAGCAATCAAGAAAGAAGTCAAAATGATCAATCTCAGGCAAAATCAGATGATAGCATCAATACAAAGGATTTTTTAATTGGTGCACTTATTGGCGGTATGGTCGGCGCTGCTGCCGCTCTATTCCTTACCCCTAAGTCTGGGAAGGAACTAAGAAACAATATCAATGAACAAGCCTTAGTAATAAGAGAAAAAACTGGTCATTTAAAGGAATCGGCAATGGCCAAGGGCTCACAGATTGCTGCTGTCACAAAGGATAAAACAAACAGTCTTACCCACTCAGTATCACAGCAATCAGTTGATTTAGTAAATAAGGTGAAAAACCTGAAGCCAAAAGAGGAAGAAACTGAACAGACGGCCGATGAGGCAGCTGGAAAAGACTATAACGAGATTCAAAGGCGTCTTGAAGAAACACAGCGTGCTTTCGACGAGACCGAAGGAAAAATTCATCAGTAAGCTGTAAGATGGAAATTCGGGCGGTGGAGTGATACAATCACTTCATCGCTATTTTTATATTAATAGGAGGTTTTTTTGCATTGATTAGACTAAATGAAATAGAAGCCTTTGATAAAGCGCTTGAAGCGGAAAAGGAATTCTTTTTGCTTAAGCATAGCTCTACATGCCCAATCAGTCAGGCTGCACACGAAGAATACGAAAGCTATTCTTCAGAAAATGAAAAGGTTCCTGCTTACTATCTTGTCGTTCAGGATGATCGTCCATTATCCAATCATATTGCGGAAAAATTTGAAATTAAACATGAATCCCCACAAGCCATTTTGTTTCGCAATGGCCAGCCTGTGTGGAATGCCTCGCATTGGAAAATCACTGAGAAAGCATTAAAGGCGGCTGTAGAGAATAACTAAACGGATAGACAGAGTGACTAGTTTCTGTTCGTCTTCGGGACTGGATTAGGTGTTTTTCACTTAATCCAGTCTGAACTGAATCCTGATTTTGAACCGGGTTAAGGTTTTTTTAGACTATCCTGTCAGGATAGGACCTTGTTTCTGACTTGATTGAGGATTTTTCCGCCTACCCTGTCAGAATGCTACCTTGTTTCTGACTCGTTTGAGGATTTTTCCGCCTATCCTGTCAGAATGCTACCTTGTTTCTGACTTGATTGAGGACTTGCCCGTCTATCCTGTCAGAATGCGACCTTGTTT
>Ga0180215_1002045_pt1 | contig 21021 bp, 14 predicted proteins | sample eDN3rd37CBELigBY_FD_128871 | JGI IMG/M metagenome (GOLD analysis project Ga0180215, IMG submission 128871) | Enriched backyard soil microbial communities from Emeryville, California, USA - eDNA 3rd pass 37_C BE-Lig BY (version 2) (version 2) | ecosystem: Environmental > Terrestrial > Soil >... | reverse complement strand
CAGCCATATGGCGGGCGTTTGCTCCGCGGACGCGCGCAAGGAGCGCGCGATGCTTCGGTAAATCTCCTCGTGAATAAGCAATGGCGGCAGCTCTTCATGAGCGCCTTGCGAGTATTGCTTAAGTGAAGCTAGAGATCCTTCGAAGCGCCATTCAAGCCCAAGCAGGAAGCTGATCATTCTCTGCTTAAGGCGAATGGGCTCGGTCAGCAGCGAAGCTTCCGGCATTGGCTGCGCGGTGCCTCCGGCCGTAAAGAACGTCCTTAAGCTGCCCTCGGGAGCAGTCATGCTCTGAAATAATTCAGCCCGCTCCTCCTCGCTTCTGCAGCAAATGCGAAGCAGCAAATCAAGCGTCACCTGTTGGCAAGTCATGTCATCCTGAACGTAGCCGTACAGCTTCAAATATTTGCGCTGTACATGAGGGGCGACAGCTGCAATAAGCGAGCGGAGCTCTGCAGCCGTCAGTTGAAAATAATCCTGAAGAGCATGTACGGGCAATCGCCTGCCTTCATCCCTGCTTCGCTGCAATCTGGCCTCTATGCGCAATGCCAGCTGCTCCAGCAGCAGCTGCTGCTCCGATGTATGCCGGGCATACACCTCGTCGTTATTGAGCAGCAAGCGCGCCTCCCCATCGCTCATATACATGCCGTGCAGCGGCTGATAGGAATCGGTTATCGAGTGCTGCAGCGCACGGATGTGCGCCATCTCCAGCTCCAAAATAACGTCAAGTATGATCAGCTCGTCCAGCACATAATCTTTCGGATGCCCGTATGCCTCAACATTTGAGGATAAATGAAGAATATTGTTCATCTGTTCAAATCCTTATACGTTTTTATTCTCACAAATCGTGTCGTTTTGTGCAATATTTTAGCAGAAGATTAAATTATTTTGTCGTTATTTCATTTATTCTCAATGTCATAATGGCAATATCGTCGGATTGGGCGCCTCCATTGCTATAATCCAGCACGCTTTGACAAATTGCCTGATTCAATTGCGAAGGAGCAAGCGCTGATGCTTCTTCTGCTGACCGGCTTAACCGCCCGTATCCAAACCACTCGCATCGGTCATTTTCAGCCTCCGTAATACCGTCAGTATACAAAATAATTGAATCTCCTTCAGTGACGCGCACCACATTATTGCGGTATTCCGTATCTGCAAAAATGCCGACGGGCAGACTTGAGCCGCTCTTAAGCGCCTCGGCTTTCCCTTTCGATAAATGGATAGGCGGGCAGTGCCCCCCGTTGCAATACGTCAATTCTCGCGTTTCTGCATCATAGACGGCCAACAAAATTGTGGCGAACATTGTAGAATCGTCGGTGCTGAGCTCACGGTTAATTTTTTCGACCATTTCTGCAGGCGTGGCTTTTTTATCGGCCTTCGCTTTAATCCAAATCATCAGTCCGGACATAAACAAGGCGGCAGGCATTCCTTTATCCGACACGTCTCCCAGGCAAATGAGCAAACGATGCTCGTCCAGCTTCATATAGTGAAAAAAATCGCCGCCTACCTCGCGGGCCGGATATAAGCAGGCATGCAGCTCGGCATCCCCCATGCGATAATGCTCCCCGGGAAGAAAGCTGCGCTGTATATCCTTCGCAATCTTCATCTCGCTTTCCATGCGCTCCTTGGCGGCAGTCGTAATGCGAAGATCGTCTATCGACTTCTCCAGCGCTTCGTAAAGCAGCATGTTTTCCAATGCGATGGCCGCCGGGGAAGCGATCATCTCCAGCAGTCGAAGATCCTTTTGATGAAATGGCCGTCCGCCCTGCTTGTTGATGACTTGAAGGACGCCGAGCATTTTCCCGCTCGACTGGACAGGCACGCAGAGCATATTGCGGGTAGGCACATTCACTTTAACCGAAACGCGATTGGACCAGCGGGCATCCTTGGCGACGTCGTTAATAAGGACGGACTGTCTGGAGGCGGCTACCCAGCCGGCAATCCCTTCCCCGGCCTTCAGCCGAATTTGCTTCACCTCGTCGTGCCTGTCGCCGGTAGCCACTTCGAAATACAACTCATCCTTTTCTTCATCGAGCAGAAGAACAGATGAGCCTTCAGCCTGCAGCGTGCGGGCCGTCGTCGCCATAATGATCTCAAGCAGCTCCTTGCGCTTAATCGTCGAGCCCAGCCGAAGGCTGACCTCGAGCAGCGTTGCGGCTCTTCTGCGTTCCGACCGCTGTCTCCACAGGACAGCCAGCGTCAGGCAGAGCGCCGCTCCTAATATAATGATGACGGCATATTCCATCGTACTGCCTCCTTGCATTCTCTTAAGAGGCGGCTATATAGCTCAGCGCTTCTTCCTCTGTTGCAAAAATCGCAAATATCGTTGAAAAACCCGACATTTGAAACACCTCATCGACGTTGCCGGTTACCGCGAACAGCGCCAGCTTTCCGCCGGCCGCTCTCGTTTTTTTAACGGCGAGCAGCATCACTCTCAGCCCGGCGCTGCTTATATATTCAAGGCCAGACATATCGAATACGAAGCGGCTGCGCCCCTGCTCTATCAAAGCAAGAAACTGCTCCTCTACCTCGCTCATCGTCATGCCGTCAAGCCGGCCGCTTAACGCAATGATCGTTGTTTCTCCTAATTGCCTCGCTTGCATGGTCATCGCTATACTCACTCTCCGATTTTTTTAATCATTTCAAAATAATTGCATCCGTCCTTACGGGCGTAACGGCATTCATCCGCGATGCTCCTTATCAGATGAATGCCTAATCCGCCGATGCCGCGTTTATCCGCCGGCAGCTCAATATTAGCCGCTTGACGCCGCAGCGGATCAAAGGGCGGCGCATGATCGATAAAACAAAGCCTTATCGCATCATGCGGTTGGCGCGTAATGGAAAACGCAATCTTCTGGCTAGGCCCCTCAGCAGGCACAGGCTCCTTATACCCGTGCATAATAATGTTGATAAACCATTCCTCGCCTATAAGCTGCAGCGATGCGGACAGCTCTGCGGACAGCCCCTGCTTCACGCTGAATGCTTCGATCAGTTCCCGCAGTCGTGCCCACTCTTTCCGTTCCGGAGCTAAACTAATGGAATCGTCCAATATCCCTTATCCCTCCTAGCCCAGCTTCAGCAGCATATGCTCCAGCGTCAGCAAGCGGCCGCTAATGGCCCGTAGCAAGCCGATTCCGATTTCCGGATACAGCCTGACCAGCTTGATCATTTCGGCTCCTGCAATTTCCAGTACCTTCGCTTCGTCGAACAATACTTGCGCCGACACTTGAGAAGGACGCTCGTCGAACAAGCCCGCTTCCCCAATCGTCTGCTTCGAGGAGACGATGCCGATCGTACCCTCGGTACCGTCATCGTTTTTGCCGCTTAGCTCGATATGCCCCTCCATGATGATCATGAGCTGGGCGGAAGCTTCCCCTTGCTTGATGAGAAAGTCTCCGTCCCGGTAGCTCTTCTCATTCGCTATGCCGGCTATCCGGCTCAGCTCCTCAATCGATATATCCTTAAACAGCGGCACCTGCTTCAAAAAGGTCATTTTATCGAGCGCGCTTAAATATTCCCAGTTGCCCATTAACAGCTCTCCTCCTTCTGCTGCTCCAGACTTCACGGCGAGCGCCTGCAGCCACGGATCGGTCATATCTTCTTCCAAGCCGTCCCCTGCCTGCTGCGCGGCGGAATGCGCTCTGCCCTCCGACTGCCGTTTATAAAAGGCCAGCAAGGCATTGTTCAGCTTCGAATGGCCGAGCCCCTCCGACAATATTTCCAGTCCATGATCGCGTATTTCCTCGTTATCGCTTTCGACCGCCGCACGCAGCTGCGGAACGGATCGCTCGTCGCCGAAGCGGACCATAACCCGCCAGATCGTATCGAGCACGGAGCCGGTTATTTCATCTACCCGCAGCCTGGCAAGAGCGGTCCAATCTGGATTGTTCATCGCTTCAATCGCATGAACCGCCGCATGGCTGGCCGAAAGCGACCGCAGACGCGCGATGCATGACGGCACTACTCGATTGTCCAGCTCTTGATTTGAGCCGATTTCGGCCGATACGGTGACTGCGGTGCGCCATATGACATCATTGGGCGAGTCAATGAACCGTACAAGCTCAGGCATCGCCGCTTCCCCAAGATCGATCAGCGATTGCTCGATCGCAAGCCTCAGTTCCTTATCGCCGCCTACCAGCAGCTCCATAAGGCTGACTGCAAGGTCGCTGCCGCCGATCTTCCCAATCGTTCGAAGGGCGGTCAGCTTCACTACCGGCTCCTCCGACATCATCGCCATCATGACATCGAAATACATATCGTACAGCTTTCGCTCCCCAATAATTTCGAGAGCTAGAACAGCAGCCTCCCGGTCCGCGCGCAGCTGCAGCCGAAGCTCCTCGTTCAGGGCCTCCTTCTGCTCCATGACCTTCCAAGCTTCCGCTCGTACCAGCAAGCTTGAATCGGAATGAGCGGCCTGCACATGATGGCCTAGCTGTTGCCCGGCTTCGCTGCCGGCGGCGGCGAACAATTGGTGATAGGCGATCGCCCGCACCCGCTCATCGGAATCGAGCAGCAGCGATCTTGTCCATTCATCGGACGCTCCTCTCCAGCCGGCGGGATGTACCGCCACCAGGGCGAGCGCGCGCAGCTCTCCTTCATTCTGCTTGGCATACGACCATAATGCGGAACTCAGCGCATGATCGGGCTGCTTGGCGAGCAGCTCCAGCGTAAAGCGCTGTACGGGCTCCTCGGGATGCTTCAGCTGGCCTGCCAGCGCTTTGCGTACGCGGTCATTGGTCATCGATTCCATAATCTCTTGAATAAAGCTATGAATAGAAGAAGAGCTCACCTGCAAATAACGTACGAGCTCCCGAATGTAGAGATGCCTAGCGCCCCATGCCAGCATAGCCAGCGCCGCAGCCAGAACAATTCCGACGATTGACTGCGCGCTTAGCGACAGCCCCGCCGCGGAATGCAGCAAGGATGCGCCCGATCCGAGCAAAATGCCGGCCGAGGCGGCAATGCTCTGCGCTGTATAGCGATAGCCGTCGCGATGCTGGAGCGGAAGCATTTTAAAGAAAAATTGATAGCTCGGCTCGGCAAAATAATAGAGCAACAGGTACAGCATGCTATAGCCGAACGACACGGCAATTAGCGCTAGCTCGCCGCCGATTCCAGCGCCAACCAGCATAAAGGAGCCCAAAAAAATGACTGAGATGGCAAAAATCGTGTTGCTTGCTCCAAGCCAATCGATCAATCTCGCAGCAAACAGCTGAAGCAGAAAGGCGGCACAGAACAAAATAATGACCATTAGCCCGTAAAAGGCAGTTAGCTCGTTCTCCGAGGAGAACGCGTCTTGCGCCGTAGTGAAATATTGGTATTCCATCAGGAAATAGACAGCCGGCATAAAGGTCATAATGCCAATGACCGTCAACAAGAAAGGAGAACGAATAATTTGTTTCAGATAGAAAGAGGAGGACACCTTCTCTTCGGATGGGGAATCGCTCCCGCCAAAAGTTAAAGGCACCAAATATTGCTTGATCGACCGAATAAAATTAGGCAGTCCCAGCAATAGAAGAATCGAGGCAAGGCAATAGAGCAGCTCAGGCCCGAGCCAGGAGGCAAGCGCGCTTGAGGTAATGCCTGCTATAATGCCGCCAATAATGGCCGCCAACACAAAGACGGGCATGACTCGCTTCGCCTGCTGTGTCGGACATAGATCGAAGGCGGTACTCCACATCAGCAGCGTTTGCTGCCTGACGACGAAATTGGAGGTAAGAAACAGCAGCACATAGAAGCCTGCCCATTGTATGCTTGCAAAGCGATACACAAGCAAAACGATACCGTTAAGCAAGCCGATTGCAATAAAGAACCCGTAAAGGCCGACCATAAACTTCGGCTTGGCGAAGCGCTGCGAAAAAAAGGACAGAAGCCATCCTTCGAGCGGAAGGAGCAGCGCTTCTGCCAAATACATCATCGGCAAGTATGCCGTACCGATACGACTGTTGAAAATGGCCATAAAGGATGTATAGTTGATCATCTCGGAAACGCCCGCCAGAAAAAACACAGTGCCCATTATCCATACTTTGCTGCGGTCCTCAGGACGTAATTGAAAAAAAGACTGTATTGCCTTCTGCACTTCACGTTCCACCTTATTGTTATATATAGAGAGCTATTGCGAGGCGCGCAGCTTGTCCGCGATCCGCTGCTTCGTGGGCGGCATATTGTTCGCGAACAATCCAAGCCTGCCGATGACGTCTGCAAAAGGCTTCTCGCGCTTCATTACGCCTCTCTCAAAAAGCAGCGCAACGATAAGCGTCAGCAAATAGACATAGAACTGGCGCGAGCTGCGATAGCCCTGCTCCAGCAACCGCCGCTTCCGGATTGCATGCTGCGCTTTCAGCGGCAAGCCCGGTTCAATTTGCAAAAAGCGGTCGACGATCGTCTCAGGCGAATCGGCCTGCTGCTTCGCTTTCTGTTTTGCAGCAGCCTGCGCATCCCCCTTGACGCCGAACAGCAGCCAGGCAAGAAAATCGGGGTCGCCGAGCTTGTCGCTTGGCTTAGCCTCTTTCAGGCCGGAATCCTCCTCGCCGAGGGATGGCGCGAAGGCGGAAATCCAGCCCCCCTCCTCCTCTTCGAGCTCGTCCTCCCGTCCGGCATCAAGCTGGGGATCGGCCTCATCTTCGTATTCGTCCGCATATTCGCCGTCTTCCTCGGATTGGTTCAAATAACGCTGAACAGCGGTCTCGTCGTTAGGGTCCAGCTTGATTTTCTCAGCGTCGTTCATGGCGGTTCGCATTTTGTCCCAGTCGACCCATTCCTTATACTGAACGATGACCGTCATTTCTTCCGTAAAAGCTTTGAAACGCAGCTTTCGCTGGTCGGCCATTTTATGCAGCGCGATTTTCTTTTGAGCAAGCGACAGCGTGCCGAACTTCTGCATGAGCGCCGCTTTGCCCTGCTTATTCGCTTTATAGTTCAGCCACGAGGCAATATCCAGATATGGCGGAAGCAAGCCCGTCACTGCCAGCTCATAGCGAGCCGATTGGGCGCCGGATTGGTCGGCATCTCCTTCGCGCTCAGGCTCGTCGTCCTCCAGCCTTACAGCTTTTAATTTATTTATCGCAGCCTGCAGCCTTGCCCAATCGATTGATGAAGCATCTATCAGCTCCACCTGTTTCGGCGAGCCTGCCAGCTCCAGCAGAACGGCCTGCTTCTGGCCGGCGGACAACGCTTCAAAGCCTCTCCATAATTGAGTACGCTGCTCCTGCTTCGCCTGCTCGGCGATCATTTGCGCCGCTGCCGCGTATGGCGGCTTTAACCCCTTACCGGCTGCCGCGCCAAAGGAAGCCCATATTTTGCCGGCGGCTTGATTGCCGTAGCTGCGCTGCAGCCTCCCGTTTGCCTCTCTGGCTTCAGGATCGTACGGCAGCTCCGCCTTCCTATGGGAATGGTATTTAGATGCGCCCGATTGGGACTTTGCCTTTTGCTTAAGCATATATGCCATCAACTTCACCTGAACGTCTAATGGATTTTTTTACTATTGTTCTCTACAAAAGTTCTACAAAAACTGAGTTTATCCTTCCTAATCTCTTATATTAAGCTATTTCTCAATAAATACTAGAAAAAAAATCCACATTTCAAAATCTCTCATGTATAATAACGGGGTAATTTCTATCTTACATTTCATAGCTGAATGGAGGACCATCTATTGTTCTCTTTAAAATCAAAAACCAATCAAAATAATTCAAATACACCAGCTCATCAGCAGCAAAATAGCAGAAACGGACAGCCGGCACCGACAGGCCTGCAGCAAATTGTCGGCAATCAGGCATTGGCCAATCGTATGGGAGCCGGCGTCGAACAGCAAATCATATCGCCATACCTTAGTGAGGCTGATGCCGCTCTTATTTATCAGGATGCTCTCTATATGCCGCTTAAAGACGCTGTCACGGACAAGCTGGGCCTTGGCCGCGGAGCATGGCGCCGCTCCGATGAGCTTAATCAGTTCAGACAGAAATTAAAGGATGCCGCGCGCAAGCAGGCTAACGAGGATATTGTTAATGATCTCAAAAATCACGATAGTCTGAAAAATAAAAGCCAAATCGGCAAATCCTTCTATGAAGCCGCTGCCAAGAAGGAAGCCTACAGTACGTCTAAGAGCTCCGTCGATGAAACAGTTAAGCAGGAAGCTGATAAAATTGTTAAGGATATTATCCCTGCCAAAGACACGCAGAATAAGCTGAAGGAAGCGGCCAATAAAGTGTCAGGCCCGCTCAGCCTCAGCAACGTCAAGGAAGACAAGATTGTTAAAGCGGCACGCACAGGAGCCGTCGACAAAGCGAAGGAGCTGCTGAAGCTATCCGAGCCGAAGGCTGTTGATCAGGCGCGCAAGCTTGTGAAGGGCGATCAAAAGAACGCGCAAGATCCGGCAGCTAAGGCAGCATTGGCGACAAGCCACGATCAGATCGCAGGTAAAGTCCAGGATCAGGTAAAAAGTGATGGAATCGGCAATAAGGCGATTACCCATGTTATCAATTCCGAGTCGCTGAACAGCGGGCTGACGAAGATCGCCGGCGTAATCGATCGCGTAGTGCCTCGAGTAGGCGATGCCGCATCGATGGAGTTCGAGCTGCGAATACCGCTCGGCGATACCGGGGCTTACGCGCTCATTCATCTGGGAGCCGAGGCGGAGCGCGATGAACAGCTTACCGTAGGCGCACAGATCGGAGTAGGCGTCGGGTTTGATGCTGCTTTTGTCGATGTTAACTTCCAAGTCGGCATGTTCGTCGAAGCCGAAGCTTCCAATTCTAAATCCGCCATGAACCTGCTCTCGTACGGCATGTTCCGGCACATGAGTTCCTCTCTTCCGACAGTTGCAGAGAGCTTATGGGGCATGGGCGGCAAGGCGCTCGATTCGAAAATGAAGGAAGCCGAGCTATGGGCGTCAGCGATTGAAGCCGAGGAAATGGAGAAGGGCGGCTCTGTCGATGTCGGCAAATACTATCAAGGAGCAATTGCGCTTGAGCTTGGCATCGTTGAAGCTGATATTAGCTTAGGCAGAAAGAAGCTGACCCATTACGATAAAGCAAGCGTCATGAAGGCAAGCGCGAATCAGTTCGGCAATAGTACGAACACCAATCAGCTGTTGCAAAAGAATCAGCAGCTCACCAAGATGGCGCCGCAGAAGGTTTATGAAGCAAGCGGCGAAGTAGCGCTGGACCTGGGCTTCGGGGAATTAGGCCTTAATGCCGAAGGTTCTGCGACATTTAAAGAGGGAAAAATGACCGGCATCGAGATTTCTGTCGGCGCAGCTCTTCCTTTCGATTACGGGGAAGAAAGCGCGGATTGGGTTATGTATATAAGCAAAATGGCAAAACCGGCGCTTAGTCTCGTTACCACTGTGAGACGCGTGTTAGAAAACAAAAATAAAAACCATACACCAGGCACAGGTCAAGGGACTGCGCCGCAAGGCACAACGCAGAAGCAACCGGAGAAGAGCAATCGCAATCAAGGTACAGCGGGCGATGTTGCAAGCGATCTAATGATCCTGATGCCTCAATTCGACAGTCTGGGACAAAAGATAACCAGCATCGGCAGCGAGATCGATCTAGATACCGGCGAGGTCGAAAATATGATTGCCTTGAAATCCTCGACGACGCTAACCTTCAGCTTCGAGAAGGAATGGGATCTAACCGGGAGCCCTAAAGAATGGAAATTATCCTTAGAGCTTGGCAGCTCAAAAAGCTTCGAAATCGATGCCGAAATCGCCAAATTCAGCGTCGAGAAAACGAAGCGGCTCGCCCGTTTCGTCAAAGAGGGCTAAAATGGAAAAGTACGTTTGCATAAGTTATTCGGGTGTAATAACCGGATTCCTTGAAAGGAGATTATGGACATGCAATCGAGACGCTCAGAACAAGCATCCAAGATACACACAACGGTGCCCGTTGTCTTCCAGTCCTGGAACGACAGCACCCTCACCGTCTCGTTAACCTCTATACAAATGCATTACTCGCCGGATGAGGCGTCAGCGAGCGCAGTCATCCGCATGACTGCAGAGGGGCATCAAATGGAGCAGATCATGAACGAGCAATGGTTCCATCTATTCCCCCACACCCTATCGGCTCAAGCAGCATTCGATAAGGAGCAGGCCATAGAGCTGCAAGCGGAGCTGAACCCGGCAATCGCGCTTCAGCTGGCGCAGCAGCAGTACGATGCGGAATCGGTTCTCGCCTCGCTTCTGCCTGCCAAAAGCAGAATAAAGAGCAGACCTTCCTTGGCCAGCTCGGAATATTGGTATGTTACAGAAGCCATCCAGCAGATTACGCTTCCGCCGGAGCTGCAGGAGGAAGGCGTGCTGAAGCACGGCTTTAGAACGACTTGGAGAAGCACTCTTCGTGAAACAAGAGAAGCCGGCAGCACAAGCCGCAAGCCTGTTCAGCCATTAGAAGCGGTGAAAGCCGCCCTCGGCAATCAAGGACTAAACTATGAGATGTTCAGTGATGATATCATTCGACTAAGTTTCAGCGGCAATAGCTGCGGCAGCTGGACAACGCTCATTCAATTGGACGCTGACAACAAGCTGCTCGTTCTTTATGCTGTTTTCCCGAAAGCAGTGCCTGCCGCCAAGCGTCAGAGCATTTCATTAATACTTATGAATGAGAATTATGACAGGAGCATCGGCAGCTTTGAGATGGATCAGGAGGATGGCGAGCTTCGCTACCGGTCCAGCATTAGCTTATCAGCAGATTGGGATGAGGAAGCTTTCCTGCAGCTGCTCGGCGACCAGCTTAAGATTATGGAGCGTTACTTGCCAGCGATTACGCCATTTTTGTAGAAATGGAACAGAAGGCTGTCCCGGAATCGATACGGTTCGGGGATAGCCTTCTTTCTTTTTTCAGCAGCGTACATAAATGAAGCGATTAGTGCGTTACTCCTTTTTCAAAGCTTTTTCCAAATCCTCCAGCAAATCCTCTCCATCCTCAACGCCTGCAGATATGCGAATAAGCCCCTCCGTAATGCCAAGCTCCTCGCGACGTTCCTTCGGAATCGATGCATGGGTCATTCGAGACGGCACGGAGATTAGGCTCTCTACTGCTCCGAGGCTTTCGGCCAGTGTAAAAAAACGAAGCTTGCGGATCATGACAGCCGCCGCCTCGGCGCTTCCCGCGTCAAACGAAACGATGCCTCCGAAGCCGCGCGCTTGACGCGCCGCCAGCTCGTGCTGCGGGTGCCTCGCAAGGCCCGGATAGTGTACGGCTTTGATCGCTGGGTGGCTCGATAAATACGCCGCTATTGCCCCCGCATTGTGCTCATGCGCCTCCATTCTCAGCCCCAGCGTTTTCAAGCCGCGGATAAGAAGCCAGCTGTCCTGCGGACCGAGCACGCCGCCAACCGCATTTTGAATAAAATGAAGACGCTCGCCAAGCTCTTCGTTATGCGCAACCGCTAAGCCGGCTACAACATCGCTGTGGCCGCCGATATACTTAGTAGCCGAATGAACTACGATATGTGCGCCTAATGGTATTGGATTTTGCCAATATGGGGTGCTGAACGTATTGTCGACGATAAGCAGCAGCCCGTGCGCATCAGCCAGCTTTGCCGCTTCCGCGATGTCCGTCACCTTCAACAGCGGATTGCTGGGCGTTTCAAGGAAAAGCGCTTTTGTATTCGACCTGATTGCGCCTTCGACGGCTGCGAGGTCAGTCGTATCGACGAATGTGGCCTCGACACCTAGACGCTCCAAAACTTTCGTTGCCAGCCGATAGGTTCCGCCATATACATCGTCCGTTATCAGAATGTGATCTCCGCTGCTGAAAAGCGACAATACCGCATGGATAGCCGCCAATCCGGAGCCGAACGCGAAGCCTCTCGCCCCCTCTTCCAACTCGGCAATGAGCGTCTCCAGCGCATGCCTGGTCGGATTGCCCGTCCGCGAATATTCATAGCCCTGATGAACGCCGACGGCCTCCTGCCTATAGGTGCTCGCATGATAGATCGGCGCGCTTACTGCGCCGGTATGAGGATCGAATGGAATACCGCCATGAATGAGCTTCGTTCGCTTCTTCATGTCAAATGCCCCCTTCATAGATTCGATTGCTTAAATACCGTTCGCTGCTGTCCGGAAATACGGTCACAATAACGCTGTCCGGCGAAGCCTGTTCGGCCTCGGTCAGCGCGGCATGCATAACCGCTCCAGAAGAGCTGCCTGCCAGCAGCCCCTCCCGCAGCGCAAGCTGCTTCACTCTTTTGAACGCAAACTCATCGCTCACCGTATGGATCGCATCAAAATAACTGGTATCCATAAAAGGAGCCAGCTTTTCGACGCCGATCCCTTCCGTTTTATGCGAGCCTGCTTCGCCTCCGCTTAGTATGGAGCCTTGCGGCTCCACGACAACCGTTCTTATGCCCGGATTTCTCTCCTTCAAGTAGCGGGCCGTTCCCATGAAGGTGCCTCCCGAGCCCGCTCCCGCCACGAAAATATCGATTCTCCCCTTCAAATCGCGCCAAAGCTCTGGCGCAAGCGTACGGTAATACGCTTCCGGATTATCGCTGCTCACGAACTGTTCCGGGATAAAAGCCCCGTCGATTTGCTCAGCCAGCTCCTCCGCTTTGCGGATCGCGCCCGCCATCCCTTCCGAGGTTGGCGTATGAACGATTTGCACGCCAAGCGCTCGCATAAGCTGCTGCTTCTCTATGCTGAATTTTTCCGGTACGACAGCTATTACAGCAATTCTGTGCCCGATCGCCGCTAGTGCGATGCCGATTCCGGTGTTGCCTGCCGTCGCCTCAATAATCGTCCCGCCTTCGCGAAGCTTCCCGCTCGCCAAAGCTTTCCCGACGATATGAGCGCCGAGTCGATCCTTAACGCTGCCGCCCGGATTCATGAACTCCAGCTTTGCATACAGCCGCACGTTGTTGCGCAATTTGAATCGCGTCAGCTCAATTAGCGGCGTATTTCCGACCAGCTCGTGTACATTCCGATATACGCTCATCCGGCTGTCCTCCTTAGTCACTTTCTGCGTTCTTAACGGCTTCCATTAGCCAGACATACCGATTTAGCCTGCTGAACGACGACGTGAAGCCATGCTTTTCGAATATTCGCTTCATTGCCGGAAGCAGCGTGTAGTACTCCGTCTGCAAGTCATTCAGCAGAAGCGTATGCCCTGCTTTCTGGGCAGCCCATTCCGCACTTCTCCGTGCCTCTTCATCGGCAAACATCGTATCGGCAAATACAATTTTCCCTCCGGGCCGCAGCAGTCTGCTATAAAGCTCTACAGCTTCATCTTTCTCCACGTCCGTCAAATGGTGAAACGCATAGGTGCTGACGATGGAATCGACTGGATCGCCAACGGCTGGAAAATGGAGAAAATCGCCTTCCAGCAGCACCGCATCGAGCGCCCGCTTCTGAAACTGCGCCCTCATCCCTGCAGACGGCTCTACCGCATACACTTTTCTTCCGGCGCGCACCAGCTTTTCCGTCAAATTGCCCGTTCCCGGCCCGAATTCAAGCACCGTGCCATAGGCGCGCGAAGCAACAGCCTCAAGAATATCGTCATAATGCTCGAACACCTTAGCATACTGCGCATCATGGCCGGATACAGTCAGCTCATAGCGCTCCGACCACTCGTCGAACAGTCCAACAAACTCAGTGCCCATCGCCCGTCCCTCTCCCATGTTTAATCCTTAGTTAGTTGCTGTGTTTACTTGCATATGTCATCATATGACGCCGTCTCGCCTTTGGTTAGCCGCTGCGAGCTTTTGTGCGCCTGCCTTCTTCGCGCCTGGGAACTGCCGGCTCACCTTCATTCCCCTCGGTTCCTATGCAATAGTGAAAGCTGCTTTCACTATTCGCATTAACTTGGCTAGTTTCGCAGAAATAGTGAAAAGCGGTTTCACTATTCCTCTCTCGACTGGCATTCCGCCGCATTCCACGCCTATTTCCTATGCCATAGTGAAAGCTGCTTTCACTATTCGCACCAGCTTAGCTAGTTTCGTAGAAATAGTGAAAGAAAGTTTCACTATTTCCTGCCAACACCACCCTACCGCCGCTTTCCGCGCCTATTCCCTATGCCATAGTGAAAGCTGCTTTCACTATTCGCACCAGCTTAGCTAGTTTCGTAGAAATAGTGAAAGAGAATTTCGCTATTTCCTGCCAACACCACCCTACCGCCGCTTTCCGCGCCTATTCCCTATGCCATAGTGAAAGCTGCTTTCACTATTCGCACCAACTTAGCTAGTTTCGCAGATATAGTGAAAGAAAGTTTCACTATTTCCTGCCAACACCACCCTACCGACGCTTTCCGCGCCTATTCCCTATGCCATAGTGAAAGCCACTTTCACTATTCGCACCAACTTAGCTAGTTCCATAGATATAGTGAAAGAAAGTTTCACTATTTCAGCAAACACAAAAAAGCCGCTAGCTGATTCTTCAGCGCAGCGGCAAAGATTACTCACAAAAAATGTTGGAGGAGGGACGGAACGGAGAGGAAGACGAACTGCTGGAAAGTTTACGGCCTGTTTTTGAACCCTTGTTATATCCATCTAACCTAATTAGAAGAACTAGGGTTCAATACAGGTGGAAGCAGTCGTCTTGCTCGCAGTGAAGCTGCCCCTGCTTTCAGACCTCCCTCTTGCTCGCAGTGAAGCTGCCCCCGCTTTCAGACCTCCCTCTTGCTCGCAGTGAAGCTGCATCCGCGCTTTCAGTCCTCACGTCTTGCTCGCAGTGAAGCTGCCCCCGCTCTTCCCCCACACCGCACTCCCAGTGAAGTCCCCACTCCAACCCTACCTATTCTGGTTCCGGTACTCCTGCGGCGTCGCGCCGTAATGCTTTTTGAACACTTTTATAAAATAATTCGGATTCTGGTAGCCGACCTCTATCGCAATCTCATAAATTTTCATCGTGCTGCCCTTCAGCAGCTGCGCCGCCCGGTCCATTTTTTTGCGGACGATGAACTCGCTAATATTCTCTCCCGTCTCCAGCTTGTACAGCCGCGACAAGTATGCGGGATGCATGCCCAGCATATCGGAGATCATCTGCACGGAAGGATCGCTGGACAGATTCATCATGACGTACTTCTGCGCTTCCTTCACCGCGGACGTTCTGGCGCTGCGATTTTCCTTCATCGCATTTTGCCGAAACGTATCGAGCACGCTTGACGTCCAATCTTTCAAATGGCGCACTGTCCGCGTCGGCTGCAGCTCCTTGCCCCTGCCATATTCGCTTCCGATTACGTTGGCAAGGCTGACCCCGCTCTTGTGGGCGATATACGAAAAAGCCGAAAAGATGGAGAAAAAAGCTTCCGTCAGCTGCTCCGACGATTCGCTCCACTCCGTCTCCAACTCATGTATAATCGCCTCCAGCTTGTCCGCAACCGCCTCCCAGTGGCCCGCTTCCATCAAATGGACCAGCTGCGGCGGCTCGTAGAGCGAAGCAAGAATGCTAATGCCGGCCAGCTCGTTTTGTCCGGCGATATAGACCGGAAGCTCCTTATCGCTGCCGAACCGCTTGCCGAACAACAGCAGCAGATTGTTGTACATTTGCAGCACATCCTGCGGAAAGGAGCCGATAGGCCCTGACAGCACGGACACCGGCTTGTTCAAGTAGCGCTGCACATTCATTTGAAACTGACTGGCCAGCCTCTTGAGCTCATGGGTAATGGTCTCGTCGGCTACGCCCTCCGCTTGAGCTTCCTCCCCGACTCCATGCGCGTTCCCCTTATCGAACTCTGCGCCGTCGCGATCCTTAGGAATAAGCACGAACACCAAATATTCATGCACATCGCGGCAGTACCACGTATAGAACCGCTCGCTGAACGTTTCCGTCGCCAAGTTGCCGATCGCATATTCCATTAACGATATTTCGAAGGAATTGTAGTCGGACAGCTGCTCTTTGTACCGTACGAGCATCATGACGATATTCCGGCCGAGAGAAAGCGGAATTTCAAGCAAGCGAAGCTGCTCCTCCAGTCTCCCGCTCTCCATTCGCTTTCCCGAAAGCAGATCGTTCAGCAGATCGGCTTGTAGCCGCGGCAAATGATGGCGGATCGCCTGCATCGCCCGGTCAATGCTGTATTGATTTTTACGTTCCTCCTGCACAATCTCAACGACGGAAGCTACCTGCTCAATAAGACTGTGATCTTCGACCGGCTTCACCATATAGCCTTGAATATTGTGCTTGATCGCCTGCTGCGCATATTCGAAATCGGCATGAGCGGTTAGCAGCAGACATTTCACATGCTTCCAATACGTATAAATATGGCGCGCGAGCTCCAGCCCGTCCATGCCCGGCATTTGCACGTCCGTTATGACAATGTCGATCTCATGCATGTTCAGCATATTGATCGCTTCCGATCCGGAATAGGCTTTATGGACGGCGCCGATTCCGATCGATTCCCACGGTATTGTCGCAGCAAGCGTATCTACGACGCTCATTTCATCATCGACTAGCAGCAGCTGAAGCATGTCCTACTCCCCTTCCTTTTTTGGCGCGCTGCCATTGATCCACCGGATCGTTACACGAAGTCCGCCGAGCGGCGATCTTGAGAACGCCAGCCCCGATTGCGGCCCAAATTGGTAGTGCAGACGCTGATTGACATTCCATACGCCGAAGCCTTCGTCCTTCTGTGCCGGCCGCTCCACCTTCTGCTGCAGCTTTTGGATCGTCTCGTCGGCAAGAGCGGCATTGTTGTCATCAACAATAATCTCGCACTCCGCTCCCTTCATGCGACCGCTAATTTCAATAATGCCGTATAGCCCTGTTTTTTCCACGCCGTGTATAATCGCATTTTCAACGATAGGCTGAATCATAAGCCGCGGCACTTCCAGCCCTAGCATTTCCTTCGGCACATCCGTCTCATAATGAAAACGTTCCAGACGCAGGCTTTGGATCGTCAAATAGTTATCGATTAGCGTCAATTCCTCTTCCAGCGTCGTCATGGCATGCTCCAGGCTCGTCACATAACGGTAGTACGAGGCGAGATTCATTATCATGCTCGTAGCGGCTTCCTTATCGCCGATCGCAATCATGTTTTTCGCAAAATAAAGGCTGTTCGCCAAAAAATGCGGGTTGATCTGCCCCTGCAAATGCTTCAGCTGCGCATCGCGAAACCGAATATTCTCCACATGCACCTTTTCAATAAGCCGCTGTATTTCATCCGACATTTCATTGAACTTCAAAAAGACATAATCGAATTCATTGCGCGGCTTGAACGTCAGCCGGTGGGTATACGTTCCCGTCTGGATGCGCTGTATGCCCCGGAGCAGCAGCATGATCGGATATTGCACGCCCTTGTACAAAGCGACCGCCGCCAGCAAGCCGATAATGAGCATAAGCACCAAGGAAGCATAGAACAAATATTTGCTTTTCAAAATCGGGGTCAGCACCTGCTTCATCGGCATATAATTGACGGCATACCAACCGAGGCTGTCCAGCTTCACAAAGTTGATCATATAGGACTCGCCCTTGATCGTAGCGGTCAAATTCCCTTCCTCGCCGAGCTCCCCGCTCTTCATCTCATCCATAATGACGCCGCCTAACTCGCTGTCGGACGCATTCGCATAGATAGGATCATAGCCTTCCCGGTAAAAAAACAGGCTTGCATTCTCCTCGTAGCCGTAATCGCGGATCATCCCGACGAGGCTTGACGATGAGAAACGCACCTCTACAATCGTCCTCGCTTCCTTGAGCGTTCGATGAACAAGCAGCGGATTCCAGGTCAGCTTAGCGAAAAAGCCGCCGCCTGCGCCGTCCGGCTTGAACGCCCATTCCCCTGCCGGGTACCGGCTCATTTCCTCCAAGAAGGCTTCATTGTACAAGCCGTAATAATCGCTGGAAATGACTTGCCGCGACGCCGGAAAATAAATCGACAGCCGGTTCATCCAACTGCTCGTCGCGCTTAGCTGGCTCATTTTTTGGATGAACTCCTCCTGCAGCTCCAGCTTCTCATAGTCGTCGGGAACCGCTTCGTTCAAGGAAAGCCCCCGCAAGCCGGGATCGCGGCTGAGCGCAATTGACAGAACGGACAGCTGATTGACCGTACTGTCGATTTGAGCAGCAAAGAAAGAAAGACGCTTCAAGGATTTCTCCTGAAGCTCTTTCTCGATAACGTCAACCGATATTTGATTCGTGTAGCCGAAAATCAGCGCAATCGGCAGCAGTACGATAATAATGACTGCCACCGTTTTGCTGAACGTATTCCAACCTCTAAAGATGGCCGCTCGCCCCTTAACGTGGAATGTGATAGTGGATTAACTTAAAATTCTAGCCCTTGACCGCGCCGGCAGACAAGCCGCTGACGACATATTTCTGCGCGACGACGGCGATCACGATTACAGGCAGCGTAATGATGCATGCGGCGGCCATTAGCGCGCCCCAGTTAATCGATGTGTTGGACATAAAGTTGAAAATAGCCAAAGGCAGCGTTTTCGTCTTCTCGCCTGCAAGCACCAGGGAGAACATGAAGTTGTTCCACGAAAAAATGAACGACAGCAGCGAAGACGTAATGATGCCCGGCATCGAGATCGGCAGCACCATCTGATAGAAGGTGCGCAGCTTCGAGCTGCCGTCGATCCACGCCGATTCCTCCACTTCCTTCGGAAACTCCTCGAAGAATGGAATCATAACCCACATAATGAACGGCATGCCGATAACCATATGGGCAAGAACCATGCCTGTGAACGTATCGATCAAGTGCATTTTGTTGAACAAAATATACCACGGTACTAAGTATGTGATGCCTGGGATAATTTTAGCAACGAGCACCGTAAAGCCGAAAAAAGGCATTTTATACTTGGCAACGCCGTAAGCGGCAGGCAGCCCCAGAAATAGCGAGCCGAACGTTGACAGCGCCGCGATCAGAAACGTGTTCCATATAAATTGCAAATAGTCGTACTTCGTAAAGACGGCTACATAGTTTTTAATAGTCGGTGTAAAAGTAAATAAATAGTCCGGCGAAAGCACTTGAATTTGCGTTTTAAAGGAAGCGCTCAGCATCCATAGGAACGGGAACAGAAAAATGATGAGAACGATAATGTTCAGCAGTGTATATATCGTTTTTTGAGTTCTCGATTGCTTCATGATTTCCCTCCTCTGCGGACGAGCTGCAGAACAATGATGACGGCCAAAATAAGCAGGAAGAAAATCATCAGCAATGCAGACGCATAGCCAAGCTTAAAGTTTTGGAACGCAAGGTCGAATACGAGAATATTAAGCGTTTGGGACGCAAAATTCGGTCCGCCTTGAGTCGTCGCATAAATGGTGTCGAATGTTTTCAGCAAATCGATAATGCGCAGCGTTACAGCTGTAATAATCGTCGGCGTCAGCAGCGGCAGCGTAATATGAATAAGCTTCTGCCAAGCGGTTGCGCCGTCTACGTCTGCGGACTCGTAAGGATCGGTAGGCAATGATGCGATGCCTGCAATTACGATTAAGGCGATGAGCGGCGTCCACTCCCACACATCGATAATGATAAGCGATGGAATAACTTGCGTAACCGATGCCAGCCATTCTTGTCTGCCGAAGCCAAGCGATTTCGCAATTTCATTCGCGATGCCAAGCGTCGGTTCGTAAATAAGCAGCCATACTAGAGCGATCGATACCGGAGTCGCTACCATAGGCATCAGCATAAAGGTTTTCATCATGCGCGCCCCTTTGAATTTACGGGAAAAAAGAAGGGCGATCGCGACGCCAAGCACAGTCTCGAGGACGATGCTGACGGAAGAATGATAGAACGTTACCTTGAGCGAATTCCAAAACTTCGGATCGTTGAAAATGGCAATATAGTTGTCGAGTCCTACCCATTTAGGCGGGGTGATCGCCGACATGCTCCATTCAAAAAAGCTGAGCCGCCCTGTATAAATGAGCGGATAGGCAACCATCAAAACGATGAAAAGAACGGCCGGAAGCGTAAATACCCACTTAAGATGGCGGTCTATCCAGTTGATTATCACATGACCTACTCCTTTGCTTTAAGCTTGCTAATGCTTCGCTGGACAGCGGGCAGGGCTCCTGCTCCGAAAGGAGGGCCTGCCCGCCCAGCACTAAAGCGAGTTACTTCGCGTTATCGCTGTCGATAATCGCCTGCAGCTCTTTATTCGCTGTTTCAGCCGCTTGATTGATATCTTCGCCGAGCATCGCCTTGACGACGATGCTGCCGACAACGTCGCGCGCTTCCGTAACGCTCATGACTTGCGGAACGCTGTGGTCGACGCCGATTTCCATCGTTTCCTTAATGGCCGCTGCCAGGTCGGCAGGGAACTTCTCGATGCCTTCCGCCGAGCCCCATACGGAGTCGCGGGCGCCCGGTACGCCGGACTGTTGAATTCTCATCACATTTTCCTGATTGGTCGCCCATTCCATGAACGCCCAAGAAGCGTCTTTTTTCTCCGATTTCGGATTCATCGCAAGCGCCCATGCCGCAATCGCGTAAGGCTTTGCGCCTGCCGAGCCCGCAGGGAATGTTGCGAAGCCGACTTGATCGGCTACAACGGATTGCTCAGGGTCGGTCGTGTTGTTGAACAATGCGGATGCATCCAGATAGAACGCCGCTTTGCCTTGCGCAAACAGCGCCGCAGCTTGCGGCCAGCCCATGTTAAGCGCGCCTTCCGGACCATACTCCTTCAGCAGCTTCGCGTACATTTGGAAGCCGCGAATCGCTTCCGGCGTGTTCACAGCCGCTTTGCCGTCTACGATGAAGTCCCCGCCTTCGGAATAGACGAAAGAGGATACCGCGGATACAAGAGCGTTGCGCTGACCGCGAGCGACGAAGCCGTAGAAATCGTTAGCCGGATCGTTCAACTTTTCTGCAGCCGCTACAAGCTCCTCCAGCGTTTTCGGTACAGGGATGTTGTTTTTCTCTAAAATATCTTTCCGGTAGTACATGACGAACTGATCCGTCCAAAGCGGGATCGACATCAGATTATCGCCAACCATGCTGCCGTCGACGGAAGCCTTGGAGAAATCGTCGAATTTGTATTCGGCATTTTTCGTTACATAATCGTTAAGCGGTTGTGTCCATCCGTTTTTGTCATAAAGCAGCTTTTCCATAAACGGACGATAAGTAAATACATCCGGCGAAGTGGATT
>Ga0180215_1002041_pt1 | contig 21035 bp, 17 predicted proteins | sample eDN3rd37CBELigBY_FD_128871 | JGI IMG/M metagenome (GOLD analysis project Ga0180215, IMG submission 128871) | Enriched backyard soil microbial communities from Emeryville, California, USA - eDNA 3rd pass 37_C BE-Lig BY (version 2) (version 2) | ecosystem: Environmental > Terrestrial > Soil >... | reverse complement strand
GCGTCATTGCGGACATGAGGGAGAGCGCTCAATGAACATGCGATTGCTCGCATCTGCGATCGTTGCCGGCTTTGCGACCGTGACCGCCGCGCAGGCGGCGGAACTGAAGATGATGACCGGCCCACAGGGCGGCGTGTGGATACCGCTCGGCGGCCAGCTCAAGGACATGTGGGAGAAATCGGTCGGCGGCCTGTCGGTGCAGGCGCTGCCCGGCGCAGGCATCGCCAATGTGCGCGGCGTCGAGGAGGGCAAGGCCGATGTCGGCTTCGGCAACTCGATCTCGACGGTGGACGCGATCAACGGCAATCCACCCTTCACCAAGAAGCACGGCAATGTGTGCAATGTCGCAACGCTCTATCCGCAATATTTCCAGGTGGTGACGCGTGCCGACGCCAACATCAATTCGGTGAAGGACCTCAAGGGCAAGGGCGTCACCACCCAGCAGCGCGGCAATACCGGCGAGGCCATCACGGCGCACATGCTGAAGGTCGCCGGCATGGGCTATAACGACGTGAAAATGAGCTTCGTGTCCTACACCGATTCCGTGACGCAGATGCAGGACGGCAACGCCGTTGCCTTCACGCTCGGCACCACCATCCCGTCCGGTGCGGTCATGGACCTCGCCGCGGCGCGCGACATCAAGCTGCTCGACATGACCGACATGTACGACGACATGCGCAAGATCAATCCCGGCTATACGCTGGTGACCGTGCCCAAGGGCACCTATCCGAAGCAGGACAAGGACGTGAAGGTGATCGGCTATGCCACGCATATCGTGGCGTCCTGCAAGCTGCCGGAAGAGATGGTCTACACCATGACCAAGGCCATGGCGGCGAATGTGTCGAACATGGCCGCGGTGAACAAGGCGATGACCGGGCTGACGCCCAAGCAGATGGCGGAGGATATCGGCGTGCCGTTCCATCCGGGCGCCGCGAAATTCTACAAGGAAGCCGGCGTTGATCTGAAGATGTGACGGATCGCGCTTGACGGGCAGCAACGTACGACGTGTCGACCCCGCGCAGGCGGGGGCCCATTGTCCAGAGCGGCGGTTATGGGTGCCCGCTTTCGCGCGGGCACCCGAGCCGCTTGAGCGTCATCGGCGCTGAGGGGACGACCCGTGAACTTCGAGCATTACCATCGCCGCATCCTCGGCTATGCGCTGGTCGCGATCTCGATCGCGATGGCCGCCTATCACGTCCACGCGATCGCTTTTGGCACGCCCGAGGCGGTGCTGTTCCGCGCCACGCATCTGCTGTTCGCGATCGTGCTGGTGTTCCTGCTGTATCGCTGGACCATCGCGAAGGATGACGGACCGAAGTCCGACGACCAGCGGCGCGCCGACGAGCGGCTGCCGACGCTGTTCGACTACGGACTGATGATCGCCGGCGCGGTGCCGATCCTCTATCTGTTCGTGAATTACGACTACATTGTCACCCGCATCTTCTACATCGACGACCTCACGCTCATGGACAAGGCCATGGCCGTGCTGATGGTGCTGGTCGTCCTGGAAGCGACGCGGCGGGTGATCGGGGCAGCGCTGCCGATCACCGCCGTGGTGTTCCTGCTCTACGGGCTCCTGATCGCGCGGCTCGAACCGGAGCGCATGCTTGACCAGCTCTACATGACGACCGAGGGCATCTTCGGCATCCCGTTGTCGGTGTCGGCGTCCTACGTGCTGATCTTCGTTCTGTTCGGCGCATTCATGGAGCGCACCGGCACCGGGCAATTGTTCATGGACTTCGCGATGGCGCTGACCGGCCACACCGCGGGCGGGCCGGGCAAGGTGTCGGTGATGTCGTCGAGCCTGTTCGGCACGATTTCCGGCAGCGCGGTCGCCAACGTGATGGTGGACGGGCCGATCGCGATTCCGCTGATGAAGCGTTCGGGCTTTCCGCCGCACTTCGCCGCCGGCGTCGAGGCGACGGCCTCCACCGGCGGTCAGATCATGCCGCCGATCATGGGCGCCGCCGCCTTCGTGATGGCCGAGTTTCTGGCCGTCTCCTACGGGCAGGTGATCATCTGGGCCGTCATTCCTGCGATCCTCTATTACGTTGCCTGTTTCGCGGCCGTGCATTTCGAGGCCAAGCGGCGCGGACTGATGGGGCTGCCGCGCTCTGAACTGCCGCGTCTCGGCATGGTGATGCGCGAGCGCGGGCATCTGTTCATTCCGGTGATCGGCATTCTGGTCGTCATGTATTCCGGTTACAGCGCGCCGATGGCGGCGCTGGTCGGCACCGCGCTGTGCTTCCCGGTCGCGGCCTTGCGCAAGTCGACCCGCGAATACGTGAACATTCCCAATATCGTGGCGGCCTGTATCGACGGTGCGCGCAACGCACTCGGGGTCGCGCTCGCCTGTGCCTGCGCCGGTATCGTGATCGGCGTAGTGACACTGTCGGGGCTCGGCATCGTGTTCACGCAATTCGTGGTCGGTCTCGCGCAGGACATGCTTATCCTTGCTCTCGTCCTCACCATGATCGCCGGCATCGTGCTCGGCATGGGCATGCCGACGACGCCCGCCTATATCATCATGACCGCGCTGCTGGTTCCGGCCATCATCAAGCTCGGCGTGATTCCGCCGGCCGCGCATATGTTCGCGCTCTATTTCGCGGTGCTGTCGGCGATCACACCTCCGGTCGCACTCGCGGTGTTCGCGGCGGCCGGCATCGCCAAGGCCGATCTGTGGAAGAGCGGCTGGGCCGCGGTGAAAATCGGCGCGGCCGGGTTCATCGTTCCATACATGCTGATCTACGAGCCGGCTTTGCTGATGATGGGATCCTGGCTCCACATCGCCGGCGCGTTCGTGACGGCCTCCTGCGGCATCCTGCTGTTCGCGGCCGGCCTGCACGGCTATTTCATCACCGCGGCCAACCTCTGGCAGCGTGCCCTGCTGATCGTGGGCGGATTCCTGCTGATCGACCCTGGGCTGATGACGGACATTGCCGGAGCCGTGATTGCAAGCGTCGTGATTTTGGCTCAACTATACGAGCGGCGGCAGGCCACCGGAAAAGCCGCCGAGTCCGCGCCCGCAAAGCAATTGCCCTGAGATGAAAGACAGAAAGCGTCCCGAACAGCTCCGTAGCCACCGCTGGCTCGGGGTCAGCGACCTGCGTTCGTTCGGACACCGCTCGCGGCTGCGCCAGTTCGGCTACGACAAGGCCGACTGGGACGGCAAGCCGGTGATCGGCATCATCAATACCTGGAGCGACCTCAATGCCTGCCATGCGCATCTCCGCGCGCGCGCCGAGGACGTGAAGCGCGGCGTGTGGCAGGCCGGCGGCTTCCCGGTGGAATTGCCGGCGATGTCGCTGTCGGAGCCGTTCATCAAGCCGACCACCATGCTCTATCGCAATTTCCTTGCGATGGAGACCGAGGAATTGCTGCGCAGCCATCCGATCGATGGCGCTGTGCTGATGGGCGGCTGCGACAAGACCACGCCCGCGCTGATCATGGGCGCGATCTCGATGGGCATTCCGTCGATCTATGTCCCCGCAGGACCGATGCTGCGCGGCAACTGGCGCGGGCAGACACTCGGCTCCGGTTCGGACGTGTGGAAATACTGGGACGAGAAGCGCGCCGGCAACATCACCGAGGATGACTGGAACGAGATCGAAGGCGGCATCGCGCGCTCGTTCGGCACCTGCATGGTGATGGGCACGGCCGCGACGATGATGTCGATCGCCGAAGCGATGGGCCTTGCGCTGCCGGGCGCCTCGTCGATTCCGGCAGCCGACTCCAGTCATCCGCGCATGTGCTCGGCGGTCGGCCGGCGCATCGTCGACATGGTGTGGGAGGACCTGACGCCCGATCGCATTCTCACACCGGCGGCATTCGATAACGCGATCAAAGTGCACATGGCGCTCGGCGGCTCGACCAACGCCATCGTGCATGTGGTGGCGATGGCGCGCAGAGCCGGCATCGCGCTCGACATGGAGCGGTTCGATGCGATTTCGCGCGATGTGCCGGTGATCGCCAACATCACGCCGTCGGGCAAATTCCTGATGGAGGATTTCTACTATGCCGGCGGCCTGCGCGCGCTGATGGCGCAATTGCGCGACCTGCTCGACCTGTCATGCCTAACCGTGACCGGGAAGACGGTCGGCGAGAATATCGCGGGCGCGATGGTGCATCTGCCTGAGGTAATCCATCCGCTCTGCGATCCGATCTATGCGGGCGGCGCGACCGCAGTGCTGAAGGGCAATCTCGCGCCGCGCGGCTGCGTGATGAAGCCGTCGGCGGCGGAGCAGCGGCTGACCCAGCATCGCGGCAAGGTCATTGCGTTCGAAGACTACAACCACATGGTAGGCGAGATCGAGCGCGACGACCTCGATGTCACGCCCGACCATATTCTCGTTTTGAAGAACGCAGGACCGAAGGGCGGCCCCGGCATGCCGGAATGGGGGATGCTGCCGATCCCGAAGAAACTCGTGAAGGCGGGCGTGCGCGACATGCTGCGCATCTCGGACGCGCGCATGAGCGGCACGAGCTACGGCGCCTGCATCCTGCATGTCGCGCCCGAGAGCTTCGTCGGCGGACCGCTCGCCTTCGTGCAGACCGGCGACGAGATCGAGGTGGATGTGAAGAACCGGCGCATTCATCTGCATGTCAGCGATGACGCGTTGGCGCGTCGGAAATCCGCCTGGACGCCGCCGAAGCCGCATTACCAGCGCGGCTATGGCGCGATGTTCGCGCAGCATATAGGCCAGGCCGACGAAGGCTGCGATTTCGATTTCCTGCTCGCGGGCGCGGCGACGTCCGAGCCCGAGATACATTGATGGCGTTCTCGCGGTCGTGGTCCGCATGAGCGATAGCGACATGCGGGTGTTGCGGTCCCGGATATCGCTTCGCTCATCCGAGCGACAAGACCACGCGGATTACAAGACCATTCGGATTACAACGCCGTTACCGTCTCGCCTGTCCCGGCCGCGCCGGCAGCGACTCGGCATACCATTCCAGCGACAGGCTGGTCGGCACATGCGGCTTGTCGCCAGCCTGACGGCGCAGACCATAGAATTCGATCGCGCTGCGCGCCGTGGCGAGCTGCAGGCGATCGAATTGCGAAAGTGCGTCGGATAAATCCATCGGCGAGAGCCTGCGATCCGCGATACGCATCGTCAGGATCGCGCGCACCGTTGCTCGGCAACATTGCGCCGCACGCGCGAGAATGAGGACCGGGTCGGTCGCCTTGTCGAGCAGCGCGCGCTCCACGATGTCGATCGGAAACTCGCCAAGCGCCGCAAGCGCAACCGCGGCGCGCTCGAAATCGTTGGCGCTCGCATAGGCGTGCAGGTCCGCTTCGCTGAATTGCCCGGTGCGGTGCAGCCGCTTGATGCGGGCCAGGGCGCGGCTGTGCTCGCGCGAGGTCCTGCGCACGTCGTCGTTGATCAAGGCGGTGACGCCTGCGACGGTGGTCTCGATCACGTCGATCAGGTTCGGGTTGGCCGCGATCAGCCGGGCGCGAACTTCCGCGGAGGCGGACTGCAGCAGCTTGAGGAAATGATGGCGCGGGATATCGGCGCGGGAGCCGACATAGCGGGTCAGTCCTTCGTTATGGGCGGCCCTGCAAACCAGCTTGCCGAAGCCGTCCTCGGAGAAGCGCGCGCCGGCATTCTGCGCCACCAGCTGGATCACGCGATCGTTGCCGCGCGCGATCAGCGCATCGGTGACGGGTTCGCTCAGGGTGCGGCGCTGGGTGATGGCCTGCAGATGCTCCTGGCTCATGGTGCCGGCATTTTCGACCAGATCGCCATCGGTCAGCCGCTCCGAGCGCATCAGCACCGGCGCCGCCACTGCGATCGAGCTGTCGAAGGCGAGTGTGCGCACGGCCTTTGGCGGCGCATCGGCCTGGCAGGCGAGACGGCGCGACAACCGCACCTTGGCGTTGATCTCGATGGTGTCGATCAGCACCAACAGGATGTCATCGAACAGCGCGATCTGCTCGTCGGTATGGCGACCCGAGCCGGAGAGAAACAGGTCAGTGATGCGGGTCAGCGTGTTGAGCCGCATGGCCGGAGAGCCCTCCGCCATCGCGTGTTCGAGTTCCTGAATCAGAGTGGGGCTATCCGACATTTCGCTTCCGTTCCGCCGACTTGAAAGGTCATTGCAGGGTTCATCTGCCGCACTCTACGCAAAAAGGCTTGAAGGGTTTTTGCCTTGATTGCGTTGTGTGTGATTAAAATGATCTGTAAATGCGCCATGTCCGGTCGCAGGCATGCGCTCGCATGAGCGCCTCCAGGGGCGACCCCTCGCATGGTGTAAGCAAGACTGGCATGGCCGACGATATTCCCTTCGACAAGAGCTTCGACCTCGAACCCGGCGTCGTCAAAGAGATCGCGCCGATGGTGCGCGCCATCTGCGTCGGCAATGCCGGACCGTTTACCTTCATGGGTACCGTGACTTACATCGTCGGCCGCGGCAGCGTGGCGGTCATCGACCCGGGCCCGGATGACGAGCGGCATGTCGCCGCGCTGCTCGGCGCGCTTCGTGGCGAGACCGTCAGCCATATCGTTTTGACGCATACCCATCGCGACCACTCGCCTGCGGCGGCGATGCTGAAAGCGGCGACCGGCGCGCCGACCTGCGGGGAGGGGCCGCACCGTGCCTCGCGACCGCTGCATATTGGCGAGATCAATCCGCTCGATGCCGCCGGCGACACCGAATTCCGGCCCGATCTCAAGCTCGGCGACGGCGATGTGATTTCAGGCGCGGGCTGGACGCTGGAAGCGGTGACGACGCCAGGCCATTGCGCCAACCACATGGCCTATGCGCTGAAAGAGACCAACGCGCTGTTTTCCGGCGATCATGTCATGGGCTGGTCGACGTCGATCGTCGCGCCGCCGGACGGCGCGATGAGCGATTACATGGCCTCGCTCTACAAGATCGCGGCACGCCCGGAGACGGTCTATTTCCCCGGCCACGGCAACATCATCCGGGACGCGCCGCGTTTCGTGCAAAGCTATATCCGCCACCGGCTGGGGCGCGAGGAATCGATCCTGCACAGGCTCGCGAAAGGCGCAGCCGACATCCCGACGCTGGTGCGGGCGATCTATATCGGCATCGATCCACGGCTGGTCGGCGCCGCCGGACTGTCGGTGCTGGCGCATCTGGAGGACCTCGTGGCGCGCGGCCGGGTCCTGACCGAGGGGCCGCCCTCGATCGCGGGTCATTATCGCTTGGCCTGAGGCGTGCCTCGGGGCGGGGCCGCCTGCGGCCCCTTCGTCTTGGGCGCCGGCGCCTTTTTCTCCGGCGGGCGGCGGCGTTCCTCGCGTTCGAGGGTCGCCTGGATATTCTCGTCCAGACTCTCGAGAAAGGCGCGGATGCGCGAGGCGTTGCCGCCGAGATCGTGAAAGCCGTAGCGCGAGGACGAGCGCATATCGACGCGCGATTCCTCGTCCGTGCCGCGCACCCGGATCACGATGTCTTCGCGGAAGCCCATGACAGGCGTGCGCGCCACCGCTTCGATGCGCCCGTCGCGCCGTTTGGCCTGCGGTTCGCGTGCGTCCAGCACCAGCCATCGGCGCTTGTTGACGAGCTCAAGCGCGTGTTCATAGGCGATCTTGGGCGATACCGACAGTTCCAGCGGTGCCACGTCCGGATAGGCCTCGCGCTGCATCTCCGCGGCATAAAGGCCGGCATATTGCACCGGATTGGTGGTGCGCGAGCGCAGGCGGCGCACGGCATCGAAGGCCGGCGGGTCGAGCACGTCGGTGGTGATGTCGTAGATCGGCGGCAGCTTGTAGGCCTGATAGCCCAGATAGGCCGGATAGGCGAGCAGCAGACCGCCGACGAAGATCGCGGTGACGGCGTATCCGAGACCGCGCAGTCCCTGCCGCCAGATGGTGACGAAGGACGCCAGGGCCAGCAGGATGCCGATCACCGCGAAGGCGAGTGTCCCGCCGAAGGTTACCATGCCCGGCAAGGCCTCGATCAGGCCGGCGCGCACGATGATGATCGCGATCAGCGCGGCCGCCACCGAAAATAGCGCGAGCCGCCGCGACCAGATCGCGAGCCTGGATTTGGGTTCGTCGGGAAGCCGGCGGCGTGCCATCTGATGCCTTGCAATTTGCCTGCGCGAAGAAGCGCCCTGAAGTCCGCTCATTGCCGCGACGGAAGTCCAGGATCCTGACTTCGTCCCCGCTTGCACGGGCACGAACGGATCAAATCCATTCTACCGATCCTAGCGGTAGCCGGCGCAGATACGTTTCAAGGCTCTCCACTCGGCCGCGTCAAGCAATGTTGCGCCAGCGCTTTGCGGCGGGGCGATGGCATCGATATGCGCGACCCGATCCGCCGTCGCCGGATGGTCGAGGAAAATCGATCCGGTCCGAGCCTTGCCAGTGATTCGGGCAAGAAACCGGCCGAGCGCGCGCGGGTCGCCGCCGGCGGTTGCGATCGTGCGGACCGCGAAGGCGTCGGCGCGGCTTTCGGCGCCGCGCGAATAGGACGACTTGAGGAGCTTCTCGCTCGCCAGCACCACGGCGCCGCCGCCCACGAAATCGCCGAGCAACATGCCGAAAATCAGCGACAGCCCGGTCCCCTGCAGAATCGCCCGGGTGCCGTCGCGATGGGCGACATGGCCAAGTTCGTGGGCAATCACGCCGGCGACCTCGTCCACGCTCTCGGCCCGATCGATCAGGCCCTTGAATACGTAAATATGGCCGCCAGGCAGGGCGATGGCGTTGGCCTCGTCGCGGCGGACCACCGCGGCGCGCAGCGGGACGCGCAGGCCGGCCGCCGCCTGTAGCCGTCCCATCAGCTTGTCGAAAGCCGCGCGCCCGGCCTGTTCGACGGCAGCGCCGCCGCATTCGAACGGGCGCTCGGGAGGACCCTTGTCCAGCATCGCCCGCACCTGGGAATCGGCGGCGCTGCCGAGCCGCCGCTCGATCCCCTGCGGCACCAGCGGCGCGAGACGGTCGGCGAGTGCCGGCACGCCGTAAATCGCCACGGCAAACAGCGAAACCGCCGCGAGAAAACTGAGCGCGATGGCGCGGCGCTGCGCCTTGCGCGCGCTGGCGCCGGTGCGGTCGATATCGGGACAGGCGAGGTCGATGGCATGGGCCATCTCGGGATCGGCGATTTCCAGCCGCGCGAGGTTGTCGGCTTTGCGCAAGCCGATGCGGAAGATGTGCGCCGGCGCGGGCAGATGCTTGAGCCGCGGATAGGGCCATTGATCGATCAGTTCGCCGGCGCGGTCGAAAATCACCACGGCATAATCGTTCAACTCGATCGTCACCTCATGGCGCGCGGCGGTGCGGCCGTCGAAATAGACCGCAGCGCTCGCAAGGCTGGCCGTCATATGCCACCGAGATTGAGGACGTCGGCGATGCCTTCGCCGAGCGGCGAACTCGCATCGCCCCTGGCTTTGACGCGTGCAATCGGCGCAGTGTCGGACAAGGCGATGGTGTTTGCGGTCAGCCGCCAGACCGAGAGCGTGACGGTCGCATTGTAGAGCGTGATCAGTCCGAGCATGAAGACGACATAGGTGCCGACCATCATCGCGACGGTGAGGAATTCCGATAGCGGCGAGCCGTCCTGCGTGAAGGCTCCGAGAAAGATCAGTCCGAAAAACACGCCGATCAGAAGCACGATCACGAAGGCGACGAGATAGGCGATGAAGCGCAGATAGGCGACATACACATCGCGGGTGCGCAGATGCGACACCGCAACGATCTCGCCGAACCGGATGCCATTGATCCACCAACGCATGACCATGGCGTGGAAGGCCGGTAGCAACAGCGCCACCATCGCGAGGGTGACGGCAAAGGTGGTGATGGCGAAGCCGATCTGGCCGAGGAAGCCCGGATTTGCCTTTTCGACCCGCGCGATCACGTCGCCGCCGCCGCGCAGCGCCGCCATCACAGCGGACCAGTTAATCGACAGCAGCGCCGCCGCCGTCATCAGCAGCGGAACCAGCACCAAAAGCCACATCACAAAGCCGCGGATGAACAGGTGCCAGCCCGATCCCGTGAAGCTGCCCTGGAGGTCCCCGTACCAGGTGTTGCGCATCTTGAAGCGCTCGAGCGCGGCGCGCGTGAACGGATAGGCGAAGCCGAGCGTCAGCACGGTCCAGCCCCACCACCAGACCGCACAGATGGAGTAGCGGACGGCGCTGCCGGTTTGATGGAAGCGCAAGCCCCGGAACACCGTGCGGGTCAGCCGGTATCGGCGCGCGAGATAGATGCCGTACTGGCTCATGAAGGCGAGCAGCAGGACGGCCGAGACAGACAGCGCATTGCCGAAGGCGCCGAGGTCGAGCACCGTAATGGTGAAGACGGTATAGATCGGCAGGATCAGCGCGATCGCGAACAAAAAGCCCTGCAGCAATTCCAGCGCGGTGCCGGAATATTCAAGCGACTCCCCGTCGATTTCGGTATTGGCCCAGAGAAAGCGGCGGATGTCGGTCGCGAGCCAGAACCGGTACAAGCCGAGCGTGACCATGAGCAGCACTGCGCCGCGCACCATGATACGCCAATAGTCCTTCTCGGGTCCGATGAACCGCACATGGCGCGCTTCGCCGCCTGCCGTGCCGGCCACCGTGCCCGCCTCCGGCGCCGTCATCTTTCAACCGCTGGTGCGAACGTGTTCAATCTGTCAGCGCGAAGGGTCCGCTCCCTCCTGCAAGGGGGAGAGTTGGGGTGCGGGTTCGTTCGCGCCCGGTGATTCAAGATTGACTCCCACCCGATTGCCGTTGCCAGTGCAACGGCAATCGACCTCCCCCTTGCAGGGGGAGGTAAAGAAACAGGTGTCGCCATATATGGTCGGCCCCGCTTACTCCGCCGCGACCGATCCCGGCAGGATGTAGTCCCTGAAGCGTTCGCGCAACGTCGTTTTCTGAATTTTACCGGTCGCGGTATGCGGAATCTCGTCGACGAAAACCACATCATCCGGCAGCCACCAGTCGGCCACCTTTCCGCGCATGAACGCGAGCAGTTCGCCTTTATCGGCGGCCGCGTCCTTTTTCAGCACGATGATCAGGAGCGGGCGCTCGTCCCATTTCGGGTGGTGCACTCCGATCACCGCCGCTTCCGCCACCTTGGGATGAGCGACCGCGAGGTTTTCCAGATCGATCGAGGAAATCCACTCGCCGCCGGATTTGATCACGTCCTTGGAGCGGTCGGTGATCTGCATATAGCCATGCGCATCCATGGTGGCGACGTCGCCGGTATCGAAGAATCCGCTGTCGTCGAGAATGGCGGTGTCGTCCTTGAAATAGGAGCGCGCCACCGCCGGGCCGCGCACCTTGAGCCGGCCGAAGGTCTTGCCGTCCCATGGCTGGTCGCGGCCGGAATCGTCGGTGATCCGCATTTCGACGCCGAATGGCGGGTGGCCCTGCTTGACCTTAAGATCGAGCAGCGCGTCGCCGCCGAGAGCGGCATAGTCCGGCTTGATGGTGCAGAGCGAGCCGAGCGGCGACATTTCGGTCATGCCCCAGGCATGGATGACGTCGACGCCGTAACTCTTCTCGAATGTCTCGGTCATCGCGCGCGGGCAGGCGGAGCCGCCGATCACCACGCGCTTGAGATAAGGCAGCTTCGCCCCGCTCGCTTCCAGATGCTGCAGCAGCATCATCCAGATGGTCGGCACCGCCGCGGTGCAGGTGACGCGATATTCGTCCAGCAATTGATAGATCGAGGCGCCGTCCATCTTCATGCCGGGCATGACGAGAGCGGCGCCGTTCATCGGCGCGGTCAGGGCCAGCCCCCAGCAATTGGCGTGGAACATCGGCACCACGGGCATGATCACGTCGCGCGAGGAGACGCCCATGGCATCGCCCATGCTGGCCATCATCGAATGCAGCACGTTCGAGCGATGCGAATACAAAACGCCCTTGGGATGGCCGGTGGTGCCGGACGTGTAGCACATGCCGGCGGCGGTGTTTTCGTCGAAGCTCGTCCAGGCGAAATCGCCGTCGGCCTCGGCGAGCCAGTCCTCGTAAGGCACGGCATTCTTCAGCGGCGTGTCGGGCATATGCGCCGCGTCGGTTAGCACGATGTATCGTTCGATGGTCGGAAGCTTGCCGGCAAGCTTCTCCAGCAGCGGCACGAAGGTAAGGTCGGTCATCATCACGCGATCTTCGGCGTGGTTGATGATCCAGGCGATCTGGTCGGGAAACAGCCGCGGATTCACCGTGTGATAGACCGCGCCGATGCCCATAATGCCGTACCAGGCCTCGACATGCCGGTGGGTGTTCCAGGCGAGTGTCGCAACCCGGTCGCCCAGCCGCACGCCGTCGCGCTGGAGCCGCTGCGCCACTCTCAGAGCGCGGTTGCGCAATTGCGCGTAGGTCGTGCGATGGATGTCGCCCTCGACCCGACGCGACACAACCGGCCTTTCCGCGTGAAAGGTCGCCGCGTGATCGAGAATGCGATGACACAGAAGCGGCCAATCCTGCATCAAGCCCTGCATCGCGTTACTCCCCGTTGATCTTTTTTTGCCGTTGTGCCGAAGGTTAGCGAGCCGCGCCCGCGCCGGGAAGTGGCACGGTGTTGCATGTCGCCCGCAATGAGCGCAGCGACATGCGGGACGGCGGCTCGCCCATCGCGCTTCGCTTGTGCACGCTACCGCACCGGATCCGGCTTCCGTGCCTGTGCGAACCGTGACAGGCCGAACCGGTGGATGTCGACGGCGGTGCGGCCGGTAAGCGCGAGGTCTGCGAGCGCCGAGCCGATCACCGGCGCGAATTTGAAGCCATGTCCGGAGCAGGGTGAGGCGATCACGATCCGCTGGCGGCCGGGGAGGCGATCGATGACGAAATCGCCGTCGGGCGCCATGGTATAGAGGCAGGTCTTGGCCGACATCACCGGGCCGCGCGCCGCCGGCAGCATCCGCAACAGCGGGCCGGTGATCATGGCCTCGTCGGCCGCCGACACGACCCGCTCGCAGCTGTCCGGATCAACGATCTCCCCGGCATGATGGTGCTTGGCGATCTTCATGAGGCCGTCGTCATGCAGCGGAAAGCCGTAATGGATGCCGTGTTCGCTCTCGATCATGAAGACCGGGAACCAGCCTGTCCTGAACAGTTCCGGCTGGTCTGGCCGAATCCAGAGCAGCACCTGGCGCGTCACCTGCAGCGGCAGGCCGGCATCCGGAACGAGCGATGCCGCCCATGGTCCGGCCGCGACAATGGCGGCGCCCGCTTCATAGCTGGTGCGTTCGGTCCTGACATGGACGCGCTCGCCGTGCTGCTCGATCGACAGCACGCGTTCACCCGTGCGCATGTCCGCGCCGGCCGCGACCGCCAGACGCAGATGCGCGTGGATTGCGGCCTCCGCCTCCACGAAGCCGCCGTCTGGCTGGATGACGGCGACATAGTCCTGCGGCAGCCGGAATGCCGGATAACGCCGCATCAATTCGTGCGCGGTGATCGTCTCATGCGGCAGGTCGTGCTGGCGCGCGGCGGCGAGCGTGCCGGCGACGAGCGTCGAATCCGGTCGCCCGATCTCGGCGATGCCGGTCACCGTCATCAGTCGATGACCGGAGGCGGTTTCCAGGTCGCGCCACATCGCGGCGGCGCGACGCGCCAGCGGGACATAGGACGGATGTTCGAAATAGCCGTGCCGGATGATGCGGGTGCGGCCGTGCGATGAGCCGCGGTCATGCCCCGGCTCGAAGCGTTCGATCCCGATCGCGCGCATATTGCGGCGCGCCAGATGGTAAAGCGCGGCACTGCCCATGGCGCCGAGCCCGACCACGATCACGTCATGCGTCACATTCGCCTTCCGGGACACCCTTCACGAGGACGCTATCACAAGGTTCAAAAAGGGAAATTGCCATTGCTGCAACGATCCGCACAAATGCCGCATTCGGCCGGACATGCTCGACGGTGGGACGTTTCATTCCGATCCTTGCAGCGACGATGCTTCTTTGGCTTGCGCCGGTCGCGTACGCGCAGATGCAACCTGCTTCGCCGGCAGCGGACAGCCGCGCCGGCACGGATCAGCTAAAACACAAGCCCGCAAAGCCTGATGGACGCAAACAGGCGAAGCCGAAATCCGGTAGGGCGCCCGATACCGTTCCGCGGGCGATGGCACCGGTGCCGATGGAGGCGTTCGCCGCCGAGCCCGACCCGCGGGCGACCGAGACCGCGAATGTCGAGCCGGAGCAGCCGTCCGCCTGTCAACTGCGCATTGCGGGGAGGATCGCGGTGATCGCGCCGCTGCCGTCTTTCGGAGGGCCGGGCGATTGCGGGGCAAGCGACGTGGTGCGGCTCGAGGCGATCATCCAGCCCGACAAATCGCGGGTCGCGGTCAATCCGCCTGCCACCATGCGCTGCACGATGGCGGAAGCGGTGGCGGTCTGGGTGCGCGAGGACCTTACCGCATCGGCCGCGCAACTGGGCGCCGCGCCACAGGCGCTCGACAATTATGCATCCTACGATTGCCGCGGACGCAATCGCGTCGCGGGCGCCCGGATCAGCCAGCACGGGCTTGCCAACGCCGTGGATGTCCGAGGCTTGCGCCTGTCGGACGGCCGGTTCGTCTCGTTCACCGACCGCAGGCTTGCCCGCGCGTTCCGCGAGGCGGTCCGCAAGAGCGCCTGCGACCGGTTTACCACCGTGCTGGGGCCGGGCTCCGACGGCCATCACGAGGACCATATTCACATTGACCTTGCCGAGCGAAGGGGTGGCTATCGGCTCTGCCAGTGGAATGTGCTCGATCCGGCCGACGAGGTTTCCCGCGATGTTCCGTTGCCGCGGCCTCGGCCGAAAGCGGCGACGTAGGCGTGGCGAACCCCGCCTCGCCCAGTGATTTCGAGGATTGCGTGAACGGTCCCTTCATCCCCATCGACTAGATGCCCCCCGCATGAAACCTGTCCGTCCCGCCGACCTTGTGCCGCCGGAAAGCCCCAGGCGGCTGGCCATTTCGCGCCGGGGTCTGTTCCTCGGCGGGCTCGGCGCTGCGACCCTGTCAGGCTCGGCCCTTGCCGGTTATGCGGGCGTCGAGGCGGCGCAGTTTCTCGACATCACGCGCTACCGGCTAAAGCCGCGCAGCTGGCCGGCTGGACAGCGCCTGACCATCACCGTCATCGCCGATCTGCACGCGGGGGGACCCAATATGGGACTGCAGCGCATTCGCGATATCGCCGATGCCGCCAATGCGCTGCGCTCCGATATTGTCCTGCTGCTTGGCGATTTCGTCGCGACCCATCGGTTCGTGACCGAGCCGGTGCCGGCACAGGTCTGGGCGGCGGAGCTCGCGCGGATCAAGGCGCCGCTCGGAACGCATGCCGTGCTCGGCAATCACGACTGGTGGTTCCATCAATCCGAAATCCGCCTGGCGCTGGCGGGCGCAAACATTGCGCTGATGGAAAACGATGCCGTCCTGCTGGGCGAGGCCGGCGCGCGCTTCTGGCTGGCGGGGCTCGGCGACCAGCTGGCGATCCCGCTCGGCCGCGGGCAGTTCCGCGGGGCGGATGATTTGCCGGCCACCCTGGCGAAGGTCGCGACTGACGATCCGGTGATCCTGATGGCGCATGAGCCCGATATCTTCACAAGAGTTCCCGATCGCGTCGCGCTCACCCTTGCCGGACATACCCATGGCGGGCAAATGCGGGTTCCACTCATCTGGCCGGCTTTCGTGCCATCGCGATACGGCGCGCGTTTTGCGTACGGACATATCGCCGAAGGCGGGCGCGACCTGATTGTCTCGGGCGGGTTGGGGACGAGCGTCATACCGATGCGGATCGGCGTGCCGCCGGAAATTGTCCATGTGGACCTTGGCGGGTGATCGCTCAAATGAAAACGGCGCCCGAAGGCGCCGTGACGATGCATTCCGCCGACGCTCGCCGGATCAGAACGGAAGGATGCGCTCGGGCATGCGAACCGCGAGTTGTGGATTGGTCGGCGAGTCGCCCTGCTTGGGCGCGAGCACCACGACCACGGTGCCTTCCTTGACCCGGTTGTAGAGGTCGATCACGTCCTCGTTGGTCATGCGGATGCAGCCGGAGGAAACGGCCGAGCCGATATATTCCGGCTGGTTGGTGCCATGGATCCGGTAAAGCGTGTCCTTGCCGCCAGCATAAAGATACAGCGCGCGCGCGCCGAGCGGGTTATGTGGTCCCGGACCGACCTGATTGGGGATGCTCGGGCCGAGCCGCTCCTTGATCGCCGCGGTCGGAGTCCAGGTCGGCCATTCCGCCTTGCGCTGCACCCGGGCGATGCCGGAGAAGGTCAGCGCCTCTTCGCCAACGGTGATTCCGTATCGGATCGCCTTGCCCTCGGGCAGAACGTAATAGAGGAACCGCGAATCGGAATCGACCACGATCGAGCCGGGCGCTTCCTTGCGGTGATAGTTGACGATGTGGCGCCGGTACGGTTCCGGAATGGTCGCCTTGGCATAGGGAACCTTGGCCAGCAATTCGCGGTCGCGCGGCTTGAAATTGGCCTCGGATGCCGGCTCATAGGTCGCGCTGGTCGTGGCGACGCAGCCCGACAAACCGATCCCGATCAGGAAAAGCGCGATCAGGCGCATCCGAATTCCCTACTATTCAGCCACCGCGAGTTTCGCGGACCATAACCGAAAAACACTTTCCATCCAGTAATTCGGCCGGACCTCGGGCCGGGTCCTGTGGAGGTGTTGCCGGAAAGCCGCAAGCCGGGGACACACTGTCAGCGTGGCACATCGCTATTAAGCGACGGTTTACCGCGGCGGTCAAAGAACTGCCGGCCTGATCGCCCGCACCGCACGCTATTGTGACGGGGCCGCCGCCAAGTCTTACCATTAACCGCCCAATTCCGCCGCACTCGCTCCCAATCGTCGTGACAGGGTGCGCCCTGGGACGAAACGCAATTCCCCTCAGGAGGAATCATGACTACCGCCAAGCATTCCGCTGTCCAGCATGAGAGCCGGCGGTCGGAATCGGATCTCGACCACCGCTATGGCCGAATCGCCATTTCCGCGTTGGTCGCCGCATTGCCCTATAGCAGCGAAAGCAAGTCCGCCGCGTCCGACTCGCCGGACCAGCGTAAGGACCGCGCCGCCTGATCGGCGCCGCGCCTGCGGGACCAGGCGCCAAATAGCTCTTGCAAGGCCTGACGGCTAATGGCCATGACTTCGCCGCTGCGGCGACAGCCGTATCAGCGGAGGGGTCATGCTCACCGTCTATGTCCCGCGAGGTTCCACTCTGGAGCCGCATGTCCTTGAGCCCGGACAGGCGATACCGGAGGCTGCGGTCTGGCTCGATCTGGTCAACCCGACAATCGAGGAAGACAAGCTGGTCGAGCAGCGGGTCGCGGTCGCCATTCCGACCCGCGAGGAAATGCAGGAAATCGAGATTTCCAGCCGCCTCTATGTGGAGAACGGCGCGCGCTACATGACCGCGACGCTGATGTCGCAATCGGACACGCCTTCGCCCACGACCACACCGGTCTCGTTCATTCTGGCCGGTCAGCGGCTGGTGACGGTCCGCTACAGCGAGCCGCGGCCCTTCGCGATGACGCGGCACAAGCTCGCGCGCTTCTGTCCCGCCAATATTACGGGCCAGGCGGTGCTGATGGACCTTCTCGATGCGGTGATCGACCGCAATGCCGACATTCTCGAGCGCATCGGCGCCGAGGTCGACCAGGTTTCGCGCCGGGTTTTCGAGCAGCGCCGCAGCCGCGGCGGCTCCTCGCGCGTCTATCAAGGAATTCTGTTCACGCTTGGCCGCAAGGGCGACCTGTGTTCGAAAGTCCGTGAGAGCCTCGTCTCGATCGGCCGTCTGGTGCTTTTTCTGGCGCACGAGGATGAGCACACCCGCTGGTCGAAAGAGATGCGCGCGCAGCTCAAGACCATGCAGCGCGACGTGCAGTCGCTGTCCGATCACACCACCTATCAGACCAACACCATCACCTTCCTGCTCGATGCCATGCTGGGTCTCGTCAGCATCGAGCAGAACAACATCATCAAGCTGTTCTCCGTGGTCGCGGTGGTGCTGATGCCGCCGACGCTGGTCGGCACCGTCTATGGCATGAATTTCAGGAACATCCCGGAGCTTGACTGGAGTCTCGGCTATCCGACGGCGCTGATCGCCATGGTGGTCTCGGCGATCCTGCCCTATCTTTATTTTAAGTGGCGGAAATGGCTGTGACGTCCTGACCGGAAAGGCATCGGCTGCGGGTCCCAGATTTTCACGACGAACGGGCTTGCATCGGTCATTTCGCGCGTCGCCCCAGCGGCGGGCCTGTGGGTGCCACATGACGCTTTCCTTATGACGCGTTGCCGCATGACCCTTCCGCACCGCAGCGTGAGTCAACGCGTCTTTCAGGTAAGATCACCTCCTGCAGCGGGGCGCGAAGCGGCACGATAAATCCACATCGGAAGGCGGCAGATGCGGGCAGTGATCGTCGGCGCGGGAATGGGCGGGTTGATGGCTGCGTTGGCGCTGCGACAGTCCGGCGTCTTCCAGTCCGTGGATGTTTACGAGCAGACGAAGGTGCCCAGCACCGCAGGCGCCGGATTGAACATCCCGCCGAACGGCGCGCGGATCTGTCGTTGGCTGGGCGTCGACCTGGATGGCGGAGACCCCAAGGGCCCCGATGGAGCGGTCGACGGTGGCCGGGCGGCGATCCTGCAATCGACGCGGCAGTTCAACGCGGATGGGAGCGTGACCACGAGGCCGTTCGATCATGTCACCGCGGCGGGTGATGGCGCCGGATTCCATCACATGCACCGGCTGGACCTGTTGATGTGCCTGTACAAGCGGGTGTTCGAGTTCGGCCCCGACAGCGGGGAGCCGTGCCCGATCACCGTGCACATGGACTGCAGGCTGACGCAGTTGCGTCAGACCGAAAACGATGTGACGGCGACCTTTTCCAACGGCCGGACCGCCTCCGGCGAGGTTCTGGTCGGCGCCGATGGCATCAACTCTGCCACTCTGGAGCTGGTGTGGCCGAATGCCCGCCCCAGGCGCTGGACCGAAGTGACCTGCTTTCGCGGACTCATTCCACGGGCAAACGTCGCTTCGCTCCACAAGGCCGACGGCAGTGCGCTGGACCATAATCCCATCCACTCCTTCAGCATGGACCGCCATCGCAACGACAAGAGCGGGGCGACGACCTATTGGGTGCGCGGCGGCGAGTTGTTGAACGTGTGGATCGCCCGCTATGAGCCGAACTCGGCAGCGTTCGAGCAGGAGGAAGGTGACTGGTTTCCGGTGAGCCGGGAGGAGATCCTGCGCGAAGTGGACGAGGCTTTCGCAGGCAGCGCCACGAAAGACGATTTACTTGCGCTGGCTGGGGCGATCGTTCGGCCGACGAAGTGGGGTCTGTACGATCGGGACGCGCTCGAAACCTGGGTGCAGGGCCGCATCTGTTTGCTCGGCGACGCGGCGCACCCGATGCTGCCGACATTCGGCCAGGGCGCCGCGCAATCCTTCGAGGACGCCGCCGCGCTCGGCTGTGCCTTCACGCTCCACCACTCAGACGTGGCGACGGCGCTTCTGCATTACGAACGCGTGCGGCACTACCGCGCCACCCGCTTCCAGCTCGGCTCGAAATTCGCCTTCGATCACTTGCGCGCCAAGGACACCTCCGAGCAGAAGGCGCTGCTCGAGAAGCTCGACGAGCGGGTCAGCCCGGCCTTTGCCCACGACAAGCGTGGCGGAGAGGACGACTCCTGGATCTATGCATTTGATGCGCGAAATATCGGCGCGGCGTTGCCGCCCAAGCGATGGGGGCCGTGGGACTTCCGCAAGGCCGCCAAGAAAGACTATGCCGCGATCACCCGTGATCTCTGGACGCCGGCTTCGCCCGCCAGGGCGCCGCGTCCCGTGACGCGCGCCGAGGTCGCCCGGCACAATACGCGCGACGACTGCTGGGTCATCATTTCAGGAAAGGTCTATGACATCACCGAGTGGGCGCCGCATCACCCTGGCGGCGCCGGAATTGCCCGGATGTATGCCGGCAAGGAAGCCACCGCTGAGTTCGGCGACTACCACAGCGCGCAGGCTGTCGCGCATATGGCGCATTTCTATATCGGCGACCTCGTGGAGACCGCGCCCGCCTTGCCGTGACCGGCGCCTGCCTGCCGGGAGGTCAATCAAACATGCTGGCCGCCGTTGATATGTATTTCGGCACCATGCACGTAAGACGATGTTTCCGTGCACAGCACATAGACGATCTTCGCCACCTCGTCCGGCGTGCCGAGCCGGTGCATCGGGATCTGCTGCTCGACGATCTTCTCGGTGCCCGGCGACAGGATCGAGGTGTCGATCTCGCCCGGCGCGATCGCGTTGACGCGGATGCCGAGCGGCCCGAAATCGGCGGCCATCTCGCGGGTCAGCGCCGCGAGCGCAGCCTTCGACGTCGCATAGGCGGCGCCTGCGAACGGATGCACGCGTGAGCCGGCGATCGAGGTGACGTTGACCACCGAGCCGTGCGTCGCCCGCAGTTCGTCCATCAATCCGCGTGCCAGCATGATCGGCGCGAAGAAATTCACCTGGAACACATGCTGCCAGGTCCTGATCTCGGTTTCGATCGCGCTCAGCCGCGCCCCGCCCGCCGCCTTCGGTGAAATCGCGGCATTGTTGACGAGCGCATGCAGCTTGCCGTCCGGCAGCCTGCGCTTGATCTCGGCGATCGCCTCTTCGGTATTGTCGGGGTCGGCGAGGTCGACCTGGATATGGTCTTCGGGTCCGGCTTCCCAGGGGCAGTTTTCCGGAAAGGCGTGACGCGAGCAGGTGATGACGCGCCAACCGGCCGCCGAGAAGCGCTTCACCGTGGCGTGCCCGATGCCGCGGCTCGCACCGGTCAGCAATAGGGTACGGCGCGCGCCGTTATGGTCGGACATCGGCATCGGCGAATCCTGCTCACACGCGCTTACGGGTAAAGGCGCGTCCTGGTCCAAGACTCATGAGGCTGGTTGCGCGTGAAGGCAATACGGTCATGCAAACGGAACGGGCGATCATGCCAGAATTCCATCGCGAGCGGAGCCACCCGAAAGCCGGACCAGAACGGCGGTCGTGGAATCGTTCCAACCGGATAGCGGGCGGTGACGGCCGCGACCGCCATTTCGAAGGCGAGACGGCTTTCGAGCGGCGATGATTGCTTGCTGGCCCAGGCG
>Ga0180215_1002040_pt1 | contig 21040 bp, 27 predicted proteins | sample eDN3rd37CBELigBY_FD_128871 | JGI IMG/M metagenome (GOLD analysis project Ga0180215, IMG submission 128871) | Enriched backyard soil microbial communities from Emeryville, California, USA - eDNA 3rd pass 37_C BE-Lig BY (version 2) (version 2) | ecosystem: Environmental > Terrestrial > Soil >... | reverse complement strand
GTCCCCCTGCCGCCAAGCTGACAAGGATGCCGTCGTGGAACCTAGGGTGCCCGTCACAGCTTGAGCCCAGGCGGGCATGGTCTTCTCAAAGGAGAAGGGAGTTGGGGCGCCAGGATTCGAACCAAAATTTCCTGATAGCCCTCTGTTTTTCCCCGGCAAATGAGGCCTTATCAGGCACTCACTTTCCTGCGAGCAGCACGTGTATGCTACACTGGCCCGCTACATGTAGATACCCTCCAGAGGCCTTATCCCACGCCTGTGATGATGCCTGCAGGGCCTGCTATGGCGTCGAACTCGGCACTACCAACTTCGCGAGGCACCGCATCACACTCCACGAACGAAAGGGGAACTTTATCTTCGGTCGAATTGGCCCTACAGCCAAGTTAACCTGACTGAGGAGCGGTTCCCGCGAATCGCGCCGCCTGGAGACCAAGCATGCCTGCTCTCGCTAAGCTGACGCCATCGAAGCCCCGCATCCGGCCGGCTCTGGCGTTCAGCCGCGATGTGGCCCCCTCTCCTGAGACCATGCCTAAGCGCGCGGCCGCATACCCTGAGCTTCGCTATATGGGGTCTAAGCACCGGCTGCTGCCGTGGATTCATAGCGTGCTGTCTGGGCTGCAGTTTGAGAGTGCTGCTGACCCTTTCCTGGGCAGCGGCTGCGTTGCCTATCTAATGAAGACGATGGGCAAACGGGTCCTCGGGTCGGACTTCCTGAACTTCCCCGTCGTCCTGGCTTCAGCCACGGTTGCCAACTCGAAGCATCGCCTGGACGGACCAGCCATGGCCAGGCTATTGGCCCCTGCTCCAGGTGCCCCCGACTTCATCGAGCGCACTTACTCGGGCGTGTTCTATACGCCTGAAGACCTCCGGTTCCTGGACCGCGTCTCAGCCAACATCGCCTCGTTGGAAAACAGGGCTCAGGCTGACATGGCCCGGACCGCGCTCATCAGGTCCTGCCTGAAGAAGCAGCCTCGCGGCGTCTTCACCGTAAGCGGCGACCTGTCTCATTACGATGACGGCCGCCGTGACCTTCGCCTAACCATTGAAGAGCATTTTATCGAGCAGGCCGAGGCGTTCAACCAGGTCGTGTTCGACAATGGCCGCCGCCATACCATTAAGCGTCAGGATGTCTTTAGCACGAAGCCTTCCGGCATCGACCTTGTCTACCTCGACCCACCTTACGTGCCTCGGTCGGACGATAACTGCTACATGAAGCGCTACCACTTCCTGGAAGGGCTCTCCTGCTACTGGCAGGGTCTCCAGATTATGGAGAACACGAAAACCAAGAAGGTAGCTAAGCCCTTCACGCCCTTCGGCAGCAGGAAGAATGCCGTTGCCGCCTTCGACAGGATGTTCAAGCTCTATGAGCAGAGCACTATCGTGCTGTCATACAGCAGCAACGGCTATCCAGACCTCGATGTGCTCACGGCTCTGATGCGGCGATACAAGAACAAGGTCACCATCCACGAGCGGGAGCACCGATACCACTTCGGCACTCACGCAAACGTCGAGCGTTCAATGGTGCAGGAATATCTCGTAGTAGGGCAGTAAGCTGTGCGTGTTGTAACTCAAACTCTTGACGAGCTTCTCGGAAGCCTCCGGCCTCTTACCGTCGATTGGGCAGATGACGTGGCCCACCGTGTTATCGACAGGATGAAGGCTCTTCCCGTCAAAGACACGTACACCGATGAAGATGTCGCCGCCATCCTGGAAGGTGGGAAGCCGCTTAACAAGCTTACGTCGGCCGATTTCGATGATGGACTTCTCATCGTTCGTCTATTCCTTGGCTTATCCAAAGACCAGTTCACAGGGGTCCTGACGGATGCTCTCGGCCCAGGCGGTAGCGGTCTGAAGCGTTATAAGGCCGACCCAGGCTACTACCGGGCTGCGCTTGTGGAGCAAGGCCTGCTCGACGCCATGATGCTGGAGGTCAACAAGCCCCTGCACTGGACTGACACTGTCGTTGAGCGCCTGCGAAGTGGCCGTGGAAGCGCCATATCAGGTCAGAAGCGCGGCCGCAGTGCTGAGGACTTCGCCGAGGACGTTATCCGGGAGGTGTTCGGAGAGGGCAACTACCAAGTCAGGGCCACCTTCACTGGCCGAGCAGGCGCTCCGGCGAAGTGCGATTTCGCCATCCCCAGTGCCGCAAACCCTCGCATTGTCATCGAGTCAAAGGGGTTCGCGGCAACGGGCTCGAAGATGTCTGACGTCCTGGGTGACGTGAATGCCATCATCAAAGCCAAGAGGGGTGACACCACATTCCTGTTCTTCACCGACGGCCTCACGTGGAAGCAGCGGCAGTCTGACCTAAGAAAGCTCATCTCCTACCAGAACGAAGGCGACATCGCGCGCATCTACACGCAGTCGATGGTCGAGCAATTCCGCGAGGACCTGATAACTTTAAAAGCTGAATGCGGTCTGTGATTACGTTATCTTAGCAAGCCACTTTCTAGCAGGACGATGCTGTTGATGATTCGCTCAATTGTAGGTGGCACACAGCCTAAAGTGCACATGTAATCTGCGATATAGCGGGCAGCAATTGGCTTGCTAGAGCTACCATAGATTTCGCCAGCCTCGTTGGACAAGCGTTCGTACAGCCCTGATTCAAGCTCGCCAATTTCTGCTTTGATGACCTTCTCGAAGTCCCCTTCCAGAATTGCGTATGCAGAGGAAACAAGCCCAGGGGGCCAATCCGCCTCGGTGCCGGTCAGAAGCTTGGTGAGCCGGCGGTTCGAGAGAGCTTTCTTTTCTCTGTCTCTGGCACCATTCGATGGCATGCCTACGTCGTTGTCGAACACGGCGTAGACAAGGAAGCCCATACCTTCATAGAGGTGGTGAAGTGACTCGATGTTGTCCTTACCCCGGGCGTTAACAACCGAGATTCCAAGTGCATCGAAGTTTTGTCCCATCTTCTCGGCATAGATGGGAAGAGCCACCGCCTCGGTTGCACCTTCGACAAGGACTACCAACCTGCCGAAAAACGCTTCTGTATGCTCAGGCCCACAGTTGTGGCGGTAGCGCTCACGGATGCCGGAAAGGAGGAACGTCTCACCAGGGCGATTTCTCTCATGCCGCCGGACAAGCTCGTCGCCGTCCAAGTGCCGGACCTGGGTACAAGGAATATCATCCCCCTCTCCCTCGTCCGAGCAGCGGTCGACAAGGACCACTTCGTCGAAGTTCTCAACGCTTACGAATGCGGAGCTGTGCGTCGAATAAAGAATCTGCGTCCCGTTTGCGGCAATCTCCCTGAACATCCTCATCAGCCCTCGCTGGGCGTGCGGATGCAGGTAGAGCTCCGGCTCCTCGATAGCGACAATTGCGTCGCTTCGGAAAGTCTGCCCAAACGCCCGGAAGAGCGCGAGGACTAAGAGATTTCTTAGACCCGACCCGGTCTCATGGAGAGACTTAGTTGCATCGTCCTCCGTCAGGAACGGTTGTAGGCCTCGGTAAAACGACATCGGGTCAAAGCTCTTGAAGTTAACTCCGACGCTGTAGCGGGTATGACGAAGCTGCTCCTCAAAAGCTTTGCCGACTGCCCCAACAAAGCTCTTGTAGAGGTCGGTTTCCAGGAGAAGGTGAGCTCTCCCAAGGTTCTCCTCGATAGCAGCCTTATCTTCGGCGCCTACGTGGTCCTTGAAGTGCCTCTCAAGGTGGCGAATCGCCTGGCCAAAAAGGGCCCACTTCGATGTTCCAAAGTGCCTGTCGAAGCTACGGTCGGCATCTATGTAGATGAGCGGAACTGTTTCCCTGACGTCGCCATTCAGGGGGTAAGGCTTCCCACCCGGCTGATACTGACGCCGAAGCCCACTGTCACCGCCTGCCTCTCCAGCGACCGTGAAGTACATCGAAGCCAGGTCGGTGCCACCCTCGAGATGGACCTTGATTGTCATGCCATTTTCTCGAGAGCGACCAAAGAAGTCTCCATCCTCGAGGTAGCGCTGCTGTGGGTATGTTGGACCCAGAAGGAAATTCAGCGCCTGGAGTATAGACGACTTCCCGGCATTGTTGGCTCCCACCAGCGCTGTGATATTCCCAACCGGGAAGCTGATGTTACGAACTGAGCGCCAGCCTTGAACTTCGACATGGGTAAGGCGCATGTCCAGCAGCCACCTATCTGTTCACTTTGTAAGCAACATTTCTACCGCGAGCTTCACAATGTTGCCAATGCTCCCTGGTGAACCACCTCTCCTATTCATCGACTTCGAAGCGTCCAGCCTGCTGCCGGGGACCTTCCCCGTCGAGGTGGGATGGGTGGGCGACGGCGTCCCGGGGGAGAGCCATCTCATCCACCCTGGACCGTTTGAGGGCTGGGGAGACTGGTCTTACGAATCGGAGGCCATCCACGGCATCAGCCAGGACATGCTCCGGTCTCAAGGCCAGCCGGCTGAATGGGTGGCCCGCAGGTTCCTTAAAGCCCTACAGGGTAGACAAGGAGTTGTGGGCTCCATCACTTATGACTCCATGTGGTTGGTGTTGCTTCTGGAGGTCATCGGAGGAGACGCCCCGCGCCTCCTGTCGGAAGAGACGGCACTGCACCAAGCCGCTCTGACCATCCTGGAAGATGCCTCGGCAGCCCGCGTCTGCGTGAGAGCTGCCCGGGAAGCCCGCCTAGGCGACATCGTCTATCATCGAGCGCTGCCTGACGCAGAAAGCAGTTTTCGGCTCTACCGGACCGTGGTCGAACTGGCCGAAGCCCGGAAGGCTAGCCGGTGAACCCGCCGACCGCCTTGCCATGACTCCATGCACCCTGGAGGCATGAGCAAGCCCCGGAAGCCATATCGCCGAGCCCCCTCCATCCAAGTCATCCTGGCTGCCCGCCAGCGCGGGGAGACGGTGTCCGGTCTGGCACGCCGCCTTCGGGTCTCTCGCCGGTCCATATACTCAGCTATCGACCGAGCAGCGGCCAAGGGCCTAGTGGCAGTCCCGGACGTCCTGACCCTCTTCCAGAGCCCTGAAAGCCAGCGCCGGCTGTTAGCCATCATGCGGTCGGCACACCAAAGAGGAGTGGCCATCCCAGAGTGGGAACTTCTTCATCAAGCCCGGCTCTATGCAGCTACCCAGAGCCCCTGACGACGCCCATGTCTGCCGCCAGCATGAGGAGGCGCACGATGTCGGACGATGAGAAGACCAGTGAACATGTTCCGGGCGTCGAGACGAACCCTGGAGAGACATCCTGGCTCAGTCGAGACATGTCCGCTGAGCACCTACAAGTCCTCCTGGACCGCCTCGGACCCAGTGACACCATGCTCCTCTTCCAGAATGGTGAGTGCCGTGCTGTCGTGCTTGGCGTCCAGGAGTACGAACGCCTCAAACGGGCCGCAGGGGAACAACCGTCCGGTCACATCTACCCCCTGCAGCCCGCCGCGTACATCGGCAGCGAGAAGGTCACTCAGGCGCAACTGGCGGCATGGAAAGCCGGTGACGCGGAGTGGCGCAGTCGCTGAACGCCCATCACTGACCCAAGCACCGACCTCCATTCCCCCTTAATATCCCCGGTGAGAGAAAATTCTCACTGCCCTGGCGCCCAGCCCCGACGTGCTGTGTGTCTACATATACCCCTATCCAAGGTTTGTCTCACTCCCGAGCACCCCTCCCCTGCCTCAGTTTCCATCATCCCAGTGAGCCTCGAAGGAGCAACACAGGCTCCTCACCATGCTCCAGCTCACCCGCAAGCAACTGGCTGCCCTCCAGAGCCAGCCCACCTCCTCTTCCCTCAGCAAGCCAGCTAAAGCGAAAAAGCCGAAGGGCGGCAGACTCCCTCGTATCCCCGGTGAGCCTGGCGCGTGGGTTTTCGAAGCCCGGCTGAACTTGCAGCCCCGACCTAAGCAGAGGGCCAGACATTCTGCGAAGGGCGGTACTGTCCGGACGTATACGCCTGCAGAAACTCGAGTCTTCGAGGAAGGTGTGAGGGTCGCCTGTCTGGCTGAGATGACCAGACAGGGTTTGCAGCCTTTAGCGGGTCCGCTGGAGGTCGAGATGGTCCTCTGCCTGGAGGGGGACGATGCCTTCCGGCCGACCGCGATGCGTGATGGTGACCTTGATAACCTCGAGAAGGCTGTCCTCGACGGGATGAACCATGTCGTTTTCCCGGACGACAGATTCGTGGTCCGGAAGACCAGCGTGAAGCTGTGCAGCCTCACACCCTTCATCGACATCCGCGTGCGGCCCGCTGGCTGAAAAATAAATGGAGAAATACGGTATTCGGCCCGCTGCAAGAGCACCCGCCATCTCAGCCGATAAAAGGTATTTTAAGATTTATGGGGTGCTGCCGAGAGCCTGCAGTACACCCTATAATATGGATATTAAACCGTATTTGGTTCCATTTAGATGTCTGATATCTCACACGAAAAAGGGCCCCGGAGGGGCCCTTCTTGTCACCGCATCCCGCAGCCTGGAGCGTCATCCTTCTCGTCAGAAGGCGGCCTCATGAGCCGGAAGCCTGGAATGACCAAGCGCGGCCGCTCGTGACGTTCGCGTTCCACCTGCGCGGCGTTGTCCCAGTAGCTGCCGTCCGCTTGGCTCTCATATAAGGCGACCTCAGCCCTCTCCTGAAGTTCATCACTGTAAGCCTGATTGCAAAGGTGCTGATTGAGGCCCTGGATTCTGCTACCATCGAGCACAACGAAGCCGTTCGCTTCATCACACCACACTGTGTCGCCGAGCCTTCCTTCCGCTGACACGGTGTCTGACCATCCGCCCGCCTTCATGAAGCCGGCTATCCACTTATCCTTCAGAGACATCGCGCTCCCTCCCAGAATCCTAGCAGGCCAGATGGCCGCATTGATGCAGGGAGTGTGCTCGCAGAATTGGCAAGGAAGCGGTGAGAAGGATTCTAGTTGTCGGCGGGAGCTACCGAATGCAGCCGGACGATGTCGGTATCCATGCTGGTAGCCTCTGCCTGAACCCGGAGGCCTGGCTTGAGCCGGTCTCCGCACTGGCTGGCCAGCGGTCCAAAGCGGTCGAAGAAACCTTCCTTGCCGCCGTCCACCTTTACAACACCGAAGCCTCCAGGCTGGAGCCTGGTCACCGTGCCGTAGACCTTGACCATCACTGCCTCCGCGTCATCGCGGCCGCGACCACCAGCGTTTCCAAGGTGCGTAACCCGGGATGAGCTCAGTCGCCGCCCGGTCCAACTTGCCACCCAACCCCAGAACTGCATCTGCGTGCTTGATGACCAGCGGGTTTGGCATCACGCGCTCCTGCAGCACAGCCTGCTGCAGGATGAGTTGGCAAGCCTCTCCAGGTGGACGCCGCGCAGCCAACAAAGCCAACGCGATACCGACCGAACGGCTTCTACCTTTCCTGCAGTGGACTACAAGACGCTGGACACCTTCCCTCTCGGCGTCCTTGGCGAATTGGATGGCGGCGTGGATGTGTTCGATGGTCGGGCCATGCAGGACCTGGCCACTCGACCGCGTCAGCTCTGGCACGCCGATGTCGTCGAAGCCAAGCCGCAGGACACCAGCTGTCCATCTCGCCTCGTCGATGTCCCACATCTGACCTGGCGACCCGATGCTGATGAGCGCGTTGCCTTCAATGAAGCATCCAGTCACATGCTCAGCCGGACAAGCCGTGATGTGCATAATCCCCGCCTCGAATAAGGTATCCCGAAGATATCAAACGGTTAAATACCTTATTTCAGCGGCCCTCATACGGCTTAACCACTTGTATTCTTTCGATTTCCTGGGAGAGCCGTCCAACCTCCTCCAGCCATTGCGAGTGCTGGCCGTTGCGCAGCAGGCTGTAGAGACGAGCTCGCGCGGTCGGGGAGATGGCTTCCATAAACCGCACAGCCGCTTCGTGATGCTCATAGCGGAGTTCCGTCTCGACCACATCGTTCCCCTCTCGTCGGAGCTAGTCAGCTTCTGCCGTTAGAACATACCGCCAGATTTCTGTGGGATGCACAGTGAGAGGGTCATGCGTCATGCGATGCACCCATTCTTCTCTGCTGTAAGCGACAACATCAGAAATGCCAACGCTCACGAGGTCGCTGAGTGCACCCGTGGACCAATCTGATAGAAGGACGACAAGCGGCTCGACGCGCCCTGGCACCCGGCAGACCAGAACTTCGTCGAGCTCGTCTAGCCTACCGGCAAGAATGGAGAGCACACGCTCTCCGAGAGTCTCCAGGTCGTGCACGCCGTCCTCCTCATGAAGCCTCACTCATGTGGATTTGTAAGCTCGATGATATCATACACTCGACGACGCCAAGCGCCCTGGCCAAGCATCATCTCAGTGCTCTCGAGTCCTTCTTCCGAAGCGACAACCCTGATATCGCATTCAGCTTCTTTCAATATGGACTTGATGAGTAGGTCCGCTTCGTCCGCCCCACATTCTTCCTTCAGAAAAAGCACCATGCCTCTCTCGCAGTTCCTTCCAACTATGCATGCGGCCAACCGCCAAGTGCCAGGAAACCGGACAAGTGCCTGCTTCACGTACGAGACGAACTGCCTAAGTTCACCGCTCTGTGCATCGGTGTGCGAGAGGAAAACGTCGTCTGCATATCTGGCATCAAACGAACTCACGACGGCGCTCATAGCGATTCTCCTTTTCGGCGCCGCACTTGATAGAATCGAAGTGCAGGAGTGGAAAGATGTCCAAGCGAGATTCTTTGCAGCCCATTATCTTCCTCGGCATCAGTGACGTCCTGATGCCTGAGCCGCGCTGGTTTTCCGAGGAGAACTCAGAGGCATTGGCTGCTCGGCAATCCGGCACGTGGCAGGGCATTCAGCAGGCGCTCGAAAGAGTTTCCTTCGACCAGCAGGGCGTTCGTCGCCTAGTTGGCCTCGTGCTGTCAGAAGACGCTCGTCTGGTCGTTGCCTCCTGCTGGCGCAACAAGGTCGGCCACGGGTCCGCTGGCAACCATCGTCTGGTCCACAAGCTCATAGACCAGGGCATCTCCCTGTCGGCATTCCACACTGATGCTGTGGTTCCTTGGCGGAGCATCCGCGAGCCTCAGCCTCTACATGACATCCGACTTTGGCTCGAACGGCATTCCCATGTCCGACCAGAGGACCACTCGGGCCATACGCCGACCAGCAACGGCTTCATTGATGCCTGCGCGGTAAGCGGCTTCCCATTCATCACACTGGACACGGATGAGCGGCTACCGAACGTCGCAGTGACTGATGAGCACCTGGGGCTTACTGACGATGCGGTAAGCCGGGCGCACCAGGCGATAGCCGTTCAGAGAGAATGGCTGGCCACCCACGACATGGGGCCACCCCCTATGTGCTACGAGAGTGCAAGCATCTGCCGGCGAGCCTCGTATCTGCTGGATGCCTGGGACTTGGATGAAGGGGAGCTCACTCGCATGCTCGGCGCCCCCGTTCCGGCAGCCATGGACGCGTGGCTCTCTGGAAACCACAGTTGGCCCTGGCAGGACGATGTGATGTCACGCCTGCGCACAGTCTGCCTGCTTGATATCGAGCTCGCCCGCCTTCTTCCAGTCGTCCGAGAGCGTGACAGATGGCCGACAGTGCCGCAGCCCGCCCTGGATGTCCGACGTCCTCTGGACCTCCTGCTCGCCGGTCAGGGGCAGGACGTCCTACAGCATGTCAGAGCCTTAACTGAGCTTCCGAAGGCGCCTGCGGAACAGTCAAAAGCTTCCTGGTTCAAATAAAAGGGGTCTACAGCGCTTTCGGGCTGCCGAGGCTGTGTGAAGACCTCCCTCCCGAGAAATGCCGCTCCGCGAGCTTCCTGTGAAGCGCTCTGAAGGGCACACTTTTCATGGCCATCCGTGTGTGGGGCTCACATTTGAGCAAGCCCGAATACAGTTTAAAACCCTGAAATACGGTTTTCTACCGTATTCGGGCCATTTCAGCCGCCCCGCTGAGCCCCACGAACCCCCGCGTCAACATTTTCCAAACTATTTTGCTTTCCTCGCCGAATTTCTGCACGAATTCTTGTTCGTATTGCCGTCCTCCCGACGTATATTCTATATATAAGGGGCGGCCGAGTAACACAGAGCCCTTCGCTAACAACAACGCTTAAGGAGGGCGTCAGGGCAAATCGCTTCGCAGCTCCTGCTCCACACTTGTCCGGCCCGGCTCGCCGCCCAGTTGCAGTCGGCCGCACTCGCATCACGGCTCCCGATGAAATCCAACTCGGCAAGATTGAACTCATGCAGTTTGGGGGTTTGGCCGACGAGGCTCGCGGCCTGCTACGCGCCATCGAAATCGATGTGTTCGCCAACGAGAACCATGGGCGCGCCGCATTCCACGGCAACGAGCTCCAGATGGTCTCCGGCCGCATGATGGAGATGGAGCTCCCCTACTCCGATGACGGCCTGCTCATCGGCAAGGTGGCCGATGTTCGCCACGCCGGCACCCGTCTCTTCCGAGACCTCGTCTCCAGCTACGGTGACATTAATGATGTCCCGGACCTCCTCTGGGCTGACCTGCATGCCATCTCGGCAATCGTCGAGGCGACAGAGCGTGCCCTACACCAAATGAGCGGAGGCCGCTGACATGACCAGCCTCCCGCACACCGTCGAGCAAGCCGGGCAGGAGTTGAGGGACATCCTCATCTCCTATCTGCAGACCCCTCGCGCGGCGGGCTCCTATCTCTACATCGATATCGAGCATGGCTATGAGACCGTGGTTCGAGCGAGCATCGGCAGCGGCTTGGTCATCGCCATGGAGGCCGACCAGGTCGTGGTGAGCCTCGGTGGGCATGAGCGCACGCTGTCTGCTTCCGGTGACCTCGCGAACCTGTTGCCGACCATGGCGTCCCCCGCGACCCAGGCACATCAAGACATCGTCCAGGCGGCGGACACCCTGCGGAACTTAGCCATCCACTGGCTGGGACAGGCTGACCTCGGCAGGCGACTGGTCTGCCAGCGCTGGCGGATGACCGGACACGCCGTCGCCGTGACGACGGAAGTCACGGTGACGCCCGAGGCGGCGGATGAAATGGAGACAACGCGCTCCATCACGGTCTCCGGGACCGGCCAGGATGTCCACCTGCATACTCAAATTCCTGCGGGCATCCGGTTCGACCCCATCGGCGGGTCGCCCTTCAGGATTGCCGCCCTGGCCGCAGAGGCTCTCCAGCAGGCGTGTCTGGACGCAGAGCGGCGGGGACAGCTGACCCTTGCGGAAGCCTACGAAGCTCACCGAGCCGGCCTGCAGGGAGAGGTGTCATGAGGCAGACCTACACCCTCTCCCCAGCCGAGCGGACGGAGCAGATAGCTGCCGAGGTGGAGGCCGACATACTCGACATCGTCGACGGATATGCCGGTGTCCGCCTGATGGTGGACATCGACCCGGAGGGAACCTGGGTCATCTGGTGCGAGTCAGACGGCGAGAGGTCGACCGACTACGAGAAGCACATCGAAATCCGCTGGCATCATTCCGGCTGCGTCGTCGCTGAGCACCTAAACGCCGTGACGCCAGAGAGCGGCTGGCTGGAGGTCGCTTGGGACGAGGATGACGGCTACCTAGCCCCGGTCAATCTGCGGCCCGCCGCCCTGGCTCTCATCTCTGACGCTGGCGGCCGCCGCCGAGGCAAGAAAGGCAAGCCGATGAAGGGGTGCCCGGGGGGCGTAGAGAAGGCAGCCACAATCGAGGTCGCCAAGCCGCCAAACCCAGAGGCATTGGAAGCCGTGGTGCCCCTGGAGGCGGACCTGGGCGTCCGCGTCATGGCGTGGATGCCACCACCGTCGCATTGGTGGCAGAGCAGCTTCTGGGACGCCGACAGGGTGCACCGTGTCTCCCCGCCAACGGATTTCCTGCCCCTGAAGAAGCGGGTAGCTGGGAGGCCAAGGGGCCGCCGGGTCATCTACGAGCAGGCCCATCTGCAGATGGCGATGTCAATCTGATGTCGAGCAAACCGAGCTGAAATTAATGGGCGGCCCCGTAGAAAGCCGCCCAAAACTTCACGTAGTAGAGTGCTCGTAGTACCATGAGGCCACAGCGGGATGATTATCTTTCCAGCTTTAAGGTCATACAGAGACCTTGGAGGTCCAAATGTTTGCCAATTCGTACTCCGGTCATTAGATGACCCTTTGAGCCATCGCAGTTGGTCCACTGGTCGGCTTTGGACCAGCTACCTGTATCTCGCTGGCCTACCAACGTGACGTTCGAAATCTTCTTCCGGAGGTCGCTCTCGGCTGCCTGGAGGCGGCCCTCGGCAAGGCGGATTTTCTCCTCTGCCTTCGCCAATTGGACGGCAAGGATACCGACGGCTTTCGCCTGCTCTTCAGCTGCACGAATTCTTGCCTGCAACTCGGCCTCCCTAGCATCGGCTTCAGCCTTCATCACCTCCTCTAGGCCGAGTAGGCGAGCTGATGCCTGGGCAGCCCCCGTCGAAGTCAAAGATACTGTTAAGTTCTTCCAGTCTCTGCCATTCGGCTTCCGGCATTGGAGGAGCGCCTCAGCCTCATCGAGTTCGGTCCTATTCAGGACAATGTCTCGCCCTTCGTACGTGCACTTTACGTCCGAGGGCAGAACATCACGGATGATGTGAGGCCCACCACCACCGCTGCGCCTTGAAACCCGCACTAGCCAAACCGTGAGGTCCCTGTCAGCGGGCTCCGCTGAGACGAACAGCCCCTGCTGGCCCAAAGCGATATCACGTACGATGTTCACGCAGTTGCCAATCATTCTGGCGGCAACCGCAGAAATCGCACTCACGTCATAGCGAGATGAATCTGCCGCTTGGTTAAGAGAAAAAGTGTTGTTTCTGAAGTCAGACAACTTCTTTTGAAATGAGCTGCTGCTCGATTTTGCTTCAGCGTCGATACCAAGAAGGGCGTCGGCAAGAGGGATGTCGAACCCTAGTTTACCCATAGCCTCGTTGTACTCATCGTAGCTCTCAAAGTTCGTAGAGGTAAGGGCGTTGCGGTAGAGGGAGAAGTTATAGGCTGCCGAGGTTTTGTTCTCGAGGTCCCTCATGTTACCGCTGCTGAGGACCTTACACATGTTCATGGCCTCGGTGCCCAGTGCAGTTTGGGCCACAGCCGGCCCAATCGTACAAAGAGCGACACCGCCAAGCCAAACGGCTGCCAACGACGCCAGATATGACAATCTCATCCTACCCTCCAGACGCCTCGATGGCGGTGATACCATTTCGAATACGATATGGATGGGTTATAGGCAAGCAATGTCCCTCACCGCTCGGCACCAAGGTGCGAAGCCGAATTAGCAGCACCTTTATACCGCTAAGGCGCCTTCAGACCCCCTTTCTCATGTCCGCCCATTCGTAGGCAGGCCACCCTTAGAAAATCTTGCACCGCGCAATACTTAGCGGTCCCCAGCAAAAATGTTGACTTATAAGCTAACATTTTTGTCGGGCCCTGTGGATAACTAAGAAAATGAGACTTCCAAGGCGAAAATGCTTGCGCGTTGGCTCTGACATACATAGGTAACGTCTCTGTGAGCCGGATGAGCCGGCCCGCGCAGGCAACAGAATCCGCTCATAGGGGTCGCCAGGGGTAAGGCGCACTGGAGCGAGGGAGGCTACTGATATGACAGCACAAATTTATCGGCTGGACTTCGACAGCCGTGGCGCGGTCATCCCCAATTATCCTGATGACCACTACGTTGACGCGGTGGTGGACCTGGCAGACTGGTACACGTCCCCGGGCGCAGCCCTCCGCGAGGCCATCATCGATGCCTTCATCAATACTCCGCCTGAGAAGCTCGAGAGCTCAATCAACGGGCTGTCCCTGCAGCTCTACAGCGACCCCAAAGAGACGACGTGGTCGGCGTTGGCCGTAGGACGCCGCTACTGTGGGCTGGTGACCGTTGAGGACTACCCCGATGACGCCGCCACTCGGATACGCCAGCTGATAGCTGAACCGTTTGCCGCCGATGCCCTGGCGGCCGAGCTCATCGAGAGCTGCAGAGTGGAGCACCTCCAGCACTGAAGTCATGGCCTCCAGGTAGGAGGCCTCCCTGAACACCGCGTCCCAACCGCCGCCGGCAGCGACCGGGGCCCATGGACGCATGGAGACTACGACAATGACCATCGATGTGAACGCCGCCAGCGACGCCCTGATTAAAGCCGTGAGGCAGCTTCCTCCCACTCAGACGTGCGTAACGGCGCACGAGCCCGTTGCCATCTGTGCAACGCTGGACGATGACCTTCGGATTAGCGTCGTGACTCGTGCCGGCAGGATGCCATGCGGCGCCCCGTGCTCCCGCTATATTAAGCCATCGACGAAGGCAGGTCAGAGGCTCATCGGCAGACTGCGGGTAGGAGACGCGCAGTGCGCTGAGCGGGTGATGCTGGAGGCGATTGAGCGCGGCCGCCTCATCTACGACGGCCAACTAGTCAGGTCAATTCCACTCAGCAAATGCGAGAAAATTCTTGCACTCTACAATTTTCTGACTGGCAACCATGAGGAAGATGCGAATGCTCTCCAATCACCGAGCAGATTCGCAGCAGCTTTGGCGGTCCATATCGCGAGAGCTCGGTGTGCAGTGATGTCCATCCACAGTATGCAGCAAACTCTCGACGACACGCGTAGCAGGCTGGATGAGCTTGAAGGCATTTTGCTGGACGATATTGTCCGGCTGGGGGAGCTGAAGGAACAAATTTCCTAACCTCCCGTTACCGCCCACCCTTCCCGAACCCGCGTCCCAACATCTGCCGGCCGTGAACCGGAGCCCTTGGACGCCAGGAGAATCCACATGACCACCATCGATATCACCCGCGTCGTCGAGCAGGTGCTTGAGGCCTTCGGCATCGCTCTGGACACCACCGACGGCGAGGTTCCCAGCGAGGCCTGGATTGAGCTCCGCGTTGCGCCGGAAGGCACGGAAGTGGATGTTCACCTGCAGCCGGACGCCAATGCCCTGCACGTCACCGATGCCACCCTGCTGGAGGCCCTGGCCGAGGAGGAGGGCGCGGCGGCAGAGCAGGTCGTACAGAAGATGTTGGCCAGCCGGACATATTTGGAGCTCCGGGACGACGGGCTCTACCATCCCGCCCGCTGACAAGCTTGGTGAGCCATCCACAAGGGGTCCTTCGGGGCCCCTTTTCCGTTCAAGATGGCCGGCATCTCATCGGAAGCCAATTTCACCGAGCGGTGAAATTTGGAAGCCCGTCGGGTGGCCAGGATGCCCCATGGAGCAGGATTTCCGCGCGGTGGCGGCGGGTGCCGGGGGAGGCAGGAAACGGTAATAAACCTTATTTTCCCGTTTATCACCGTTTCCTGCCAGCCTTTAGTCACCAGACGGAGGGGCGCTGAATGCGGCGGGCCGCCCTCTCTTCCCAGTGCCGCTGACGTTCCGCCTCTTCCGCCTCCAGTTCCAGCGCCTGGGCCTCAACGGCCTTGATGTCGACTTGGTCGAGGTCAGGGTTGCCGGACATCACCTGACGGAACTCCGACAGGTCTGGGTAAGCCCGGGCGACGACGACGAGACTATCGAGGTAGGCGCGGGCCTCTTGGCCACCATCCTGGCCGTCCAGCCAAGCGCCGACGCCCATATCGTCGAGGATATGGTGGACCAGCGTGGCAGGAGAGTTAGCGCCATTCTCGATGGCGTATCCCAGAGTGATGAACTGCTCCCAGAAGGAGCTGGTCGTCTCGAAGCTACGGGCGAACCACATGACTAGGTCCTCATAGTCACAGCCCCGGCGCTCAGCACTCGAGAGAACGGCATTGTAAGCCGTCGGAGCAACGCCGGCGTATGGACGGAAGGCCACCTTCTCCAGCGTATCAGGCTTCTGTTCGACCGCGAGAGCCAAGACGTCCATGACCTCTCGCGCCATCTGACGACCAGCGATGCGGTCTGAAGCTGGCTCAGCACGCTTGGCGACGGCGGCCTGGTTCATCTCCGCGAGCCGGCGGCGCTTGTAGTAAGTCGCCTGGGAGACCCTTACCCCTTCCCACTCGTAAACCTTAACGGCCTGTTGGTCCTTCTTGTTTACCGGTATTCCGCGCAGCTCTGACAGGAGAGCCAAACGCTCGTCCTCTGGCTTGCGGTAGAAGGATGCCTTCGACATCCCCAGCGACAACAGCTCTTCCGGTGTTGGCGTGAGAGGATTCGACTTCTTCAGCCCTCTCGTCGTCTTTCGAGCAGGAACAGGGACGCCGAGCTCCTGGGCCTGTCGCTCGAGCTTCAGACGGCGCTGAAGAGCCGGTATCTGAAGCACCCGGAGCCGAAGCTGCTCGTCGATGGAGATGTCGAAATCGGCAATGAGGCCGGCGAGAGACACCCGATAGCGCGTGTTGCTGATGACCTCATCTTGGGCTTTGCGAGCCGCGTGTGCCGCTTCGTCATTGTGGGCGCGGCGGACGATGCCCGCCACTTTCTTTGACCGGTCCCACTCCTGTGTCAGCCAGTGAGATGACACCCTGCCCCGGGCCCAAGAGCGAACGCGGTCGGCAACCGTCAGCGGCTCATATGCCCACGCGCACAGCGCCGCCACGCGGAACATCAGCTGAGTCCGCTGCCCCTCCGGAATGCCATGCTCCCAGCCAGGCTTGCTGTTGGCCTTACTCAGGTCGACCAACGTGCCGAGGTCGGCGAGAGCATGGTGCGCCCAGCGATTGAATCCCCGGCGCTCATGTGAGAACGCCTCGGCCAGGTCGTTCGTCGGGCTGGCAGGCGCACCGGACTTTATGCGGGCGGAATCCCGGTCCGCTAAGATTTTTCTGCTGACCGCAAGTGTTATGTCGAGTTCCGGCACGATGGCCTTCGGCATCGCCTGCCGAGGCTTACGTGTGCGAGAGGAACTCGACCTCCGAGCTCCCTTGGTGGCCGTCTCCAGCTCAGGAAGCGCGACGCGCAGGCTGTCGACATTGACGTTGTCGCGCTCTCCCTGGACCATTCCCCAGCGGCATGCTCCGGCTGCCACGAAGGGGTCGCAAACTCCGGCTGGCATGAGTGGCGGCAACAGGTATGCCGGCTGTGTCGGACGGCAAAGAGCCGCATCGGGAGCGCACATGGCCTTCTCAAAGACATGGCCCGGAGCGCGGTCGGCGAACGCCGCATGGTAGGCTTGGCGAACGCGCTTCAGGAGCCGTTCGGCTTCTGCGCCATCCAAGCCTTCGTTCAGCCAGAAGCGGATGTGACACGACAGCTGACGCGGCACTTCGCCTTCCTGAAGCCCGACACATGAGGAACTGCTCCACTGATAGCTGCACGTGGCCTCATGGAATTGCATTGGCAGCATGGACAAGACGTAGCGGATAGCCTCATCAGATTGGGTGCGCGGGTCCAGGCTGGCCAAGTTCGGCACCTTGTCCATATCCAGCACCAGCCACTGGCGCTTGGCCGCTTGCAGACCAGCAGGGCGTGCAGGCTGACCGTCACGCGCGGGAGTATATTGGGATGACCGGGTTACCCTGGCCGGATTCACCGTCTCGCGGAGACCACCGCGAACGGCGATAGACCACCCCAGTTCACCAGACGCTACCAGTGACATCGCCTGGTGCAGAGAACCGATGCTGTCGACGAGGACACGCATGGCAGACCAGTAGAGCGTGTAGCCGCCATCCTCCTCGGCTCGTGTCACCACACGGCCGTCATTTCCATGCACGTAGACCTTGCCGGGGTAGTAGCGCTCGTCGGTGCCACGGGCGGTCAGGACAACCACCTCATCGTCGTTGTCTGTGCCCTCGCGAAGGTCAATTTGAGGAGCGGTGTAGAGCCGGAGGTCGCGCTTCGGCAGTGATGTAAGGTCGAGGAACGGAACAGGAGTAGACGGAGATAGTGCATCTGAAAGCAGCGGGATTGGTTTGACACTGATGATAGACATGATACACTGTTCCTGTTGTTGTTAGTGCCTCAGGCCCCTTGGGATTGCCCTCCCGGGGGCCTTTCTCCTTCGAGCAATGCTTCAGGATACAGAAGCTCGCCGGCAAACAACAACAATCTTGTGCAGCGTCGTGCACCACAATTCCACTATCTCTGGTTCGGCCCCTCTGTGCTCAGCCTCCACGTGCGTGTGCTATACATATACCCCTATCCAAGGTTTGTCTCACGTTCCGGATTTGAACTGATTCTGACCGCCAGAGCGAACAGCACGGCTTTTCCTGAATCGGCACCCCGGCATCCATCCATCTAGTTCTGGCGCCCTCACGGCTCCCCGAAGCGCCAAGGCCTATGGTTTCCTCGAGAGCTCAGATGCCTATCGAACGTTCGATAGACGCATTGCTGATGCAGACAGCGTTCTTTCCGGTCTACCTTCACTTTTTAGCAGATGGGTGGAGGCGAAATGTTCAGCGATTATGGAAACTGGGAGACTGCAATCAGCGGCTCCAGTGAGCCTCGAGCGCACGCCATGTTCTGTCTACTACCAGTTCTTGATGCTCAGCCTGAAGTCCAAACGCGAAGGGACAGCAAGACGCCTTTATACCTTCTATAGTTTCCCGAGCCGAAGCACCCTGGAACGTCCCCAGGACCACAGTTTCCACAGACCACGAAGCTTACAAGAGCCTAAATCCCGACATCGTCAGTCTCTACATCATTAAGGCTGACGGTGCGCTGCTGGGAGAGCAGGCCACGCAGCAAATCGCTAACCTCGCTATTCCGTTGACTCCTGCCCGACAGCCGTGAAGTAATTGCTTATCCGTAAGGAACGGCCCGGCAAAGGGCGGGAGATGCTCCATGAACAAGCTCGTGGCGTTCGGAGTGGCAGGTGTCGTTCTGGTAGGAGGGGGATACATTGGATGGCAGTGGTATCAGGCCCAGCATAACCAGCTCTCGACACCGCCGGAGCGACGGGCTGAAGCGGCTTCTATTGCGCCTCAGCCCAGTAGCATCGCGCTTCGCCTCCGGATGCCCTTCGCCACCCTTCAGCAGGCCATCCAGAAGTCGGTGCCCACGAGCTTCGTGCAGCCCTGGACCAATGGCGAAGACCTCTGCAAGTTCCGCATCTGTGTGGGAACTCGCTACCAATTCACGGTTACCCGAGGCGCGGTTGGGCTAAAGAAATCCGGCGAGCTGCTGGAGGTCTCCATGCCGCTATCAGTCAGCGGACAGGGGGGCTTTCGAGGCGATGTCGCGGACATCCTCGACGCGGATGCCAAGAACTTCAATGCGGCCGCCATAGTAGCAAGTGGACTCGGCGTGAGGATTGGCCAGGATTGGTGTCCTCTTGTGGACATCAAGCCAGCCTATCATTGGACGCAGAATCCGCGCGTTGAGATTGTCAGCCGTGTTTGGATAAGCATCGGAGACCTGGTCTCGAAAGAGGTCGACAAGGAGCTCGCCAAGCTGCCCGGGCAGGTCCAGCAGGCCATCCCTTGCGACCGCATCCGCAGCGAAGTTCAGAAGGCCTGGAAGAGCTACGACATCCCCGTACAGGTGCCTGATGGCCCGCTTGTGCATGTTCATCTGCAGCCGCAATCTATCGGCGCCAGCAAGCTCATCGTGGCCGATGACCACCTGCGCTTGGCGGTGGCACTGAAGACCATCGCTGAGGTTAGCACCTCCGCCGCCGCTACAGCCCCTCCAGGTACGTTGCCACCCCCAGAGGAGGCTGCTGATGCACCGGGCCTGGTGCAGGTTTCACTTCCCCTCCGGGTTGGCTACAAGCAGGCCGAAGAGGAAATCATGCGCCGCTTCGGCAACAAGCCCATCGAGTTCACGGTGGAAGGCCAGAAGGGCAGCGTCACCATCACAGCTGTCACCCTCTATCCCGCCGGACCCTCCCTCGCGGTCGGTCTGACATTTTCTGCGGATATCCCGGGCCGGCTCTTTGACACCAAGGGCCAGGTCTTCGTCTCAGCCCGGCCAGTGATAGACCAGGGCGGGAAGACCCTTCGCATGACCGACATCTCGCTGCGGCGGGACCTCGATAGCCCGCTCTGGAATGCCGTCACGGCCTTCTTCGATAGCCAGCTCCGGAGCGAGTTGGAGAAGCTGAGCGTCATCGACCTCAGGGAACCGGTGGAGCAGGGCAAAAAGGCCTTGCAGGCGGCGCTTGCCGACCCTGCCAAGACCGGAGGTATCAAGCTCACCGTCACCGACGTGGATGCGGCGCTTGAGCAGGTGGTGCCGGCGGAGGATGACCTGGTGGTGGTCACCAAGTTGAACGCCACGGTGGATGCCGAGCTGGCGGAGATTCGGTTTTGAACGATGCCGGTCCTGGAGGCGGAATGCCTTCCACGAATAGCCTGTCCTTGCGCGAGTACCGCAAGGATGAAGCCGGCGTCATCAATCGCGCGACCCTGGTGTCGGTCTTCTGTGTCCTGCTGGGCACCATCGTCCGCGCCCCGGATGCCATCACGACATTGGGTATCGCGAGCCTGTCCCGAAGCCTCACACCCGGCAATGTCATCACCCTGGGGCCCATCATGCTGGCTGGCCTGATGCTGTGGCAGCACGCCTTGCTGCGCGGCCTCTGGAAAGCGCGGGAGGAGATGGTCCAGGCCAGGGGCAGGCCGCCAGGAGAGGGCAGAAGGCTCGGGCTGCTGGCCCTCTTCCTGATGCCAGCCATCGCCATTCTCTTCATCTTCCGCCAGTACCTGCGCGAAATCAGCCTGCGCGAGCCGGCTCAGGCAGGCTGCCTGCAGCCCGACATCCTGGGCATGTTCTTCGACTGGGGCATGCTGCACCCCCGGGGCTTCCTCGACTACAAGGGAACCCTCGTCCATTACTGCTTTGGCTCCGAGGCGCAGAAGGAGAACATTTACATCTACGCCCCCATCCAGACTTGGCTCTGGGTGGGCCTTGCCGGGTTCTCGGCCTGGCTGGCCTACAAGATGTGGCGGCAACTGGGCGGTGGGACCAGTGCTCATCTAGCCACCTGAAAGTCTTGCGTGGGGAGAGGCAATAGACGCCACATACCGTCAGCGATGACGTGCCTCCTCGATGCGCTTGCGCTCCTCTTCTTCGCGCTGGCGCTTCCAAGCGTAGTAGCCCGACTGCAGGCGTGCGCCACCAGTCACTGACAAGGAACTCCGGCTTATCTCCGCACCAGAGGCATCAACGACTTTCCTAGGCATGGCCTCTCGTAGCCTAGGGTCAGGACCCATTGATATGAGCGTCGCGATCTGATTCAGGCTCCGCGAGGAGACCGGGATGAGCGACCTGTTTTGGCTAACGGATGAGCAGATGGAGCGGCTGCGGCCGTTCTTTCC
>Ga0180215_1002037_pt1 | contig 21103 bp, 23 predicted proteins | sample eDN3rd37CBELigBY_FD_128871 | JGI IMG/M metagenome (GOLD analysis project Ga0180215, IMG submission 128871) | Enriched backyard soil microbial communities from Emeryville, California, USA - eDNA 3rd pass 37_C BE-Lig BY (version 2) (version 2) | ecosystem: Environmental > Terrestrial > Soil >... | reverse complement strand
TCACCATTTGACAGATGGTTTTGATCAAGAAGAAATTATTAGCTATAAAGAAACGATTAAGAATACTGAAGGCGTTTATAAAGTGAAAGATATTAAAGCAAGAAACTATGGAAATAATCAAGTCGTCGATGTTGTTATTCTTGTTCGCTCTGATCTAAGTTTGAAAGAAGCACATCATATTGCGACCAAAGTTGAAAATGAATTAGAAAAAGAGCATGATGTTTATAATGTTCACGTTCACGTCGAACCAATAGAATCTGCTTAAAGATTGGTATCAAGTCCCTGTATTGTTTTCGTACAATAAGGGCTTTTTATTTTTTCTTAGGAGATGTTTTCATTAATTCATTGCCCTAACATACGAATATAAAAGTTGTGATATGACGCACATACACCTTTGTTCTTACAGTCTATAATGAAACATAAATAGATATATAGCTAGAAAGGGCGATGAATAATGCGAAGACATTATTTGATATATCCCATTATTATTTTCCTTTTATTAACTACTGTTGGGTGTTCAGGGAACTCACTAACCAGGAATGAAGACGAGAAAAATATAGAGTTAACTATTTCTGCAGCAGCTAGCCTTCAAGATGCGCTAAACGATATTAAAGCCAGATTTGAAAACGAAAACCCCAATATTAAAATCAACTATAACTTTGGTTCATCAGGTTCCTTGCAACAACAAATAGTCCAAGGAGCTCAAGTGGATCTATTTTTCTCAGCGGATAGGGATAAATTTCATCAATTGGTTGATGAGGGTTTCATTGATGAAAAAAATCAAATTGACTTACTTGGCAATGAAATTGTCCTAGTCATTCCGATAGATTCAGATTCTCACATTGAAACATTTGGAGACTTAATAAAAGCGGAACGAATCTCTATTGGAATTCCAGAGTCAGTACCAGCAGGGCAGTATGCAAAAGAAGTATTAAAAAATCTAAATCTATGGAATTTTATTGAAGGTAAAATGGTTTATGCTAAAGATGTACGTCAAGTTCTAACCTATGTTAAAACGAATAATGTTGATGCTGGAATTGTCTATCAAACAGATGCATTAATTTCAGAGAATATCAAGGTAGTAGCAACCGCAAAAGAAAATACCCATTCGACGATTATTTATCCTTTAGGACTTTTAAAAGATACCCCGAATTCTGAAGAAGCCCAATTATTCTATGAGTTTTTAACTAATGATGACTCTATCAAGATTTTTAAAAAGTATGGATTTAAGGACGTAAAATGATGACAGCTGAATTTTGGGCACCTGTTAAACTATCACTTGAAATCGCCACTGTCTCTGGAATTTTTGTTATGATTCTGGGCTTATTTGTTGGTAGGGTAATGGCTAATAAAAAATTTAAAGGGGTATCTTTAGTAGAAACCGTTATGCTTTTACCATTAGTTTTACCACCATCAGTTGTTGGTTTTTTATTAATTTTTATTTTTGGAAGAAGTAGTTTTATTGGGCAAATGATTGAATGGGTCTTTAATCAGCCGATTATTTTCACATGGTGGGCAGCGGTAATTGCCGCCACCGTTGTCGCTTTTCCGCTTATGTATCAATCGGTCAAAGCTGGATTTGAATCTATTGATGAAGATATCGAGAATGCTGCTCGAGTAGATGGAGCAAGTGAGTTTAAGTTATTTATGTTTGTTTCTGTTCCACTTGCGATGAAGGCGATTATTTCAGGTTTGATCTTGAGCTTTGCAAGAGCATTAGGGGAGTTCGGAGCGACATTAATGTTTGCAGGTAATATTCCAGGAAAAACACAAACAATCCCAACGGCCATATATGTTGCATTAGACTCTGGAAATACGGAGCTGGCCTGGCTTTGGGTTTCTTGCATAATCGGAATTTCTTTTATTATGCTCGTATTCGTTCACCTATTAAAATCATGACAAGAGACATGGATGTTTAATGTCTCTTCTTTGTAGTTTGAAGTTTCTAGGACATATTAATTTGGGAAAACCAAGCAAATGTCTGATAAAAACAATTTATTAGACAAAAGGTGCTGATAAGACGGGTGAATTGTCTTAAAATTGTGGTTTTTAGGACAATACGAATTTAATAGCTAGCTAGAATGTCTCATAAATCATAGATATAAGACATTTTTTATTAGGAATACACTAATATTGTCTTATAATACAATTTCTTAATAATACAATTTCCTATAAATACATTTTCCTAACAACAAAAACCGAGCAATATGGAACGGGTGAAGATGAAGAGAATTAAGATGGAATCTTTATAAAAAAACTTTATATTTGCATCTCATAATCTCATAAAACAAGTCAACTTCGAAAACTAATATGGTATAATCTTCAAGAAGAGTACTTATCCAAGGTAGGATAACTTATCCAAGGTAGGATAAGTTTTTTTGTGTTGGTTCATATGGTGATAACTTCTAGTGAAAGTAGGGTAAAAGCTTGAATTTAACATTTATAAAAGATTATAAAAACAACGAAAAACTTCGAATGAGTTTTAATCAACTAGCAAGTGAAACATTCGGTATTGATTTTGAAGAATGGTATCAAAAAGGGTATTGGAATAACCGTTATATTCCCTATTCATTTGCAAATGGAGACCGAGTCGTTGCGAATATTTCGGTCAATCTTATTGATTTTGTTATGAAAGGTGAGGAGAAAAAAGCAATTCAAATCGGTACGGTTATGACTCATCCCGATTATCGTGGACAAGGCCTTTCAAAACAATTAATGAATCGAGTATTAGAGGACTATAAGGATTACGATTTTATTTATTTATTTGCAAATGAAACGGTGTTGAATTTTTATCCGAAATTTGGTTTTCACGCCATACAAGAATCGCAATTTTCAATGGATACAATACCACTTCAAACGAACATTAGTAGAATCAGAAAGCTAGATGTAAACAATGACGAAGACCGAGAACTGATTTATAAGTTGGCAACTGAACGACAACCGATCTCAAAACTATTTGGTACGAAACACACTCAACATTTATCCATGTTTTATAGTATTTATGTTTTCGCTGATCAAATCTATTATATCAAAGAGGAAGACACAATCGTCATTTTTGAACTGGAACAAGACGTGCTTTACATTTATGACATCATAAGTCGGACAAGTCAAAATACTGAGCATATTATTTCGAAAATAATAGACGAAAACACGAAAAAAATTGTTTTTCACTTTACTCCTAATTTGAAAGAATTACAGGCAAAAAGCCAACCTTACAATGGAACTGAAGTTTTATTTGTGAAAATGAATGGGGACCATATCGAGTTTCCATCACAGTTTAAGCATCCTAAAACGTCCCAAGCTTAGATATACAATATTTGTAAATGTAGGTGAATAGATTGGATATACAACTTGTTATAAAAGAATTAGGCGAGAAGAACATAATGGAAACTGATAACCTCGAATATGAAACACTATCTGGTGGAACAGTTAGCAAGCTTTATTTAATTAAATTCAGCAAGAAACCTACATATGTTATAAAATCTAATGTACCAGCAATCGTTAAAGCTGAGTCCGAGTTTCTTTCACTCTATCAATCTATTCATCTCTTGCCGAAACTTTTTTATGTAGACCCATCTTATCAATATATTGTGTATCAGTTTTTAGAAGGTTCGATTGCAACTGGAAAAAATAAAAAAGAAATGTTAGTAGATCTCGTGGAAAAGCTCATTAATCAATACCAAATTGTAGCAAATACAAATGGCTGGGGTTGGGTAGATGAGCCAAGTGATTCCTGGCATACTTTTTTATTAAATCGGGTGTTTGAACAACGTCAATTTGTTGGTAAATATTTAGGAAAAGAAGATACAGAACTCGTAATAGATTTGGTAAACAAGCATGCTAATAAATCTACTCAACCATACTTATTACATGGGGATTGTGGAGTTCATAATTTTATTTTTAATGATGGAAAATTAACAGGAGTTATTGATCCAACACCAGTTATTGGCGACCCACTTTATGATGTAATCTATGCCTTTTCTTCTTCACCAGCTGACTTAGCCGAAGAAACCATTCGTGAAGCGGTAAAATATTTAAAAAATGCAAAGCTTTATAGCAAAGCAGATATTTTTGAAAATGTAATCATTGGTTTATATTTTCGAATTGGTACCTGTATTAAACATCATCCTAAAGACTTAGAAGAATATTTAGCCGCTTGGAAGTACTGGAAAGAGATTTTAAGAAAACGGGATTCGTATTGAAATCCATATCCATAAAATTTGCATAAAATTTTCCATCTTTGGAAATCTATAAAAAACACTTCAAAGGTGGAATACATGAATAACTATACCAATGATAATACAGCGAGAAGATATGTCGCCCATGTTTCTTCAGTCGGAACTGCACAACTTCATTTACGGAATCCGTATGTCGTTGCGTGGTGGTCTGCCGCCTGCCCAGGTTTTGGCCATTTGCTTTTATCAAAATATTTAAGAGGGTACGCACTTTTTGCTTGGGAAGTGATCGTCAATATTAATGCCCATGTAAATTTGGCTATGGTTTATTCTTTTCAAGGGAAAATTGACATAGCAAAAGAGGTACTAGATACGAGATGGCTACTCATGTATATTCCGGTTTATCTTTTTACGATTTGGGATAGTTATCGAACGACAGTAGATATGAATAAAGTATATATTTTGGCAGAACATGAAAATCATCAATTTAATTCATTTACAGTAGGTTCATTTGAAATCAATTATTTAGATAAAAGAAATCCTGTCATGTCGGTCATTTGGTCGCTTTTTATTCCTGGCTTAGGTCAACTTTATATCCACAGAATTATTACAGCCATTTTTTTAATCATAGCTTTAGTAATGTTTTTTTATTTCTCTCATTTCCAAGAAGCGGTTATATATTTATTTTCAGGAAAAATAAAGGAAGCCACTGAAATCCTAGATCCTGAATGGTTATTATTTCTTCCTTCTCATTATGGCTTTGCAATTTATGATTCATATATCAACACTGTTGAGAACAATATACTTTTTGAGAAAGAACAACGGAACTATTTGTTACGAAATTACCAGAAGAAAACCATTAAAATACGTAAAGGACAAGTAGTAAAACGATGAATGCACAAGTCTTTTCAACCTTTGAAAACAGTATTCAATTAGAATTGGCTATTTCAACTCTTGAGAAAAATGGAATCCATTCAGAGCAAATTTTTGCGGTGCCGCTTGATAATCGAAAAGAGGCGAGAAAAGTATTTGATTCTCTTCATTATTCAGATGGTACAACATTTTTTGATATTGGGATGGCTCTCGCAACGGCGTTCTCGGTTATTGGCGCTAGTATTGGTTTTGAGTTAGCCTGGGGACCAATTTACTGTGGTTTAATTGGTGTCGCAATCGGATTCTTTGTTGGTTTTGCGATTCGACTGTATACTGAACTGGTTTTAAAGAAAAGAAAGCGGGCATTACGAGGAAAACATTCAGAAGTTATTGTCATTATCGATTGCGATGAAAAACAAGTAAATCTCATTGAAAATATTTTATGGAATCATTTTGCTATTGGCGTTGCAACGGTGTTAGATAAGAAGTAAGTGTTGAAATTGTTTGTTAGGTACAATTTGAATCTAATAATGTGAGCAACAGTAAAAAAGGATAGAGATGCGCCTCTAAATGAGCATCATCTATCCTGAATTATTTTATAAATAGATGTATATTTCTAAGAAGTAACATGCTAATAAAAAAGATGGGTAGACGTTTTTATTTATAGGTTTAACGCCTTTTGAATCATTTTTCCTTTCAGCTTTTTTAACAGCCTTGGTTTTTTTATTTTTAAATTTTTAAGTTCAACTGGATAAGGAGTTAAAATTTCATACCCATTTTTAGTAATTAGAATCGTATCGGAATGACGGAAACCTCCAACACCAGGAAGATAAATACCTGGTTCAATAGAGATGACCATATTTTCTTGTAAAACATCATCACTACCTTCAGCCATAAATGGAGCTTCATGGTTTCCTAAACCAATACCATGTCCAGTTCGATGTAATAAATTTTCTTTATAGCCTTTTTGAACTAAATAATTTTTAGCTGCGTAGTCAACATCCGCGGTTCTGACACCAGGCTTTACCGTATTTAGCGCTAGTCGTCGAGCAGTCATCATATGTCTGAAATGATCAATATCGTCTTGGGTTGGAACACCTAGGAATAATGTGCGTTCACATTCAGATGCATATCCGTTAATTCGGAAGTAGCTCATCGCAATATTTGGACCTAAAGGTATTTTGTCATTAAGATTTGGAATGGCATGTGGCATTGCACTAATCGGAGCTGGCCATAGAACAGTGAGTAGGGATGTCGTAATCGGATCATATTCTTTTCGTTTAATTAATTCTTGTTGAATTGGTCTAGAGAGAGTAAAGGGTTCTAGCACACTTTGACCAAGATATGCAGAATTCACAATTTTTTCCATTGCTTTAACAGCGTAATATGAACTGAATCTGATCTTATTTATTTCATATGGACTTTTAATTTTTCTTAATTCATCGATTAGTGGGCTCTGAATAATTTCTTTTGAGTCTAGCATATGTAAAATATCAGCTCGAACATGAGTTTCTATACCAATTCGATGATATTTTTTTATATGATCGAGAAGTATATCGTGCCATCTCTCACCTTCTGGAGCAGGGTATTCCCAGTACGCACGTACCTCACAATCTAATACTCCTTTTTTCATATGTTCTTCTTCAAGCTTCGGAACAATTAAAGTTGGCTTTTCATTTGGAGCAATTACGATAAAAAATGGTCGTTCCTCAGGCTTATACGTAATATTAGTTAAATACCAAATGTTTTCCTCAGATGAGACGATAAAGCAGTCAAACTTCTCTTTTTCCATTTCCCGGTAGACATTTTTTAATCTTTCTGTTAGTTCCTCTAATACCATAACATTCCCCCTTTCATTTATAACGAATAAATATAGAATAATTAGTATATAAGAACAAATTAATTATACAATTTTTATGTTTCTGAAAGTAGAAAAATTTTTAAAAACGAAAGAAAATTTTTATATATGATTAGTCGGGCAGCTGAATCTTGTAAGGACACAAAAGTTATCTTTTTTTTTGATTAATAGGTAACTTGTCATGAAGGATCGTGTAGATCATTTTCCTATTTGGTTTATAGAATTCGAAAAATTTTTTCCAGGAGTCGTATGAATAACGAAATTCGGCTATAGATGGACTGGAAATTTATTCATAAGCATGATGAATGAAGAAAGGAATTGAGTTAAAACGAAAAAGTATATTCATAGCCTCGATGAATGAAGAAAACTATTGATTGGAAAGCGAAAACCTCATTCATCCCCCAAATGAATGAAGAAAACTGGGGATCCAAGAAAAGAAAATTCATTCATAAGCATGATGAATGAAGAAAGGAGGGGAGTTAAAGCGAGAAAGTATATTCATAGCCTCGATGAATGAAGAAAGCAATAGATTGAAAAGGGAAAACCTCATTCATCAGCTTAATGAATAAAGAAAACAAGGGATCCAAGAAAAGAAAATTCATTCATAAGCATGATGAATGAAGAAAGGAGAGGAGTTAAAGCGAGAAAGTATATTCATAGCCTCGATGAATGAAGAAATCTTATTAATAACCCACAAAAACTTTATTCATCCCACTAAAACTATCAAAGTATTATTAAATAATGAAACTTATTACTGGAAAAATTCGTATATTTTAATAACTGAGGAACATTTTTAGCACTTAACTAAAAGAAGAAATTTACTAAACATTTCCAATAATGGAGGTTTTCGAAAATGGAATTTACAAGTAATGGATTTTATGTTGGATGAGGTACACTTGCACTTATTAATGCAGGACTAGCCCAAGGGAAAAATAGAAGTGGACTTAACTGGTTTCTTTTATCCCTATTTCTAGGACCAATTGCCACATTTATTCTACTTTTAGTAGATAAGAAATAAATAGCTTAAAGATAAAGTAAGAAATACTTACTTCCTTCAAAAGGGTATGCAATCCATCCAATTTCTTTCAAAATATACGTATCTCATAACTTGTTTTATCTAGCGAACAAATATTTCTTCAATGTATGTCCTTTATAAAAGTAACACCTAGGAGGGGACAAACATGAATATTTAGAATTTAAAGTGGCATTAGAGCCATCTGAAGTTATACAACAAATATTTTCGGATGAGAATCTAAAGGAATGTTTGTTTTGATAACCAAGGAAACTTCATCAAACATGTCACCATAGATAAAACAATTAATAATCTAATTGACCTAGCACTTTACTTTTTAATTAAAGTTTTATAGGGAGATTGGAGTTAAATATGGAAAGGAACAAAATAAATAAGATCGTTTTCGCCATAACATTAGGGGTATGGATGATACTGTTTTACGCAATAATGGGAATTGTTGAAACAGTAAATTTAAGTTCCAATACCGTTGAAGAAGCATTTGAAAAATTTGTTGATGAAAAATTTGGTTCAAATTCTAATCAAACTATAAAAAAGGAACAAAAAGTATACAGAAGAGGTAATTTGATTATTGTGCCATTTATTATTGGTGAGAAACTTGCTTTCGTAGAGTTTCAAAAAGGTATTTTTGGGTGGATGCAAAAAAGATATACTCATTCATATTCAGATAACGATGATGGTTACTCAGCAACTGATGACTCTAATGGAGATAAGATCTTATATGGTGTGATTCCAAAAAATATTCTAAAACAGGTTAAAAATATAAAAGTTAATGGAATCTATGCTGATATCATTAACGTTAACGGGGATAAAGCTTTTTGGTTATTGGTTTCTATACCAGACCTCTATAAAAATATTAAAATTGAATTTTTAGATGGCAACGGAAAAGTTTTAGCACAAGAAAATTATTAAGAGAGATTTAATAGAGATACAGAAAGGAATAAAAGCTTAATCAAAAGATTTCTGAAGTTACTCTATCAAACGATTTTATAAAGCAAAATAAGGAGTTTAATAATGATGGAGTACCAAATTCATACATACGAAGAAGCAATAGATGTTGTTAAAGAAGTTGGCTTATTGCCATTATCTCCGCTCATTAAAGATTATCCCTCACTCGTAAGTATTACACCTTTAGAAAATTGGTACACAGATACCAAGCAAGATCCGTGGAGTTGGAGAACGAAATTTTCCAGCGAAGGCGTCGCAGCTTATGGAAAATTTTTGAAGAAAAAATCAGTGCTCAAATAAAATGTTACCTTTCCAAGAGTAGAATTCCGCTATATAGGAATTCTATTTTTTTCTCAAACTCAACCGTGAATATTCCGAATTATAGAACTTCTGCAAGATAATCATATCTTCAATTCTTGAATAATAGATTGGTATTGCTTGAACACATTTAGAATTGGAGGAATATTGATGTTAAAATTAGACGGAAAAGTTGCCATTATTACAGGAGGAGCACGTGGAATGGGAGCATCTCATGCACGGCGCTTAGTTGAGGAAGGTGCGAAAGTTGTTATTACTGATGTACTTGTTTCAGAAGGTGAAGAGCTAGCTTATGAATTAGGGGAGAATGCACTTTTTGTTGAACATGATGTTACGAGTGCAGAAGATTGGAAAAATGTTGTTAAAATTGCTGAAGAAACATATGGTCCTGTTAATGTTTTAGTAAATAATGCAGGAATTACTGGCGAAATGGCACCGATTGACGAAACAAGTGAACACGATTATCGAAAAGTGATTGATGTAAACCAAGTGGGCGTGTATCTTGGAATGAAATCTGTTATTCCTTCAATGAAAAAAGCAGGATCAGGCTCGATCATTAATATTTCTTCATTAGCAGGTCTTGTTGGATCTACAAATTCAGTTGCTTATGTTGCGTCTAAATTTGCCGTTCGTGGAATGACGAAAGTTGCTGCTTTAGAGCTAGCTGAGCACGGAATTCGCGTTAATTCCATTCATCCAGGATTTATTGAAACGCCAATGATCCGTCAAGGAAATACGAATGATTTGACTGCTATGTATGAACAAATCATTCCAATGAAACGAATCGCAAAGCCTGAAGAAGTATCAAACTTAGTCGTATTTCTAGCTTCAGACGACAGTAGTTATTCTACGGGATCAGAGTTTGTTATTGATGGGGGATTATCAGCTCAATAAAATAGTATGAAAAATCAGGTTCGAAACTAGAGCCTGATTTTTTTGTATTACAAATGAAAATTTTATGATAATATATGTAATTAAAATTACGAGATGAACTGAAGGAGAAATTTATGAAACTAGTACTAATTTTCGGTCCCCAAGCGGTTGGCAAAATGACAGTAGGGCAAGAATTAGCAAAAATTACGGATTTAAAGCTTTTCCATAACCATATGACAATTGATTTAGTAAGTCATTTTTTTGACTACAGTACAATAGAAGCAAAGCGTTTAGTCAACTTGTTTCGTCAAGAAATTTTTGAAGAAGTCTCTAAGGGTCAATTAGAAGGGTTAATTTTTACATTTGTCTGGGCGTTTGAACTGAAGTCAGACTGGGAATATATCGAAAATCTTGCTAACCTATTTGAATCTAGAGGTGGAAATGTATATTTTGTTGAACTTGAGGCGGATCTTGTTGAAAGGCTAGAACGTAATAAAACACCAAATCGACTAGAACATAAACCATCGAAACGAAATCTTGAATGGTCTGAAAATGATTTATTAAGTTCATTAAAAAAACATCGATTGAACTCCTATGATGGCGAAATCACATACAAAAACTATGTAAGAATCGACAATACTTATTTGAGTGCGGAAGAAGTTGCAAAAATAATCAAGGAGAAATATGACTTATAGGAGAATTTAGAGCAAAGGAACCAGGAAAAGATAAGATTTCCTTTTTTCACCAATTCGTTTACAGGTGCATACGATACTTTTAGGCTAAAGTCTAAAAGAGGTGAACAATTTTATGGTTTCCAATATAGATTACACATCTCCATCGGTTCAATTCAGTGCTGACGTTAATAAAAACACATTAGTAAAGAAAGATAATCAAAATTTTATTAATGTGTTAAGTATAAAACAGTTGAATACACTTGATCATGTTTCATTGCTTGATATATTTCTCAGTAAAGATAATGTAATTGAGCCACATTATCATCAAAATGCAGCAGAACTCGTATATTGCATTTCTGGAAGGGCAGTCGTATCGATTTTTAATCCCTTTACGAAGGAATTATTAAATTATCCTATTTCACCCGGGCAAGTCGCCAATGTCCCAAAAGGTTGGTGGCATTATGAAGTTGCCTTAACTGATAACACCCACTTGTTAGCCATTTTCAATGCTTCAACTCCAGAAGTCATTTTAGGTTCCGATATTCTAAAATATACACCAGCCAATATTATGGCTCACACATATTGCATGAACGAAAATCAATGGAAACAAGTAACCGCACCGGTTAAGCCTTCCATATTTATTGGCCCAGCAAAAAATTGTAAAAAGCAAAAGCGGGCTACAAATTATGAAACAAGTCAATTATCATATCAATCACCGTATTACCAGCACTATCCTTATCCACCATATTATTATTGAAAAAAGAAGGGAGACCTAAATACAGGTTTCTCTTTATTATTTATAAATCCAATAGACAATATAAAAGCCGTTATCTCAAACTCTATTAAACAAAGGTCTAAAATTTTACCCTGACCATTTTTCTTTCCACTATTAAACACATATTTTATAATCCATGCATATCTGAAGATAAAATCAACTTAATTTTATGCTTTTTTTAAAAAATTAAGCCAAATTTATAGGATTATTATGTTAAAATATTCACATATAAAAATCTTGTACATATTATATGCGAGATTTACAACATGTGGAAGGGAGAAATGAAATGAAAAAATTCATAGGGTTGCTAGCAGTAATAGTCATTTTAACTGCTTGCAATAACACCGTAAAGGAAACGACTGCAAGTAAAGAATCAAAGGAACTAACCGAGAACTCAAACAGTGTTCAAGAAAATACAGACACTAATCAATCAATTAACGATAATGGTGATCAAACGAACGCTAACACAAACGAAATAACTGATTCACAATCAGAAAGTGATCAAAGTGATGAAAACTCGGCATCAGAAATTGACCAAACTATTAAGGATGAATATCAAAATAAATTAAGTGATACGAAAAAAGCAATAGATGAATTAAAACTTGCTGATAATACAACGGTTTCTTATAAAAAATTTGAAACTGATCGTTGGGAACTTTGGGATCAATTACTAAATGATATTTATGGCACATTAAAAAATGAGCTTACGGAAGACGAATTTGAGAAATTACGTGCAGAACAAAGAGAATGGATTAAAACTCGAGATCAACAAGCAAAAGAAGCTTCATTAGAATTCGAAGGTGGCACCTGGGAAAATGTTGAATATACGAGTGTCTTAGCAAATGTTACAGAAGAACGTTGCTATGAGCTAGTTGAAAAATATCTGAAATAATAGTTTGTCTTAATCATACTTTGAAATACTAAACGGTGATTTTCTACTAGAAAATCATCGTTTTTTTTATGAAAAGAATTAAAGGGGTTATGTTTATATAAACGAACTTCTCATAAAAAAATCCTCTAAAAAGAAACTTTTTTCCCTAAAAACCGTATAAAATATTGGGAACCTTTTTACAAGGGGGTTTAAAAATGGAAGGTGTTATTATTACAAGTATCTTAATTGGGATATTTGTGATATTAAGTATTGTATTATTATCTGGTAGAGGGGCATTTCTAATCGCAGGCTATAATACAATGTCAAAAGAAGAACAAGAAAAATATGATGTAGTCGCACTTTGCAAATTTATGGGTAAAGTTTTATTGGGCTTGTCCGCCTGTATGGTTTTATGGGTTATCACTCATGTATCTCACAACATTTGGTATTTTGTCATTGGTTTAATAGCATTTATAGCGATAATTATTTTTACACTAATCTATGCAAATACAGGTAATCGTTTTAAGAAAATATAAATGGATAAAGGGGCTGATTCTTTAATAAGAATAGCCCCTATCTATTTTTTACGTTGTTAACACTCGATCAACTACTTCAATATAGCGTTTTGTTTCTTTTGATAGTTTTTGATTGAATTTTTTAATCCAACCATACTGGAATGATGTATCGAAATACTCACTCATATCAATAGCATGAAATTTTGAACTTAGATCTTGTGCATTAAATTTGGATGAGATATCATGTCCAATTGTTACCGCTCCATATTCAATAATTGCTCGATTAATAATAGGTACATCTGTCGTTTCAAAGAAAATGTTAACAGGACCGAATAATTTTTGGAAATCGTTAATAAAAGATTGAACGTATTCATCTTTATATAAAACAAATAATTGGTCCTTTAACATTTCAGGTTGAAAGTTTGTAACATTCGTAATGAGTGGTGAATGGGAAGAAACATAAAGTAAGAGCCTTCCATCCAAAATGGGAGTAAATTGAAGCCCAGAAATCTCATCCCTTTTCGCTTTATTAATTGCGATAAAACCAATGTCAATCTTGTCGTCATACAAATCTTTTAAAATATCCATACTACCTTTTTCATTCACTTCAATTTTTAAATTTGACCCCGTATTTTTAAAGGATATGTATGTATTTACTAGAGCTGGAAGTAGCCCTGGAATAACGGATATTCTAAGCAAATCATTCTTTTGATTCAGATGGTCTGCCTCTTGCTTAAGTTCAAGAATTGCATACAATGCTTGTTTTGCTTTATCAATGATGACGTCTCCTTCTTTTGTCGGAACGGCACCTGAACGAGATCGAATAAATAGTTTTAGATTCAGTTCATTTTCTAATTTGGTTATCGCTTGACTTAATGCAGATTGACTTATATTTAATGTTTTTGCTGCAGAGGCAAGTGATTTTGTTTTTGCTACCTCAACAATATAGGTTAATTGTTCGATATTCATAGCCATCATTCCTTAAGTAATACTTAATATACTATTAATTATATTAACTTTCAGAAAAGTAAACAAGTAAGCTATAATTAAAGTGTAATCGTTTACAAATTATTAAAAAGGAGATGTGAATATGAAAGCTGCAAGATTATATGGAAGCCAAGATTTACGTGTTGAAGAGGTACAAGAGCCATCCGTGTCCTCTGGTAAAGTGAAAATTAAAGTAGAATGGGGCGGAATTTGTGGTAGTGATCTTCATGCTTACCATGATGGTCCATCACCATATGCACATCCATTAAGTGGGCAAGCACCACCTATTACTCTAGGACATGAGTTTTCTGGAACAATTGTAGAAGTTGCTGAAGATGTTACCACACATAAAGTAGGAGAGCGTGTAGCGGTTGAACCTTTACTTTCTTGTGGAAAATGCTATGCGTGTCAACGAGGCTATTACAACCAATGTAGCTTAGTTGGATTTGTTGGTCTAAACCAAGACGGTGGTTTTGCCGAATACGTTGTTGTTGATGAAAAAATGGTTCATACATTACCTGATAATGTTTCCTTTGAAGAAGGGGCATTAGTCGAACCGACAGCCGTTTCTTTTTATGCGGTAAGAGAAAGTATTCTAAAAGCAGGAGATTCGGTCGCTATTTTTGGAGCAGGTCCAATTGGATTATTAACTTTATTATGTGCAAAAGCAGCAGGAGCGACAAAAATCATTGTTGTAGACATTTCAGAAGAGCGTTTAGCCAAAGCAAAAGAATTAGGAGCTACCGCTGTTATTAACGGGAATAGTGAAAATATCCCTGCAACCATTATGGAGTTAACAAATGGTGGAGTTAGTGTGGCTTATGAATGTGCTGGTGTTCAACCTACTATGACTAGTGCTGTAGCATGTGTCAAACAAGGTGGACAAGTTATGGCAATTGCAGTATTTGGAAAACCAGTTGCGATTGATATGGGACAATTATTATTTAAAGGGGCAGACGTAACTTCAAGACTTGCATACAGACATGTATTCCCTGAAGTAATCGACATGATTGCAACAGGTAGACTTAACGTATTACCAGTTGTAACGAAAAAAATATCTGTCGATGATATTGTGGAGGAAGGATTTAACCAATTACTCCATGATAAAAAACAAGCTAAAATTTTAGTTAAACCTTATTAATAATTTTTATTAAATGGATGGGGGATTCAAAATGACAAATTTTGCTGGGAAAGTAGCCATTGTAACTGGTGGAGCTTCAGGAATTGGGTATGCGATTGTTGATCGTCTTTTGAAAGCAGGTGCCAAAGTCGCAGTTGCTGATTTAAATGAAACTCGTTTAAAAGAAATGGAAGAAGCGAATCAAGGTAATTTGATTGGTGTGGTAACAAACGTAACAAAAGAATCTGATGTAGAAGCACTAGTGAAGAAAACTGTTGAGACTTTTGGCAGACTGGATTATGGTTTCAATTGCGCAGGGGCATCAAAACCAGGCACCATTGTCGATCAAAGTGAAGAAGATTGGGATTTCACAGTCGATCTTTGCTTAAAAGGTGTCTTTTTATCTGTTAAACATCAAGCTCGTTACATGAAAGAACATGGTGGTGGTTCGATTGTAAATATTGCTTCATTAAATGCACATGTACCAATGTTCTACGGTGCAGCTTATTCTTCTGCAAAAGCGGGTGTAGAAATGTTAACGAAAAATGCTGCACTAGAACTTGCTCAATACAATATTCGTGTTAATGCGATTTTACCAGGATTAGTAGCAACTCCATTAACAAGCGGATTAACGAGTGTACCTGCAATCCATGAAGCGTATATGGAGCGCATCCCAATGAGACGACCAGCAGATCCAGCTGAAATCGCTGGCCCAGCCATTTTCTTAGTAAGTGATGATGCTTCTTATGTTAACGGTGCTAGTTTACTAGTTGACGGAGCATGGGCAGTTAGTGGGTATCCTGATTTAAGTAAATTTATGTAAGATTAATAAGGTTAAGATTCTATAGTTTGTGCGGCTGCTTTACTCAAGTGGCCGTTTTTCTTATTATTGGAGAGTATTTTAGAAGTATTAATGTAGTTCCTGAACTAGCATGTTTCTCGCCATTCAATTTTTTTAGACATTACAAAAATCGCAAGAATCTGTCTAGGAACCGTAAGAGAGTCAATGACAACAGCTAAGGTCTAGAAGAACCTGTCTAGGAACCGTAAGCGAGCCGTTGACAACAGCTAAGGTCAGCAAAAAGCTGTCTAGGAATCGTAAGCGAGCCAATGACAACAGCTAAGGTAAGCAAGAACCTGTCTAGGAACCGTAAGAGGGTCAATGGCAACAGCTAAGGACTGCAAGAACCTGTCTAGGAACCGTAAGCGAGCCAATAACAAAAGCTAAGGACTGCAAGAACCCCTCTAAGACCCCTTAACTAGCCTATGTTCTAAGCTAATGTACATTAGTACCTCTCTAGCAACCCTTAAGCAATAAACGCTGAAGCTAACGTGCGTAACTAGCCTGCTAGCAACCACAATTAGTACCTTTGCTAAAGTCGCTAAGAAACTAGCTAATATTTTTAAGAAAACTCTATATCCATGTTATCATCCACAAAATTTAAAGAGCCCATCACAAACTGGAATAATACAACCTACTACTATCATAATCTTTACGAAAAACCAAAGAATGATGGTGATGGGAATGCAAAATCAAGTTGTCTTTTATACCATAAAAGCTTCAACAATTAAAAAGTTTATTTTGATAAATGTTCTCACTGGCCCAGCCACGTACTTTTTCTTACACGCCCTCACCTCTAATATTTGGATCTCAATGTTTGGAAGCTTAATATCGACAGAGGGCTTAAATCGTCTTACTAGAAAAAAAGTCGAAAAATAAAGGTGCTATTCAAGAACTGGATAGCACCTTTATTTAAGGTACTGTACAAATAATTTAAAAACTTTAACTTAAAATCAAAATTACTAGAATTTGAATGATTTTTATAAAATGAGACTCAAAATTTTACTCAGAACAAGAGATTAAGTGTAACTTTTCATCACAATAAAACTACTAATTATTCAGAATAGTCTTATTTCTTGCTCAAAAAATAATATAATACCATTATTAAACTAGGTAATGCTATAAAATACTTGACTATTTAAAGAACTTTTTTTAAAAAAACTGGTCAATTTTAATTAATATTGGTCTACTTATAAAAAATAATAAATGGAGTTATGGAAAGGGGATACATTATGAAAAAGAAAACGTTACTGATTCTACCCATAATTTTTGTAATTGCATTTACATTTTATTGGCTTAATAATTTAAAAGTTTCATATGAAGTTGTGAATATAGAAAATATTGGGAATCCCGAAATAGCAAAATGGATTAAGGAAAAAAAGAATCAAGATGGTACTTATATCTTTAAAACTGACGAGGATATTTATGTGTATTTTAATGCAAGTAATAGTCCTGATTATAGCTATCCAGAATTCCAATTAAACCACAATTTATTTAAAAATGATTTAAAAATAAATGTTGAGAAGAAATTTGCTGTATCAGAAGAACATATCCAATCAGAAGTGATCATTCAAACTTCGAATAAAAATTATAAGAAAATTGATTTAAAGGAATACGCAAAATAGACAAAACGACGTTCTCTTAATGTAAAAGTCTTTTCTTTTTCGTGTAAATTCAGTAACCATATCAATGAATTCAGATGCGGAAACCAAATACATGGTTTCCTTTATTTTTTTATACATATTTAAATTCACAAAAATGACTAAAGTATTCTTTGATTATTTTGCGTACACTTTTTTTAAAATTGCAACTGTAGAGGAAAATGTTGGCGAAGTACCATTAATTAGAATTAAAAAATATGAATGCTGATTCGTTAAGTTTTTCAATAAAAAGTTAAAAAAAAACATTTGTAATACCCTCTCTAGGTATCCTTGAATAAAAGCACTTAATATTTACAGAATAAAATAAAAAAGTAAAGAGACAAATCCTTTGACAAAGATACGGTACGGGGGTATAGTAAATATATAAATGAGAAAGGGGTTTTTGATTTGGAAAAATTTTTACATGATCACCCAAGTCACCCGAGAACGAAAGATGAAAAAGATGCGATTATCAATCGATTAAAGCGAATAGAAGGGCAAGTTCGAGGCATTCAAAAAATGGTAGAAGAAGATCGCTATTGTGTCGATATATTAGTGCAGATTAGTGCGATTCAATCTGCATTGAAAAATGTTGGCTTTGTCATTACAGAACGCCACATCAATCATTGTGTGAGCGATGCGATTAAACAAGGAGAAGGTAAAGAAGCCATTGATGAGCTCATGAGCGTATTAAAGCAGTTCTCTAAGTAAGGGAGGGACTAAGATGAGTGAAGAGAGTCATGCAACCATTGGGATAACAGGAATGACATGTGCAGCATGTTCTAACCGTATCGAAAAAGTGTTAAACAAAATGGATGGTGTAGAAGCTCAAGTTAATTTAACAACAGAAAAAGCATCCATCCATTATAATCCAGAGAAAACTACCATAGATGACATCATAAAGAAAATCGAAAATATCGGTTATGGAGTGGTAACTGAAAAAATTGACCTAGATATATTTGGTATGACGTGTGCAGCATGTTCCACTCGCATCGAAAAAGTGTTAAATAAACAAGTCGGTGTACGTAACGCCTCAGTAAATTTAACGACAGAAAGTGCCGTTATCGAATACAATCCAGGATTAATTGATGTGGATACGATCATTGGAAAAATTAAAACAATAGGCTATGATGCAAAAAGAAAAGCTGAAGCAAAAGAGAAACAAACATTTAAAGAAAAAGAACTACAAAGGAAAAAAATTAAGTTAATCATTTCAGCTATCCTTTCTTTACCGCTTTTAGCAACAATGCTCGTCCATTTAATGAATATTGAAATACCTGACTTGTTCATGAATCCATGGTTCCAATTCGTTCTTGCAACCCCAATTCAATTCATTATTGGATGGCAATTTTATGTAGGGGCTTATAAAAATTTGCGTAATGGCGGAGCAAACATGGATGTCCTCGTGGCATTAGGTACAAGTGCGGCATATTTCTACAGCTTATACGAGGCCATTCAGACAATAGGTGCTCATCATTATGAAATGCCAAATCTCTATTTTGAAACAAGTGCTGTGCTAATTACACTAATCCTATTTGGTAAGTATTTAGAAGCTAGAGCGAAAAGTCAAACAACTAATGCCATTTCAGAATTGCTTAATTTACAAGCAAAAGAAGCCCGGGTTCTAAGAAATGGGCAAGAAATGATGATTCCAGTTGAAGACGTATTAGTTGGAGATCATTTAATCGTAAAACCAGGTGAAAAAATACCGGTAGATGGTATCATCGTAAAAGGTCGGACATCTGTTGATGAATCGATGTTAACTGGTGAATCTATTCCTATTGAAAAACAACCTGGTTCCAAACTTATTGGTTCAACCATGAATAAAAATGGCACAGTTGAAATGAAAGCAACAAAAGTTGGGAAAGATACTGCTCTTGCATCCATAATCAGAGTGGTGGAAGAAGCGCAAGGATCAAAAGCCCCCATTCAACGCTTAGCAGACGTTATATCAGGGTATTTTGTACCGATTGTTATTGTCATAGCTATCATTACATTCGGGGTTTGGATTTTATTTGTTCAACCTGGAGAGTTCGAATCAGCATTAGTAGCAGCTATTGCAGTCCTTGTCATTGCCTGTCCTTGTGCACTTGGACTTGCAACACCGACTTCCATCATGGTCGGTACAGGGAAAGCTGCAGAGAATGGGATTCTTTTTAAAGGTGGAGAACATTTAGAACGAACTCATCAAATTGATTGCATAGTTCTAGATAAAACAGGAACAATTACGAAAGGAAAACCTGAAGTAACAGATTTTACAGGAGATCATGAAACGCTCCAGTTATTAGCAAGTGCAGAAAAAGCCTCTGAGCATCCGTTAGCTGGTGCCATTGTTGCTTATGCGACTGAACAAGATATTGATTTTCTTCCTGTCGATGATTTCCACGCCATACCTGGTTATGGTATTGAAGCGAAAATTGCTGGAAAACATATTTTAGTTGGGAATCGAAAATTAATGTTCGATCATCAAATTGATGTAGGCGACCATGAAGAGACAATAGTGGATCTTGAATCCAATGGGAAAACAGCAATGCTAATTGCCATTGATGGAATGTATCGAGGAATTGTTGCTGTTATGGATACGATTAAAGAAACTGCACCAGCAGCTATCGAACAATTAAAATCGTTAGGTATTGAAGTTGTTATGCTAACTGGTGATAATGACAGAACCGCACAAGCGATTGCCAAACAAGTAGGCATTCATCATGTTATTGCTCAAGTTTTACCTGAACAAAAAGCTGAAAAAATTAAAGAACTGCAAGCTCAAGGTAAAAAAGTGGCAATGGTTGGTGATGGGGTGAACGATGCACCAGCACTCGTTACAGCTGATATTGGTATGGCAATTGGGACAGGTACTGAAGTTGCGATTGAAGCAGCTGATGTAACGATTCTCGGTGGAGAGCTATTACTTATTCCTAAAGCCATTAAAATTAGTCAAGCTACCATTCGGAACATCCGGCAAAACCTTTTCTGGGCATTCGGCTACAATACTGCAGGAATACCAATAGCAGCACTTGGATTGCTTGCACCATGGATTGCTGGTGCAGCTATGGCATTAAGTTCAGTAAGTGTAGTAACCAATTCACTTCGCTTAAAACGTGTGAAAATATAAAGTTCTTTCAAAAACATAACTTGTAAGGAGGTGAAAAGTCATGGAAAAATTAACTCTAAACATTCAAGGAATGTCATGTGGCCATTGTAAAAAATCAGTCGAAGGTGCATTACAAAATTTAACTGGTGTATCCAGTGCTGAAGTCAATTTAGAAAATGGTACTGTTGATGTTACGTTTGACGAAACAAAAGTAAACGTCGATGCAATGAAAGAAGCAATCGAAGAACAAGGCTATGATGTCGTTTAATTTTATGAAAATTAGATACATCTGAAGAAAAAACTGAAATGAAAAATTTTTTGACCGTTATCTAACTAGCGATATGAAATATAACTAAATGAACATAATAGAAAGATGTTTTAGAAGTGCATCTCCTGCACATCTGAAACATCTTTTTTATTTATATTCATTCGTGTATTTTAGTATAATACCTTCTTTTACTAGTTTATATAAACTATATCTAGTCTTAAAAAGATGACACGATGCTCAATGTTG
>Ga0180215_1002034_pt1 | contig 21113 bp, 17 predicted proteins | sample eDN3rd37CBELigBY_FD_128871 | JGI IMG/M metagenome (GOLD analysis project Ga0180215, IMG submission 128871) | Enriched backyard soil microbial communities from Emeryville, California, USA - eDNA 3rd pass 37_C BE-Lig BY (version 2) (version 2) | ecosystem: Environmental > Terrestrial > Soil >... | reverse complement strand
TAATGATGAAAGCTGGTCTAGTTACCGATATTTTAGGATATATGCCTTTTGAGAAAATGCTTGATACTTGTGTAGATTTAGGAATTGAGACTCTGGAATTAGGATGTGGAAATTGGTCAAAAGCACCGCATGTTGATTTAGATGGGTTAATTGAAAGCGCTATAAGGAGGGAAAAATTTCTAAATGCAATTAAAAGCAGAGGGCTTGAAATTGCCGCATTAAATTGCTCAGGCAATCAGCTCGAACCGACGGCACAAGGAGAAGCTCATAGAGCTGTTGTTGAAAAAACATTCAAGCTTGCAGGACTTTTAGGAGTAGAAACGATTGTCATGATGTCTGGTTGTCCAAGCGGAGGCCCTAATGATGTAACGCCGAACTGGCTGACACATCCTATTTTGCCTTCTCATTTTGAAACACTAGAATGGCAGTGGAATGAAGTAGCCTTTCCATACTGGGAAAAAGCTATAAAAGTTGCGAAAGAATATGGTGTCCAAAAAATTGCAATTGAAAATCTTGGTTTTAATTTAGTTCATAATACAGAAACACTTTTTAAATTAAGAAATGAAGTTGGAAACATGATTGGCATGAACTTTGACCCAAGTCACTTATTCTGGATGGGTGGTGATCCGATTGTAGCGGCAAGAACATTAGGAGATGCAATTTATCATGTTCATGCGAAAGACGTGAGAATTGAACGAGGAATCAGTGACGCACAAGGTCTTATCGATGTGAAATTGATGGAAAGCTTTGCGACTCGTTCGTGGAATTATGTTGCACTTGGATATGGACATGACATTGGTTATTGGAAGGAATTCTTTACTGTCGTTAAAATGACAGGCTATGAGGGACCGATTGTTCTTGAAATGGAAGATTTAACGATGGAACCACTTACTGGTGTGAAAAAATCAATGGATGTTCTTAAAGAAGCACTACCTAGGGATTTCAAGAAACAAACTTTAGTTCAATAAATAAGAGGGGGTACTAGTTTTATGGTATTAAAAATAGGTGTTATTGGTACAGGTATGATTGGTCAGGATCATATTCGCAGAATTACTCATTCTTTAAAAGGAGCAGAGATTGTTGCGGTGACAGATGTGAATGCCGAACAAGCACATGCTGTTGTGGAACGCGAAAATCTTAATGCTAAGGTTTATGAAAATGGTCATGACGTGATTCAAGCTGCTGAGGTTGATGCGGTAATCGTAACATCTTGGGGCCCGACTCATGAGGAATTCGTGTTGGCATCCATTGCGGCAGGGAAACCGGTATTTTGTGAAAAACCACTTGCTACAACTGCTGAGGGTTGTAAGAGAATCGTTGATGCTGAGGTAGCGTATGGTAAACAGTTGGTTCAAGTAGGCTTCATGCGACGTTACGACAAAGGCTATCGTGCATTGAAAACTGCCGTTGAAAACGGCAAGGTGGGTGAGCCGTTAATGGTGCATTGTGCACATCGAAATCCTTCAGCTCCAGGTTTCAGTGGGGATATGGCACTTACAGACTCTTTTCCTCATGAAATCGATGTACTGCGTTGGTTACTCAATGATGATTATGTTTCTGCTCAAGTCATTCTGCCGAGAAACACACGTCTTGCAGATAAAGGGCTTCAGGATCCTCATATTGTTTTATTAGAAACAAAACAAGGAATTCGAATTGATACTGAAATCTTTGTAAACTGTCAATATGGCTATGATATTCAATGTCAAGTTGTAGGTGAAACAGGTGTAGCAAATTTACCTGAACCATCTAGTGTTTCTATACGCAGCGAAGCAAAACTTTCAACTGATATTTTAGTAGATTGGAAAGATCGCTTTATTGATTCGTATGATGTTGAACTCCAAGAATGGATTCATTCTACTGTAAAAGGGGAAATGCATGGACCATCAGCTTGGGATGGGTATGTTGTAGCTGTGACAGCGGATGCTTGCGTTAAGGCTAAGCATACTGGTCAGATTGTTCCAATTTCTATACCAGAATGTCCTGTCTTTTACAATAAACATAAGGTTATAGTATAACTTCAAAATTTGATATATATCAAATAATGGAATACAGCTAACTGATAATGGTCGTAAGTTTGTTATTTATACGCTTAAACACTCAGGTAAGCATGCCTAAGGTTAAAAATTAATAGTAATAATCTTAGGCTAGCCAAGCCTGAGGCAGCTTTGCCTTAAGATTATTGAATAATAGTGACTCAATACATATGATTGAAACACTGTTTTCGCAAACTTCGCTGCTCTTGAACCCTTTATTTTCGAAAGAAACATAGATTGGGAGTATAAGGACCCATTCCGTTTTTTGAAAGAACGATTTGCTAAGGCTCCCAGGCAAGCTGACTACCTGCCTAGGATGCAACATCTAATCATATCAATCTAATTTATATCAGTCCTTTTGAAAAAATGCAAGTCTTTCTCTAATTTATAAGAAGAAAGGAACATGAACATGAATAATCGGGTTAATCAAAATCACGCATCTGTTTTGAGCAAGATTATCATAATCTCGACATTTGGAGGACTTCTTTTTGGCTATGACACCGGGGTTATAAATGGGGCTTTACCTTTTTTATCAGAGGATTTTAATTTAAATTCACTTTCAGAAGGTCTGATTGCCAGTTTCCTTCTATTGGGTGCTGCGGTGGGAGCTGTGTTTGGCGGACGGCTTTCGGATACAATTGGACGTCGTAAGAATATACTTTTCCTTGCATGCTTGTTCTTTTTTGCTACTCTTGGATGTTCCCTCGCGCCAAATTTAACAGTTATGCTCATCTCACGTTTCTTGCTAGGTATAGCTGTAGGTGGGGCTTCCGTAACTGTTCCGACATTTATAGCTGAAGTGGCACCTTCTGATAAAAGAGGGGGCTTGGTTACGCGAAATGAATTAATGATTGTTGGCGGACAATTTTTAGCCTTTGTCTTTAACGCTATTCTTGGTAACCTAGCAGGCGATGAGGGGATTTGGCGTTATATGTTAGTAATCGCAGCAATTCCAGCAATTGTATTATTCATTGGTATGCTTAAAGTTCCAGAAAGCCCGCGTTGGCTTGTAAGTAAGGGAAGAAATGAGGAAGCATTACTTGTTCTCCGTAAGATTCGTACGGAGGAGGAAGCACTGAAAGAGTTCAAAGAAATTGAGAACGCTTTATCTGCAGAATCTGAGATGGAGCAAGCATCATTTAAAGATCTCGCTATCCCGTGGATTCGTCGTGTAGTATTTATCGGGATTGGGATTGCTGTTATTAGTCAAGCTACGGGTGTTAACTCAATCATGTACTATGGAACAGAAATCCTCAAGAAGGCCGGTTTTGCTACATCGGCGGCTTTAATTGGAAATGTTGCAAACGGCGTGATTTCAGTGTTGGCCACGATTGTTGGGATTTGGCTCCTTGGAAAGGTTGGACGTCGCCCTATGATGTTGACGGGGTTAGCAGGAACAACTTCAACTCTTTTGCTTATTGGGATCCTTTCGTTTACAGCTAGCTCAACTGCTATTTTTCCGTATGTGGTACTTGCTCTGACAGTCACATTTCTTGCTTTCATGCAAGGAGCGATTGGGCCAGTATTATGGGTTTCTCTTTCTGAAATCTTCCCGTTGCGTTTAAGAGGATTTGGTATGGGAGTCAGCGTATTATTCCTCTGGATAACAAATTTTGTTATTAGTTTAGTGTTCCCTATCATGATTGATAAATTAGGTCTATCAGCAACCTTCTTTATCTTTGCGGGCATAGGTTGTATATCTATCATCATAATGGCGAAATTCTTGCCTGAAACGAAAGGACGTACACTTGAAGAAATTGAAATTTCCTTCCGTACCTATTATGATGATAAAAGTAATAAATTAGTTGATGCAGCAGAAGCTCAATATAAATAGACAATTTAAAGTAAGTTCTGAGATAGAGCTGTTTTCTCAAAAAGAAAGTATTAAATTGTACTCTATCACAGACCTTGATAAAGGGGTTGTAGAGAGAGATAAACTCTAAAGCGAATATTTTTGATTAGCATCTACAATGGGTCATTGGAATAACTCCAATGACCTTTTTTGTGTAATGAATGTCACTTTAAACACTGCTAAACGCTACTGATTAATAGTGATTTAATATAAACTTCTTTAGTTAAAATGGTAGTTCTCTAAATTTTTTCGGAGATACATTTGTATGTTGCTTAAAGATTTTTATAAAATGGGGAACGTTGTTAAAACCGCTGGCAAAGGAAATTTCCTGAACTGATAAATTAGTATGGTGTAAAAGCTTTTTTGCATTATTAATTCGATAGCTGATTAGGTATTGATAAGGTGAACAGTCCATATGCTTTTTAAAAACCCGTGAAAAATGGAAAGGACTTAAGTTGGCGCAATGAGATAAAACAGTTCAGGTTTGCTGACCGTCACTTAAAAATATTAAAACTGTATTCTCCTGAATTGGTTTGGTGTAAGCTTAATCCGTTTTTTAAAAGTAGTAGTAAAATGAGAAAGACTGTTAAAACCGGAAGCAAATGCAATATTTTCAATAGAATCATTTGTAGTATGAAGTAATTTTTTTGAATAGTTTATTCGATGATCAAGAATGTACTGATAGGGAGAAGATCCCGTATATTTTTTGAAGAGTCTTGTAAAATGATAGACACTTAAATTTATTCTTTGTGATAAGGTTTCTAAAGTTATTTCCTCTGTAAAATGATTTTCAATATACAAAATTGCATTGCGAATTTGTTCATCTAACATTCTTTTTGAAGAGTTTGTAACTAGAAATAACTCATATAAAATTTTGTGTATGGTCATCGAAATAAAATGCTCGTCATTTATATTATTTTTAATAACTTCAATCACTTGATGGATGAGTTTGGGGCTAGGATTACTCTCATATAATGGGAATACACAGCCATATTTATTAAACAGTAAATCAAAATATTTGGAGGAAGAATTTCCATCAAAGTGAAAAAAGGAAAACTGTACTTCTTCTTCTGCACAATACAAATGAGGTTTATAGCAATTTAAAAAAATAAGGTCATTTTCTTTTGCGTAAAATTGGCGGTTGTTATAATTAACTCTCATTCTCCCTTTTTTAAGAAGTATGATGAGATAGCTATCAAAGCTTTTCCGCTCAACAAAATAATCTTCGTTACAAAAGTATATACCAGCTGCAATACCATAGAAGAGAGCACTTTTAGCGAAATCACTTTCTGTGTAAAAATACGTTTCTGATGGTGACAGAACACCTTTTTCTCTAGTTTGCAATTCTATTCACACTCCTCTTAAAAAAACAATAACCCATAATAAACAGAAAATAAATACTTTTACTAAAATAACAAAAACCCAAATAATAAATCAAGTGCATATAATGAGCTATATCTAGGGATTATTGTCCTAAATCCAGCCGAAAAGGTTTTACTTACTAATCTAAATAAGATTAAAAATATTAAGCAAGAAGTCTAAAAAAGCAAGCAATATCACTTAATGTATTCAGGATACAAACTATTTATAATAATAACAAACAGAAACAATAATTCGAAAATTGGAACCATTTTGGAATATTAGTGCTGTTGTCCGAAACAGGAGGGATATAAATAACAAATTAAAAAGTTTAAGTGTAAAAGTGAAGGCGTTTAACTATTAATCATTAAAACAAGCAGAAACAAGGGGTGAAGAGGAACTAAGAAGAACATGCAGGCGACTAATACGTATAGCATTTAATTTAAAAAAGGAGGATAAGGACATGACTATTGATTTTAAAAACAGAGACTATAGTCTTACTGGGGTTGAAAATAAATTAGCAGAAGAAAACGGTCTTGCTGGCGCCGAGTGGTACACTTGCCCAGTACCCCGTAAGAGATTAAAAGAGTTAATGAAGCGTAAAGACGGCCCAGCTATACGTGATACAATTTTATGGTTTACCTTACTTATTGGTTTCGGTTACCTTGCGTTCCTTTCATGGGGAACTTGGTGGGCAATTCCAGCATTTTTAGTATACGGAGTTGTGTATGCTTTACCTGCGAATTCTCGATGGCATGAATGCAGTCATGGAACAGCTTTTAAAACAGAATGGATGAACGAGGTTGTTTATCAAATCGCATCATTTATGACATTATTTCCTGCAACACATCGTCGTTGGAGCCATACTCGTCATCATACAGATACCATTATCATAGGGCGTGATCCTGAGATTGGTTCACATCGACCACCTGTATGGCACATTTTATTTATGGAACTAATGCGTTTGTATGGAGGATTAAGAGATCTTAAACGGGTTATCTTTTTACATTTTTTCGGTAAATTAGATAAAGAAGAAGAAACATTTATTCCTGATGTGGCGTCGGAGCGTAGGAAAGTATTTAGGGAAGCGCGTGTATGGGTATTAATTTTTGCAACAGTAATAGGTCTGTGTGTATATACTCAAAGTATATTACCGGCTATGTTTGTAGTCCTTCCAACGTTTTACGGGGGTACCATTAATCTTATGTATGGACTAATTCAACATACAGGGCTGTACGAGAATGTTCTAGATCACCGTTTAAATTCTCGTACTTTTTATACAAATCCTATTGCTAGATTTCTTTACTGGAATATGAATTATCACATAGAGCATCATATGTTTCCAATGGTTCCTTACCACGCACTCCCAGCACTTCATGAAGAAATAAAAGGGGATTGTCCTCAAGCTTCACCTAATGGATGGGTTGCTCTGAAAGAAGTTATTGTTTCACTCGTAAGGCAGCATAAAGATCCTACTTATACAGTAATCCGTCCGTTACCTAGTACAGCGAATCCGTATCGGTATGGTAATCATCCTGTAGGAACTCCTCCAGAATTATATGAAAAGTATATGGAACAAATGACAGTTCGAAATAGGAAGGTAGGAAATTTATAATTATTGTTTTTTTGTTCAGATATGAAGAAAAACTGTTACCGAAAGAGGGTGACCCAAAAGTAAAAGCTTTTGGGTCACCCTCTTTGTAGTTATTAGTTAAGAAGTTTGAATCGCAATTCTTATAAAAAACAACATTCGATATTGTTATGGGACTAACTTGGTGAAATGGGGAAAATATGTAGCACCAACAATTATTAATAGAAAAAGAGAGCGATAACCTTTCTTTTTCCTGATAGATTATCTAGCAAGAATACTAAAATTTCTAGCAATATTCAATAAAGACAGATGTACAGTATAACCTATAAAATACATTTATATAAAAGAATATTCAGATAAATTAGAAAAGGGAGGCGTGGTTAGTGGAATTAAAATTACTAAAATCTTTATGGGGGATGGAAGGAGACATTGATGCTCAGTTAAAGCAAGTAGCAGAGGCTGGTTATTCTGGAATAGAAGCTTCAATGCCCCCAGTCGAGGATGAATCTCGTATGAAAGAGCTATTAAAACACTATAATTTAGATTTAATTTTACACGTTTATTCTGGTAATGAAGATAATATGAAGCCATATCCAAATTCAGTTGAAATGCATATTGTGACGTTTGAGGAACAAGTAGAACGTGCTAAAAGCTTCAATCCTATATTAATTAATTCGCAAAGTGCCAAGGATTCCATGCCATATGATGACCAACTTCTTTTTTTTGAAAAAGCAATAGAAATAGAAAAGAGAGTAGGAATTCCAATTGGTCATGAGACTCACCGTGGCCGTGCAACTTTTACTCCGTGGAATACAGCTCGATTACTTAAGGATTTGCCACAACTTCATATTACTGCGGATTTTAGCCACTGGTGTAATGTGTGCGAGTCAACCTTACAAGATCAAGAAGAAAACATTTTATTAGCGACTCAACATACTATACACACTCATGGACGAATTGGATTTGAACAAGGTCCACAGGTTCCAGACTTTAGAGCTCCAGAATATGAGTATTTGTTAATTCAGCATGAAAAGTGGTGGGATATGATAATTGCTCATCACCATAATAAAGGCAATCCGTATTTTTTGTTTACCCCAGAATTTGGTCCGCCGGGATATATGCATACTCAGCCCTATACACAACAACCAGTTGTTGATTTATGGGAAATATGCTATGCGATGAGCCAACGTTTTAGTACGCGCTTTCATGATGTAAATCAACGAAGGATACCAATTAACTAATGTAAAGGTACGTATTCTAAAGTGATTGATGAAAAAATTAATTGTGAAATTGAGAGGAGAATTAGAAATGGAAGTTAATGTTAAAGAGTGGATTGAGACATGTGACGTTGATGATGTTGAACAAGAGGATTTAATCCGGTTTGATTATGAAGAAAAATCTTTTGCGATTTACCGAACGGAAGATGATAAATATTTTGCAACTGACGGCTTTTGTACACATGAAAAAGTTCATCTTGAGGATGGCCTTGTAATGGGAACTACGATTGAATGTCCAAAACATAATGGTCGATTTGATTTTACTACAGGAGAACCCAAGCGTGCACCAGTCTGTAAAGCTATTAATACGTATCCTGTTAAGATTGAAAATGGAAAGGTTTTTATAAAAATCAATTAAGGGGAGGTTTACAGTGACTACTAAAATCTACGATAAAGGAATGGTTATTGTTGGTGCTGGTGAAGCTGGTACCCGTGCAGCTATTGACCTTCGGAATCAAGGGTGGAAAGGCTTAGTAACCCTAATTGGGGAAGAAACTATGCTGCCATACGAGTATCCACCACTCTCAAAGGAAACCTTGCTTTCAGAGGATGAGCTATCAACGAAATATAAAGCAGTTAGAGAAAAACTCACAGATTACGATATTAATCTTGTTTCAAATCATAAAGTAACTGGAATTAACAGGGACAATAAACGAGTGATACTGGATAATTTCAATGAAATACCATATGAACGTCTTTTACTTGCGTAATTGTAACAACAATTGACTGTCCAAAACCAAATGGTCGATTTGATTTTACTACAGGAGAATCCAAGTGTGCTCTAGTTTATAAAGCTACTAATACGTATCCTGTTGAAATCGAAAAATGGAAGGGTTTTTATAAAAATCAATTAAGGGGAAGTTTAAAATGACTACTAAAATTTATGATAAAGGAATGGTTATTGTTGGTGCTGGTGAAGCTGGTACCCGTGCAGCTATTGAACTTCGAAATCAAGGATGGGGGGGCTTAATAACCTTGATTGGCGAGGAAAATATGATCCCATACGAGCGTCCCCCACTCTCAAAGAACACTTTGCTGTCGGAGGATGAGCCATCACCAAACTATATAGCAGTGAAAAAAACATTTCTTGAGTACGATATCAATTTTGTTTCAAATTATAAAGTAACCGAAATTAACAGGGATAATAAAACAGTAATTCTGGATAATGCTGATGAAATACCATATGAACGTCTTTTACTTGCAACAGGTGCACGTCCACGTAAATTACCTTCGGAAATATCAAATAATTCGAGGTTAATGTATTTACGGACATTTTCTGATTCACTTTCTCTTCGTAATAAATTAGTAACTGGAAAGCATGTTGTAGTAATTGGTGGAGGATTTATTGGACTTGAAGTTGCAACAAGTGCTATTAAAAGAGGATGTACAGTTACTGTTATTGAAGTAGGACCGCGTATTTTAATGAGAGGTGTTCCAGAAGAAGTTGCTAAAATTATTGAGGAAAGACATATTAACGCCGGTGTTCAATTTAAGTATGGTCAAGCAATTACCAATATCGAGACCGAGAAAGTAAATCATGTTATTAATCTAGCAGATGGTAGCAAGGTAGTATGTGATGAAGTTATTGTGGGAATTGGCGCTGTTCCTGAAACATCGTTGGCTGAATCATCTGGCCTTGATGTTGATAATGGAATTAGTGTAAATGAAAAACTAGAAACGAGTGATCCTAATATTTATGCCATTGGTGATTGTTGCTCATTTCCTCATCGTTATTATGGAGGGGACCGAATCCGACTTGAAGCCTGGAGAAATGCGCAGGATCAAGGAACACATGTTGCTCGAAACATGCTAGGGGCTTCAGAGCCTTACGTAACAATTCCGTGGTTTTGGTCTGACCAATACGATCAGACACTTTATGTAGCAGGCCTGTCTGGATACGGAAAGAATGTTGTGTGTCGCGACTTAGGTGACTCAGGAAAAATTTTCTTCCATCTATCCGATGATAACGAAATAGTTGCAGCAAGTGGAGTTGGCACAAAAGTAGCTAAAGATATTAGAACTGCCGAATTATTCATTGAGAAGAGAGTAAAAGTAAATCCTAATGATTTAACAAATGCAGATATAAAATTAAAAAAGTTATTAACTGTTAATGTAGATTAGTTGAGCCAAAAAAATTCTTGAAGAAGGGCGATGTATTATATGACAATCAAAATTTCAGGAGCACCCTGTTGCTGGGGTGTGGATGACCCAAGGAATCCCTACCTTCCACCTTGGGAAAGAGTCTTGAGTGAAGCATCACAAGCTGGATATAAAGGGATCGAGTTAGGACCATATGGTTACATACCGATGGATATTAATCAAGTGCAGGCAGAACTTGCTAAAAATGATTTGACCATTATAGCTGGAACCATTTTTGACGATTTACTTTCTGCATCTAATCTAGAGAATTTACTAAAGCAGGTTGATGATATTTGTTCATTAATTACAGAACTTCCACCAGCTCCACAGGAGAAAGGCCAGAAATTCCCAACTCCTTACCTAACTGTGATGGATTGGGGACATGATGAACGTGATTATTATGCGGGTCATCCGGAAAAGGCTGTAAGGTTATCCGAAAAAGATTGGAAGCAAATGATGGAACATATTCGTTTAATATCTGAACGTGCAAAAACGTATGGAGTACGTGCAGTCATTCATCCGCATGCAGGTGGATACATCGAATTTGCGGATGAGATCATTAAAGTTTTGGAAGATATCCCATATGAAACGGCTGGTCTTTGCCTTGATACAGGACATCTATACTATGCAAAGATGGACCCGGTTGAGTGGCTTCGAAAATGTGCTGATCGCTTAGATTATATTCATTTTAAAGATATTGATTTGGAAGTCTATAACCAAGTAATGGGAGAACGGATTCGTTTCTTTGATGCATGTGGAAAAGGTGTTATGTGTCCAATTGGACAAGGAGTTATTGACTATGAATCTATTCATAAGTTGTTGAAAGAAATTGATTACCATGGATATATCACAATCGAGCAAGAACGCGATCCTAGAAATTCAGATACAAGTTTACATGATGTGAAACAAAGTGTTGATTATTTAAAAAGTGTGGGTTATTGATTCGGACTTCAGTATAAAGAAAAGAGGAATGACAGATGATTTTTGGAGAAAAAAATATTGAAAGACCAATCCGTTGGGCAATGGTAGGTGGCGGACGTGGAGCACAGATTGGTTACATTCATCGTTCAGCTGCACTTCGCGATAATAATTTCCAATTAGTAGCGGGAGCATTTGATATTGACGCGGAACGCGGAAAAGACTTCGGAGCCAATTTACATGTTGACCCAGAACGCTGCTACCCTGATTATAAAACCATGTTTGAAGAAGAAGCTAAACGTGAAGACGGTATTCAGGCTGTTTCAATTGCAACTCCCAATAGAACGCACTTTGAAATCAGTAAAGCTGCGTTAAATGCTGGTTTACATGTTGTTTGTGAAAAGCCATTATGTTTTACGACTGAAGAGGCAGAAGAATTAGTGGCTCTTGCAGAAGCTAAGAATCGTGTTCTCGGCGTTACATATGGTTATGCAGGTCACCAGATGATTGAACAGGCTCGTCAGATGATTGCAAATGGAGATTTAGGTGAAATTAGAATTGTAAAAATGCAGTTCGCACATGGGTTCCACTCAGCAGAAGTTGAAGCTGCTAATGCAAGTACAAAATGGCGTGTAAATCCAAAAGTGGCAGGACCAAGTTATGTTCTAGGTGACGTAGGCACTCATCCACTATATTTATCTGAAGTTATGCTGCCAAACTTAAAAATTAATAAATTGATGTGTTCTCGTCAGAGCTTCGTAAAGAGCCGTGCTCCATTAGAAGATAATGCCTTTACTATCATGGAATATGATACAGGGGCCATTGGTTATGTTTGGTCATCTTGTGTCAATGCAGGTTCAATGCATGGACAAACCATTCGTGTCATAGGTTCAAAAGCTAGTATCGAATGGTGGGATGAACATCCAAACCAATTAAGATATGAAGTTCAAGATCAACCAGCGCAAATTTTAGATCGCGGCATGGGTTATCTTTACCCTGAAGCTTTGGAAGATGACCGTATTGGTGGTGGTCATCCCGAAGGATTATTTGAAAGCTGGTCTAATCTATATACACGTTTTGCAATTGCAATGGAGAAAGCAGACCGCGGTGAAAAAGTGATAGATATGTGGTATCCAGATGTTAAAGCAGGATTAGAAGGCGTTCGTTGGGTAGAAAACTGTGTACGTTCTGCTGATAATGGTGCAGTTTGGGTTGATTATGAATAATAGATGTTTTGCATTAAGATGATCTAATAAGTTTTTTTAGCACATTAGTTAGACGAGTGTAGCGAAGATCTAAACGGTGAAGCAAGATATGAATTACTTCTCTCGTCATCCAAACGCTAAATTGTTAGAGAATTTGATAGAATTGTATTCCAATGCAATTCTAGTTCTCCCTACATCATGTGGCGTTTTCGTCAAAATCGTTTCTTTTAATTGATTTTGTTCGTCATTCGATAAGTAAGGGGTTTTACCCGGAGGCATTTTTCGGTGTAGCAGGGTAGAGACCCACCATCAAAGTTTTTCATATATGTTGAAACACTTTGATGGTGGATATTGAGCATGGTAGCAACATCGAAGAGAAATTAATTATTCTGGTTGGACAGTCGTTTAAGCAGAACAAACCCCTAATGTACTTCATTCATTGGAATTTGCTTTTTTGACTAGAAAATATATTGACTGATTTGATCAGTCGCTATTAATGTGAATACTTTGGGAGGGTAAAACATGAGTAAGCAAGGAATGATGAAACAAAGAGATCCAAAAGGTTTTTTACAATTAATCATGATTTCTGCTACATTTGGGGGACTTTTATTTGGTTATGACACTGGTGTGCTTAATGGTGCATTGCCTTTTATGGCAGCAGAGGATCAACTTAATTTAACTGCTGTAACAACTGGTTTAGTGACAAGTTCTTTATTGGTTGGAGCAGCAATTGGAGCCTTTTATGGAGGAAGATTAGCTGACCAGTTTGGTCGTCGAACAACGATCTTGTACTTAGCTTTATTGTTTTTCTTTGCATCAATTGCATCAGCTGTTGCACCTAACGTAACGATTATGGTTATTGCCCGCTTTTTCCTAGGTTTGGCTGTTGGTGGAGCATCATCAATGGTATCAGCATTCTTAGCAGAAATGGCCCCGGCAGAAAAACGGGGAAGAATGGTAACACAAAATGAGCTTATGCTTGTTGGTGGTCAGCTATTAGCTTACGTTTTCAATGCTATTCTAGGTGTAACTATGGCTGATACAGGCCATGTTTGGCGGTACATGTTACTTATTTGTGCAATCCCAGCTATCGCATTATTTATTGGTATGTTAATTGTTCCAGAAAGTCCACGTTGGTTAGCTTCTAAAGGTAGATATGATGAGGCATTAAGTGTTCTTAAACGAATTCGAAGTGAAAAAAGAGCTTTAGCAGAGTTTAATGAAATCCAAGAAGCTATTAAAAAAGATGCTCAAAAAGGACAAGCTTCCATTAAAGACTTTGCAGCCCCGTGGTTAAAGCGAATTTTATTAGTTGGAATTGGTATTGCTGTTGTTAACCAAATTACAGGGGTTAACTCAATCATGTATTATGGAACTCAAATTCTTACAGAATCTGGTTTTGGTACACAGGCAGCCTTAATCGCAAATATTTCTAACGGCGTCATTTCCACTTTAGCTGTATGTTTTGGACTTTATTTAGTTAGTAAAGTGAACCGTCGTCCTATGTTTATCGTAGGTTTAACAGGAACAACAACATCGCTTTTACTTATCGCTATCTTTTCATCGATACTTGAAGGTACTTCAGCATTACCATTCGTTATTCTTTCATTAATGGGTCTGTTTCTTATATTTATGCAAGGTTGTATAGGTCCTCTCACCTTGTTATTAATTGCAGAGATTTTTCCACAGAGGGTAAGGGGACTAGGTTCAGGTATCAGTTTTTTCTTCTTATGGGTTGTAAACGCTATTATAGGGTTTTTATTCCCCGTATTATTGGGGTCTGTGGGTCTATCAGCTACATTCTTAGTATTCGTGGGTCTTGGAATAGCGGGAATTATATTTGTGTATAAATATGTGCCAGAAACGAATGGCAAAACACTTGAAGAGATTGAGCAAGAATTCCGTTCTCGTTTCGATAAAAAGAAAGCAGTAGTTTAATAGAAGAAGTACAATTAAAATCTGATTATCAAAAAAGTAGAATGTAAATTATATTAGATATTTAATTATTCATCAGGATAATCTGCTTGGTATTTCAGAGTGAAGATTTTATAAAAAAAGGTCAGCACAGGTGCAAGCTCTAGGGGATGAGTCCCGAACCGCGAAGGCAGAAGTAGCGGTTAGTCTAAAGCAAAGGTGTCCGTGGTGACGCGGAATCTGAAGGAAGCGGGCAGCAAAATTCCAGTCTTATGAACACGAACTTTATATAAGGCTAGGTAACAATTAGCAATGTGTAAATTTGGAATATACGGGGTGAAATTCAAAAACTCTAAATTTGAAAAACTGAAAATGACATCTTTGATTAACTGAAAAAACAACTTTTTGAGTCTAAGGGAGAAGTTCTGACCCAAATCAGGACTTTCGCGACGAAAAATCAAGTTAGTTCAATTGGAAAGTGATAATTTTCGCTAATCACCCTGAAAGTCCATTAAATTTTGGATTCAATCAAGCCACTTTGTAGGACTATGAATATTTCAAGTATTAAAAAGAAAAAGCTCATCAGGTATTAAAGTGATTGCGCACACTTTTAATTCGGATGAGCTTTTTAGTAAGGAAAAATAGTTGAATTAGAAAAGAAGTTGGTTACTCAGCTACGACAAGCCGAATATTATTCTTTTTCGCATATTCCTGATATATTTCATTTGGAACCTTGTCGGTAATTAAATAATCAATTTCATCTAAACCGCAGTAGGTTTTTAAACCGTACTTATCAAATTTACCATGATTAACCAATAAGTAAACCTCTGCACTTCTTTCAACAACCGTTTGTTTAAGTTCACTTTCAAGAGGTGAGGCATTCGTTACACCATTTGTCAGCGAGATACCTGTAGAGGCCATAAATGCCTTGTTAATATTATAGGTTTGTAGTAATTCTTTATTTTGCAGACTGCCAAATGAGTTCGTTTTCCGTTCAAGAATCCCGCCAAATGAAATGATATTTAAATTTTCATATGGAAGAGCGTGGACGATAAAATCGAGACTATTTGTGATGATACTAAGATGTTTTGTCTTGATAAATTCAAACATTTCTATTGTCGTTGTACCGGAATCAATAAAAATGATATCGCCATCCTCCACATATTGGGAAGCTGCTTTGGCAATCATCACTTTTTCAGCTTGATTTCGTACCTGTCGATCAGAGAAGGATTCCAATTTGGCACGGTTGTCATCATTTACAGCGACCCCGCCATATACTTTTTTGAGATCTCCTTGCTCAACTAATTCCTGAACATCTCTTCTAATCGTATTTTTAGACACATTAAATACTTTCACTAGTTCATCTAATGATACAGACTTGTGTTCAAGAATGTATTCGTGGATTTTATTAATACGTTTATCTTTAATCATTGTTAATTTCTCCCTTGGACTTTCACCTAGAATTTTATTAATGATATCGGTTACATTTAATTGATATACTATTATATTACCAAAAAATTCACCAAAACTTAATCATAATTTTAGAAGATCATCATCTAAAAATTATATTTTAAATAATTACATTGTAAAGATGGTATATCTAACGCATTTTATATGCAAATATGGATTGATTAATTTTAAAAATATGGATGTAGTAGAAAATCCATAATCTTGTTATAGTCTGTTTATCGCGTTAAAGCGGAAAAAGTAAGTATTGGAGGAGTAACAATGATTACAGGTACTGATCGTGTCAAAAGAGGAATGGCGGAAATGCAAAAGGGTGGCGTCATTATGGACGTTGTGAATGCGGAGCAGGCGAAAATTGCAGAAGAAGCGGGTGCAGTTGCTGTTATGGCGTTAGAGCGTGTTCCATCTGATATTCGTGCTGCCGGCGGTGTGGCAAGAATGGCTGATATTTCTATCGTTGAAGAAGTAATGAATGCAGTAAGTATCCCTGTTATGGCAAAAGCGAGAATCGGACATATCGTGGAAGCAAGAGTACTAGAGTCTCTTGGCGTTGATTATATAGATGAGAGTGAAGTATTAACACCGGCAGATGAAGAATACCATTTAAATAAAAAAGAGTATACGGTTCCGTTTGTATGTGGATGCCGTGATTTAGGCGAAGCCGCACGCCGTATTGGCGAAGGTGCTTCCATGCTTCGTACAAAGGGTGAGCCTGGAACAGGCAATATCGTTGAAGCTGTTCGTCATATGCGTAAGGTGAATGCCCAAGTTCGTAAAGTGGTCCATATGAACGAAGATGAGCTAATGACGGAAGCAAAAATTCTTGGTGCACCATATGAAATCTTGCTGCAAATTAAAGAATTAGGTAAACTTCCTGTTGTTAACTTTGCTGCTGGCGGTGTGGCAACTCCTGCTGATGCTGCCTTAATGATGCAATTAGGTGCAGATGGAGTATTTGTGGGTTCTGGTATTTTTAAATCAGAAAACCCAGCGAAATTTGCAAGAGCCATTGTGGAAGCAACCACACATTATCAAGACTATAAGTTAATCGCTGAGCTTTCAAAAGGGCTTGGTGCTGCTATGAAAGGAATCGAAATTTCAACACTTGCGCCGGAAAACCGTATGCAGGAACGCGGCTGGTAAGGAGAAGGAGTTTTGCGGATGATAACAATTGGTGTGTTAGGACTGCAGGGAGCTGTCATCGAGCATGTCCGCTCTGTTGAAGCATGTGGTGCGGAAGCCGTCGTTGTGAAAAGAGTAGAGGAACTAGCAGAGATTGACGGGCTGATTATCCCTGGCGGTGAAAGTACAACGATAAGAAAGCTGCTTGATAAATACGGCTTTATGGAGCCATTGAAGGAATTTGCCTCGAAAGGGAAGCCGATGTTTGGTACGTGTGCTGGTTTAATTCTGCTAGCTAAGGAACTGGTTGGTTATACAGAGCCCCATCTTGGTTTATTCGATGTAACCGTTGAACGTAATTCCTTTGGCCGCCAAAAAGAAAGCTTTGAAGCGGAGTTAAATATTCGCGGTTTGGAGGGGCCGTTTACGGGCGTATTTATCCGTGCACCGCATATTGTAAAGGTAGGAGAGAACGTTGAGGTTCTTGCCAAGCATGAAGGCCGGATTGTCGCTGCCCGTGAAGGACAGTTTCTTGGCTGCTCCTTCCATCCAGAATTGACAGGGGATCATCGTTTTACTGAATTGTTTATCGAAATAGTCAGAGAGTCTGTTGCAGTCATAGGTTAAATCTTTAATGGAAAGGGCTTGCTGGTATGGCAGGTCCTTTTTGTGTTGAGATAATTAGATGGGCTATCGGGTTTCGTTCAAGTTAATGGAATGCTTTCTTAGCATATGTTAGAATTTTATCAAAAGATTCCTAATTTATAGTAAAAGGAAGCAATGTCTAATGAATAAATGTTTAGAAAATCTTAATCAATTATCGATGGTAACAAAAATTACGGAAGATATCTATGTGGTATCCCTACCTGTTCCTTTTGGGATGGTGCAGGTGAATGGTTATTTAATTCGGGGAGAAAAGGGCTTCACAGTAGTTGATACCGGTATGTATTCAAAAGAATCAATGGATATTTGGGATAAACTCATGGAAATGGGAGTCACCTTTGAAAAGATTGTTTTGACTCATTATCATATTGACCATTTAGGACTTGCTAGATGGTTTCAGGAGAAGTATAAAGTGCCTGTTTATATTTCTAAGCTCGGCTACCGAGAAATGAAAAAACGGCAAAAAGACGATTATGCGGATTATATTATTAGCTTATTTAAACAGCATGGCTGCTTGGAGTATTCAAAACCTGAAACAAAATTTGATTCATACATTTATAATTTTGAACCGGATGGTCTATTTGAAGATGGTGAGCAGATTAAGTTAGGTGATGAAATATATGAAGCCTTGTGGACACCTGGCCACTCTGCTGATCATTTTTGTTTTTATCATCACGGGAAACAGACGATGATTGTTGGTGACCTTGTATTAGATAAAATATCCCCGATTGTGTTAATTGAGTCCCATCATGATGTAAACCCTTTGAAGGAGTATTTCGCTTCTTTTGAGAAAGTGAAGAAGCATCCTGTTTCTATTGCACTACCTGGTCATGGGAATGTCATTGAAGATGTAAATAAAAGAATGGAAGAAATTCGGTCTGGACATCACCACCGTTTGGAGGAGATGGTTCATGCTGTAAAGGATGAGAAGAAAACCTCTTTCACCGTTACCCAGGAGATTTATGGCAAGGGAAAGGCGTTGAAAGGACCGACTCAATTAATGGCTACTATTACACGCTTTATTTATTTAGAGTCAATTGGAAAGGTAAAGTCTGAGAGAATAAATGGGAATATATATTACAGAGTGGCAGAATAGAAAAAAAGGAATTCATCGCTTTTTTGACATAAGGTGATGAATTCCTTTTTTAGACCATTGCCTGCTAAATCAGTACATTTGCTAATCTCTTAATTCCCTCAATGATTCTTGTAGATTCAAGGTGGGCAAAGCCAAGCAGTAACCCTTTCCGAGGGCTTTCTAAACAATAGGGGCTGAGCGGAAAAACACCCACACCGGTCTTTAAAGCGGCATTGACTGCCCCGTACTCATCGAATTGGTCATGACCTTCCAATAATACATGGAGTCCTGATTCTGTTCCAAGAATATGAAATTTCTCAGCTAAACCTGAGGCTGTTAAGGTCTGAATAATATGACGATGACGTTTATGATAGATTGAGCGCATTCTTCTGACGTGCTTTAAAAGATCACCCGTTTCGAAAAATTGCCCCAGTGCAAGCTGCTCCATAACGGGTAAGTGACGACAAACAAATTCCTGCACTTTCGCCATTCGAGCGATGGCTTCCTCTGGTCCGATAACCGCGGCTAAACGAATTCCTGGAGCGAGCAGCTTTGTGAAGCTTAATAAATATAAAATGTTTGTTGGCAATTGGGAATATAAGCTTGGGATGGGACCGCCCCGATAGCGGAATTCTCCATCATAGTCATCCTCAATAATCCATGTTTGATTTTGTTGAGCAAACTGAATCAATTCTTGTCTGCGATTCGCCGTCATCAACACACCGCTTGGAAATTGGTGTGAGGGCGTTGTAAAAATCATTTTAGTATGAGGTGAGATTTCTCCTACACAAATTCCTTGATTATCAACAGGAACGGGCTCAATCCTCATATTGCGGTAGCGCATCGAGGTCCAGGCAACCGGGAACCCTGGATCTTCAACAGAAACTAAATCGCCTTCCTGTAAGAGAGCTTGAGCAATGATGTCCATTGTTTGCCTAGCTCCTAAGGTGAGAAGGATTTGGTTAGGCTGAACATGAATGCCTCTTTCAATGGCTAAATAGCGGCTAATTTGTTCCCGAACTGAGTACAAGCCGTAAGAAGAGCTGTAGCCCCAATCAAATACATTTTCCTCTCTCATTGCGGAATTGGAAGCACGCCTCCATAGCTTTTGAAAGATTGGATCAATGTAAGGCACATGAAGACGGAAATCGATTTCGGCTTTTTCCTCTTGAGCTACTTCAGGCCAGTGGTCTACACCCTCTGTTTTTTCCTCAAGAAAAGGTTTTGACGGAATTGCTGGAACCGTATGTTCAGAAGGTTCGCTATTGTTATCAGGCATAATCTCGCAAACCCGAGTTCCTCCTCTTCGTGAGGTGACGACATAACCACGCGATTGCAGCTCCTCATAGGCAATTTGCACACTTGACCTCGAAATCGAAAGCTCCTGTGCCAGCTGCCGCGTAGGAACGAGCGGATCCCCCGGTGAAAGTTGTCCATTTGTTATATATTCAATCACTTGATCCACAATCTGTAACCAAAGTGTTCTCTTATCCTTCTTATCAAGTTTAATATACATGAATACCCAAACTCCCAACCTATTAAAATGGATTGTTATTATTATCATAAAATAGTTTAATCGATAAATCCATAAAAACCGGGGTCAGACACTGAAAAATGAAGGAATTGAAAATATAGGGATTCGGGAAAATGAGCGGAGTGTTTATCTTTCGATGAAAGCAGGGGAAATATCTCTCTATCATTCTGTTCCCTTTAAACTAGACAGCTTATTCCTTTCATTAAAGAGGGAAGGATTGAGGTTGCGGAGGGGTTATTTATCGTTCGAAGTGCCTATCACAAAACGAATTTAGAACTGCCAATAAAGATGTTGGATGATGTTAAGCGATTAGCAAAACAAGAGAATATTACTATGAATCAGTGGGTGGAACATGTAATTAATCAGGCTCTTAAACAAATTTAATCACTCTGATTAGTTTGGGTTCTTTTTTGTGTAAAGATTGTGTGAAACAGATTTTCGGGTTGTCGATAAGGACTATGTTAAAGATATATTAAATTTTTAGAAAAGTATGAAATTTATAAAAAAACTATTTTAGTGTAGGTATTTGAAGTGATAAAATAAGTATTTATCAGAGCTGGTTACATGGCGGAAGAAAGTATCTCAGCACCTTCTTGCTGCAGTAGAAGCATTTTTTTTGTAATGAATCCAATAAGTACAATTACAGCCATTTTATTGTGGCGATAGAACCTATATTTAATATCATATATGGAGGTTTACAAGTAAGTGGATAATAGAAATTATAGATGGAGCAACAAACAAATAAGAAATCATGTACAGGTACTTAATAAAGAAAAAAAGCCTCATATTATCCTAAAAAACGCGACCTATTTAAATACCTATCTACATCAATGGTTAGTTGCGAACATTTGGATATATGAGGATCGTATTGTGTATGTAGGGGAGAATCTTCCTGAGAATTCAAATGAATATGAAGAGATTGATTGTCAGGGACAATATTTAGTTCCTGGATATATTGAACCGC